>Ga0214917_10000499_pt1 | contig 51628 bp, 47 predicted proteins | sample LL_1208_BB_MetaG_FD_177983 | JGI IMG/M metagenome (GOLD analysis project Ga0214917, IMG submission 177983) | Freshwater microbial communities from Lake Lanier, Atlanta, Georgia, United States - LL_1208_BB | ecosystem: Environmental > Aquatic > Freshwater > Lake | place: USA: Georgia | collected... | reverse complement strand
TTGCACCCGGGTGCGGCCTGAGGTGGCGCGGGTCAAGCCGGCCAAGATGCTGATCAAGGTGGTTTTGCCAGCGCCATTGGGCCCGAGCAAACCGAAAAACTCACCCTCTTGGACCGACAGGCTCACGTTATCGAGGGCCTGCAAAGGACCGCGCAGGGTTTGAAATACCTTGGATACGGCGTCAAAAGTAATGGCGGTCATGTGGGGTGATTTTAAGTTTTCAAGCCAGCGCCATCAGGGTCCAGGGGGCAATGATGGGCTGGCCAGTGTGCCAGGCCCAAGGGTTGGCACACACACGAATGAAGCGATCGCGTCAGTTACTGTTGCTCAGCCCCAAGAAGTCGGCGACGCCATAAACCTGCGCCAAGGTGTTCAAGCGCTGGGGCAAGCCATCAATGGCCAAGACCGCGCCACGGCGCTGTGCCTCACGGGCGCAAGCCAACAAAACGGCCAAAGTGGATGAGTCAAACTGCTGCACACCGCTGGCATCCAAGCGGGGGACATCTTGTGCAGGCCAGGCTTGCAAAAGTTGGCGCAACACGCCGGGGGCTTGGGCTTGGGTCACAACGGCAGGCAGGGCAAACATGGCTATTTTTTGGCGTTGCTGCGGTTGCGCTCGGCCAAGGTGTTGATCAGGCCGTCCAAGCCCTTTGCATTGATTTCTTCGGCAAACTGGCTGCGGTAGGTGTCGATCAACCAAATGCCCATGACATTGAGGTTGTAGATTTTCCAGCCCGCGCCTTCGCCCGGGGTTTTTTCCAGGCGATAGTCCAATTGGATCGGCTCTCCGCGGCCTTTGAGTTCAGAGCGCACCAGCACTTCGGCATCGGTGGGTGCGCCGCGCAGGGGCTTGACCAATACGGTTTGATCGCCAATTTGGGTCAGCGCCCCTGAATAAGTGCGCACCAGCAGGATTTTGAACTCGGCTTGGATGCGGCTTTTTTGCTCGGGGGTGGCTTGGCGCCAGCCGGGGCCCACGGCTTGCGCCGTCATGCGCTGGAAATTCAAATGGGGCAAAACCCGGGCATCCACCACGGTGGCAATGTGGTTCAAGTCGCCGGACTTGATCATTTTGTCGGTGCGCACCAAATCGATCATCTCGCTGGTGAAGCGGCGCACAAAAGCATCCGGGGCCTCGTCGACAGCCCAAGCCGGCGAGGCAGACCACACGGCCAGGGCCAAACCGCACAACAGGCGGCGGCGCAGGTGCAATAAAGAAGTGGTCATGGCAGGTTCATGTGGCGAGCAGATCAGGGCTTGGCATTATCGTTCAGCCCGGGTTCGTCCGGCGGATCGCCATCGTAGACATCAGATCGGCGCTTTTGCAGCCACACCTGTCGGGAGAAGGTGTATTTATCCAAAGCCACCTCGTTGAGCACCTCACCCGCTTGCAAATAGCCGGCGCGGCGGTCCACCACACGCAGGCCAAACACGCCTCCAAAGGCCCATGGGTCATTGATCTTGAGGACAGGATCACCCGCGACCAACTCCACGGCCGTGCCGGTCGCATCGCGCACCGTGGACGGCCCCCACAACGGCAGCACCAAATAAGGCCCTGGCGGCACGCCCCAGTAACCCAGGGTTTGGCCGAGATCTTCCTTGTGGCGCTCCAGGTTCATGTCGCTGGCCACATCAATCACACCCAACAGACCGAACACGGTGTTGACCGCCACGCGCCCAGAGGTTTCCAAGGCCTGTCTGGGTTTGAATTGCAACACGTTATTGACCACCGACCACAGATCGGACAAATTACCAAAAAAGTTGCGCACGCCGGTCCGAACTGGGTCAGGGGTGTGATTTTGGTAAGCGGTGGCCAGTGGCTTGAGGGCTGCCTCGTCAAGGGCCGTGTTGAAGCGGTCAACAGAACGGTTGAGTGGCTCCAAAGGGTCACTGGGGTGTGCATTGGGCCCGCTGGCGCAAGCCCCTAGCAAGGCCAAATACCCAGCGGCCAGCGCCAATCGAAGGCTAGACGGCCATGCAGTGTGCATCATGGCTTGTCACCCGCGTTGTCTTTGCCCGCAGCTGCCTTGTCGTACAAAAACTTGCTGATCAGGTTTTCCAACACCACGGCCGACTGGGTGCTTTGCACTGTGTCGCCGGCAACCAGGTTCTTCTCCTCGGCGCCAGCTTCAATGCCAATATATTGCTCGCCCAGCAAACCACTGGTGAGGATTTTCAAGGAGCTGTCTTTGGGAAACACATAGCGCGACTCCAGTGCCAAGGTGACACGCGCTTGGTAGGAGGCGACATCGAAGTCGATGGACTCGACCCGCCCCACCACCACACCGGCACTTTTGACGGCGGCCTGCTTTTTCAACCCGCCGATGTTGTCAAACTTGGCGGAAACTTTGTAGCTGGACTGGAAACTTGCACTGAGCAAATTGGCCGACTGCAATGCCAAAAACAAAATGGCTGCCGCGCCGAGCATGACGAACAAACCCACCCACACATCATTTTTTGATCGCTGCATCACACGCCCTTGTCAAAGACTGAACATCAGCGCCGTCAGGACAAAGTCCAAGCCCAGCACCGCCAATGAAGCCACCACGACCGTCTGGGTGGTGGCCCGCGAAACCCCCTCAGGCGTGGGTTGCGCCTCGTGGCCCTGGTACAACGCCACAAAGGTCACGGTGATGCCGAAAACCAGGCTTTTGATCACCCCGTTGCCCACGTCTTTCCACACATCCACCCCGGACTGCATTTGGCCCCAAAAAGAGCCCGGATCCACCCCGATCATCACCACACCCACCACCCAGGAACCCAAAATGCCCACAGCACTGAACAAAGCGGCCAACACTGGCATGACCAAGACCCCGGCCCAAAAACGCGGGGCCAAGATGCGTTGCAGCGGATCAACCGCCATCAGGTCCATGGCACTGAGTTGCTCACCCGCTTTCATCAGACCGATTTCAGCCGTGAGCGAAGTGCCCGCTCGACCGGCAAACAACAAGGCACTGACCACTGGCCCCAACTCGCGCACCAGGCTGAGCGCCACCAACAAGCCCAAGGCCGATGAAGAACCATAGCGCTGCAAGGTGTAATAGCCTTGCAAGCCCAGGACAAACCCCACAAACAAGCCCGAAACCGCAATGATGGCCAGTGAATGATTGCCCAAAAAATGCACTTGATCGACCACCAGGTTCCAGCGGCGCCAGCCAACGCCGAGCATGCCCACCAAACGAAGCCATAAGCGGGCCGCATGACCCAGATCGGCCAGTTTGCGGCGGATCCACCAACCCCAATCGGCAGGGCTGAACCAACTCATGCCAGGCCCTTGAGCTTGGCAGCACCCAGCGCGCCAAAGTCGCTGGCCACGTCCGGGCCAGGGTGGTGAAAGCGCACCGGCCCGTCAGGCGCGGCGGTGACAAATTGATGCACCAGCGGATCGACGCTTTGGCGCACGGCCTGTGGTGTGCCCTGCGCGGCAATGCGTCCATTGGCCAAGATGATGACCTGGTCTGCAATGCGAAAAGTCTCTTCCAAATCGTGCGACACGATGATGCTGGTCAGGCCCAGGCTGTCATTGAGTTGGCGAATCAAACGAGCGGCCGTGCCCAATGAAATCGGGTCCAGACCTGCAAAAGGCTCGTCGTACATGATCAACTCCGGGTCCAAGGCCATGGCCCGCGCCAGCGCCACGCGGCGCGCCATGCCCCCGGAGACTTCGCTGGGCATGAGGTCGCGAGCGCCGCGCAAACCCACGGCCTGCAATTTCATCAGCACCACATCGCGGATCAGTTCTTCGCCCATGGGGGTGTGCTCGCGCAAGGGGAAGGCCACGTTGTCGAACACGCTCATGTCGGTGAACAGCGCGCCAAATTGGAACAACATCCCCATGCGCCGTCTCGCCTGATACAAGGCTGGCTGACTCAATTGGCCGACATCTTGGCCGTCTACCAGGAGTTGACCCGATTGGGCCCGGAATTGGCCGCTGATCAAGCGCAGCACGGTTGTTTTGCCCCCGCCTGACGCGCCCATCAAAGCGGTGACCTTGCCCCTGGGTACCTGAAAACTCACGCCATCGAGAATGCGCCGCTCTCCATAGCCAAAGCACAAGTCTTGGGCCGATACGAGGGGTGCGGGGGACATGAGGTTGGGCGTGGAGGACAGGGGTCAGATTGTAAAGGGAGGGCTTGCACGCTCACGCCATGACCCATCAGCGGGGCAGATCGCTCTCGCCCATCAGGAATTGGTCAATCGTGCGGGCCGCTTGGCGACCTTCGCGAATCGCCCAGACCACCAGCGACTGGCCTCGGCGCATGTCGCCTGCGGCGAACACCTTGGGCACATTGGTCATGTAACCACTGCCCTCCTCGGTGTGGGCGCGGGCATTGCCTCGGGCGTCTTTGTCCACGCCAAAAGCTTCGAGTACCGTGGGCACCGGATTGACAAAGCCCATGGCCAGCAAGACCAGCTCGGCCTTGTACTCTTTTTCGGTGCCCGCAATTTCAGTGAGCTTGCCGTCTTTCATCTCGACATGCACCGTGGTCAAGCCAGTGAGCTTGCCTTTGTCGCCGATGAAGGCTTTGGTGGAAATGGCGAACTCGCGCTTTAACACGCCTTTTTCCGCGCCCTCTTCGTGGCTGGAGCTGGTGCGCAACTTCAGCGGCCAATATGGCCAGACCAAGGGCTTGTCTTCGTGCTCGGGGGGCATGGGCATCACCTCAAACTGGGTGACGCTGGCCGCACCTTGACGGGTGCTGGTGCCCACGCAGTCCGATCCGGTGTCGCCACCACCAATCACGATGACATGCTTGCCATCGGCACGCAATTGGTCTTTGAGCTTGTCGCCGGCCACCACCTTGTTTTGCTGGGGCAAAAACTCCATGGCGAAATGCACACCTTGGAGTTCGCGCCCCGGCACGGGCAAGTCTCGGGACTGTTCGGAGCCGCCGGTCAACAGCACCGCGTCGAATTCTTTTTTCAACTGCTCGGCGCTGATGGTTTCGGTGGACCAGTTGGTGACCTGGCTGTCTTTGGGCCAAGCGCCGACCAGGACGCCGATTTTGAACACCACGCCCTCGGCCTCCATTTGCGCGACGCGGCGGTCGATGTGGCTTTTCTCCATTTTGAAATCGGGGATGCCATAGCGCAGCAAACCGCCGACACGGTCGTTTTTCTCGAACACAGTGACCGCATGGCCCACACGCGCCAACTGCTGCGCCGCAGCCAAACCGGCAGGACCCGCACCGATGATGGCGACTTTTTTGCCGGTCTTCGTGGTTGGCGGTTGGGGCTTGACCCAGCCTTCGGCCCAACCGCGGTCGATGATGGCGTGCTCTATGGATTTAATGCCCACCGCGTCGCCATTGAAATTCACCACACAAGCGGCCTCGCAAGGGGCGGGGCAAATGCGGCCGGTGAACTCGGGAAAGTTGTTGGTGCTGTGCAAAACCGTGAGGGCGTTGTGCCAATCGTTGCTGAACACCAAATCGTTGAAGTCGGGGATGATGTTGTTGACCGGGCAGCCGCTGTTGCAAAACGGTGTGCCGCAGTCCATGCATCGGGCTGCCTGGGTTTTGGCCTGCTCAGGGCTTAAGCCGATGACAAACTCTTTGTAATGCTTCAAGCGCTCAGGAACAGGCTTGTAGCCCTCTTCGATGCGCTCAAACTCCATGAAGCCGGTGATTTTTCCCATGATGTGTGTGTCCTTTGTGAGCGCTTAAGACTTGACCGTGGCTTTTTTGGCCTTGGCGGGTTTCTCGGTGGCGGCGGCCGCCGCCAACTCACCGAGGGCGCGTTTGTATTCGTTGGGGAAGACTTTGACGAACTTGGTGCGGGCTTGTGCCCAGTCGTCCAACAAGGCACGGGCGCGCTTGGAGCCCGTCCAACGGTGGTGGTCTTCGAGCAGCTTTTTCAACTGCGCCTCGTCGCTTTGGCCGCGGTGCCACAGGGCTTGCGGTGTCTCAGCGGCTTGGGTTTTTTCATCCAACACCTTGTCCAAACTGACCATGGTGGTGTTGCAACGGGTGCTGAATTCGCCGTCTTCGTCGTACACATAGGCGATGCCACCGCTCATGCCAGCCGCAAAGTTGCGACCGGTGTTACCCAGCACCACCACGGTGCCCCCGGTCATGTATTCGCATCCGTGGTCACCGGTGCCTTCCACCACCGCGGTGGCGCCTGACAAACGGACCGCAAAACGCTCACCGGCCACGCCGCTGAAAAACGCCTCGCCGCTGGTCGAGCCATACAACACGGTGTTGCCGACGATGATGTTGTGGGTGGACTCGCCGCGGAAATCGATGCTGGGGCGCACCACCACGCGGCCACCCGACAAACCTTTGCCGGTGTAGTCGTTGGCGTCCCCGATCAAATACAAGGTGATGCCCTTGGCCAAAAAGGCACCAAACGATTGACCGCCGGTACCTTCCAATTGGATGCGCAGCGTGTCGTCGGGCAAGCCCTCGGGGCGCACCTGGGTCAAAGCACCTGAGAGCATGGCGCCCACGGAACGGTTGACGTTGCGCGCCACTTCCATGAACTGCACCTTCTCGCCTTTGTCGATGGCGGCGCGGCTTTTCTCGATCAGCACCTTGTCCAGCGCACGGTCCAAGCCGTGGTCTTGCACCTGGTTGTGGAACAAGACGGTTTGGGCAGTCACTGGCGGCATGGCCAGCAACCGTGTGAAGTCCAAGCCCTTGGCTTTCCAATGCTCGACCCCTTTGCGCATGTCGAGCAGGTCAGCGCGGCCGATCAGGTCGTCAAATTTGGCGATGCCCAACTGGGCCATGATTTGACGCACTTCCTCGGCGACGAAGAAGAAATAGTTGACCACGTGCTCGGGCTTGCCCGAGAACTTCTGGCGCAACACCGGATCTTGCGTGGCCACACCGACGGGGCAGGTGTTCAAGTGGCATTTGCGCATCATGATGCAGCCTTCCACCACCAAGGGGGCGGTGGCAAAGCCAAACTCGTCCGCACCCAGCAAGGCGCCGATGGCGACATCGCGGCCGGTTTTCATTTGCCCGTCGGTTTGCACCCGAATGCGACTGCGCAAGCCATTGAGCACCAGGGTTTGCTGGGTCTCGGCCAAACCGATTTCCCAAGGACTGCCGGCGTGCTTGATGGACGACCAAGGCGATGCGCCGGTGCCGCCGTCGTGACCGGCGATCACCACATGGTCGGCCTTGCACTTGGCCACGCCCGCGGCAATGGTGCCCACCCCCACCTCGGACACCAGCTTGACGCTGATGTCGGCATGGGGCGCCACATTTTTCAAATCGTGGATGAGTTGCGCCAAGTCTTCGATGGAATAAATGTCGTGGTGCGGCGGGGGCGAGATAAGGCCCACACCCGGCACCGAGTAGCGCAAGAAACCGATGTACTCGGACACCTTGGTGCCGGGCAACTGACCGCCCTCGCCCGGCTTGGCACCCTGCGCCATCTTGATTTGAATTTGATCGGCACTGACCAGGTACTCGGCGGTGACGCCAAATCGACCGGAAGCCACTTGCTTGATTTTGGAGCGCAGCGAGTCGCCTGCCAACAAGGGCATGTCGACCTCGACTTGTTTGTCGCCAATGACGCTTTTGAGAGACTCGCCCTGTCGGATGGGGATGCCTTGGCGTTCGTTGCGGTAGCGTGCGGGGTCCTCGCCGCCCTCGCCGGTGTTGCTCTTGCCGCCGATGCGATTCATGGCCACCGCCAAGGTGGCGTGGGCTTCGGTCGAGATGGAGCCCAAGGACATGGCACCCGTGGCAAAGCGTTTGACGATTTCCGAGGCCGGTTCCACCTGGTCCAGGGGAATGGCTTTGGCGGGGTCGATCTTGAATTCGAACAAGCCACGCAAGGTCATGTGGCGACGACTTTGGTCGTTGATGATCTGGGCGTATGCCTTGTAGGTGCTGAAATTGTTGGCACGCGTGCTGTGTTGCAACTTGGCGATCGCGTCTGGCGTCCACATGTGGTCTTCGCCACGGCTGCGCCAGGCGTACTCGCCACCAGCGTCCAGCATCTGGGCCAGCACGGGATCGTCACTGAACGCGGCTTGGTGCATGCGGATCGCTTCTTCGGCGATGTCAAACACACCAATGCCCTCGACACGGCTGGGTGTGCCGCTGAAGTACTTGGCCACGGTCTCGGTGTTGAGGCCAATGGCTTCAAACAACTGCGCGCCACAATATGACATGTAGGTGGACACGCCCATCTTGGACATGATCTTCGAGAGGCCTTTGCCTATCGCTTTGACATAGTTGTAGATGGCTTTGTCGGCCGACAAATCACCAGGCAACTGCGCGTGCATGACGGCCAAGGATTCCATCGCCAAATAGGGATGGACGGCTTCAGCACCATAGCCCGCCAACACCGCGAAGTGATGCACCTCACGGGCGCTGCCCGTCTCAACGACCAAGCCAGCGCTGGTGCGCAGGCCTTCTTTGACCAGGTGCTGATGCACGGCTGACAAAGCCAGCAAGGCGGGGATGGCAACTTGGGTGGCACTGATGCCCCGGTCGCTGATGATCAAGATGTTGTGGCCGCTTTTGATGTGGTCCACGGCTTCGGCGCAGAGCGAGGCCAGTTTGGCTTCGACGCCTTCATGGCCCCATAACAGCGGGTAGGTGATGTCCAAGGTGGCGCTTTTGAACTTGCCTTGGGTCATGCGCTCGATGTGACGCAGTTTGGCCATGTCTTGGAAGTCGAGCACAGGTTGGCTGACTTCGAGACGCATCGGTGGGTTGACCTGGTTGATGTCGAGCAAATTGGGCTTGGGGCCGACAAACGAGACCAGGGACATGACGATGGCCTCGCGGATCGGGTCGATCGGCGGGTTAGTCACTTGCGCGAACAACTGTTTGAAGTAGTTGTAAATCGGTTTGTTTTTGTCAGACAGCACCGCCAAAGGGCTGTCGTTGCCCATCGAACCCAGGGCTTCTTCGCCGTGGGCGGCCATGGGGGCCATGAGGAATTTGAAATCTTCCTGGGTGTAGCCAAAAGCTTGTTGGCGGTCGAGCAAGGCAATAGGGCTTTGCTCTGGGGTGCCCACGGGGTGCTCGGCCACGTCGTCCAAACGGATGCGCAGGTTTTCAATCCATTGCTTGTAGGGCTTGCTGTTGGCAAGACCTGATTTGAGCTCTTCGTCGTCGATCATGCGACCTTGCTCGAGATCGATCAAGAACATCTTGCCGGGCTGCAAACGCCACTTGCGCACGATCTTGCTCTCGGGCACGGGCAGCACACCCGACTCCGAGCCCATGATCACCAGGTCATCGTCAGTGATGCAGTAACGCGATGGGCGCAGGCCATTGCGGTCCAAGGTGGCGCCGATTTGACGGCCATCGGTGAACACGATGGAGGCCGGGCCGTCCCAGGGTTCTAACATGGCGGCGTGGTATTCGTAGAACGCACGGCGACGGGTGTCCATGGTGCTGTGGTTTTCCCAAGGCTCGGGAATCATCATCATCACCGCTTGGCTCAGGGGGTAACCGGCCATGGTCAGCAACTCGAGGCAGTTGTCAAAGGTGGCGGTGTCGGACTGGTCGGCAAAGCTGATCGGGTAGAGCTTTTGCAAGTCGGCACCCAGCACCGCTGAGGACATCACACCTTCGCGGGCTTTCATCCAGTTGTAGTTGCCTTTGACCGTGTTGATCTCGCCGTTGTGCGCCACATAGCGGTAGGGGTGGGCCAGGGGCCACTCGGGAAAGGTGTTGGTGGAAAAGCGTTGGTGCACCAAGCCCAAAGCCGACAAGCAGCGGGGATCTTGCAAGTCGGTGAAATAAGTGCCCACCTGGTCGGCCAGCAACAAGCCTTTGTAAATGACCGTGCGACTCGACATGCTGGGCACGTAATATTCTTTGCTGTGCTTGAGGTTGAGGTGCTGGATGGCGGCGCTGGCGGTTTTGCGGATGACGTAGAGTTTGCGCTCCAAGGCGTCTTGCACGATGACGTCGTTGCCGCGGCCGATGAACACCTGGCGGATCAGCGGTTCCTTGGCACGCACCGTGGGGGACATGGGCATGTCGTGGTTGACCGGCACATCGCGCCAGCCCAACAGCACTTGGCCTTCGGCCTTGATGGCACGCGCCAGCTCTTGTTCGCAGGCCAAGCGAGAGGCATGCTCTTTGGGTAAAAACACCATGCCCACGCCGTACTCGCCTGGCGGGGGCAGGGTCACACCTTGCTGGGCCATGTCTTCGCGGTAGAGCGCATCGGGCAGTTGAATCAGAATGCCGGCGCCGTCGCCCATCAATTTGTCAGCACCCACCGCGCCCCGGTGGTCCAGGTTTTCCAAAATCTTCAGCGCTTGACTGACGATGTCATGCGTTTTGTGTCCTTTGATGTGCGCCACAAACCCCACCCCACAAGCGTCGTGCTCTTGGTGGGATTGGTACAAACCCTGAGTGTAAGAACGGGGATCGATCGGATATTGAACCAGTGGCATGGCGCATTCCTTGGCAGTTCAAATGAAAAAGAGAGCGAATCTTAGTGCACCGCAGCACGAATGCCAAGCCAATTAATGGGGGTCAGATTCCAATTATTTGCAGCCTACGCATAGAGTGATTAAATTGGGGACAGATAAAAATAGACCACAAATCGTTATCAAACAGGTTGCATTCATGGCTCTGGCTCACCCTCGAGCTTTTTGGGCGACAAGCGCGGCCGCCCGGGCTTGGATTTTTGCAGCCGGCGGGTGGATTTCTCTTGCAGTGTGGCGATGAAATCGGCCTCACCCAAGGCCCATCCGCTGAGCGCAGAGTCGGTCAATGCGCTTTGTTGGTGCGCGCTCAGACCGGCGCGGACCAATTCTGCGTAGGCGGCTTCGCGCTCAAAAGGGGTGTTGCCCAAAGTCCAAAACAAGGGATGGGGCATGATCAGTCGGTCCACCCGAAGGCCCCGGTAATGCGCATGACTGGACCACGGGTGATCGGCCGCTTGTTCGACCATGCCCGCCCGCACGGGGTTGAGGTCGATGTAGACCATGCAAGCCAACAAATAGCGCTCGCTTTGCACCAAGGTTGATCGGTAACGCCCCTCCCACAAAGTGCCGCTGCGCCCATGGGTTTGATTGAAAAGCCTGACATAGCTGCGGCCAATGGCTTGCATCATGGTGGGCAGCGCACCTTCTTTTTGTGGGGTGAGCAACAGGTGAAAATGGTTGTCCATCAACACATAAGCATGCACATGCACCCCTTGGGCCAGACTGTGTTGCTCCATCAGGGCCAACATCCGTTCGCGGTCCAGGTTGCCGAGGAAAATCGGCTGCCGGTTATTGCCCCGCATGATGACGTGGTGCGGGAAACCTGAGACGGTCAAACGGGGTAAGCGGGCCATGCGCGCATATTAATTGGAATCTGACCCTTATTAATTGACCCCCATTAATTCAGGGCGGGGAATCGGCGCGCGCCCCAGTCTTGCAAACCCAATTGCGCCAGCAAGGCCTGGAGGCGTTGCTGGGCACTGTGTTTGGAGCGGCCCGTGCGCTGGGCCAAGATGAGTTCGTTTTTCATGCTGTGCTCCCAACCCACCAACTCGGTCACGGTGACTTGGTAGCCCTGGGACTCCAAATACAAACAGCGCAGCACATTGGTGATTTGGCTGCCCATCTCGCGCGTGTGCAATGGGTGGCGCCACAACTCGGCCAATGGCGTGCGGGCCAATTGAATCGCTTTGTCTTGGCGCAGAAAGGCCGCCACCTCGGCCTGACAGCACGGCACCAAGGCCATGTATTTCGCCTGCTTGGCCAACCCGAAAGCAATGGCGTCATCGGTGGCGGTGTCGCAAGCATGCAGCGCCGTGACCATATCCACCCGTTCGGGCAAGCGCTGATCCGACGTGGCTTGGCTGACGCTGGCGTTGACAAATTGCATGCCCTGCGAAAACCCCAATTGCTGGGCCAACAACTGAGAGGCCGCTACCAACTCGGCGCGGGTTTCAATGCCCAACACCAAGCCCACCCTTCGCCCGTGAGCCAGTGCTCGCGGCTTGAAGAACAAGTCGTGGATGATGAATCCCAAATACGACTTGCCAGCACCATGATCGGCCAGTGTGATGGGCGCGTGATCGCCTTGCGCCAAGCGCTGGGTCAGCAGGTCCGTCAAAGGCTTTTCAATGAACTGAAACAGGTGGTTGACCTGCTTTAACTTGCGCCGCGAATCTTGGTTGATCTTGCCCTCACGCGTGAGGATGTGCAGTGCCTTGAGCAGCTCGATGGACTGGCCGGGGCGCAGGTCGAGTTGATCGCTGGGAGGCGAGGGCTTGGTGAGAGATTTGTTTTTTGCTTTATCCATGGCTGGCTTCTTGTTCGGTCACCCAACGGATGGCGGTCATCACATCCGCCACCTGAATGCCATCCTTGATGGGGTATGGTTGCTCAACAGGGGCCACCAACAACTTGCGCACTGCGCCCAAGTCCGTTGCAGCTAGGTAAAAGCCTTTGGAAACGCTGGGCGCGCTGGAACGTTTGATTTCGATGACCCAGGTTTGCTGGCTTCGGAACGTCAACACCAAGTCCACCTCGGCCCCATTGCTGGTGCGGTAAAAACTGGCCTCGGCCTGCGGTGCTGCGTTGATCAACTGCTCCAGTACAAAACCCTCCCAGCTTGATCCAGCCACGGGGTGACCGAGCAACGTATCCAAGTTGGACAAGCCCAACAAGGCGTGGACCAAACCACTGTCTCGCACATACACCTTGGGCGAGCGAATCAAACGTTTGCCCACATTGCCGTGCCATGCGGGCAAACGGCGCACCAACATCAAATCGCACAGCAAGTCGATGTACCGGCTGACGGTTTGACCACTGATGGCCAAAGCGGCTGCGAGTTTGGACAGATCCAACAGCTCTCCTTGGTGGTGTGCCAACATGGTCCACAAACGCCGCAAGGTCGTTGAGGGTATGCGCGGCCCCAGCGCTGGAATGTCTTTTTCCAAGTAAGTGGAGATAAATACCTCACGCCACGTCATGCTCTCGGTATCGGTCTTGGCCAACCAGGACATGGGGAAACCGCCCCGCACCCACAGCAAATGGAGGTCTGCAATGCTGGACTGCGCCAACAAAATTTCTGATGCTTGAAGCGGCGGCAACTCCACATAAGCCACCCGCCCGGCCAAGCTTTCGCTGGACTGTTGCATCAAAACGCCTGTGGCCGAACCCAGCAACAAGAACTGCCCGCTGGCTTGACCCATGCGGCGACGCTGATCAATCACGCCACGCAAAATACCAAACAACTCGGGCATGCGCTGCACCTCATCCAAGATGACCAACTGCTGGGCATGCGCCATCAAAAAAGCTTCGGGGTCATCCAGTTGCCTTTGCGCGGACGGCCGTTCAAGGTCCAAATAAAGTGCGTCCGGGTACAGCGTTTTTTGGGCCAATGCCAATGTGGTTTTGCCCACCTGGCGCGGCCCCAGCAGCCCCACGGCAGGAAAGTGTTGCAAGCGTTGGATGAGCTTTTGCTGGGATTGGCGCAGATACATCCATGTATTTTATCCAAATTTTGGAGAAAATACATTAATAAACGGGTTTGTTCAGCCTGCCTTGACGCACCCCAAAACCTGGTTTGGGCGCTTCACCCAAACCTGCCGCATCCGTGTGGCCGGTGATGGGTGCAGACAACTTATTTCAGACGGTACCCATCAACTGCCACTATGGATACAACCGCGCAACCAAGCTCAAATCAGCCCAACCCGCCTCGCCCATTTCGCGCAACAAAGCGGTGTTGCGCTCATAGATCAAAGCCGCATCGGGAAAGACCTCGACGGCACGGCTGACGCTGTCTTCGCGCAGCAAATGCAGCAAGGGGTATGGCGACTGGTTGCTGCGGTTTTCCACATCACCGGGCTGGGTGCCTGCAAATTGGTACCGGGGATGAAAGTCTGCGATTTGCAACACGCCGCCCAGATTCAGGCTTTCGAGCAAGCGATCTGCCGGTTCCAAAAAATCATTGAAGTCCAAAAAGTCCGGACACAAAAACGGGGCGATCAAGAGGGTGGTGTCCACCTCGTCGGCCGGGGCATTGGCCAAATGCAGCATTTCATCGCGCAACAGCTCCAAGCAAGCTTGGGGATCGCTGTCATGGCACACCACATAGCGCAGCTGGCCTTTGGCCATCACCGCTTTGGCAAACGGGCACAGGTTCAAGCCCACCACCGCGCGGCTCAACCAAAGCTGGGTGTCTTCGATGGCGATGCGTGCGGTGTCAGCGGGTTCACGCATGGGACTGGCCGACGCCTTGTTTGCGGTCCAGCGCTTGCTGTATGCGCCAAGCCAAGCCGAGACCCACGCTGGCCATGCCGAGGGTGACCACCCACGTCCACTGCCAACCGCCCGCCGCAGCGGCCACCCATGCCACCAGCAAGGGACCGAAAAATTGACCCGTGGCCGACCACTGCTGCATCCAACCCACCGTGGTGGAGACGGTATCTTCGCTCGGGGCCAAACGCACCGCACAGGCAAACAAGCTGCCGGGAATCAAACCACCCACCGCAGAAAACAGCACCACACAGGCATAGCGGGCGGCAAAAGGCAGTTGCCAGCCGCCCCAATCCCAAAAGGCCCCCAAAGCGCCCAAGCCCATCACGCCATAACCGGTGGCCATGGTCAGGCGGGCACTCCAACCGCGTTGCAACAAACGGCCCGACATCCAATTGCCCGAGAAATTGACCAGGGCCACGATGGCGGTGAGCACGCCCGTCATTCCCCAAGAGATTTGGTTTTGGGTGTAGATGGTGGGCAAAAAGCCAATCACCGACATCCATTGCCCGGTATAGACGGCGAAGGCAAAGGCCATCATCCACGGCCCCGGCGTGGTCAGGGTGCGCACCAAGCGGTCACGCCAACCTGCTGCCGCAGCCAATTTTTGCGGGGGAGACATGAGGGCAGGTCGGTCCAAGGGTCGTGGCACCACCGCCCACACGGCCAGCCAAGCCAACAAGGAAACCCCACCGGCCGCCATCCACCAGGTCATCCTGTCCCACAAACCCATGACAATGGGTCCTAGCAACAAGCCCAAAGCACTGCCAAATGACATATAAGTGCCCCAACCACCCATGCGCGCACTCAACTCGCCTGGTGCGACGTTTTGTCGGATCAACGCTGGCGCTGGCGTGACCACCAACAAAAATCCCAAGCCCTCGACACCGCGCAGCACCAGCAGGGTGGTGGCATCGGGCGCCAAGCCGCCCAGGCAGCTGGCGAAAAACATCAGGCTCAAACCCATCAGCATGCATTTGCGCAAGCCCCAGTGGTCGGCACCCAAGCCCACCAAAAGGCCCAGCACCATGCCAGCAAACTGCACCATTGACAACATCAAGCCGGCCTGCATCAAGCTCATGCCCAACTCATGGTGCAACAAGGGGATGGCGGGTGGGATTTTTCCCACGTGCAAAGCCGCGCTGATGCCTGCCCAAATCACCACGCTGGCAGGGTGCAAACCAGTGCGGGCCTGGTCAAGGCTCACGGCCAATGCCTGGACATAGCGTAGGGCCAGGGGGCGGCCGATGTCGCGCACAAGCGGGCGTGTTCACGACTGGCAAAGCGATCGGTCATGCCAGCGATGTAGTCGGCCACGGCCCGCGCACGGTTGCGCCGCTCGCGGTGCTCGGGTGGCATTTCTTGGGGCCGATCCAAATAGACTTGAAACAAATCGCCCACCACGCTGCGCGCCCAGTCGGTGGTGGATATGACTTGCGGATGGCGGTAGAGGTTGAGAAACAAAAACCGCTTCAACTGCTGTGATTGCATCCGCATTTGGGTCCCAAAGCCCACCAGCGGGGGCGATTGGCGCACACCGTCGGCACTGCGTTGCGCGACCGTTTGCATGGCGGCGCGTGTGTGCTGCATCACGTCATATACCTGATCGCTGAGCATGCGCCGGATCGATTCATAGAGCACACGCCGTGGCGACAGTGCCGGGTATTCGCGCTGCACGGTTTGCCGATAGGCATCGAACAAGGGCACGTCTTGCAACTGCTCCAGGGTGATCAGACCTGAGCGCACGCCATCATCTGTGTCATGGGCGTTATAGGCCATCTCATCGGCCAAGTTGCACAACTGGGCCTCCAGACTGGGTTGGCTGCGGTTCAAAAACCTTGCAGCCACGCCGCCGGGCTCATCGAGCTCAATGGCCTGGGCATGTTCCAAAGAGCAATGTTTGAGGATGCCCTCGCGGGTTTCAAAGCACAGGTTCAGCCCGTCAAAATCGGGATAACGAGCTTCCAAATGGTCGACCACCCGCAGGCTTTGCAAATTGTGCTCAAAACCCCCATGTTCGGCCATGCACGCTTGCAAGGCGTCTTGCCCGGCGTGACCAAATGGGGTGTGGCCCAGGTCGTGCGCCAACGCAATCGCCTCAACCAAGTCCTCGTGCAGGCCCAAGGCCCGCGCCAACGAGCGCGCCAGTTGTGCCACTTCCAGCGAGTGGGTCATGCGGGTGCGAAACAAATCGCCCTCGTGGTTCAAAAAAACCTGGGTCTTGTAGACCAAGCGGCGAAACGCCGTCGAATGCACGATGCGGTCGCGGTCGCGCTGAAAAGCATTGCGGGTTGGAGCGTCAGGCTGTGAATGGCGCCTGCCACGGCTGAAACGGGGATCACAGGCCAAGTCACTTGGTGCGCAGACCCACCCGGCCAATGGCGTGGACTCTCTCATGCAGCGCAACACGCTTGCAGCACTTGCCCCACCATCTCATCCGGGACAGCGCGCACCACGGCGCGGCCAGGGCCATCGATCAGCACAAAGCGGACAGCGCCGGCCTGGGCTTTTTTATCCAGCCGCATGTGATGCAAATAGCTGTCCACCCCCAAGGCCGGGCCAATGATGGGCAAACCAGCGCGCTCAATGATGTGGGTCAGTCGCTGCACAAAGGCCGCTTCCACCAACCCCAAGCGCAGCGATAAATGGGCCGCCATCACCATGCCGCAACCCACGGCCTCACCGTGCAACCATTGACCAAAACCCAAACCGGCTTCAATCGCATGGCCAAAGGTGTGGCCGAAATTCAAGATGGCACGCAAGCCGCCTTCGCGCTCATCTTGGCCCACCACCTCGGCTTTGATTTGGCAACTGCGCTGAACCGCCCAAGCCAGAGCCTGCGGGTCACGTGCCATCAAGGCATCCAAATGGCTCTCGATCCAGTCTAGAAATGCCATGTCTGCGATGGGCCCATATTTGATGACTTCGGCCAGTCCAGCACTGAGTTCCCGTTCGGGCAGGCTTTGCAAAGTGCTCAAGTCGCAAATCACCCGCTCCGGCTGGTAAAAGGCCCCGATCATGTTTTTGCCCAAGGGGTGGTTGATGGCGGTTTTGCCCCCCACCGATGAATCCACTTGCGCCAGCAAGGTGGTGGGCACCTGAACAAAGGGCACGCCTCGCATGTAGCAAGCGGCGGCAAAGCCCGTCATGTCACCGACCACACCCCCGCCTAAAGCGATGAGCACCGTTCGCCGGTCACAAGCCTTGGCCAGCAACACATCAAATATTTGATGCAAGGTCTCCCAGTTTTTGTGCGCTTCGCCATCGGGCAAAGCCAGCACATGAATTTGGGCAAAATGCGGGGCCAAGGCCGCTTGCAAGCCCTTGGCAAACAGCGGGGCCACGGTGGTGTTGGTGACGATGAGCGCGCTATTGGCCTCGGGCAGGTTGGCCCAGGTGCCGGGCGCAAACAGCAAGTCCGCCCCAATCAGGATGGGATAGCTGCGCTCGCCCAAATGGATGTGAACGGTCTGATCAGTAAGTTGGGCCATGACACAGTTCAGTGTGAGGGGGAAGCGGCTGACGCCACAGGGCTGGGGGACGGCACCCCGAGCGCCTGAGCAGGTTCGACGGATCGCTCCAAGTGCTGCATCACACCTTGCACCATGGCACCCACCGATGGGCGCGGGCTTTCAATCACATGGTGGGCTGCGGCGCGGTAGAGGGGATCGCGCAGTGCAAACAGGTCCTGCAATCGCTGCAAGGGATCGTTGACTTGCAACAAAGGGCGTTTGCGATCATGGCGCAACCGGCGAAACAGTTCCTGCGGGCTGGCATACAGGTAAAACACCGGACCAGTTTGTCGCAGCAATGCCCGGTTTTGCTCGCTCAAGACCGAACCACCGCCTGTGGACAACACCCCCTCAGTTTGCCGGGCCAATTCGGTCAGTACATCGGTTTCCACTTCTCGAAAGCGTGCTTCGCCCTGGCGCTCAAAATACTCTCGAATTGAGCAACCCAAGCGTTGTTCAATCGCGTGATCCGAGTCCACAAAGGGAATGTCGAGTCGGCGGGCCAATTGGCGACCCACCGTGGATTTGCCACAACCTGGCATACCAACCAATACCAACAAAGGGAGCTTTCTTAGCGTGCAGGTGCACTGGAGTTGACCATTTTAGGGCTTATGAAAACCAGTAACTCTTGCTTTTTGGAGCTGCGCAAACTGTTCTGAAACAGCCATCCCAAGCCCGGGATATCGGCGAAAAAAGGCACCTTGTTGCGACCGTTGGACTCGTTGAGTTCGTAAATCCCGCCGATCACCACCGTGCCACCATCTTCCACCAGCACCTGGGTATTGACATGCTTGGTGTCAATGGCAAAACCAGCGGTGGTGGACTGGCCCACGCTGTCTTTGCTGATGTCCAGGTCCAAAATGATTCCGCCGTTGGGTGCAATTTGGGGAGTCACCTCCAGCTTCAGGTTGGCCTTGCGAAAGGCGATCGAAGTTGCCCCGCTGGATGTGGCGGTTTGGTAGGGCAACTCAGTGCCTTGCTCAATGACGGCCTTGGTTTGGTTGGCCGTGACCACCCTGGGGCTGGACACCACTTTGCCTTGACCATCGGATTCCAAGGCTGAGATTTCCAAGCCCAACAAGCGGGTTTTGGATGCGTCATAAATCGACACCGCCACCGTGGCGGCGGTTGCCCCATTGATGGCTGCTGCGGGTAAATTGACCATGCTGCCCGATACATCGGTGGCAGCAGCGGTCACCCCTGGTACGCGTGCATTGTTGACAACCGCGCCCAAGTTGTTGCCCACCCCTTGGGCCGCGCCAGCGGCATCGATGGCACCCAAACGCACTCCCAGGGCTTTGCTGAAGGTATCGGTGGCTTCGACGATGCGCGCCTCGATCAATATTTGCCGCAAAGGCACGTCGATGCGGGCCAGCATTTGCGCCACCTGCTCCAAACGATCGGCCACATCGGTGACAAACACCTGGTTGGTGCGCGGTTCGGCCATGACACTGCCCCTGGGACTGAGGATGCGCGGGTTGCCGCTGAGGCTGGCCAAAGTTCCACTGGGATTGGCTGAATGGGGGTTGTAGGGGTTCCAAGGGGCTGCGCCAACCATGGCACTGGCCTGAGTTCCCAACAAATACGCCAACACCTCACTGGCGCGCGCATAGCTGAGTTCAAAGGCGCGGGTTTGCAAAGGCTCAAGGGCTTGTAGGGCCTGGCGGGCCTCCAGGTTTTTTTTCTCGCGCGCACTGATCTCGGCCTGGGTGGCCACCCACAACACCTCACCTTGGCGTTGATAGGCCAGCCCTTTGGCTTGCAGCAAGGCGTCCAGGGCCACCTCCCAGGAGACATCTTTGAACCGCACTGTCACATGGCCCGTCACCGAATCGGATACCACCACATTCAAACCCGTAAAGTCTGCAATCACCTGCAAAGCAGCCCGCATCTCGATGTTTTGAAAATTCATCGACAAGACTTGTGCTTTGTCGCTGGGTGGCGCCGCGCCATTGGCGGGCGTCGGTGTGCCCCCCATGCCTTGGGTCCAAGCCGGGCCGCTTGCCCACAATGTGGATAAAGATAAAACCGCGGATAAAAGCCAATGACCCACTGGCCCGCCAAAGCCGCTATGGGGCTGAGGCTTCGCGCCAATGGCCCAGCCCAGTGTCAGTTGTGTCTGATTCATGGCCGTGCCTTGGGTGAAAGGGGAGTTGTGTGGTTGGAAACGAGTGCCACTTTGGGGGTGGGCCAATGTAAAAAATGCGGTTCCCAATGTCCTTGCGCGTTGCGCTGGATCTGGCGCAAAACCAAGTGATCATCACCGATGTGTTGCACCCGACCATGCTGACGGCCCACGTGCGCACCCACGGCCACCCGATGCAAGGTATTACCAGCTTGAACCACAGCCATACGCTGATTGCCTTGTTGCAGCCAACCCACCCACTCGATTTGGTGGAGGTCGAACGCTTCCAAGGCCTCACGAGTGCGTTTCAGTTCGGGGGCCAGCCATTGCTGGCGTCCCGGTTGCCGGCTGAGTTGTTCATGCCAATGCACCAGCAACGCTTGCTCATCGAGCAAGGCCCCTCCATCGATCCTGTGGGTGGACACTGGCTTGGGGGCCAGTGGCGGTGCTTGCGCCGCCACTTCCCAACGGAGTTGCCAAGGACCCATGTGGTCAAGGCGCAGCAACTCCACCTGCAACGGCGTTGCCTCCTGGGAAAGTTGTGCCATCAAATGGGTCACCGCAAGGGACGGGCCTTGCGCGACTGCCCGCCACCTTGCGCTGACAGCAGATCCCGCCGCACCCGTCAGCGGCGACCAGGTCACTGGCAATGCCCAAGCCGCCGGGTTCGATGCCTGTGTCGGTTTGTGTTGCGCCTGCGCGACCCGCATGGTTTGCACCTGCTGTTGCAACTCAGGCAAGGCCTGACGCATTTGCTCACCCGCCTGTTGTTGCGCGAGCAAGACTTCGTGGGCTTGTTGCAATGCCGTTATCGATTGCCATGTGGGCCATAAAGATGCAATGCATGCGGCCAAAGCCACGCCCACCCCGGTGCCAAGCGCGGCCACTTGTTGACCCAAAGTCCAGGCCCAGGGCGCATCCCAGCGCCATGCCTGCACAGGCTGGTGCGGTACTGACAGCGCGTTGCTGGCCGAAAGGTTCATGGCTGCGCCCGCACTGGGTTGCTGGGGATGGCTGTCCAGCGCCATTCAAAGGCCCACCAACTGTCGGGCATGCCTTGCGGGTCTGGCACCGGCTCAGATTCCATGGACATCACCTGCACACCCGTCAGGCCCGAGCGCTGCTGCCATTGCTTGAGCACCAGGGCTGCATCTGCGGCCTGCAGCGCATGCCCCGCCACTGTCAGGCCTTGCGCATTCCACACCAAACGTTCCAGGTGCAAGGGGGGTGTGAGAGCCGCAGCCAAAGCTTGCCAAGGGTGCCAGGGCTGGTGCGTGGTCGTTGGCGCTTGGCTTTGACCCAATTGGGCGCTTTGCAAGGCTTGGCGCTCTTGGGTCCAGCGCTGGTGGGCCAGTCGATCGGGGCCCTGTGCATCGATCTGGGCTTGTACTTGCGCGTTCATTTCGGTCCATTGCCCAAGCTGCCAAGCCAAAACGCCCGCCGCAGATGCCCAAACCAGCAAAGAAATACCCACAGTCCAGGTCCAACGCTGGCGCCACCAACGGCGTTGGCGCTGCCACAAGCGCTCACGCTCGGGCAACAAATTGACGGGCATCATGCGACAAACCGGCGCAAGGCCAGACCCATGGCCAAGGCACTGGCCTGTTCGTTGTGCCGCCCTGGCATCAAGCGTTGGGCATGAGCGCGCCAGCGCTGCATGGCCTGCGAACTGATGTCCACCACCCAGGGCAGCAAACCTGCGCGTCGCACCCATTCGAGCATGGGCTGCAGGTCTTGCAAGGGCAGCGCAAATACCCCGTAGGTTGACTCCTTGGGGCTTGCGCCCTCTTGCAAAGCATAGTCCCAGCTCACCTGGGACATGTCCCAGGGCAGCAGGTCGCGCAGGTGCAAGCCAATTTGAAAGTGCAGGTCTTCCCCTTGCAATCGGGTATCAAATGCCATGGCCTGATGCCACACCAGGGCGTCGGGCACGGCCAATGCCACCCGCCGCACCCGGCTGGCGCTGCGCCGCCAAGCCTGGGCCAAAGCCAGACTGGGGTCAGCTTGGCCTTGCCAACTTTCTTGCTCGCAAAAACTCAATCGCCAACCTTGCGCGGGGTGACCGTCCACCGCCACCAGGCTCAAGTCCCCCTCGCCCCAGTCCACTCCCAACAAGGCTTGACGACCCGAACGTGTTATGGTGCTAAACCATGACATGTGCATCTCCTTGGATGTGAAAGCGGATCCTAGCGATGAATGCTTTTGGTTTCAATACCGTCAACCCGATGCACGAACGGGTTGTATTTTTTTATAATTGGCGTTTTGCCTCACCGCAACGGTCGCACCGTGGCGGTTGCCCATGAACCGCAAGTCCACCCCCGACACGCCGCCCAGCGACAGCAGTCCTTCTCAACTGGGGGCCTTGGTATGGGGCTTTTTCATGTGGACGCTGGGCTTGGGCCTGGCCGGCGTGCTGTCGCTGGCCTTGCTGGTGGCCTTGGCGCTGGCCATGGCCTACCCCCAACTGCCCGATATTTCCGACCTGGCCGACTACCGTCCCAAGCTGTCGATGCGGGTGTTTTCGGCCGAAGGCACCTTGATTGGTGAGTTTGGCGAAGAGCGGCGCAACTACACCGAATTCAAAGACATTCCGCAGGTGATGAAAGATGCCGTGCTGGCCATCGAGGACGCGCGCTTCTACCAACATGGCGGGGTGGACTATATTGGTTTGGCACGCGCGAGTTTGGCCAACCTGGGCCGGGCCAAAAGCCAGGGCGCGTCGACCATCACCATGCAAGTGGCCCGCAATGTTTACCTGAGTTCCGAAAAAACCTTCACCCGCAAAATTTATGAATTGCTGCTGACATTCAAGCTTGAGCACTCACTGAGCAAAGATCAAATTTTTGAGATTTACCTCAACCAAATTTTCTTGGGCAACCGAGCCTATGGCTTTGCGGCCGCTTGCGAGGCGTATTTCGACAAGCCCTTGAAAGCCATCACGGTGGCCGAAGCCGCCATGCTGGCAGGCTTGCCCAAAGCGCCATCGGCCTACAACCCCATCAGCAACCCCAAACGCGCCCGCTCGCGCCAGCTCTACATCATTGAACGCATGCTCGACAACGGCTTCATCACCCAAGCCCAAGCCGATCAGGCCAAGGGCGAAGAGCTGAAAGTTCGCAACGCCAACCAAGGGTTTCGCAAACATGCCGACTATGTGGCCGAGATGGCGCGGTCTTTGATGTTTGCCCAGTACGGTCAAGACGCTTACACCAGGGGATTGAAGGTCTACACCACGGTGCGTGCCACCGACCAAGAAGCGGCCTACCAAGCGCTGCGCCGCGGCATCATGGACTACGAAAAGCGCCAACACTACCGGGGGCCTGAAAAATTCATCGATCTGCCCAGCAATGCGCGTGAGCGCGATGAGTTGATCGACGACACCTTGATCGAGCAAGGCGACAAGGGTGACCTGCTCGCCGCCGTGGTGCTGGAGGCCACTCCCAAACTGGTTCGGGCGGTGCGGCAAAACGGCGAGGTGATCGAGGTCACTGGAGAAGGACTCAAGCCGGTGCAATCGGGCTTGGCCGATAAATCTCCGCCCAACATCAAACTGCGTCCGGGTGCGGTGATTCGCATTGTCAAGGGCAGCAACTGGGAAATCACCCAATTGCCCGAGGTGGAAGGGGCATTTGTCGCCATGGATCCACGCGACGGTGCGATTCGCGCGCTGGTAGGTGGCTTTGACTTTGATAAAAACAAATTCAACCATGTGACCCAGGCATGGCGCCAACCTGGATCAAGTTTCAAGCCATTCATTTATTCAGCCGCCTTGGAAAAAGGGTTCACCCCAGCCACCGTGGTCAACGACTCGCCTTTGTTTTACGACGCCAGTGTGACCGGTAGCCAGGCGTGGGAGCCGAAGAATTACGACGGTACTTTTGAAGGGCCAATGACCCTGCGCAAGGGCTTGGCGAAATCCAAAAACATGATTTCAATCCGGGTGCTCGAAGCGGTGGGACCGCAAAACGCACAAAACTGGATCACCCAATTTGGCTTTGATGCCCAACGTCATCCGGCCTACCTGACCATGGCGCTGGGTGCAGGCTCGGTCACCCCTTTGCAAATGGCCACAGGCTATTCGGTGTTTGCCAATGGCGGTTTTCGCATCAACCCCTACCTGATCAGCAAAGTCACCGATGCCTTGGGCAAGGTGTTGTCTGACTACACGCCCATTGAGCAAGAAGAATCGGTGCGTGCCATCAGTGCGCGCAATGCCTTTGTGATGAGCAGCTTGCTGCAAGAGGTGACCCGCTCAGGCACGGCGGCCAAAGCCCAAGCCACCCTCAAACGCAATGACATCTTCGGCAAAACCGGCACCACCAATGATTCCATGGACGCTTGGTTTGCCGGTTACCACCCCACCCTGACCGCCGTGACTTGGATTGGCTACGACACACCCCGCAAGCTCGGTGACCGAGAAACTGGGGGCGGCTTGAGCCTGCCGGTGTGGATCCAGTACATGCAATCCGCGCTCAAAAACACGCCCATCACCGAGATGATTGCGCCCCCCGGCGTGGTGTATGAAGGTGGCGACTGGTTCTTTACCGAATTCGCCCGCAGTTCAGGCATCAGCAGCTTGGGGCTGGAGGGCAAATCGGGCAATGCCGAGCTGCCTTCGGCGGACGAGAAAAAGAAAATTCTCGACCTGTTCAAGAACTGAAGTCGAGGGGAAAGCCCGCTTGGGCAGTTGCATCGGCGCTGAGTTGCGCCCAAAAATTACCCTTCCCTTTGGTATCCACCCAGGCCAGACCATCGTGCCGATAGTGGTAGCCGCCGCTGCGGCTGGCCAGCCACACCTCATGCAAAGGTTTTTGCAAGTTGATCACGATTTGACTGCGGTTGGCAAACACCAACGTCACCATGCCACCGACCCGCTGGTTGTCGATATCGGCATCGGTGTTTTCGTTGATGCGATCGCAATGGCGCTCGACCCCGAGCAACAATGCCTCTGCCTGGTTCATGAATTCGGTATCGTTCATACAAATGTGCGAAGACGCGCTGGCTACAATTTCAAAATGAATAACAGGCCCATTCTATTCAGCCGATATGTCCTTGCCATCGGTGTGGCGGCCATGGCATCGGCGTGCGGCCAACGTGGCGCCTTGTACCTGCCCGATCAGACTCCGCCCGATCAGCGTGGGCCTTATACCCAGCCCACCCCCGCTTCGTCTGCTGCCCCCAAGGCCCTCAGCCCCACGCCATGAATCCCTCCGAATTACCCGGCGCTCCTTTTTTATCCCAACGCGATGGCCAGTTGTGGCTGGAAGGTGTGCCCCTGACGGAACTGGCAGCCCAATGCGGCACGCCATTGTTCGTCTACTCCAAGGCCGCCATGCTCAGCGCCTTGGAGGCCTACCAAAGGGCATTTGCCGGCCGCAATGCCAGAGTGCATTACGCGATGAAAGCCAACCCCTCGTTGGGGGTGTTGCAGGTGTTTGCCCAAGCGGGTTGTGGCTTTGATATTGTCTCGGGCGGCGAGCTCGAGCGCGTGCTGGCCGCTGGCGGTCGAGCCGATCGGGTGATCTTCTCAGGCGTGGGCAAAACCCGCGCCGAAATGCGGGCGGCTTTGCAAGCAGGCATTGCCTGCTTCAATGTCGAGAGCGAGGCCGAGTTGGAAGTGCTGAGCGAGGTGGCCATGGCTTTGGGCCTGCGTGCGCCGGTGAGCGTGCGCGTCAATCCCAACGTAGACCCCCAGACCCATCCCTACATCTCCACCGGTTTGAAGGGCAATAAATTTGGCATTGCCCACGAAGACACCTTGCGTTGCTATTTGCATGCCGCCCAGTTACCTGGCCTGCGGGTGGCAGGCATCGATTGCCACATTGGTTCGCAAATCACCAGCGCTGGTCCTTATTTGGATGCTGTGGACAAGGTGCTCGACTTGGTCCAATCCATTGAGGCAGCGGGCGTGGCCATCGAGCACCTGGATTTCGGCGGGGGCTTGGGCATCAACTACAACGGCGACACTCCACCTGCGGCCGATGCCTTGTGGGCTCAGTTGTGGGCCAGGTTGGACGCCCGCGGTTTTGGCCAGCGGCCCTTGATGATTGAGCCTGGGCGCTCATTGGTGGGCAACGCCGGTGTCTGTCTGACCGAAGTGCTCTACCTCAAGCCAGGTACGCAAAAAAACTTTTGCATCATCGATGCGGCCATGAACGACTTGCCCCGACCGGCGATGTATCAAGCGTTTCACCAAATCGTTCCCTTGGTGTCGCGCCATGGCCCTGTCACGCCGTACGATGTGGTTGGGCCGGTGTGCGAAAGCGGTGACTGGATTGGCCGTGATCGCCCTTTGTCTGCTCAGGCCGGCGACCACCTGGCAGTGCTGTCTGCCGGGGCCTATTGCATGAGCATGTCGAGCAACTACAACACGCGAGGAAGGGCCGCGGAGGTATTGGTGGATGCAGACCAGTGGCATGTCATTCGCGAGCGCGAATCCACCCAAGACCAAATGCGCGGCGAGCGCCTGGTCTGAGCCCGGCAACCCTGCGTCTTCGACATCACCGACTGGGCTGGCTTTTCAACGCACTGGCGTTGTGCGAGTTGCGCCACCAGTACCACCCACGCCAAGCCAGCAAGCTGGCCAAAATGCCACCATAAACCCAGACCTCAGTTTGGTTGTTTTTGCCCTCCCGCATCCAGTAAAAATGCAATACCCCCAAGGCGGCCACGGCATACACCATTCGGTGCAAAGCCTGCCAACGCTTGGGCCCCAACCAGCGCACGGCACGGTTGAACGAGGTGGCGGCCAGACTGGCCAGCAACACCAAGGCCAAAAAGCCCACCAAAATAAACGGGCGTTTGGCGATGTCGCCCGCCACATCGGACCAATCCCAACCCATGTCCAGCCAGGCGTAGCACAACAGGTGAGTCAGGGCATACACAAAGACATTCACGCCAATCATGCGCCGAAAGCGCATCAGCGCTGCCTGGCCAGTGATCACGCGAAGAGGTGTCACAGCCAGGGCCAGACACAACGCACGCAAACTCCAGTCACCGGTTTGGCGAATGAGGGCTTCGGCCGGATTGGGGCCCAATGCGTCGTTGACCGCTGCCAGCAACAGCCAAATAAAGGGGACAGCTAACAATGCAGCCAACAAGGGCTTGGTCGCAGGGTGGCGCCACATGGGGGTGATCAGTAGTTTTTGGTCAGATCCATGCCGGCATACAACTGCCCCACCTGCGCTTCGTAGCCATTGAACATCAAGGTCTTGCGCTTCTTGCTGAACAAACCGTCTTCACCAATGCGCCGCTCGTTGGCTTGGCTCCATCGCGGATGGTCAACGTTGGGGTTGACGTTGGAATAAAACCCGTATTCGTGCGAAGCCGCCTTGTTCCATGCGGTGGCCGGTTGCTTTTCGACAAAGCGGATTTTCACAATGCTTTTGGCGTTTTTGAATCCATACTTCCAGGGCACATTCAAACGAATGGGGGCCCCATTTTGGTTGGGCAGCACCTCACCATACATGCCAAAGGTCAACAAGGTCAAAGGGTGCATGGCCTCGTCCAAGCGCAAGCCTTCGACATAAGGCCACTCCAGCACCCTCGAGCCCACAAATGGCATGGTTTTGGGATCGGCCAGGGTGACAAATTCAACAAACTTGGCGCTGCCTTGGGGCTCGACCCGCTTGATCAATTCGGACAGCGAGTATCCAACCCATGGGATCACCATCGACCAGCCTTCGACACAGCGCATGCGGTAAATGCGCTCCTCCATGGCACTGAGCTTGAGCAATTCTTCGATGTCCCAGCGGCCAGGTTTTTTCACCAACCCCTCGACCTCGACCGTCCAGGGCCGGGTTTTCAAGCTGTGCGCGTTTTTGGCCGGATCGGCTTTATCGGTGCCAAATTCGTAAAAGTTGTTGTAGCTGCTGGCATCCAGATAGGTGGTGGGTTTTTCCATGGTGTTGGCCCCCGCCAAGGTGGAGGGCCGCGTCGCCAAGGCGGACAGTTTGCCGGGCCGAACCGCAGCCAATTTGTCGCTTTGGGCCATTGCATGGCGCGAAGCCCAAGTGGCCATAGCTGCTCCTGCCACACCGGTGGCCAGAAGTTGCATCAAGGCGCGGCGTTGATGCTGAACCGCTGCGGGCGTGATTTCGCTGGGCAGCGGGTGGTTGTGTCCATTGTCAAGGGTGCGAATCAACATGGTTGTCTCCGAAGGAAATCAAGTCATTGTGCCGCAGGCCCAACTAAAACCGGCCTTGAAGGCCGGTATCTGCTCGCTCTGAGGGGTCAAGGATCAACGCAAACCGGCAATGTAATCAGACACCGCTTTGATCTCTCGGTCATTGAGCTTGGCCGCGACTTGGGTCATGGTGAGGTTATTGAGGCGCACGCCATCGCGAAACCCGCTGAGCTGTGCGGTGATGTAATCGGCGTGCTGCCCACTCAAGCGGGGGTATTGAGAAGGAATGCCCGCCCCGTTGGGGCTGTGGCAACCCGCACAAGCTGGAATTTGCCGATCTGCAATGCCGCCACGGTAAATGCGCTCACCCAAGGCCACGGTTTGCTTGTCTTTGGCAAAGCCAGGCTTGGCTTTTTGCTGGGTCAACCAGGCCGCGATGTTTCGCATGTCCTCCGTGCTCAAGCCAGCTGACATGCCCGACATGATGGCATTGGCCCGTTTGCCCGACTTGAACTCTTGCAACTGCTTGACGATGTATTCTGGGTGCTGGCCAGCCAACTTGGGATTGGCCGGCGAGCCTGAATTGCCGTCGGCGCCATGACAGGCGGCACAGGAGGCAAAACTGGCCTCGCCCTTGGCCAAATCTGGGGGATTGGCGGCGGGCGCTTTGTCAATGGCATGCAGTTGGGGCACAGGCAAGGCAAAGGCGGCAGCGACAATGAGTGGGGCAAACAGCTTCATGGCTTGGGTCGGTGGTGTGACGCTTAATGCATGGATTCTACAATGGGCCTTTGGGGTCCACGGCCCCCACCACTTGCCGGACCCGTGATGACCCAGCCCCCCCAACCTGCCCTGCCCCCCCCCGTTCTGGCCCAAGCCAAGCCGCCAAACTGCCCAGACCTGGCTGCGCAAGCCAAATGGGCCATGGGTTGGCTGCATACCACGCGGTTTTTGATCACGGCCGCTCAACTGCACCACTTGCCCCGGTACCGCCTGCCCGAAATTGCTTTTGTGGGCCGATCGAACGCTGGCAAATCCACCTGCATCAACACCCTGACGCAGCAAAATCAACTGGCCTATGCCTCTAAAAAACCGGGACGCACCCAACACATCAATTTGTTTGCACTGGGTCGACAAGGTCAAACCGACGCAGTGTTGGCCGATTTACCTGGCTATGGTTATGCGGCGGTTCCCAAGCATGACAAGATTCGCTGGCAAGAAGTGATGGCTAACTATTTGATGCGCCGCGAGAACCTCTGTGGTGTCGTCTTGTTGTGCGACCCACGCCAAGGGTTGACCGAACTCGACGACATCTTGCTCGAAGTGATTCGACCGCGGGTCGAGGCCGGCATGCATTTTTTGGTGCTTCTGACCAAGGCCGACAAACTCAATCGCAGCGAAGCGGCCAAGGCATTGTCGATCGCCCGTTTGCAAGCCGGTGGCGGACAGGTGCGCTTGTTCTCCGCGCTCAAACGCCAAGGCGTCGAAGAAACCGCCTTGTTGTTGTCTCAATGGGTGGCGGGTTGGAAGCCGCCCGCGCCCCTGAGCCCCCTCGGTGACATGCCCCCCAGCCCCAGCGATGGCCTTTCCTGAGACCCCGCACAAACTGTCCCCTGACATTGGCCTGAATGGCCACCGCTGCGGCCAGTCCGGTCGGCCCACACTTCGGCCATGCCTGGTTCTTCGAAAGTGGCCTTGGCCTGTCAAGAACGCCAGCGACCCCTTCGGCAAGCCATGGGTTGGGGCATGAACGAGCCGTTGTGTCAGTGGCTCAACTGATCGGCTTTTCGGGCTGCGCATAAACATTGGCATGGCCAACTGGGCGGGTTTTGAACCGCTTGTGGACCCAAAAATACTGATCGGGCATGGTACAAATCCATTGGGCCAATCGCTGGTTCATCAAAGCGGTGTCGGCCAGCGCATCGGTGCTGGGCACATCTGTCCAGGCGGGATGGACCTCAATCTCGTAGCCTTTGGCGGTCATGCGGGTGGTGATGGGCACCACCCGCGCCCGACCCAACTTGGCAAATCGAGACAAAGAGGTCAAGGTCGCCGCAGGCACCCCGAAAAAGGGCACGAACACGGTATCGTCTTCGCCGCTGTCCATGTCGGGCAACAGGTACAGGCGCTCGCCGCGGCGCAGTGCCGCTATCAGGGTCTGCACACCGTCGGAGCGGCGGCACAGATTGACATGGCCAAAGCGCTGACGCCCCTGAACAATCCACGCATCCATGGCGGGGTTGGACTGCGGGGTGTAGATGGTGTGCAACATGGCGCTGCTGGTCATGGTCCAAGCGGTCCATCCCGCATCCAAACCGACAAAATGCGGCGCAAACACCACCACCCCACCGGGTCGGGTCAAAGCTTCCAGATCACCCGTCCAATTCAAGCGCTGTCGCACCACTTCATACGGGGCGTGCCACAACCAACTGCGGTCCAACCAGGCTTGGGCAAAAGCCACAAAGCATCGCCTGGCCCATTGTTGGCGCTCGGCCGGTGTCCAATCCGGAAAACACAAACCCAAGTTGACCCACACCACTCGACGGCGCGCTGGCACCAGCGCATACAAAGCATGTCCCAAAACCCAACCCAGAGCGCGCACCCCCCAAAGGGGCCATCGGGCCAACCCGCGCATGAACCCCAAAACCAATGCGTTGCCCACCATCAACCCTGCGCGCGCGGTTGCTTGTAGCGCGCATAGCCCCACAGGTACTGAGCGGGGGCACGCCGCACCATGCTTTCAATGTGTGCATTCATGGCCAACACCGCCTCCTCCACAGGTGTTTGCGGGTCGTACAAGCCAGAAAATTCCCATGGCTCCACATGTGCGATGAAGCCTTGACCTATGGGCAAACGCTCACACCAAGCCATCACCACACGGGCTTGGGTTTGCCTGGCCAAGCGAGCCGCCAAGGTGATGGTGTACGCGTCACGCCCCCAAAATGGCGCCCACACCCCTTGCCCCAAGGGCGGTACTTGGTCGGGCAACAAGGCGACCAGACCACCTTGGCGCAAAGCACGCAACAATTGACGCACGCCACTTTGATTGGCGGGTGCGGCCTGCAAGTTCGGGCGCTGTCGGGAATGTGCCACCAAAGCCTCCAGCCAGGCTTTGCGGGCCGGTCGGTACATCACCCACAAGGGTCCGTGTTGCGACCCCCACCGCTCGGCCAATATTTGCGCCCCCAACTCCCAACAACCCAGATGGGGCGACAAAACAATCACGCCGCGGCCCTCTTCCAAGCCTTGCTCAACATGCTCGGACCCATCCCATTGCAGGGGTATGGGCTGGCCACGGGCCTTGCGCATCCAAAGCCATGGCAATTCGGCCAACATCACACCAGCGGCACCAATGGCCGGTCGCACCTGGGCCCACGACAAACCGGCGGCCTGGGTGTTGTCAACAAAGCGGCGACGGTATGTGGGAGAGGCCCACCATGCCAACCAACCCAAACCCTGGCCCAAGGTTTGCAACCAGGTCAAGGGCAATCGGGCGAGCAAGCGAAACAATGCGGTCATGGGCTGTGGGTTCTAGCGGCGGCAAAGCGTTGTAAAAGTGATTGGCGCATTTGCTTTTGGCTACAATCAGAATTGTCGCTGAGTTACTGAACTACTTGCAGGGCGACTGCCACCCGCGTGGCAAAGGCTTGGAATCAAAGATCCAGCCATCTGCTAAAGCGTTCGCCAGGCTCCCCAGGTTGGCAACGCGTCAACCTCAATCGAATGGAGTTTTTTTATGGCGAACGACTATCTTTTCACATCCGAATCTGTTTCAGAAGGTCACCCCGACAAAGTGGCCGATCAAATTTCTGACGCGATCTTGGATGCCATCTTCAAGCAAGACCCCCGCAGCCGCGTGGCCGCAGAAACCTTGACCAACACTGGCCTGGTGGTGTTGGCCGGTGAGATCACCACCAACGCCCACGTGGACTACATCCAAGTGGCACGCGACACCATCAAGCGCATTGGCTACGACAACACCGAGTACGGCATCGATCACAAAGGTTGCGCCGTCATGGTTTGCTATGACAAGCAGTCCAACGACATTGCACAAGGCGTGGACCACGCGTCCGACGACCACTTGAACACCGGCGCTGGCGACCAAGGCTTGATGTTTGGTTTCGCTTGCAGCGAAACCCCCGAGTTGATGCCCGCCCCCATTTACTACGCGCACCGCCTGATGGAACGCCAAGCGCATTTGCGCCGCGATGGCCGTTTGCCATTTTTGCGCCCCGACGCGAAAAGCCAAGTGACCATGCGCTATGTGGACGGCAAGCCCCACAGCATCGACACCGTGGTCATCTCTTCACAACACGCCCCAGAAATGAGCTTGGGCGACAAGATGAAGCCCGAATTCAACGAGGCCATCATCGAAGAAATCATCAAGGCCGTGCTGCCCAAAGAGTGGCTCAAAGACACCAAGTACCTGATCAACCCCACCGGACGGTTTGTGGTGGGTGGCCCGCAGGGCGATTGCGGCCTGACCGGTCGCAAAATCATTGTCGACACCTACGGCGGCGCCTGCCCCCACGGCGGTGGTGCGTTCTCGGGCAAAGACCCTTCCAAGGTGGACCGCTCAGCCGCTTACGCCGCCCGTTATGTGGCGAAAAACGTGGTGGCCGCCGGTTTGGCCACCCAGTGCCAGGTGCAAGTGGCTTACGCCATAGGCGTGGCACGCCCGATGAACATCACCATCAACACCCACGGCACGGGCGTCATCGCTGACGACAAAATCGCCGCGCTGGTGAACGAGCATTTTGACCTGCGCCCCAAAGGCATCATCCAAATGTTGGACCTGCTGCGTCCTATCTATGAGAAGACCGCCGCCTATGGCCACTTTGGCCGCAACGAGCCCGACTTCACCTGGGAGCGCACCGACAAGGCTGCCGCCCTCAAAGCCGCTGCCGGTCGCTGAAACACGGGCCCCAAGGCAAGGCCCCATGATCGATGGGGAGGTGCCTTGGGTGCCTTCCTCTTTTTTCCACTCAGGTACGGGCGAAACAACCCGCTTCAGTAAACCACTGCCCCTTGGGTATTGACGTACAAGGCATACAGCGAATGGCTGCTGGCCATGTACAAGCGATTGCGTTGCGGCCCGCCAAAGACCAGATTGGCACAGCGCTCAGGCAGATGAATGTGGCCAATCGCCTGGCCGTGGGGGTTGAACACCCGCACCCCATCCAGGTCTTCCAAGTCAGCGCCCACTGAGCCATCACTGCCCCAGCCGCACCATATATTGCCATCCACATCCACCTTGATGCCATCCAAGGCACCCGGGCCTTGGGCGTCGATCAACAGGGTTTTATCCGATAACTTGCCCGCAGGATGAACCCGGTAGCGCCACACCAAACGGTGCGGTTTGGCGCGCGACTCGACCACATACAAATGGCTTTGATCGGGGCTGAAAGCCAAGCCATTGGGGCCTTGCAAGTCGCTCACCACCACGCTGAGGGCGCCGGTTTGGCCATCGATGCGGTAGACGTTTTGCCCCAATTCGGGGGTGGCGGGTTCGCCCTCCCAATGGCCGCTGATGCCAAACACCGGGTCGGTGAACCAAATGCTGCCATCCGCGCCACACACGATGTCGTTGGGCGAGTTGAGGCGCTTGCCTTCAAACGCATCGGCCAGCACCGTGATGCTTCCGTCGTGCTCGGTGCGGGTGATGCGCCGCCCCAGGTGCTCGCAGGCGAGCAAGCGGCCCTGGCGGTCGCGGCACAAGCCGTTGGCAAACTGCGAAGGGGCGCGAAACACGCTGGTCTGTCCGGTGACCTCGTCGTAGCGCAGGATGCGGTTGTTGGGAATGTCAGAAAACAGCAGCGCGCGGTGATCGCCAAAGTACACCGGACCTTCGGCCCAACGCAAACCGCTGGTGAGTTGCTCAACGCCCGCACTGAACAAGCGGTAGCGGGCAAAAGAGGGGTCGACGATGTCAATCGCTGGATCGGGTGAGCGGTGCGACGCCACAAAGGGCACATGCGCGCTGGCCGACACGGCCGCGTGGGGCTGGTTGCGCCAAGTGTCGGTGTCTTGCGGAGGATGGGCATTGCGCATGATCAGGCGGCTCCAAAAGGGGCGAGGTCAGCCGCGCTGTACTGAGGGTTTTTATACAAGCCCAAATTGAGCGCCATATTGGCCAAGCCGCCCACCACCAAGGTGTATCCATCTGGGGCCGAGGCCGCCACATACTGGGTGCCGACCAAAGTGCCTGCGCCGGTGCGGTTTTCCACCACGATGGACTGGCCCAACTCCTGGCCCAATCGCTCGGCCACCAGGCGGCCGATCACGTCATACCCACCACCGGGCGCGGTGGGCACAATGATGCGAATGGGCTTGCTGGGGTAAGCGGTCTGCGCCAATGAGGTTGCGGGCCAAGTGGCCACCGCGCAGCAGGCGGCCAAAATACAGCGGCGTTTCATTGGGCTCATGGTCAAGGCAGGGTGTGCCGCAAGGCGCGCTCAAAGTACGTCAGGTCTAAGAATTTGTCAGGCGAAGGGGCTTGACCGCCCCATTGGCCTTCGATATCGGCGCGCAAGGCCAGCACATTCTTAAAGCCTTGCAAATCGAGTGCACAGTCTTTGGACAAGCCGCTGCCTGGCAACATCAGTTCACGGTAAGTCAACTCGGTGAGCCGATCGTCAAGCTTGAGTTCGCGCTTGAGCACGGCCAACACCTGTGGTTTTTGCAAGGGATCCTGGGCCGCACGACATCCTTCGATATAGGCCGCCATGTATCGCTCCAGGGCGGATGCATTGGTTTTGGCCCAGGGGCGCATCACAAACACACCCACGGCCTGATAGGGGCCAAACAACTCAATCGTTCGGCCCAGGCTTTTGGCACCGCGATCGCGCGCGATGAAGTTCCAAGGCGGGTTGAGCATGGTGGCTGCACCGGCCGGTGTGTCCAGACCTTTGGTGCGGGTCTCAGAACCACCCAAGGGGTTGAGTTGGTAATCTCGCCCATCGATCAGTCCGGCGTTCTTGAACACTTTTCGGCCAATCAGCGCATAAGCGGTATTGGGCGCATCCACCACATAGGTGCGGCCTCGGACATCGGCTGGCTTGTTAATGTCTTGGCGCACCAATAATTCGTTCATGCCACCATCACCCCCGGCGATGATGATGACATCGTGTTTCGCCACTTCGATCATGGCCACCGCATTGTCAACCGCCGCATGCGCAATTTCAAAACGGCCTGCGGCCAAACCCGCGCGCTGCTGATCCGAGTTGGGCGTGAACTGCATCTCCAAGGTGATGCCACGGCGCTGGAAAAAACCTTTTTCCAAACCCATGTAAATGGGGATATTGCTGCCACCGCGAAACACATTCACCCGCAGGGTCACTGGATCGTTGGCCGGGGCCACCACTGGGGCTGGCGCAGCACAAGCCGCCAGCATGGCGATGGCCCCCCACAACGGCGCATGGGTCATGCGTTGCATCAAAGATTTCATGGGTGCTCTCCTGAGGTCAAGGGCGCGCCAACAAACGGTTGGCATTGCCTTGTTGGATCTGCGCCAGCACTTGGGCATCCAAACCCAACTGGCTGAGGGCTGACGCTTGGGTGTCCATCGCGACATAGGGGTAATCGCTCCCGTACACCACCTGGGTAGAGGGAATGAGTTTCAGCAGCGCCGCCATGGGGGCTGGATGGGTGGCATTGGCGGTGTCGTAATACAGGCGTTTGAGCTCGGCCTCAATGCCATTGGGGGCGAACATGGCGGCATTTTTGGCATTGCCATGGAAGAAATTGACGCGGCCCGCCAACATGGGAATCGTTCCCCCCGCGTGGGAGAAGAGCCATTTGATGTCACGGAATTTGGCCAAGGTCCCAGTCAACAGCAGGTTGACCACGGCACGGGTGGTGTCGTGAGGGACTTCAATCACCGCCGGAAAAGTACCCGTGTTCAAGCGGCCACAGCAACTCGCGGCCAAGGGGTGAAAATAAACCACGGCTTTGCGCCGGTTGAGTTCTTCAAAAATGGGGGCAAAGTCAGGATGTCCGGGCCATTTGTCGCCGTAATTGGTTTGAATGCCTACGCCATCGGCCTTGAGCACATCGAACGCATATTCGATTTCTTTGAGCGTGCTGGGCACATCCAACATGTTGAGGGCCGCAAACAGGCCAAAGCGCCCTTTGAAGTCGCGCACCATCTCGGCCCCATACTCATTGACCGAGCGCACCATTTCAATCACCTTGGGCAAAGGCAGGTCGAACCACACCCCGGGGGTGGAAGCCATCGACAAAATCGCTTTGCGCACCCCGGCCTTGTCCATGTCAGCCACCGCGCCCTCACGGGTCCAGCGCTCTTGCTGCGGGAAATGAGGAATCTTGCGCTGGTCTTCCCAATCGAACCATGCCTTTTGATAGGCCGGTGGGTAAAAGTGGTGGTGGGTATCGGTCAAGCCAGCGCCGCTTTGGGCCGACACCGAAGCCCCCCCCAATCCCAAAGCACCGAGTACACCCATGCCGCCCATGCCTTTGAGCCATTGCCTGCGCTGCGGCAGCGCCGGGGCGTTACACCCCAGACAGGTCATGGTGTTGTGGGTGCAAGAACCGGATAAGAGCGATGTGAACATGGGCGTCTCCTGGTGTGTTGAATGGAATGGCTCAGGGCGAAGCGTGGGTGATAAAAGCCTCGGGCACCGCCTCACCCCATTGAGAGTTCAGCCCCTCTTCGGCCGGCAGGTAATTGGTGGGCGCATGGACGTTGAGGACATCGCTGTCACTCCAATGCTCGTGCACACGACCCCAGGGGTCTTGCCAATAGTCATAGACCTGACTGCCCAGCACATGGCGGCCGATACCCCAAACATGCTTGTATTGGTTGCCCTTTCGCAGGTGCTGATGCCCCATCATGATGTCGTCAATGTCTTGGGCCTCAAACGACAAATGGTTCAAGCCCGAATGGGGGCCATCAATGCACAAAAAAGTGTGGTGGTCCACATAGGTCTCACCACGGTCCACACGATTGAAGGAGGCAATCACATTGTCTTTGTCACCGGCATACACCTCATCAGAGCAAATCAAGCCAAACATTTCGCGGTACCACTTGATTTTTTCTTTGGCATTGGGGGTCATGATGACGGCATGGGCGGCGCGTTTGACCTGTGAGGGGCCGGGTGGCAAGCGCATCAACTCACCGGCGCGGCGCAATTTGTTGTCGCCGGTGTTGACAATGGCCTTGCGCACGGGCAATGGGTCCACTTGTTGCATTCCACACATGACCTCCATTTGGTAGCCATGCGGATCGCTGATGCGCACACGCTTGCCGCCACCGGGCTCGTCCATGTTTTCGATGCCACTGGCCCCAGGGGCTTTGGCAAACTGCTTGAGTTGATCTTCGTTGTCCACAAAAAAACACAAGCCGACAAACTTTGGCGGACCCAGGTGGGTCACATGGATGTGGTGATTGGGGTCGGTGCCGCGCATGTACAGCGCATCTTTGGTGCGCTCAGCTCGGTGCATGCCAAATTTGGTCAAAAACTCTTCCGCCTCGTCCAAACTGGGCGACTGCAATCGGCCAAATGCCAGATCGGTAACTTTTACATAGGGCATGGTGCATCCTCCAAAGGTTAAACCACCTCGCCCAAGTAGGCTTGGCGGATATGGGGTTGGGTCATCAATTCTTTGGGTTCGCCCGTTGACACGATACGCCCCCCTTCGATCACATAAGCACGCTGGGCCACTTCCAACGCCAAAGCGGCATTTTGTTCGATCAGCAGGATGGAGACACCACTGGCATGGATTTGGCCAATCGCGTCAAACACCTGCTGAACCACAGAGGGTGCCAGACCCAGCGATGGTTCGTCAATCAGCAACAGCTTGGGATGGGCCATCAATGCGCGGCCAAAGGCCACCATTTGTTGCTGGCCACCGGACAAGGTGCCGGCGGCTTGCCATCGGCGCTCTTTGAGGATGGGGAACAGGTCATAGACCCGGGCCAAGGTTTGCCCACGCAAGGGCCGTGCGTAGGGCCGGTAGGCCCCCATGTCAAGGTTTTCTTCCACAGTCATGGCGCCAAACAACAAGCGACCTTCGGGGACGATGGACACGTCAAGATTGCACATTTGGGTGGCATTGAGCGCGGTCACATCCTGGCCGCGCCACACCAAGCGACCTGATCGAACCGGCAGCAAGCGCATGGCGGTGTTGATCAAAGTGGTTTTACCCGCCCCATTGGGACCGACAATGGAAACCAACTCGCCTTCACGGATGTGAAAGTCAATGTCCCACAGGGCGGGTGCATCGCCATACGAGACATTCACACCATGGGCGCTGAACAAGGCTTGCGGTTTATCCATGGGGCGTCCCCAAATAAGCGCTGACCACAACCGGGTCGTTCATCACCTCGCGCGGCAAACCGCTGGCGATGACCTGCCCATGGTTGAGCACAATCAATCGGTCGCACAGTTCGAGCACAGCACGCATATTGTGTTCAATGAAGATGATGGTCGAGCCACGCTGACGGATCTCCCGCACCAGCGTCACAGCGTTATTGATTTCAGAAGGGGTCAAACCCGCCAGCACTTCATCCAACAACACCAAGCGAGGCGTGGAAGCCAGTGCCCGCGAAAGCTCCAAGAATTTGCGTTGGTGCAAATTGAGTTCCGTGGGAAGCGACCGCGCCCGATCGGCCAAGCCCACAAACTCCAACCAGTACATGGCTTGGGCTGCGGCATCGGCGCGTGACAGCTGATGACCGCCAAACATGCCCGCCAACGTGGTGTTCTCCAACACCGTCAGGTTGGCGAAGGGTCGCGGTATTTGATAGGTGCGTGCAATGCCGGCATGGGCTGCGCGGTAGGACGGCAAAGGCACCAAGTCTTCACCTTGAAACAAGATGCGCCCCACCTCGGGCTTGTACAGGCCACTGATGACATTGACCAGGGTGGACTTGCCCGAGCCGTTGGGCCCGACCAGACCCAAAATTTCACCCCGCCGTGCGATCAAACTCACCTTTTGCAAGGCCTTGACGCCGCTGAACGATTTGGACACGTTATCGATGGTGAGCAATACATCGCCCGCCTGACCCTGAACAGCAATCATGTCGGGGGCCACTGGGGTGGGCAGTGGGGGTAACGCCCGTTTGCCCTTTAGGCGCTTGATGATTTGACCCAAGATGCCATCGGGCATGAACAAAATCACCACGATCAAAATCAAACCGATTGCCGCGCGACCCACCACTGCATAGTCGCCGGCGGTGAAGGCATAGAGCAAAGCCGTGATCACCGTGGCGCCCACGGCCGGACCCAACCAATGCCGCGAACCGCCCAGCACACTCATCAACACCACATTGAGCGGCACCACAATGTTGAAGACTTCACTGGCCGTGACATACGACACAAATAAGGCATGTATGCCACCGGCCACTCCGGCAAAAGCGCAGGATATGGCCAGGGCTTGCAATTTGAATCGGTAAGTGGGCACGCCTTGCACCTCGGCCACGTCTTCGTCATCGTGAATGGCAAACAAACCCGAACCCAAGCGGGCGTTGTAAATCGCATGAGCCACCCACAACACCAACAACACCAAGGCCAAAGCCAACAGGTAAAAAGTGGCGGATGGCGACGGGCCAATGGCCGGAATCGGCACCGCCGACAAATAAACGCCTGGGCCGCCATCAATCGGGGTGTTGAGGATGATGGTGGCAATGACAAAAGTCACGGCCAGGGTGAGCAGGCCAAACAACTCCCCGCGCAAACGGCGCAGGCGAAAGACCACCGCCCCCAAGCCCACCCCAAACAATGCGGGTACCAGTGCAGCCAAGGGCAGCGTGTCAATGAAGGGCCATTCAAATTTACCGGCCAACACCGCCGTGGTGTACATGCCCAAGCCAAAAAATGCACCATGGCCAAAAGAGAAATAGCCCGAATAGCCCGACAAAATGTTCCAGGATGTGGCCAATACCACCCAATGGAAAACCAAGTATAAAAACGATTCGTAAAACGCCGGCAGTTTAAGCATGGGCAATGCCGCCAGGGCCAAACCGACCAGCACAAACATGGTCAAGACCCGTTTGTTCACTTCAAATCTTTCCAGGGCGCAACAGCAGCACCGCAATCAACAAAGAAAATGAGACCAAGGGAGCCCAAGCCGGCGCAGTGACCGCCATGGTGGCTGCTTCCGACATGCCAATCACGATGCCAGCGATCAAGGGCCCCACCGGGTTGCCCAAGCCGCCAATCATCACTGCCGAAAACACCACGCCGATCCAGGCGTAAATTTGCGAAGGGGCCAGGGTAAAACTCAGGGCCAAGCAAGCCCCTGCCACGCCCGCAAAGGCCGAGGCCGCGCCCGACAAGAGCAGCGCCAGCATGGGTTCATTGACACCAAAAGCGGCCGCCATTCTGGGGTTTTCCGACATGGCCCGCATGGCCTTGCCAATCGGCGTGTAACGCAACACCGCCCAGGTGGCCAAGGCCAAACCCACCGAAATGAGCAAGGTCAGCAACTCGGGCAAAGGGATGTACATGACACCGACCTTGAACTTGATGTCGGCGTAATGCGATTCGAGCTTGCGGTAATCAGCCGTCCACAGCCATTGGATGAAACTCTCAATGATGACCGTCAAACCAAAGGTCACCAGCAACGAGTTGAATGGAGTGACTTTGAACTTGGCAAACACCCAGTGCATGACCATGCCAAAGACAAAAAACCCTGGCGCCACGATGACCAGGGTGATCAACGGGTCGAAACCAAAACTGCTCGACAGTTGATACGTCAGGTAGGCCCCCAAAAAAGACAACGCAAAGTGGGCCAAATTGATTTGTCGCAGCATGCCCCACGACAAACTCAGACCCAGTCCAAGCAAACCATAGAGGCCACCGATAAAAAGCCCGGACAGCAAGGACTGCCCGAGCAATTCAAGGCTTGGGATTTGCATTCAGCGTGAGGGGATCAGGGCAGCAAATGCTTCACACCAGGTTTGGCAGAAGCGCGGGGCCAAATCACAACCCATTCACCGTTTTGCACCTGCTTGACCTTGGACAAATCTTCGCCATAGTTGTTGACACCGTCAAAACGCATGGGGCCTTGAATGGTGTTGACCGTGTTCTTTTTGAGCCATGCGGCCAGGGCCTTGTCGTCCAAACTTTTGGCACCATTGACCGCCGCTTCCAATACTTGCCAAGCGGCAAACGAAGCAGCGGCCTGGGTGTCAACCTGGGTGTCAGGCAATCCGGCTTTGGCGGCACGCTCATTGAAGATCTTGGCAAATTCGGTGGCCCCAAAGTTGCTCATCAAAGGTGCATGTTGCTCAAAAATGGTCATGGCCAAAGCACTCTTGGCATCGGGCGATTTCAGCATCGGGCCCGGAGAGGGCAAAAAGTGAAACATTTGCGGCGCTGGATAGTCGATCTTCTTCATAGCATCGAGCAGCAGCATGCCTTCCAAGGCAATCACACCCCCCCATATGAAGTCAGGCTTGGCCTCTTTCAATCGGCTGGCGATGGCACCAAAGTCACGATTGCCAAAATCCCACTCGAGGTACAAGACCTCGGTCAAACCACGCTTTTTGGCCACCTCGCGCGCACCCACCGACATGAAGTGCACCGACGGGAACTTGGAGGTCACTATGGCAATGGTTTTGGGTGGCTTGGGGCCTGCGGCCAAGGCATCAAACACCAAATTGGGGCCAGTGACCTCAGGTGACGGGCCAGTGGCCCAGGTCGGAAACTGCATGTCGTACTTGGCCAGGCTGGGGATTCCGAAAGTGTGGTGCACCAACAGTTTGTTGTAACGCTGGGCCACACCCATGGCCGACAAGATATTGGCGGTGGCGTAGGGGCCAATCAGCAAGTCAGCCTTATCGACCGTGACAATTTGTTCGTAGAGGGTGCGTGCCAGATCGGGCTTGGACTGGTCATCCTTGAGCACCCACTCCACAGGACGGCCCAACAAGCCGTTTTTCTTGTTCAATTCTTCAATGTAAATTTCACCCACGAGTTTGTGGATCAAGGCCGTGGCCGACAAGGGACCGGTCAGGGCCAAGGTGCCGCCCACTTTGATGGGGGTGCCAGATGGCGCTGCCAAGGCGGAGGCGCTCAGGCCCAAAGCGGACAAGGCGGACAAAGCCAAAACACTGCGGCGAGAAAAAGATGAAAAATTGATCATGAATGGAACTCCAGAGCTTTCTGGAGACATCATATTCAGAAAAAGTAGCGAAACAATCAGCGTAAACCTTAGTGGTTTTGCATCAACTGGTTCAAATCGCGCATGATCCGCTGACCTGACGCACCCAAAGCCGCTTGTTGCCGCAACAGATCGCTGTGGAGCAACTTGCCATGGCGTTTTTTGGCTTGCCCGGCCACCCACACCGAGTCGATGTTGGCCAGGCTGGTTTGGGTGACAACCGTGGAGACGGGGTCGTGCACCGGCATCATGTTCAAGTCATCGGCCCGCACCATGACGATGTCGGCCTGCTTGCCCGGTGTGAGCGAACCAATGCGGTCTTGCATCTTGAGCATCTTGGCACCTTCCAGGGTGATCCAGCCCAGGGCTTCCCGGGCGCTGATGGTGGTTGTATCGGGCAGTTTTTGATGATCGAGTTTGGACTGCGCATTGTCAAAAGCTCGCTGGGACGCCAGCGCCATGCGTGCCACTGTGAACATATCACCGCTGATGCACGACTCCAAGTCCACCCCCAAGGAGGGTTGTGCACCCATGCTGCGCAATCGGCCTGTGATGGCAAAACCATGTCCTTGGAACATCTCGGTCTCAGGGGTGAGCGAAAAACTCACGCCTTGATCCAGCATGAAGCGCAGCTGTGCATCGGTCAAGTCATTGCCATGCACGATATTGTTGTTGTCACCCAGCAAGCCGGCTTTGGCCAACCTGTCCCAACCATCGGGCACACGGGCGGTCGCACCCGCGCAATGCATGCTGGCAATCAAGCCAAACTCGCGGGCGAGTTGGAAGTCTTCGACCGCCACCTCATAGGTGGCGTAATGCGGACCCAAAATGGCCAAGCCCAAAGAAAGCAGCCCATCTTTGCTGGCAAAACGGGTTTTGAGCAAACGCTCCACCTCGCTGCGCGGATGCGGCACCTCCCAAAAGGGTTTTTGCCCAGGCTTGGGATCGGGCTTGGGCGATCCATGGAAAAACACAGCGCGAATACCCGATTCGGCCAAGCCATCAATGCCTGCATCGGTATGCGCTGGTGTGGGGTTGTTGTGGCACCAATCGGCCAGAGTGGTGGTCCCACAATTGATTTGATGGATCGCCCCCACCAAATTGGCGATGTGGATGTCCGATGGCTGAAACAAGGTGGCCAACCCCGCATGCATTTTTTTGAAATACTCGATCACCGTCCAATTGGCGGCCACTCCGCGCAAACCGGTTTGCCAGGTATGCATGTGGGCATTGACCAGGCCGGGAATCACGATGGTGCCACTGGCATCCACCACTTGGGCGTCGTCAGCTTGAATATTTGGGGCAATGGCGGCGATGCGTTCGCCATCGATCAGCACATCACCATGTGGCAAGTCGCCGATCTGCACATCCATCGATACTATGGTGCCGCCACGAATAAGGGTTCTGGACATATCTGGTCTCCTGTTTCAACAGCAGGCCGGATTACATCATGCGCCAACAAAATTGGCTAAGATGGCTCGCCACTGACCCAACCCCGCCTTTAACCACACCGAGACCACGGAATGAATCCAGAATTGCAAACACATATGCGCATCCGCCAGTTGGTGGAAAACTGGGCTGTTTACCGCGATGCCGGGCTGTGGGATCGTTTTCGCACCGTCTGGCATGAAGACGGTGTGATGATGGCCACCTGGTTTCAAGGGCCTTTCGAAGAATTCATCCGGGTCACCATTGAAGGCTGGAACAAAGGCGTGAGCATCCTGCATTTTTTGGGCGGCTCGGCCATTGACGTGCGCGGCACCCGCGCGATTGCTCAAACCAAAATGACGATTTCCCAGCGCGGCTTGGTGGAGGGTTGCATGTGTGATGTGGTGTGCACCGGCCGTTTTTATGATTTTTTTGAAGAGCGCGAGGGGCGCTGGGGCTTGGTGCACCGTCAACCCATCTACGAAAAAGACCGCATCGACCCACTCGACCCAGCCGCCAAACTGGAGTTGGATCAAGCTGCGTTGGCCACTTTCCCGGAGGGTTACCGGCACTTGGCCTATATCCAAACCCGCATTGGTTACAAGGTCAAAATGGACATGCCCATGCTCAAAGGTGAAGGCGTGCAAAACCTCTACCGGCGCGGCGAGGACTGGTTGTCCGGCAAACCTTTGGAGCGTTGAGCCATGCTGACCCGTCGCCACACCCTGGGGGCTTTGGCCGCCAGCACTTTGACAAGCACCCCCTTGGCTTGGGGACAGGAGCCCTATCCCAACCGGGCGATTCGCGTGATCGTGCCGCAGCCACCCGGTGGTGGTTTTGACTTTGTGGCCCGTGTGCTCGCCGACAAACTGGCCCTGGTTTTCAAAAATGGTGTGGTGGTTGAAAACCGCACTGGTTCGGGCACTTTGGTGGGCACCGAATTGGCAGCCAAGTCAGCACCCGACGGATACACCTTGCTGATGGGTTCGGTTTCCAACTTGGTGCTCAATGCCGGCTTGTACAAAAATCTGAGCTATGACCCACTGAAAGATTTTGAGCCGATCGGTCTGGCCGTGGCCTACAGCTACACCTTGATGGGGCGCAAAGATTTGCCGTTCAACCAACTGGCCGAGTTGGTGGCCCATGCCCGCGCCAACCCGGGCAAGCTGACCTATGCATCGGCGGGCAATGGTTCAGGCCAGCACATCTTGGCCGCTGCTTTGTGGCATTTGGCCGGAGTGCAACTCACCCATGTGCCCTATCGGGGTGCTCAACCCGCCTACACCGATTTATTGGGCACACGCGTGGATGTGTTTTTTGACCTCTCCTCCACCGCCCGCCCCCATGTGGATGCGGGCAGCGTCAAACCCCTGGCGGTGTCTGCAGGCGCTCGCTTGCCCATTCACCCGAATGTACCCACCTTGCGCGAGACAGGGGTTGCGCCCTTGGAATTGGAGTCTTGGTTTGGTTACTTTGCTCCAGCCAAAACCCCTGTAACCGAACTCAACCGGCTGCGCAGCGAATTGCGCAAAGTCATCACCGCAACCGATGTGATGGAACGCTTTGAAAAAGCCGGTGGCCGCCCCTTGGCCGTGGTGGGCGACGATGCCAAGGCTTGGCAAAAACGCGACCTCGATCGCTGGGTGCCTTTGATCAAGGCAGCAGGTATTCAACCTGAGTGACCCGCCTGGTTGCCCAACATCCCCCCTAGAGCCGGGGTCATGACAACCGCTGGTCAAGGCATGCTGTGCGCCCAATCCAAACCCTGCAGGAACGATTTGGGCTTTGTTCATGGCCCTCACCCTTCTGGGTCGCCCACTTGGCCATGCGCTCTAAGGTTTCCCTCTGTTCAGGCCTGCAATCGGGACAGTCTGAATCATCCAAGGCATTGGTGGCGACAAAAATAACAAAACAGCCCAGTGTTTTTGCCCCCATAAAGAACGCTCAACGCATGAACCTTGCAGCCTTGTTGCTGGGCCAAGGCAATCACCATTGCACCATCCAATCCACCACTGAACCAGGGAGGGTGCGCAACACGCCAAGCTTGGATGTCTTTGTGAAAAAGCCTGGTTTATGATGATTCGCTCCAGCAATGATCCGAACCTTTGAACAGATGACCATGAAAACCACCCGTCGCTTTTTTTCTGTGTTGGCCTTTCTTTGCGCCACTTCTGTTTGGGCACAAGCGGACTATCCCAGCAAACCGATCCGTTTGCTGATCCCTTTTCCACCTGGGGGCGGCACTGATTTTGTGTCGCGCGTTGTCGGTTCCAAATTGGCCGAACTCACCAAGTGGTCGGTGGTGCTGGAAAACATGCCTGGCGCTGGCGGAAATTTGGCGATTGCCGCAGCGGCCAAAGCGACGCCCGACGGTTACACGATTGTCATGGGTCAAAGCGACAACATGATGCTGGGCCCCTGGCTGTATCCCAATGTGGGTTATGACACCGTGAAAAGTTTCACCCCCATCATCCAAGCCACTGTGGCACCGTTGGCCATCGTCAGCAACGCCCAACCTGTTGGTCAACAACACCGCATCCAGACCCCCGCTGACATGGTGGCCAAGGGCAAAACTGCCAACGGCTTTACCTGGGCATCGGCCGGCAATGGCACGGTGGGCCATTTGTACACCGAGCAATTCAAACAAGCCACGCAAACCAAGTTGCTGCATGTGCCCTACAAGGGCGCAGCACCCGCATTGAACGATGTGATTGGTGGCTCGGTCGATCTGGCCATATTGTCGGTGCCTTCGGTGCTGCCCCTGGTCAACGGCGGCAAGCTCAGACCGGTGGCGGTGACCACGTCCAAGCGCTCACCCATGTTGCCCGACACCCCTACCCTGGATGAAGCCGGGATCAAGGGTATTGATGTGGGTATTTGGCTGGGCTTGTTCGCGCCAGTCGGTACACCGCCAGCGGTAGTGGCAAGGCTTAACACAGAAATCAACAAGGTGTTGGCGTTGCCCGATGTGCGCGAAAAAATTGCCAATGGCGGAGCCAGTGCGGTGGGTGGAACCGCTGAGGATTTTGGCCAGTTCGTGCGAGCCGATTACGCCCGTTGGGGAAAGATCGCCAAAGAATCAAACATCAAACTCGATTGAGTGATGCAGCTTGAAGGCATCCGCGTCCTGGACTTGACGCGCATTTTGTCGGGGCCATTTGCCGCCATGTTTTTGGCCGATATGGGGGCCGAGGTGATCAAGGTGGAAGACCCGCAAACTGGAGACCCCATTCGCCGGCAGGGTGCATCGGTCAATGGCTATTCACTCTACTTTGCCACCTTCAACCGCAACAAAAGGTCATTCACGCTGGACTTGCGTCACCCCGAAGGCCAAGCCTTGCTGCGCCAACTCATCAAGCGCTGCGATGTGGTGCTGAATAATTTTCGGCCGGGCGTGATGGACGACATGGGCTTGTCCTGGCAAGCCTTGCAACACATCAAACCCGACATCATCAGCTGCCATGTAACCGGTTTTGGCCTGGATGGACCATATGCCCAAAGGCCATCGTTTGACTTCATCGCCCAGGCCATGAGTGGATTCATGAGCGTCAATGGCTTTGCCGATGGCCCACCCATGCGCGCTGCTCCGCCGATTTCAGATTTGGTGGCGGGCTCGTACGCAGCCATGGGTGTGCTGGCGGCTTTGGTGCGCCGCGCCCGCACCGGTCAGGGGGAGGAAGTCGCCACCGCATTGACCGATGGCATGACCAGCATGCTGGCATTTTTGGCGAGCAATTACTTTGCCAATGGCCAATTGCCGCAAAGAACCGGCAATGACCATGCGCTGGCATCTCCTTATGGCTTGTTTGAGGCCAGTGATGGACAAATTGCAGTGGCCCCTTCCAACGACAGCTTTTATGTCAAATTGCTGGCAGCTTTGGATTTGCAGCACCTCAAGGACCGGCCCGAGTTCGCCACCAATGCCTTGCGCTTTGAGCACCGCAATGCCATCAACGGCGAGATCAACGCACGCACCCGATTGATGCCCATGGCCCATTGGATCGAGGTCATCAACCACGCTGGTGTGCCCTGCGGTCGGGTGCTGAATGTGGCCGAAGTGTTTGACGACCCGCAAACCCAGCATCAACAGATGCGGGTGAGGATTGATCACCCTGAACATGGGCCTATGGATGTGCTGGGCTTTCCCATTAAATTCACCCAAGCGCCGTGTACCATGCACCGACCACCGCCGGCGCTTGGTGCTGACACCGATGCCATCTTGCAAGAATTGGGTTACACCCAGGCCCAAACCCAGGCTTTGCGCAAAGCCAATGCCATTTAAATCCTCTCCAATTTGCACCCATGAATGCCCAAACCAAAGCCCAGCACATCATCGTGACCGAAGTCGGCACCCGCGACGGATTTCAATCTGAGCCGGTCTTCATTCCCACCGAGCGCAAAGTGGAAGTCATCAATGGCCTGATCGACGCGGGTGTACAAAGTTTTGAAACCACTTCTTTTGTGTCACCCCGGGCTGTCCCGCAAATGGCCGATGCTTCAGAAGTCATGGCGCAGGTGCAGCGCAAGCCGGGGGTGCGTTTGACCGCTTTGGTCCCCAATGCACGCGGGGCCGAGCGCGCAGCGGCTGCCAAAGTGGACATGATGGCCTGTTTTGTCTCGGCTTCAGAAACCCATTGCCAGGCCAACTTGAACAAAACCATCGCGGCCGCATTGGCCGATGTGCACGAATTCACCCCCATTGCGCGCCATTTCAATATCCCCGTGCGCGGTGCTGTGGCCACTGCTTTTGGTTGCCCGTTTGAGGGCGAAGTGGCCACCCAAAGCGTGCTCGACATCATTGCGGCCTACCATGCCGATGGGGTGCGCCACATCACCTTGGGCGATACAACAGGCATGGCCACACCACCCGTGGTCCAGCGCACCGTCAAAGCCATACAAAGTGAATTTCCAGATGTCTTGGTGGCCTTGCACTTTCACAACACACGTGGCATTGGACTGGCCAATGTCATGACGGGCTTGGAATTGGGCGTGGTCGAATTTGAATCTTCCTTTGGGGGCTTGGGCGGATGCCCATTCGCACCTGGCGCGAGCGGCAATATTTGCACCGAGGATTTGGTGTATTTGCTGCACGAGTGCGGCTATCACACGGGCATCGATTTAGAGGCCTTGGCCGCGGTGGCACGTTCTGTGCAAGATTGGATGGGCAAAGCCTTGCCTGGACAATACATGCGATCTGGGCCAAGGCTCAAGCGCTCGGACTTGGCATCGTCGAGACGAGCCGTCGGCTGATAGAGTTGAAACATTCCCTTTCACTTTCACACCACCATCAAGGAGACAAACATGAAGAAAAACTGGGTTTCTATCGTCAGCCTGGCCATCATGGCCCTATTGTGCGGCGCGGCCAGCGCTGAAACGATTTTGAAGATCGGCTACGCCGTGGCGACCAATTCACACTATGGCGTGGGTTCTACCGTGTTGTGCGAAGAGATTGAAAAAGGCACACAAGGTCGCTACAAATGCCAGCAATTTCCAGGCTCTGCCCTGGGTGGCGAGCGCGAGATGATCGAGGCCGTTCAGCTGGGCACACTCGACATTGTCAACACGTCCACCGGTCCCGTGGGTAATTTTGTGCCAGAGGTCAAGATTGTGGACATTCCGTTTTTGTTCCGTGATTACGACCATGCCCGAAGGGTTCTGGACGGCCCCATTGGTCAAGATATTCTGGCCAAGTTTCCCTCCAAGGGCTTGGTCGCCTTGGCCTGGACAGAAAATGGTTTTCGCCACATGACCAACAGCAAACGGCCCATCGTCAAACCGGCAGATGCCGTTGGCTTGAAGATGCGCACCATGGAAAACAAGGTGCACATGGACGGCTACCGCGCTTTTGGCATTGCCCCCACGCCGATGGCGTTTCCTGAGGTGTATGGGGCCCTGCAACAAGGCACGGTCGATGGCCAGGAAAACCCCATCCCCGTGATCTTGGCGAGCAAATTTGCACAGGTGCAAAAGCATTTATCGCTCACTGGCCATGTCTACTCGCCGGCCTTGTTCATCACCTCACCCCGGGTCATGGGAAAACTCAGCGATGCCGATAAGAAAGTGTTTTACGCCGCCGCCGTCAAAGCCGCAGCGGCCCAGCGCAAACGTGTCAACGACGATGAGAACACCGGCATTGCACAGCTTGAGAAAGACGGCATGAGTGTGGTGCGCAAGGTCGATGGGCAAGCCTTCCGCGATGCTTTGCGCGAGCCCTATGCCAGCTATGCCAAGGAATTTGGTGCGGACAACATCCGCAAAATTCAAGACTACAAATGAACTGTTGACACAAGCACCCACTTTGCAATGCTTAGCGGGTGCTTGATGGCCTTGGCCCCATCCCATGAAAAACTTTGAGGCGCTTTTTTTGGCGTTCAACCGCTGGCTGCTGATTGCCATTTTGGGCCTGATGTCGCTCATCATCTTCACCAATGTGGGGCTGCGCTACTTGACCAATGAATCGCTGCCTTGGGCCGAAGAAGTGGCGCGCCACTTGATGATTTGGCTGACCTTTGTCGGATGCGGGCCTGTGCTGCGCTATGGCGGACACATCGCCATTGATAACCTGCAAGACGCCTTGCCCACCCCTTGGGCACGGGCATTGCGCGGGTTCATCGGGTTGCTCATGTTGGGGGTTTTTGGTTTTTTCATCTACTTTGGATGGGAGTACATGGACCGCACCCAATACCAATTGACTCCCGCCACCCAAGTATCGTTCGCCTATATTTACGCAGCCTTGCCTGTGGGCATGGCCATGTCCTTGGTCCACTGCCTGCTGATCATGCGCGAATACATCGCACACAGGCGGTTTGCCAGTGATGCCCACTTTGACGCTTCAGCCAGCGCGTCGCTATGAGCGCCAGCCTGATCTTGTTGCTCTCGGTGTGCCTGTTCTTGGCCATGGGCGTGCCAGTGGCTTTTGCGCTGGGCTTGTCCACGGTCACGGCTTTGGCCTTGACGGGCAACTATCCCCTGTTGGTCCTGCTCAAAGAAACTTTCACCGGGGTGGACAGTTTTCCCCTGATGGCCGTACCGTTTTTTATTTTGGCCGCTGAACTGATGAGCGGCGGTTCACTGACCGAGGTGTTGCTCAAATTTGCCGGTCAGTTTGTGGGGCACAAGCGCGGTGGCCTGGGATACACCAATGTGGTGTCACTGACTTTTTTCTCCGGTATTTCAGGCTCTGCCTTGGCCGATGCAGCCGGCCCCGGCTCCATGCTGATCCGCATGATGGACAAGGCCGGATATGACCGAGCATATGCCGCTGCACTGACCGCGTCGACGGCCATCGTTGGCCCCATCATTCCACCATCGATCATCATGATCATTTACGCCCTGGCCGATGACCGGGTCTCTGTGGGGGCCTTGTTTGTCGCTGGGGTTGTTCCGGGCTTGTTGATCGCGGCGGCCATGTGCGTGGTCAACTGGCACATCTGTGGCCAGCGCAACTACCGAGGCGATGGGGTGTTTCCCCCTTGGTCAGAAGTATTAAAAACGACTTGGAATGCCCTGCCCGCCATCTTGCTGCCGGTTTTGATTCTGGGGGGCATGCGGGCAGGTTGGTACACGCCCACCGAGGCATCGGTGGTGGCCGTTTTTTATGCCATCGTCTGCGGCAAGTACGTCTACAAAACGCTGACTTGGTCAAAGGTGCCCGATATTTTGTGGCGCTCGGCTTTGCTCACCGCTTCGGTGCTGATCATCATTGGCATGTCCGCCTCTTTTGCCTGGGTCTTGACCATCGAAGGCGTGCCGCAAATGATGGCCCAATGGATCAGCAGCCTGGACTTGGGCGCTTGGGGCTTTTTGATCGTTCTCAATGTGTTCTTGCTGCTGTTTGGCATCTTCATCGAACCCCTGCCAGGCGTGATGGTGCTGGTGCCCATCTTGGCACCCGTGGCCGCCAAAATGGGCATTGACCCGATCCACTTTGCCATGATCGTGATCTACAACCTGACCCTGGGCATGATCACACCGCCGGTGGGTGGCCTGCTGTTTGTCACCTCCAACGTCTCCAGGGTCCCCATGTCTGATTTGACACGCGAGCTCAGACCTTTTTTATGGGCGCATGCGGTCATCTTGGTGGTGCTCACCTTTGTCCCTGCGTTGAGCACCTGGGCGCCTCA
>Ga0214917_10000498_pt1 | contig 51635 bp, 41 predicted proteins | sample LL_1208_BB_MetaG_FD_177983 | JGI IMG/M metagenome (GOLD analysis project Ga0214917, IMG submission 177983) | Freshwater microbial communities from Lake Lanier, Atlanta, Georgia, United States - LL_1208_BB | ecosystem: Environmental > Aquatic > Freshwater > Lake | place: USA: Georgia | collected... | reverse complement strand
GCTGACGATCGTCATCGTGTCGGGGACGGCGGATCAGGTCCTGAACGCCGCGCGTGCCAGACGTCTGCATGATCACGTGGTGGTGTGCGGGATCGGGCAGGTCGGCAGCGCGGTCGCGCGGGACCTGAGCCGGCGGGGGGTGCGTGTGGCGATCGTCGATCCGGCCGCCTTCGACGACGACCATCGTGAGCTGCGGCTGCGGTGTCCCGTGATTGTCGGCGATGCGACACGTCCGGCGGTGCTCGGTCGGGCGGGCATCGACCGCGCCCGGGCGCTCGTCGCGTGCACCGCGAACGATGCGCTCAATCTCGAGATCGGTCTCACCGCCCAGTCGATCCTCGAGGGGCATCGGGGGAACCGCCCGCTGCGGCTCGTGCTCCGGTGCTTCGACGCCGACGTCGCCCGCCGCATCCACGCCGTCTCCGCGGATTACACGCTGCTCTCCGAGGCCCAGATCGCGGCACCCGTCTTCGTGCGCCGGGCGATCGAGGCGGCCGAGACCGCGTCACCCCGTGATGCCGCGCGGGGACGCTCGTGATCAGGCGAGGATCTCACTTCGACTTTTGCAGTGTTTGACGCATTGGAGGGTACCCGTCGCGTAGGTCGGGGGTGCCCACGCCCCGTCGCCGGACGTTCGCTGTGCGACCGATCCGCTTCGCGGATCGGTGCCCGCGTGCCCTTCGCTCACTCGGATGCAGACCGCGCTGCGCAATCCTTGCTTCGCTTGTCTGCACATGCCGGCTCCCGGGGCATGGGCACCCCCTCCCGTGACCGTATTCAGTCGAGGAACGAACACGCGTTGGCCCGACGGCATCGATTTCACGCCGCCATGGCGACCGCGTGTTCCAGAAGCCGGGCCAGGTTGCTGGAACCCCTGCCGCTCGGGGCCATCGCCAAAACGTGCTGTCGCACGCTTGCGAGGCCTGCCGTTCGTGCCCGGAACACGCTCGGGTCTGGCGTCGTACAACCGAGCCGCCAGAAGCAGCCGACTCGTCAGATCGCAATTGCCCGGCAGCTTCGCGCGCACGTTCTGCCCGCCGTAGGCGCTGTCGGCCACGACGTGAAAACGCCTGTTTTCATGGGCAGCGCACAGGATGCGAAGCATCTCGACACCCAGTTCCGGCCGCGTGCGCTCCTGGCCGCCGTGCGTCGCCACGGTCTGCCGATTGACGTACAGCCGAAAGAGCAGCGGCAGGAACATGCGCAGACCACGCTTCCGTGCCAGCGTGTCATCAAGGCCGAGCATCACCACGTCGCCGAGGAACGGCCTGATCATCGTGAGCACGGCCAGCCCCATCGCGTCGAGTGACCACGAAGCAGCGCTCAAGAGCCCGTGGTACGACGAGAAGTGCTTCGTGGCGCCGGAGCCAGCCGCCACGATCATCCGCGTGACGATCCCCCGGCCCGAGAACAACCAGCCTGAAACGAGCGTGCAAAGGCTCGCGACGCTCGGAGCCGTCAGCGCGGGAGACAGTCCTTGCAGCAGTTCCTGGAATCCGGGTACACGATCCACGGCGAGCCTCCTTGCTCGGAGTGAATGGGGTAAGGTCCACTCACTTTGAAGGAGGCTCGCCGCTTTTCAGACGGCAGTTTCGGCCGGGAAAGAGGCCCTCAAAAACGCCACAAGTCGAACTCAGTCCACGAACAGAAACTCGTTGCTTCCCAGGAGGGCGTGGCAGAACGCGACCCACGGATCGGCTGCGGCGTCGCCGCCTACGAGCCGCGCGGGCCGAGAGGAACGGACTGTTGAGCGTGAAGAGTCCCTGGAGCGGTGTCGTGGTCTCGAGCCTGCGCCGGCGGTGCTGCCGAGCCACGACTCGGTGGTGTCGGCGTAGCGCGCGAGATCGAGCCACATGCGGGCCTGTCGCTCCCCGAAATGGGGCGACGCCAGCAGTCGCTCGACGGCGGCGTCGAATGCCCGCGGGGATGGATCGGAGACGAAAGCCTCCATCTCCGTGAACGCGGGCGGGAGGCCGACAAGGTCGAACGACAGGCGTCACAGGAGCGTGCCTCGATCGGCCTCCGGCGCCGGGGCGAGGTTGCTTTCGCGCAGGGCGGCGAGCACGAATGCATCGATGGGACTCGTGACCCATGGGTCGTCGATCCGTGGCACCGGCGGGGACGCGAGGGGCAGGAATGACCAGAAGCCCCGGCTCGATTCGATGTCGGGCTGCGTGCGGGCCGTGTCTGCCGCCCCGCCGGCGGGCATCGGCGCCCCCCGCGCGACCCAGACGACGATGAGGTCGATGTCGGCCTGCGGCAGTCGGCCCTGCGGCGGCATGTCGAGGCCGTCGCCCGCGTGCATGAGGGACGCCACCAACGGGCTTTCCCCCGGGTGGCCCGGGGTCACGGCGGGCCCGCTGTCTCCTCCGGCGAGCAGCAGGTCGCGACGATCGAGCCGGAGGCCGCCCTGGACGACCTTCGCGTCCCCCGAGTGGCACTCGTAGCAGTGCCGGTGCAGCAGCGGGCGAATCCTCCGCTCGAAGTGTTCGACGGCGGCGGAATCCACACCCTTGGCAGCGGACGCGTCGGGGATCGCGGGCATGATCGCCTCCCATCCCGCCAGGACGACGACCTGCTGCATGCGGCAGCGTCGGCGAAACGATGACGAGCCCGGGAGCCGGGGAATCGTGCGCGTGGGCGTCCGACCAGGATGACCGTCCGGGGGACGCACGGTTTTCCCGGCATCGTCCGCCGTGCGACAATCCGGGAGATGAGGACCGTTCACCCGCGAGGGGGCCGCCATGCGCATCATGATCAGGAGCCGCGACCACCGATCGCCCACCGTCGGCATGGGGTTCACGAAGACGCTGGCGATGCTCGCGGCCGCCGTGACTGCGGGTGTCGATCGATCACGAGCCGATCCGCCCGCCGCCGAGGCCGCGAGCGGGGTGGTGGCGGGGACGACGGACACGACCCGCGTGCCGGATCTCGCGAAGCGGGTGCGCGGGTCGGTCGTGGTGGTGACCCACGAGGGGAGGGACGGCGGACGACAGGGACTCGGCACGGGCTTCGTGATCGATGCCGCAGGACTCATCGCGACGAACCTTCACGTCGCCGGCGAGGGCCGGCCGCTCGAGGTCGCGCTCGCGGACGGATCGCGTCATCGGGTGGTCGAGGTGACCGCCTCGGATCGCACGCTCGACCTGGCGATCCTGCGGATCGAGCCTCCCGCACGGCCCCTCGTGCCGCTGGCCCTCGGCAGCTCGGCCGACCTCCCTGACGGGTTGCCGATCGTGACGGTCGGGAATCCGCTCGGCCTCACCTTCAGTGTCGTCAGCGGCGTGGTCTCGGGCACCCGGGACGTGGAGGGGCGCGAGATGATCCAGCTGGCGATGCCGATCGAGCCGGGCAACAGCGGCGGCCCCGTGGTCGATCCGGAGGGACGTGTGGTCGGCGTGGTGACGATCAAGTCGCTCGTCACCCGGAACCTCGGCTTCGCCGTGGGCGTCGACGCGCTGCGGACGCTCCTCGAGCGCCCCAATCCGATCCCGATCTCGCGGTGGTTGACACTCGGGACCCTCGATCCGACGCGGTGGACGACGCTCTTCGGCGCACGCTGGCAGCAACGTGGAGGGAGGATCGCCGTCAGTGGCGAGGGAGACGGGTTCGGCGGGCGCTCGCTCTGCCTCGCGGTCGCGGAGCCGCCGGGTCTTCCCTACGAGGCGACCGTCGAGGTTCGGCTCGACGACGAGCGGGGCGCGGCCGGTCTGGTTTTTCACGCCGACGGAGCCGACCGTCACTACGGCTTCTATCCGTCGGGCGGCCGGCTCCGGGTGTCCCGCTTCGAGGGCCCGACGGTGAACGACTGGGCCGTTCTCCGGGAGCTGTCGGCGGCCCGGTATCGGCCGGGTGACTGGAACACCCTGACGGTCCGTGTGGAGCAGGGACGATTCGTCTGTTCGTGCAACGGCGATGTCGTCACCGTCGTGGTCGACGCCCGGCTTCCACCGGGACGCGTGGGGATCGCGAAGTTTCGTGACACCGAGGCCGAGTTCCGCCGCTTCCGCGTCGCCGCATCGCTCGCCGAGGGGCGGCCCGGAGCCGATGTCGAGGCGCGTCTCCAGACCGCCTTCGACCGTCTGCCGTCGCTCGCCGGCCTGACGGAGTCGGACGTGGCGGTGCTGGCGGCCGAGACGGAGCCGGTCGCGGCCATGCTGCGGCAGCGTGCGGACGACCTCGAGGCGAGGGTCGGTGAGCTCCGGCTCGTGGCGGCCGATGTGCACACGGCAGCCGTCGTCCCGGCGATCGTGGCCGCGGTGGAGGAGGGAGAGGGTGCCGATCTCCTGCGCGCGGCACTGGAGGTGGCGCGGCTCGACGACGACGAGCTCGATGTCGAGGACTACGTCGCCCGCGTCGATCGGATGGCCGAGGACGTCCGCCGCACGCTTTCCCCTGACGCGGACGAGGTCGCTCGACGCGAGGCGATCGACCGCCACCTGTTCGCGGAGAACGGTTACCACGGGAGCCGGTCGGAGTACTACCACCGCGCCAACAGCCACGTGAGCCGCGTCATCGACGACCGTGAGGGGCTGCCGATCACGCTCGCGATTCTCTACATGGAACTGGGGCGCCGCCTCGGCGTGACGATCGAGGGGGTCGGCCTGCCGGGACACTTCGTCGTGCGACACGTGCCAGCCTCCGGAGAGTCGCGACTGATCGACGTCTTCGAGGGGGGTACGGCGCTCACGTGCGACGAGGCCGCCGCGAAGGTGCAGTCGATCACCGGCGAGCCGCTGAAGGAGGCCCACCTGCTGCCGGTGTCGCCGCGGGCGATCATCCAGCGAGTGCTGCGCAATCTGCTCGGCGTGGCTCGCGGCGAGAAGGATCGGGAGGCGATGCTCCGGTATCTCGAGGCGCTCGTCGCGCTCGATCCCGACGACACGGCGGACCGCGGCCTGCTGGCGGTCGTTCGGTACGAGACTGGCCGTCGCGCCGCCGCCATCGCCGCGCTCGACTGGTTTCTGGAGCGCGAGCCGGACGGCGTCGACCTCGACGCGATCCGCGGGCTGCGGGACGGCTTCCATCAGGGCCTTCCGGCCGCCGATTGAGCGCGGTCGGGATAGGGTCGAGCGATGCGGGGCCTCCGGCCACCCGCTCGGACCACGGGGCGCTCGCGAGCCGCTCATGCGTCCCTCACGAATCGCTCACCGCCCGCTCACATGAGCGGCTTACGATTCGGAAATCGATCGCGGCCCACCTTCCCGCCGCCCGATCTCGTTTCCCGGAGACGCGGCCATGACGATTCCCGGCAGCCTCCCTCTCCGACGGATCGCATCCGGCCCGTGTGCATCACGACGGCGTGCGTTCACGCTCGTCGAGCTCCTCGTCGTCATCGCGATCATCGCCGTTCTCATCGGCCTGCTCCTGCCGGCGGTGCAGAGCGCCCGCGAGGCGGCGCGCCGCAGTTCGTGCCAGAACAACATCCGCCAGATCGGGCTGGCCGCCCTGTCCCACCACGACGCGCAGCGGGAGTTTCCGTCCGGCTACACCCAGGAGCGGATCAACGGAACCTTCCAGGGTCACTCCGTCTTCTACTTTCTGCTCCAGTTCATCGAGGCGGACAGTCTGCACGGCACGATGAGCAACGCCGTTCCGAGGGAAAACATCAGCGCCGTGCCCGGCGCGAGGGCCGCTGCCGCCGTGACGACGTTCGTCTGCCCCTCGGATCAATTCCCGGAGGGCAACCCGCATCCCTACAGCGCACCGAGCGGCACCGAACACTACGGCGTGACGAGCTACCGGGCGAACGGTGGCAGCAGGCCGTTTTTCGCCACCTCGTCCACGAACGACGGCATGTTCATGGCCACGGGATCGCAGGCCCGCAAGGCGAGTTCCGCGCCGGCGGGCGTCAAGGTGCGGATGTCGCAGGTGAGCGACGGCCTCAGCAAGACCATTCTCTTTGGCGAGGGCGCGCACTCCGATCCCAACTTCAACACCTTCACGACGGCTGGGTGGAACTCGGGAAGCACCATCAGCACGTGGTCGAGATGGTATCCGGCGGGTGGGGACAACGGGCTCGGCAACCTGCTGTGTGGCGCCTTCGCGCCGATCAATTACACCACCCCGTTCCGGCATGGCGGTCCTGGTGCGCCCGGGTCCCAGAACGCGTGGTTCCTGTTCCAGGACCAACGACTCAGCGCGATCGGCAGCCTGCATCCGGGCGGTGCCGGCGTCGTGATGAGCGATGGCAGTGTGCGCTTCCTCGCGAACACGCTGCCACAGGCGACCCTCTCGCTCCTGTGCACGCGGGAAGACGGCGGAGTGATCGATGGCAACTGACCACGCATCGTGCGGCGACCGGGCTGATCGCCTCGTGGCCCTGGTCATGGCCATCGCGATCGTATGGACCGGTGCGGTCGGATGTGGTCCACCCGTGGCCAGGTTGGTGCCTGCCGGCGGCATCGTCCTGATCGGCGGTGAGCCGGCTGCGGACGTCTCGGTGCAGTTTCTCCCCGATCCGCTGCCGGGCGAGGTGCGGCCAACCTCGTTTGCCGTGACCGACGCGTCCGGGCGCTTCCAGTTGAAGACGACCGAGGGCGGGGCGGGGGCCGTCGTCGGCGGACATACGGTGATCCTCGCCGACACGCTCGCGGAACGGCCGGCGCAGGGTGAGATCGCCACGCGGCCGCCGCGCATCGACGCGCGATTCAGCACCCTGGCGGGCGGGCTCCGCTGTGGCATTGCGAACGAGGGCGGGGAGGTGACGCTCGAACTGCCGTGACACGCGGGCAGTTCGGACGGCGTCGGGCCGCTGCGTGATCGCTCCGTGATCGCTCCGTGATCGATTGCCGCGAGGCGGGCCGCAGACCGCGTCACGCCTCCGGCTCGATCGAGGCGCTCATCGACCCCTTCGAGCGCGCGAGGAGGCGGTCGGCACCGAAGGCGTGGATCTGGTCGCGCTTCAGTTCGGCGTGCTCCCGTGTGGTCGTGAGCACGACGGCGCGACCGCTCTGGTCCACCTCCTCGGCGATCCGAAATCCCTTCTCCGGCTCGATGCCAAAGAGCCGTCGGAGCATCGCGATCACATACTCGTAGGTGTGGTCGTCGTCGTTCCAGAGCACGACGTGGTAGCGCGGCTGTCGCTTCGGCTTGGAACCGGTCGAGCGGGCCGGCGTCGGCTGCGACCGGGCCGTGGCGTCCGCGGGCGGGTCGGCCTGGACCTCGACGGTGGCACTGGCGGAATCGGACATCGCTCTGGCACACTCCGCGTGCGAATCCCGACGTCGGCATCCTACACCGATCAGGGCCGCGCGTCGCGGCACCCTCCTCCCAGCATGCCGGGGTTCACGTTCCCGTTCCTCCGGAGTCTGCCGTGCTCGATCGCCGCTATGTCGCTGAAAACGTCGAGATCGTCGCTGCCAACTGCCGTCGTCGTGGTGCCGACGCGGACGTCACGCGGTTCGCGGAGCTCGACCTCCGCCGCCGGCAGCTGCAGGCCGAGATCGACGGCCTCAATCGGGCGGCGGGCGAGGTGAGCCGGTCGATCGGCCAGGCGGCCGATCACGCGGAGCGGGAGGCACGCAAGGCCGAGGGCCGGCGGCTCCGCGAGCGCATCGGGTCCCTGGAGGCCGAGTCCGCCGCCGTGGTGTCCGAAGGGGATGCCATCCTCAAGATGATTCCCAACCTCACGCACCCGGATGCGCCGGAAGGGGCTGAGGACGCGGCCGTGGAGATCAGGCAGGGGGCGACGCACCGGCGGACCTTCGCATTCGCGCCGCGCGACCATGTGGACATCGGCGAGCGGCTGAGGCTCTTCGACTTCGAGGCCGGTGCCCGGGTGGCGGGCCACGGCTTCTACTTCCTCACCAACGCCGGCGTCCTTCTCGAGCTCGCCCTGCAGCGCTACGCGGTCGACCTGCTCGCCCGGGAGGGCTTCACACTCATGGCGACGCCCGACCTCGCGCGCGACACCATCCTCGAGGGCACCGGATTCATGCCGCGCGGTCCCGAGACGCAGATCTATTCGATCGCCGACAGCGACCTCTCGCTCGTGGCCACGGCCGAGATCACGCTCGGCGGCGCCCATCACGAGCGGATCTTCGCCGCCGACGAACTGCCCCTCAAGCTCGGCGGCATCAGTCACTGCTTCCGCACGGAGGCCGGGGCGCACGGTCGGGCGACCCGGGGCCTGTACCGGGTCCACCAGTTCACGAAGATCGAGATGTTCGCCTTCACGCTGCCGGAGGAGAGCGAGGCGATGCACGCCCATCTGCTCGATCTCGAGTGCCGCCTCTTCGACGGCCTCGAGATCCCGTACCGCGTCATCGACACCGCGTCGGGCGACCTCGGCGGGCCCGCCTACCGCAAGTTCGACCTCGAGGCGTGGATGCCGGGTCGCGGGACCGCCGGGGAATGGGGCGAGGTCACGAGCACGTCGAACTGCACCGACTATCAGTCGCGGCGTCTCGGGCTGCGCTATCGGCGGAGCGGGGAGAAGGGCACATCCTTCGTCCACACGCTCAACGGCACGGCGATCGCCGTGAGCCGGGCGATCGTGGCGATCCTCGAAAATCACCAGCAGGCCGACGGGTCGGTGCGGGTGCCGCCGCCACTCGTGCCCTGGATGGGCATGACGACGATCGAGCCTGTCTGAGTTCGGCGGGACGTCGCGCCCGCCTCGGCAGGCAGCCGAGGCGCATCGGCGCGATGTTCACCACCTGAGTCCGAATCGCGACCCCGCGTCGGATCCGCCGAGGCCGCCCTTGAGCGGTGTCGCGCGCTTCCTCGGCGGCGGTGGCGGGGCGGCCGCCGCGTCGTCGTTCGACTCGGAGGCGTCTCCAGCCGGCGCCCCGCCCACGGCCGCCGGGACGGGCGCGAGCGCCTTGATCGAGAGCGACATGCGCTGGCCTTCCGGATCGACCGCGAGCACGCGACATTCGACCTGCTCCCCCTCCCGCACGACATCGGTCACGCTGCGCACATGACGCGTGGCGAGTTCCGACACGTGCACGAGGCCCTCGATTCCCGGCTCGAGCCGCACGAAGGCGCCGAACTGGGCGATGCGACTGACGGTGCCGCGCACGATCGTGCCGAGGTGGTACTTCTCCTCCGCCCGCCGCCACGGGCTCTCGACGAGATCCTTGGCGGAGAGGCCGATCTTTCCGGTCTGCCGGTCGACCTTCTTGACGACGACGCGGATCTTCTCTCCCGCCTTGAGGTGGTCGGTCGGCGTGGTCACCCGTTCCCACGACAGGTCGCTCACGTGCACGAGCCCTTCGACTCCGTCACCGATGTCGACGAACGCGCCGAAGTCCCGCACGCTCCGCACGATCCCCTCGAGCACCGTCCCGGGCTCGAGCGATTCCAGCAGCTTCGCCCGCGCGTCGGCCGCCTGCCGTTCGATGACCGCGCGCCGCGAGAGCACGAGCCGCCGTGCCGCGGGCACCAGTTCCGTGACGAGCGCCTCGAGCGTCTGTCCGACGAGCTCCTCGAGGTTCTCGATCCGCCACGTGCTCACCAGGCTCGCCGGCATGAAGCCGCGGAGACCGCCGACGTCGCACTCGAGGCCGCCCTTGTTGGCGGCCGTGACCCGGACGGCGACGACCATGCCCGCCTCGAGCTGCGACCAGTTCTCGACGGCGACGGCCCGATTGGCCGGGGCGACGTCGTAGAGGTTGTCCTCCGGGTTGCGGCCGCCGACGGCGACGTCGAGCGACTGGCCGACCTCGGGGATGTCACGTCCCTCCTCGAGCCAGCCGGTCAGCTTGAGCGCGCCCTGACGCCGACCGCCGAGGTCGATGAAGGCGGTATCTCCGCCGATCGACAGGACGGTGCCCGTGAGCCGCGTGCCCGGCTCGATCGGTGCCTCGTCGCGACGGTCGCCGGTCGCGGCGAGCAGGTGATCCACCTCGAGTCCGGCGAGAGCGGCCTCGTAGTCGGCCTCCAGGTCGTCATCGAGGTCGCCACGCGTGCTGGGCACGGCGACGCGTTTGGCCGGCGGCAGGACGTCGGCGGGCGTGGGACGCGCGGCGGCATCCCGGCCGCGGCGGCGGCCGTCACCGCGACCGCCCCTTCCACCCGGTGCGTGCGGGGCGGCATGGCCTGTTGTTGAAGCGTCGCCGCGTGTCGCGTGGTGGCCGGCATCGCCCGAGGAGCCCGAGTCGAGCGGCGTGGCCGCCGCGAGGGCACCGGCGTCCGCACGGTGTTCGTCCGGCCGTGGCGCAGAGGAATCGACCGGCAGCGGACCGACAGTCGGTCCGCCGGGACTCTGGTCCACCCCGCCGACGTATCGGTAGTTCGTCCCGAGCGACGGTGGCTTCACGCCGGGGCGCTGCGTGCCGATCGCGATGCGGCGTCGGGCCGTGTGCGCAGCGTCGGCCGACGCGGCAGCGGAGGATGCCTCGCTCGGCGGCTCATGCGAGGACTCGTCGCGAGCCTCGGTCGACTCAGGGTCGGTCATGACTCACGATCGGTCATGGCGGTCTCGAAAGTGCGGGAAACAGGACTTGAACCTGCACGGTATTACTACCACCAGGCCCTCAACCTGGCGCGTCTGCCAATTCCGCCATTCCCGCGGGCGATGCGATCCGAGTGCCGTCGGCCGGCCTGCGGATCCATCGGTCTCATTCTCAGGCCGTTTCCGCCGCAGTCAAGGCGACACGCACCCTCGAGACGAGTGCCATGCCTGCGAACACGAGAGCCGTCCAGGCGAGATCGCCGGCAGGCATCCAGCGGTAGAACGGCAGGGCGGCCGTGAAGCAGGCGGTCAGACCGGCTGCGGTGTGCGGGTACAGGCCGTCGGGCATGGCCCAGCACGCGAAGTTCGTCGTGAGAAAAAAGACGAGGGAACTGGCGAGCGACCCACCTGCGAGGGCGGCATATCGCGCCGTACCGCCCCGTGCAGCGGCACGGCGGATGAGGCCGCCCATCAATACCGGCCAGGCCAACGCCGCATAGACGACGACGGCCATGATGATGCTGCCGTACGCCGGCAGAAAGAGGTTGGAGATCACCGCTCCCGCGAGCGGCACGCTCGCCGCGACGAGCGGACGCGCAACGATCGTCCCGGCCGCGAGCGCCACGGCCGCCAGCGGGGTGACGTTCCACAGCGGCTCGCCATTCCATGTCGGCTGCCAGAGACGGCCCACGACCGCGACCCCCACCAGCCCGCACCACGCGGCCACGGAGAAGGACGACAGTCGATCGAACGGGCGACCGAACGGGGTGACCGCAGCGGCGTCACCCGCTCCTCCAGATCCGGGGTTCTGTCCGGGGTGACGTCCGGGGTTCTTCGACATCATCGACACCACCTCGCGGCAGGCATCCTCGGGAACGGGTCAACGGCTCGGATACACTACCGGTTTTCCCGATTGCGGCAAGCAAAACCCGGAAGCTGACCATGCCGGCGACCGTCCGCGACGATGCGACGCTGGCCGTGGAGCGGCATGCGGACGGGCTCGTGGTGCTCTCATTCCGGGTGCCCGGCCACCGCCAGAACGTCCTCACGGAGCGTGTGGTCACCGATCTTGCGGCCGCCCTCGACGAGATCGACGGGCGGGGACGCGGGTGGACGCCGCGTGGCTTGGTCATCCGCTCGGGCCGGGATGGATCGTTCTTCGCCGGGGCGGACATCTCCCGCATCGATCGCCTCTGGGATCGGACGGACGCGGAGATCGAGGCGCTCTGCGATGCCGGCCGCGCGCTCTTCGGCCGCCTTTCGGCCCGACCCTGGCCGAGCGTGGCGATCATCGACGGAGCCTGTCTTGGTGGCGGCCTCGAGCTCGCCCTCGGCTGCGACCTCCGGGTGGCGACGACCGACGCCCGCACCCTGCTCGGCCTCCCGGAGGTGAAGCTCGGCCTGCTGCCGGGCTGGGGCGGCACGGTGCGGCTGCCGCGTCTGGTGGGGCCGGGGCCGGCCATCGAGATGGCCGTCGCGGGGGAGAGCATCACGGGTCGGATGGCGGAGCGCATCGGTCTCGTCGACGCGCTCGTGCCGGCTGAGCACGCCCTCGAGGCGGCGCGACGACTGATCGACCGGTGCGGCTCGAACGGCGACGTGCAGGCACGTCGCCGACGCCTGGCCGAGCCCGTGGTCATCGATCCTCTCGAACGTGACTTTCTCGAGTCGTCCGCTTCCGCGGTCATCCTCGGCCGCACCGCCGGCCATTATCCGGCACCGCCGGCGATCCTTGCGACCATGCTCTGCGGCTGTGAGGCCCCGGCCGCCGAGGCCGGGCGGATCGAGTCGTCCGCCTTCGCCTCGCTCGTGCGGACGCCGGTGGCCCGGCAGCTCGTGCGCGTCTTCCGCATCGGCGAGCGCAATCGTCACGATTCCGGCGTGGGCGGGGATGGCGCGACGGGGGAAGCGGTCGGCGGCGCGGCCGAACGAGGCTCGCGTCCGCTCCCCGACGATGCGACCGGCGGGGCCCGATCACCCGCGGTGGTCGGCGCCGGCATCATGGGCGCCGGGATCGCCGCCAGCCACCTGCGGGCTGGATGCGCGGTGACGCTCGTGGATGTCGACGAACGCGTGCTCGGCGCCAGCATCGCCGGCGTGCTCGACGAGGCGGCCTGGGATCGCACGACGAAGCGCACCGACGCCGATGCAGCCCTCGCGCTCGCGGGCCGGCTGCGGTCGTCGTCACGGCTCGCCGCGCTGGCCGGCGCCGATTTCGTCGTCGAGAGCGTCGTCGAGAGGCCCGACGTCAAGCACCGTGTGCTCGCCGAGATCGAGTCGATCGTCGGACCCGCGGCCGTCATCACGACCAACACGTCCACGAACCCGATCGCCCGCCTCGCCGACGCCTTCGTCGATGCATCACGGTTCTGTGGACTCCACTTCTTCAACCCGGTGCGCCGCATGACGCTCGTCGAGGTCGTGCGCGGCCCGGCGACGAGCGATGCCACCGTGGCCCGGGCCGTCGCCCATGCCAAGCGGCTCGGCAAGTGTCCCGTCGTGGTGCGGGACAGCCCGGGCTTTCTCGTGAACCGCGTCCTCATGCCCTACCTCCACGAGGCGGTGGAGATGGTGCGCGAGGGCGTCGACTGCCGGCGGATCGACCGGGTGGCGCGGCAGTTCGGCATGCCCATGGGACCGATCGAACTGTACGACATGATCGGCCTCGACACCGCCTTCTACGCCGGCCTCGTGCTCGGCGCCGCCTTCGGTGACCGCATCGAGCCCTCGCCGGTGATTCCCGCGCTCGTGAAGTCCGGGCGGCTCGGTCGCAAGAGCGGCGCGGGCTTCTACGCCTACGCGTCGGGTGGCCAGCGGGCGCGGATCACCGCGCCGGACGAGGCGGCGGCGGCGATCGTCATGCGCTATCGGGTCGATGCACCGGCCGCCCCCCCGTCCGAGGCCACCATCGCCGACCGCCTCCTGCTGCCGATGCTGCTCGAGTCGCTCCGCGTGCTCGACGAGGGGATCGTGCGGGATCCTCGCGACGTCGATCTCGCGGTCATCCACGCGCTCGGGTTCCCGGCGTTCCGCGGCGGACTGCTCGCGTGGGCCGATACGCTCGGGGCCGCGGAGGTCGTGCGTCGGCTCGAACCGCTCGCGGCGCTCGGGCCACGCATGCTCCCGACCGACCGACTGCTCGCACTGGCGCGAGCCGGCGGCGCCTTCACGGCCTGACTCCCCGACGCACGCCCCCGCATGCACACGCGCACCCCCGACATCACCCCCGTCATCGTCGCCTGTTGCCGCACCGCGATCGGCCGGGCGCATGCGGAGCGCGGCGTCTTCCGTCACGTCCGTGGCGACGACCTCGCCGTGGCGGTCGTGCGGGGCGTCGTCGAGCGTGCCGGTGTCGATCCCGGCACCGTGGAGGACGTGGTCCTCGGCGCGACGCAGCAGCGCGGCGAACTCGGCGGCAACGTCGCCCGCGCCGTGGCGATCATGGCCGGACTGCCGTTCACGACGGCCGGGACCACGGTCAACAGGCTCTGCGGATCATCGCTCCAGGCGCTCGCGCAGGCGTGCCACGCGATCGCCGCCCGCGCCGCCGACGTGCAGGTCGTCGGCGGCGTCGAGCACATGCACCACCTGCCGATGGAGTCGGCGATCGACATGCATCCGCGGGTATTCGCGCGATCCAGCCGGGGCATGCTCTCCATGGGACTCACGGCCGAGCACCTCGCGGCGACCCATGGCATCTCCCGCCGCGCGCAGGAGGACTTCGCGCTCGAGAGCCACGCCAGGGCGGCACGCGCCGACGACGCCGGCCTCTTCGAGGACGAGATCGTGCGGGTGCTGGGGCACGACGAGGCGGGCTGCATCGTCGAGGCCTGCGCCGACCAGGGAATCCGTCGCGACACGTCCGGCGAGTCGATGGCGGCACTCGAACCGGTCTTCCTTCCGAAGGTGGGCACGATCACCGCGGCGACCAGCGCGCCGCTGAGCGACGGGGCCGCGGCCCTCCTCGTCATGTCGGAGGCGGAGGTGACGAGGCAGGGCCTCGAGCCGCTCGCGCGGGTCGTCGCCACGGCCGTCGTCGGCGTACCCCCGTCCGCGATGGGGACCGGTCCCGTGGCCGCCACGAGGAAGCTCCTCGCCGACGTCCGCCCCCTGGGGATCACGCTCGCCGACATCGATCTCGTGGAACTGAGCGAGGCCTTCGCCGCCCAGGCGATCCACTGCATCGATGCGCTGGGGATCGACCCGGCGCGGGTGAACGTCCGTGGCGGCGGCCTGGCGATCGGACACCCGCTGGGCGCCAGCGGTGCGAGGCTGACGACGACCCTCGTGCACGCGTTGCGGGACGAACCGTCGGCACGGCTCGGGCTGGCGACGATGTGCATCGGGCTGGGGCAGGGGATCGCGGTGCTCGTCGAGCGGACGTGACGTCGGGCGGAGGCGCTCAGCGCCCGAGCGACACCGTCTCGACGCGCGTCGCACCGCTTCCCACGTCGGGTCCCGCAGTCTGGGAGACGCGGACGACGCTCGCGCCACCGGGGAGCGCGTCCTTGGCCCGCCAGCTCGCGGCGATCCAGCCGTCACGACGCGCGACGAGGTCGGCGAGAGGCAGCGGTCCCATCGCGGCGAGTTCGCCCTCCAGCGGGAGGTCGGGGATCTCGATCTCCGACTTGAAGACCTGCTCGAAGCGTTTCTGCAGGATCCTGCGGATCGACGTCTCCTTGATCGACAGCTTCGCCTCGCCCCCCGGCTCGAATCCCGGCGGATAGATCTGCACGTCCCCCTCGCGCAGGAGCAGCCAGCCGTGCGGGGCCTTGCCGATGGCATACGTGGCCCAGATGTCCATGCCCGGGTAATCCCGGTCACCCGACATGAACTTGTCCCCGCGCACCATCACCTTCACGCGGCCGTCCGCCACGGAGACCGTGATCGGCCTGTACCGGGAGAACGTCACCTCCCAGGGCGGCTGATCCTTGTCGGTGCCGAGGGACTGCGGCATGTCCCGGCCCGATTCCCGTGCCAGCCGTTCGACGTCCGCCTGCCGCACGATGGCGCCACCGAACTTCTCCTCGAGCACGTTGTTGACCACCGATTCATGCACCTGTGCCGTGATGACCGCCCGGGACGAGACGGACGGCGGCATGCTCGCCGACGCGAGCTGCGCGGGGAGGGCCTTTCGCGCGGTCACGTGCAGCTGGGAGTCGGTCGTGCTCAGGTGGAGCATCTCGGGATAGAGACCACGGGACACGAGCGGACCGCGCACCCGGCTCTCGAACTCGTTGCGGATCTGAGCGACCGCCGGATCGGTCTGCTCGGCGAACTGGCGCCGGACCCGGTCGCGGGCGCGCTCCTCGGCGACGGCCTGCGCCTTCGGCTTCGTCTCCGCGATCTTCTTCGAGGCGATCCGCTGGATGAGTCGGCGGCCGACCCGCGAACTGATCCCGATGCCGGTGACGGTCGAATCGGTGTGGGCCGATGCGTCGACGGGGGTCGCCGTGACGGACTGGCCGTCGAGCAGGATGCGGCGGCGGGCCCCGAGGTCGGTGACGCCGCGCGTGTGGACGGTCACCGGGCCCTGCGTGCCCCGCGTGCTCGAGATGTTGCGAGCGGCCAGCACGATCTCGAAGGCGGCCCGGTCGGACGACGGCACGAAGTCGAGCCGCACGGATCCCGTCGTGTGCCCGCTGCCTCGCACCCGCGTGCCGAGGATGTTTTCATCCACCGGCTGAGCCTGGTCGACGGGCCGGTTGACCGCCCGCGCGAAGAGATCCTCGTGGATGCCGAGAATGACGTTCGGTCGGCCGAAACTGCCGCGCACGCGCTCGACGAGCGACACGGCCTGGCCCGACTCGCCGAGGCGTTCGAGGATCGGAGGCACAGGGGCGAGCGTCTCGGCCGAGCCCGACGACGCGGCGCGCTGCAACGCGGCGGCCAGTGACTCGAGCCGCCGGGCGTAGAGGCGTGCGCCCCCCTCGCCGCGGGCCGCGTCGGTCGCCTCGGCGAAGCGGGTCACCGCCTTGCGCACCCGGGCGAACTCCGGCCGCTCGAGTCCCGTTTCGGCCGCGCCGAAGAGATCCTCCAGATCGCGGAGGGTCGCCGCATCCGCGGCCGGCCCGGCGGCCGCCTGCGCCTCGAGCTTCGGCCACTGCAGATAGGTTCGCCAATCGGGGCCGCTCTTGCTCCGAGCGAGCAGGGCGTCGAGCGGACGCAGGGCGTTGCGCACGCCGACGGCGGCCGACTCGAGCGTGCCCGGGCCGGGAGGCGAGAAGGTCGCTTCCGCCTGGACGGCGTCGGCAGCGAGACGCTCGAGCTGGGCGGAGGGCAGCTGCCCCAGGGCGGGAGATGCGAACGCACCGACGGCGAGGAACGTGAGGAGGGGACGAAGGTGCATGGCAGGGTTCCGCCTGGGGGGTTTGGGAAGGCCTTGCGGCGTGGGCCGGGATTCTAGCAGCCCGCGGAACGAGCCCTCCATGCCCTTTTCCTCGCGGTCGACCGGTGGGGGTGCGTCCTGGACCGCATCCGACGCACGCGACGGTGGGCGTCGCACGCCGCCGAAAACCGCACGCGTCGAGGCTAGAGCGCATCCCGATGTGGTGGAGCGACGGCTTCGGGGCGGCAACGGGATCTCTTCCGCCGCTCCAACGGCGGATTGGCTCGTCGCGTGGGCCGAGGCGGCCCAAAGCTCCTCGAGCGTTCGCCGACCCCCTTCGCCTGCCCGCCGTGGGCTGCTGCGTCGTCGCTCCACCTACGCAAGACGTGCTTTAGCGGCGCCACGACAGCTGCAGCGAGACGGCCGGACCCGCCTCGAGCTCCACGACATCGGTGCGGCCGGACGTGAAATTCGTGCCCTGAAACAGCTCGCGGTCGAAGAGCCAGGATCCCAGCAATTCGAGCGTGAGCCCCCTGCCGAGCGACCGCTCCAGCCCGCAGGCCGCCCGCTGATCGAAGACGAAGAAGCGTTCGTCGTTGCGCGCCCGGTCGGCGAGAAAATAGATCTGCGTGTCGGTGCGGTAGAAGGCGACGAGTGAGAACGACTCGTCGAGTCGGCGGCGCACGGTCGCGTTCAGGTTCACCAGCGGAAACCAGTTCACCGACACGGTCCAGTCGTCGTCGGGCCGCCACTCGATCGCGGGCGGCACACCGATGCGGGCCTCGAGCGTGGCGTCCGGACGCCACACGTACGCCACCCCGGGCAGCGGATAGGGCAGCTGCGACGTGGGGGAGTAGAAGGCGCTGAAGCTCCACTCGTCTCGGTCGTTGGCGGCGGGAGTCTGGAGGAAGGCGACCGCGACGAGCGTCAGGTCACGGCCGGCGGCATAGGGGCGGTCGCTCGCCGAACCGAAGAGGAACGTGCCTCCGAGCGTCGATCCGTCGTCCTGGGGACGCACGTGCGTGATGCCCGTCTCGACGAGCCACAACTGGTCGGGGATCGGCCGGCCCGAGTCCGGCAGGACCGCGTCGGTCGCGAGCTCGAGCCGCCCGAATCGGCCGACCCCGATCCAGAGCGGTCGTCCCTCGGACGGTGGCACGAGCGGCATCGCCACGCGGGCGAACTGCGCGTTCATGGCGAGACTGGGTCCCTGACGCACGACGTCGGTGGCGGGAGCCCAGAATGCGCCGAGCGAGACCGGCGCGGCCGAACCGTACGGCGTCTCGAAACGGCGGCGTGGCGGTCCGGCCCCGAGGCCCGGACCCGGTGCGGGCTCCGTGGCGAACGCGTCCTGCTCGAGGTTGAACTCGACCGGGGGCAGCAGCGCGACCCGGTCATCAGCGTGGGCACCGTCGTGCGGTCGCAGCGGTGGGAGACTGTCGGGAGCGAGCGCCATGGCATCGTCGAACGGCCGCCGTGGTCAGGCCCCGCGACGCTGCTCCTGCCGCGTGCGCGCGACTTCGGGGAGCGGCCCGGCGAGCGCGGTAGACTGAGGCGCGTCGGCCCTGCCCCTCCCGCCCCGCCTTTCCGGGAACGCGTCCCCATGGATGCCGCCGCCCTGGCCGTGAAGTCGCTCGGCCCCTGCCGCATCGACTCGCCGCTCAAGTCGCTCGTCGAGTCACGTCGCACGACCGTCCACTACGTCGCCGAGGACGATCGCGTGCTCTTCCACGACACCGTCGGGCTCGTCACCGCCACCGGACTGGCACCCGACCAGCTGCCGGGCTTCGAGCCCGCGGGTCCGCGGCGCAAGATCTTCTTCGAGCCGGCGAAACTCCGCGTCGGCATCGTCACCTGCGGCGGTCTCTGCCCGGGCATCAACGACGTCATCCGCGGCATCGTGATGGAACTCTCGTTCCACTACGGCGTGCAGAAGATCCACGGGTTCCGCAACGGCTTCCAGGGCTTCATCCCGAAGTACGGCCACGACGTGCTCGACCTCACTCCGGACATCGTCACGGAGATCGACGAGGGGGGCGGCACGGTGCTCGGGACGTCGCGCGGTGGGCAGGATCCGGGCGAGATCGTCGACTGCCTCGAGCGGATGAACATCCGCATCCTCTTCGTCATCGGCGGGGACGGCACGCTTCGCGGTGCGATGGACATCGCCCGCGTGATCGCCGAGCGCGGGCTCGCGATCGCCGTCGTGGGGGTGCCGAAGACGATCGACAACGACATCCCCTACGTCGACCAGTCGTTCGGCTTCCAGACGGCCTTCGGCGAGGCGACCCGATCGATCCGGGCGGCGCACGTGGAGGCGAAGGCGTCTCCCCACGGGGTCGGACTCGTCAGGCTCATGGGCCGGCACTCGGGCTTCATCGCCTGCTATGCGGCGCTCGCGGAGCCGGACGCCAACTACGTGCTCATCCCCGAGGTGCCATTCGCGCTCGACGGCCCCGGCGGACTGCTCGATCATCTGCTCGAGCGGGTGAGGCTGCGGGGCCACGCCGTCATCGTGGTCGCCGAGGGGGCGGGACAGGACCTGTGCGGCGACGGCAGCGACGCCCGTGACGCCTCGGGCAACGTCAAGCTCGACGACATCGGGCTGTTCCTGAAGGACCGGATCGCGCGGCATTTCGCGGCGGCAGGACAGGAGATCAGCCTCAAGTACATCGACCCGAGCTACAACATCCGCAGCGTCGCCGCCAATCCCTACGACAGCGTCTACTGCCTGCGGCTCGCGCAGAACGCCGTGCATGCAGCCCTCGCCGGCCGGACGGAGTGTGTCGTGGGCCGCTGGCACGGCCGCTTCGTCCACATCCCGATGCCGCTCGCCGTCAGCCACCGCAACGAGGTCGCTCCGGACGGCGACCTGTGGCTGGCCGTGCTCGAGGCGACCGGGCAGCCGAGGGTGTTCGGCACCGAGGTCCGCTGACGGCGACGCCCGGCAGGTGCCCCTCACTCCTCACGGCGTGGCGGCTTCGGGCGTTCGTGGTCGCGACGCGTCACGTCGCCGAGCGCCACCGCGTCGGCGATCCGGTCGGCGGCCGGGCCGAGCAGGATCTCCCGGTTCTCGAAGAGCGACTCCGGATTCTGGTCGAGCATCCGGATCCGCCGCTGGCGGAAGGAGAAGAAGGCGACGACGGCGATCGTCACCGCGACGGCGACGAGCACGAAGGCCGTGAGGCCCCGCTCCGCCTTCTGGATGAGCACCGTGATCCGGTCCCCGAAGAGGTACGCGAGCCCGAAGAAACCGCTGATGACGATGGAGGCGCAGACGAAGTCGGCGAAGAGAAACCAGCGGTAGTTCACCCGCAGGATGCCCGCCGTCAGGTAGAAGGGGCTCCGCAGCCCGACGAGGAAACGGGCGACGAAGAAGGCCTTGATGCCGTGCTTCTGGATGAGCTGCTCGATCGTGCGCTCGCGCTCCGGGGTGAGGAAGCCCGACCACCACGGATGCTCGCGGAGGACGCGGGCGCCGAAGAATCGCCCGATGAAGTACATGAGGCTGTCGCCGAGCAGGGCCCCGACGAGGCATGCCGGCAGCGCGTAGTACCACTTGAGCGCCTGCGCGCGGCTGGCCACGCCCGCGGCGACGATGGGCACCTCCTCGGGGATGGGCAGCCCGAGGCCGGTCAGCGTGAGGAACAGGATGATCCCGAGATAGGAACCCCGCTCGAACCAGTCGAACATGATGCGGCGCGCGACGGCGGGATCGGGATCGAAAACTCCGGGCCGTGGAGTGTACCGTCACGCCGCCCGCGGCGCAGCCCACGCCGCGAAACCGCCCGAATCACGACGGCGCGGGTGCAACCACCGGCGTGGCCGTGGTGTCCTCGACCGTCACGCCCACGGCGTTCTCCAGGTCGATCATGCCACGCGGGAGGTTCGCCGTGACGACCCGCACGCCGGCCCCGTCGTCCGGCACGACGAGCACCGCACCGACCGGACCACCGCGTGGCGCGATCCGGGGGAGGCCGTCCCGGCCGAGGACGTAGAGCGCCGTGGCCAGGGCGTCGGCGTCGGCCGCGGAGGGGGCGACGACCGTGGCACAGTGCACGCCCTCCGCCGGTCGGCCGGTGCGCGGATCGAGGATGTGGCCGAGCCTCCGGCCGCGATCGATGAAGAACTGCGTGCCCGAGCCGCTCGTGCCGAGCGCGCGATCGACGAGGGTGAAGGTGGCGAGGCGGCGGCCCGGTCGCAACGGGTGCGCGAGACCGACGCGCCAGCCCCGACGGCCCGGGGTCGTGGGCCCCTGGATCCCGGCGGCGCGCACGCTGCTCTGGCCGCCGTGCACGAGCGCGCTGTGCACGCCGGAGTCCCTCAGGCGCGACATCGCGGCATCGATCGCCCAGCCCTTTCCGATCGCGCCGGGATTGATCTCGACGCCGGGCCGAGTGAACCGCACGCGGCGGCCCGCCGCATCGAGCTCCACCAGGTGCATGCCCGACGCCGCGCGGGCGGCGGCCAGCGCGTCGTCGTCGGGCGTGCGCCCCTGCCGGCGCAGGAAGCCCCAGGTGCGCACGAGCGATCCGGCGGCGATGTCGTAGGCACCGAGCGTGGCGTCGTGGAGCTCGCGGGATCGTGCGAGCAGCGTGAAGAGATCCTCCGACACCGTCTGCCATCCGGATGCGGCGGCGGCGTTGAGGCGGGCGAGCTCGCTCGTGTCGCGGTAGACGGTGAGCCGGTCCTCGATCGCGTCGACCACGTCGAGCGCGTCGATGCCGAGCTCCGTGGCGTCGGCATGCTCGCCGGCATTGAAGGCGACCTCGAAGCGGCAGCCCATCGCCTCGCGCCCCACGACGATCGTGTGCAGATCGGATGCCATCGTCCGCGACGGGGGGGCCGGGTGGTCCCGCCGCTCCCGCGCGGCGGAGTGGGGAGGCGACTCGCGACGGGGTCCGCCCGTCGCTACCGAGGTGCGAGGCCGCGGTCGAACGCCTCCTGATCGCGCCGAAACAGGGCGAGCTCGCGCTCGAAGCGCTCCACGGGGATGCGGAACGACGGCGCCTCGTCGGTGTGGGCGTGGCAGTGCGCGACGAGCAGGCGGTAGAGGAATTTGAAGAGCTGCCGCGGCACCCGCAGGCCGCGCAGGCCTTCGATCAGCCGACGCTGATCGACCGTGTCGTCGAAGAGGTCGGCCAGCGTGGCGGGCGGATCACCCACGCTCGCGGCCTTCACCCGCATCGAGGCGATGTCGTAGAGCGTCTCGCCGGACCATTCGAGCGACGGCACGAGGTTCTGCTTGTCGAGCCGCGCCCGCTGGTTGAACGACTCGTCCTCCCGCTCGATGAAGCGGTAGAGCTCGAGCGGAAGCAGCAGTTTGAAACCGAGTCCCGGCGACTTGAGGAACTTGTTGTCGAGCAGGGGCCAGAGCACGAGCCGCATCCGGTCGGCCGAGCCGTTGATGAGATGCGGCTCGTCGAGCCGGTCCACGATCACCACCATGCCGGTGTGGCCCAGGGCGGCGAGCACGCCCTGGAACTTCGCGAGCAGCTCGTACCGGTCGTCGCTGCGCGCGAACGCCGGCAGCGGCTGGCCGGCGAGGTCGACCTCGGGGAACCGCACGAGCGCCCGGGCGAGCTGGGCGACGGTGCGGTTGCCGGAGCGCATGCCGCGGACGATCCGCCAGGCGCGCCAGGTCGCGCGGGCCCGACGCAACGCGGCGGGCAGCCACGCGGCGGCGAGGAGCAGCCACGGCCACCACTGCCTCGTCCATCCGAGCGAGCCGCTCATCGCGCCCCAGGCGAGCGCGCCGGAGAACGCGAGCGTGGCACCGATCGCGAGCGCGGGAGCGAGCAGCGCCATCCACCCATGATGCCCGATGCGGCCCCGCAGCCGCCGCCACCGTGACGGGAACGACTCCGCGGTCGACTGGTCGTAGCAGGCGGCCAGGAGGGCGAGATCGCGCGCCTGCGGCTGGGTGAGCGGCGGCCGGGGCCCCTTGCCCTCGAGGAGCCTGGTGACGAGCTGGGTCACCGCGAGCGACAGGATGGCGTCGATGTGGTCCCAGAGCTTCCAGCGGGCGAGCACCCGGTCGACGGGCCGATGCGGGCCGAGACGGCTGACGAACCGGTCGAGAAACGGGTTGAAGTCGTCGTAGAGCACGACGAAGGTGGCGGCGTCGGGATGCTCGGACGCATGCCGCTCGAACTGCCTGACCATCTGCAGCTTGAGCGCCGTCTTCCCCGCCCCCTTCTCGCCGAAGACGATCGCCGTGCTCGGATCGGCCGGATCGCCGTAGATCTTGTCCCACGCGGGGTGGAACGTCGTCTCGAGGCACGTGCGCTTGAAGACCGTGTCGTTCTGCGCATCCTCCTCGGCGAACGGGTTTCCCGCGATGCCGTGGTGCTCGAGGAATGCGTGGACCTTCATCGATCGGTGCGTCGGGCGTCAGTTGCCCTTGGCGACCATGCCCTCCAGCATCTTCATGAAGCCGTCGGCATGGGCCGCGACGGTGGCCGCCGGTCCGTAGAACTTGAGGAAGTAGTTCCCCCCCTGCGATTCGACGATGGCGGCGAGCATGCGGTACCCGGGCCGCTGGATGGTCTGCCCGCCCGCGAACGGGCCTCCCGGCATGTCCTTGTAGGTGCCGGCGACGTCCACGATCGTCACCTGGCAGCCGGCGATCTTCAGCGCCTTCGTCGTCGCGTGGTCCTTGGTCGCGCTGCCGTCCGGCTGCGTGAACTGTCCGTACCAGCGATCGATGTTCATCTCGACCGTGCCGCCGGCGCCCATCACCGTCATCCGGCCGGCGTCGTCCGGTCCGGCGCCGGGAATCTGGAATTCCGCATCCACGATCCGTGACTTGGGCGGCACCTGCTTCCACGCCTGCGGCGCCTCGAGCGACAGGCCGCCATCGGCGATCGTGAAGGCGCCGGCCGCGGGTGCGGCCGCCTGGGCCAGCGCGTCGCGGGGGGCGCCGAGCACGCACGCGATGACCGCGATGCCCGCCGTGACCACGAGCCGGGCTGCATACAGGATCCGTCGACCGAGCAGCGGTGGGGAGGCGAGGCCGCGTGCGAGCATCCGATGCCGCGGGGGCACGACGAGGGCGTTCATGGACGGGGTCTCCGATCCGGGGAAATGATCCCCGGAGATGATCCGGGGTGATGGTGCTCGGGCCGTGTTGCACACCGAAATGTATCAGATCACCGGGAAGGCCGGCGGCACCGTTCAGCCTGCCGACGGCGGCACATGCTCGGGAAACACGAGGCGGATCGGGACCCAGTCGGGCCAGTCCTGGCGCCAGACCAGTTCACTGCCGGTGGCTCCGCCGGCATCGAGCCACTCCTGGAGCATGTCGGCCGACAGGGGCTCCGACGGATCGCCGCCGGGAAGCGCCACGTTCCATTCGACATCGGTGGCTTCGGCGATCACGGGGTGGAGCCGCCGCTCCACGGGGATCTCCTCGGGCGGCGGTTCCGCCGCGACGGCCGGGGTGACGGGCGCGCGAGGTTCGCGACGGGCCGCCGCCGGCGCCTCCGTCGACGCGACGGGGTCCGCGACCTCGAGCGTGCCGAGCGCCGTGGCCCGTGGCAGGCTGGCCGCGTAGGCGCCGTCGAGCGACACGATCGTCGCGACGGGCAGTTCCGGCGGCTCGGTCGCGTGCGCATCGGACGAGCGCGATTTCGGCAGTGGCACCCGAAACGTCGCGCCGCACTCCGGACAGTACGCCTTCTTGCCGGCGAAGCGATCCTTCACGCGAACATCGTGCCCGTTCGGACAGCGGGCCTCGATTCCCATGCCGGCGATCCTCCTCGTATGTGTCGCGGACGTGGCGTCGAACGGGGGGAAAGGCCGGTCCGCGGCTTGTCGCGACGCCGTGCCCATCTTAGGCTCTCACGCTCGCTGCTTCACGACCTGCCCGGCACCGGTCCTGCCGTGCGGTCGGCAGCGCTTCCCGAGGTACCGATGGCCCGACGCGACGACCCTCCGTCCCGCAGCCGCCGCGGCGCCGGACCGTCCGGCGACGACGATCGCGAGGAGGGACCCCTCGAGATCGCGATCGTCGGCGACCTGACCGATCACGAGGCCGACCTCACCGACCGCCTGCTCGGCGTCGAACCAGGCGGCACCTGCACGATCTACTTCGACTCGCCCGGAGGCAGTCCGTACTGCGCGATGTCGCTCACCGCCCTCCTGCGGCTGCGGGGCATCAGCGCGACCGCCGTCGTGACCGGGGAATGCTCGTCGGCCGCGCTCTGGCCCTTCGCGGCGTGCGCGCGGCGGCTGGTGACCGCCTACAGCGTGTTCCTCTTCCATCCGATGAAGTGGCAAAGCGAGGAGCACATCGGGCTGCGCGAGGCTGCGGAGTGGTCCCGGCACTTCGGCGACCTCGAGCGAGACATGGACGTGTTCCTCTGCGACCTGTTCGGCCGCGAGGCGGACCGCATCAACGCCTGGATCCGCGCCCACCGCTACGTGTCCGGCCGCGAGATGGTGGAGGCCGGCCTTGCGGAACTCGTGCCGCTCGAGCCGCTTGCGCACCTGACCGCACGGTGATCGCCGGGTATCGACCGGGTATCGACCGGGTATCGACCGGGTATCGACCGGGTATCGACCGGGTATCGACCGGGTATCGACCGGGTATCGACCGGGTATCGACCGGGGGTTCGCGGCGATCCCGGGCCGCGCCCGGATCAGCCGCGGTAGTCGCCGTGGCACGCGTTGCAAGACTTCTCGATGCGGCCGGCCGCCTCCCGCGCCGCCTCGTAGTTGCCGTCGTTGCACGCCTGCCGCAGGGCGGCCGCCGCATCGCGCATCTCCGACGAGTACCCGACGTAGGTCTGGTCGTCGTGGTACTCGTAGTCGCGCCGCTGGATGATCTCGCCGATCACGGCCATGACCTCGGCGGCATGGAGCGCGGCCTCCACGTTGCGTTTGAAGTCGGCCGCCGACGCGGCGGCCGGACGCAGCGCGGCCTGCGCCTCCTCGAGGCGACTCATGAGTGCCGGACGGCCCGCCACCTGGCTCCACGCGAACTCCTCGTCGCGTTCCGGCCGGCTCTCGGGCGAACTGCCCTGCAGCATGCGATTCAGATCGTCGATGCGGGCCTTGGCCTCCGCGAACGACTGGTCGGTGCCGACCTTGCAGTTGAACCCCGCCCGCGCGAACAGGTCGCGTGCCGTCACGGCATCCTTCTTCCAGCGGACGTCACCGTCGTAATCGGCGACGACCGCGAAGGCGAGCGCGATCGCGCTGAATCCCTTCCGAGCCTTGTCGTAGCCGCCACCCTTGAAGGCCGAGGGCGTGGCGCACGCCTCCACCACGACGTCCTTCATGTTCTTGATCTCGTCGGTGAGCGTGTCCTCCGAGACCAGCCCCGACCAGCGAAACCCGCCCCCCTGTGGCGCCGTCTGGCCATCCGAGCCGCCGGACGATCCTCCCGTGGAGCCGCCACCACTCGGGCGGGCGGTGAAGTCGGGCCGCGGCCCGACGAGCGTCGTGAATGCGTCGGGGAAGAACGTGCCCTCGACGGAGCGGTCCCACGACCCCTTCGGCGGGGTCGCGCGACGGATCTGGGTGGCACCGCGGCGCAGGGTCTGGGCCTCGGCCACGAACGTCGCGGCGGCAGCCATCACCACGCAGACGACGACCGGGAAGCCTTTGACGGCGGGCAAACGGTGTCGAGGACGTGCCGGCGTCGCAACGGTCTGATGGGAGTGTGACGGACGCGGCTCGTCCGACCCTGTCACGCGGCGTTTCATGATCGCTCCCTTTCCCTTCGTGGGGTCCGATTTCACCCCGAAATGACGGGCGATTCCATCTTGACCCGCGAACGTGGCCCCGTCACCCTCCGCCCCTCACCGAGTCCTGCCGGCGCCCGTGTCGGGTGGCGCGGGCATTCCCGTCGAAGGAGCGGACACCCTCATGATACTGCGAAACGTGTACGAGGCGGTGGCTCGCGCCGCGGCCACGGCGACGAGCCGGCGTGGTCGAAAAGGGATCTTCGCGGGCCTGGCACTGATCAGCGTCGGCACGGTGTTCGCCAGTCGGGTCGAGGCGGCGGGCGACCCTGCCGTGACGGGACCTGCCCAGGCGACGGTCGTGGCGTTCCTCGACGCGATCAAGCGGGGCGATGACGCGACCGCACGAGGTCTCCTCACGCAGGTGGCCCGGGCCAAAACCAAGGAGCTCGGTATTTCCGTCGCGCCGCCGGTCAACGACAACGCCACGTACTCGGTCCGGGCATGCGAAGTGGTGGGTGAGGCGGGGGACGTCGTGCACGTCGCCACCATCTGGACCGACGTCGATGCCGACGGGTTCAAGTCGACGGACAACGTGATCTGGGTCACCCGGCTCGATCCGGAGGGGTGGCGGATCGTGGGCATGGCGATGAAGGTCTTCGACGACCTCCCGCCGCTCCTGCTCGACTTCGAGGATCCCGAGGACATGCTGGCCAAGCAGCAGCTGGTGGCGACCGAACTGCAAAAGCGGGCGGCGAAGGCGGCCGGGGCACCTCTTCAGCCCCGGACCGCCCAAGGCCAGCCGTCCCAGCCGCAGCCGAAACCACGCTGAAGGCTCATGGCACCGGCCCGGAGCGCCATCACCGGGAACGCCTGAATTCAGCCAACCGGCGCCCGCGCTGCCAAGAAAAATGGATCTTTTTGGCGGCATATCTTTGCCAGATTGCCCACTTTTCTTGACAGTGGGCATCCCGCTGCTAGCCTAGCAACCTGGTTTGCCTCATCCGCAAACTCTTTCTGATCCATATAAGGCCCCGTCCGTCCGCCATGCGTGCTGACGGGGCTGCAAGCGGCTCGGCTGGAGTTCGGGCGGGGTGTCCCATCGCTATCCGTTTTCTGCTGCGGTCCGGTGGCCGTCCCGGATCGGGGTTCCACTCGTGACGGCCGTCGGGCGCACGTCGCGTCTCGTGTTTTCAACCGGAGGTCAGTAATGAAGCGTTTCCTCGGCTTTGCGTTCGCGATGTTCTTCGCGCTCGTCGGCATCGCGCTCGTCGGCGGTGATTCGGGTGCGGTGGCCGGTCACGGCTGCCATGGTCGCGGTCATGGCGGTCTTCTCGCGCGTCTCCACCGCTGCCACGGCGAGCGTGAGCGTTGCCACGGCGGCCTGTTTGCTCGTCATCGCCGTGGCTGCCACGGTGCTGCCGAAGCCGCTCCGGCGTGCGAGTCGGCCGCGAGCGACTGCGGATCGTGCGGCGAGGCCGCTGCGAGCGACTGCGGATCGTGCGGCGAGGCCGCTTCGAGTGACTGCGGATCGTGCGGCGAGGCCGCTTCGAGCTGCGGCTCGTGCGGTGGCGGTGAGGTCGTGATGGAAGGCGGCTGCGCCGGTGGTGCCTGCGGTGGTGAGAGCGTCATCTCGGAGGGTGCGGTCGAGCAGGCCGTTCCGACCGAGGCCGCTCCCGCTGCCCCGGCTGCCCCCGAGGCACCGGCCGCTCCGAAGGCCACCTGATCGACGTGCGCGGCCAGCCGCGGCACGCGTCAGGTCGGGTAACGATGCTACGAAACGAGCCGGGTCTCCTTCGGGAGGCCCGGCTTTTTTCATGGCCCGTCGTCCCGTCCGCTGGCGCATGCAGCAGCCGGCTCGGCAGACAACGCGGGGCGTCTCGCGATCACTCGGCGACAGGCTCGGGCGTCGCCGCGGGCGGTGTCGGGACCGGGACCAGTTTCCGGAACCTGCCCCGGAGGAGTCCTCCCGGACGGACAGGCTCAGTCGCCCCTTCGTTATTCGCGGCGGCCGCCCGACGTTCCGCCCGGCGACGGGCAACCTCGTCGAGCACCCCACCGACTAGGTCGATCACGTCTCCCGCCTGGGACCCGTTCGGGGTTGGCTGAGTCGTGGGTGCCGCTGCGTCCGGGGTCGCGGCGTCTCGTCCAGAGGAGGCTTCCGCCTCGGGATTCTCCCGTGAACCGGTCGGTGGGCGCGGGACGGGGAACGGTCGCGGCGCACCCGGAGCGCGGGGCCCGGATCCCCCCGCCGCATCGGCTCGCAGCCGGTCCAGAAGATCGGCGACGAACTCCCCGGCCGTCGCCCGGATCGATCCGTCGAAGTTCACCTGCGGCTTCCCCAGTTCCCCTCCAATGCCGACGGAGATCGTCTTGCCGGCAAGGGCCGCGATCAGCGGCCGATCCTGTGGCAGGTCCGCCGGAATCGGCAGGCTCAGCGTGAGGTCCATGGCCCCGTCGCGCAGACTCACCCAGCCCCTCGATGCCACGTCGAGCCGCTGCCCCGGCTTCGCGAGCGGCACGCCGAATTCGAGGCCGTCGTGCCACATGCGCTCGTTCTCGAGGCGGAAGGTGACGTGTGCCTCGTCCGCGATGCGCACCGTGGGCGGTGCCGGAAGCCGTCCGGGCAGGGCCGCGAACACGCCCACCACCAGCGGCCCCGGCCCGACCACCACCTCGTGCATCGCGAGCTTCCCGGCCAGCGTCGCACCGCCCGGGTCTCCCACCGGGAACGTCCCGCCGTCGATGCGGAGCGAGAAACGGCCTGCCGTGCGCGTCGCATCGGCGAGCACCGGGGCGACGTACGCCAGCACACCCTGCGCGACGCCCGGCTCCATCCGCGCATCGGTGAACACCTCCACCGGTTCGATCGTCCATGCGCTCGTGGTGGCGTCATCATTGTGAGCCAGCCGTGCCCGGAGCCGGATCGGCTCGCTGACCCAGGGTTCGGCCGTCCACGGGCCCGTGATCCGCAGCACGGCGTCGTCCGCCTCCAGCCGCACGCGCACCGCCGAGCGCCTCGGCCCGGCTGCGGGGGACGCGCCGGCGTTCTCCCGCGGCACGAAGAGATCGACGAGGTTCGAGCGCTTCTGCTCGTCGAAGGCGAGGTGTCCCTCGACGCCGACGAGCCGCACGCGCCCCACGTCGCCCCATGAGAGCAGCATCGCCAGGAGGCCATGGCTCCCCTCGATGCGGGTGATTCGGAGCGGCTCGGCGGCGCCGTTTCTGGGAACGACCCGCACGTCCTCGAGGATGAGCGGCGCCAGCCACCCGACCCGTGCCTTGCCGATGGTGACGTCGGCATCCAGCCTCGGCACCGCCGCCGCCACGAGTCGCGACAGCCGCCCCGGGTCGGACAGCATGAGCGGCACGGCGCCGAGCCCCACGAGTGCGACGGCCGCCCCCGTGGCGAAGAGGAGCCTGAGCGGCGCACGAAACCATCCGCGTGCCGCCCCGGCGGCCGGTACGGCGGGCTCGATGGTGGAAATTTCGTCTGCCATGTGCCCCTGCATCTGGGCCCCACGGGAAACCTCCGGGCCGTTCGCCCATCGGACGTCGTCGGCATCGCCCGGGCCGCGGGCCCCACGGCCTGGCGATGAGACACGATTCTACGCCGCCGCGTGCGTCGAAGCCGTGCCGGTCTCGGAAACCAAAGGAGTCGTGTCGACTCCCGGCCGATTGGAGCGTCGGTGGCACGCTTTTCGGTGACCCGCTCGGCGCGCCGTTAGACTGTCGCACACCGCGGGCGTAGCTCAGTTGGTAGAGCGCTAGCTTCCCAAGCTGGATGTCGAGGGTTCGAGTCCCTTCGCCCGCTGTTTTGCGTGCTGCCGGGCCAACCGGGGCCTTGCAGGTGAGAAGCCCGTGGCCCCACCCTGCGGGCACCGGCTTCGTGTTCGCAGCCGCCGCGGGCACGAGGCCCACGCGTGCCACGTCCCGTGCCGCCATGAACGAAACGGAAACACCGTCGCATGATCCGGGCGGGCCCGTGTTGGTGACGGGTGCCACGGGATATGTCGGCGGTCGGCTGGTGCCGGCGCTGCTGGCAGCCGGCTATCGCGTCCGCTGCCTCGTGCGGGAGCCGCGGAAGCTCGACGCCCGACCCTGGCGGCACGATCCGCACGTCGAGGTGGTGACCGGTGAACTCGGCGACCGCGAGGCTGTTGCGGCCGTGATGCGCGGCTGCCGCGCGGGCTACTACCTCGTGCATTCGATGGTGGCCACAGCCGGCGCGTATGCCGACCGCGACCGGCAGCTCGCCGTGGCCTTCGCGGGAGCGGCCCGCGATGCCGGACTTCCCCGCATCATCTACCTCGGCGGTCTCGGCGAGATGGGGGCGGATCTCAGCGAGCACCTGCGCTCGCGGCGGCAGGTCGAGCACGAGCTCGCGGCGACGGGCGTTCCCGTGACCACGTTCCGCGCGGCGATGATCATCGGCTCGGGCTCCGCCTCGTTCGAGATCCTCCGCTACCTCGTCGAACGGCTGCCGATCATGGTGACGCCCAAGTGGGTGACCACGGCGTGCCAGCCCGTGGCGATCGCCGACGTCCTCCATTGGCTCGTGCGCTGCCTCGAGGTACCGGAGACCATCGGCCGGACGCTGGAGATCGGCGGTGCCGACGTGATGCCCTACCGCGACCTGATGCGGGTGATGGCGGAGGAACTCGGTCTCCCGCGGCGCATCATCATCCCGGTGCCGGTGCTGACGCCGCGCCTGAGTTCGCTGTGGATCAACCTCGTGACGCCCGTTTCCTACCGCATCGCCCGGCCGCTCGCCGAGGGGCTCAAAAACCGCGTCGTGGTGACCGATGGCACGACCCAGTGGCTGATGCCCCACGAGCCGCTGTCCATCCGCGAGGCCATCCATCGGGCGCTCGCCAAGATCGACCGGCACGCCGTCGAGACCCGGTGGAGCGTGGCGGGACCGGTGCCGGGTGATCCGGCATGGGCGGGTGGCACGGTGTTCACGGACGAACGCACGGTGGACATCGAAGCCGACGCGGCGAGCGTCTACGCCGCCGTCTGTCGGATCGGTGGGGGGAATGGCTGGTATGCCGGCGACCTGTTGTGGCGCGTGCGCGGCTGGATGGACACGCTCGTCGGGGGGCCCGGCCTGCGACGCGGGCGGCGCGATTCCGAGACGGTCGAGTTCGGCGAAACGCTCGACTTCTGGCGGGTGGTCGGCCTCGAGCGCAATCGCTCGCTCGCGCTGCGGGCCGAGATGAAGCTGCCGGGCGAGGCGCAGCTCGAGTTTCGGATCGAGGATCTCGACTCGGCCGACGCCACCGGGTCGGCCGGCGGCACGGCGTGCCCCGCCCGCAATGGCCTCGCGCCGCCGCGGTCGATCACACGGCTGGTGATGAAGGCCCGCTTCCGCCCTCGCGGACTCTTCGGGCTCGTGTACTGGTATGGCGTCATGCCGTTGCACGAGATCGTCTTCGGAGGCATGCTGCGCGGCATCCGCAAGACCGCCGAAGCGATGCACCGTGGACATGCGGCGCCCCGTGCCCCCGTGACCGCTCCACCGGCCACTCCGGGCTATGGACGCGCGCGGCTGTGGCTCGGCGTGAGCGGGGTCGGCACGCTCGTGCTGCTCTCCGTCGCGGGTCTCGTGACCGGGCTTCCCGCCCGGCTGCTGCCCCCCACCGAATCGCTGGGGGGCGACGTGGTCGGTCTGGCCGCGTTCGTGCTTGCCTACGCGGCGCTCCACCTGCCCTTCGACGTCCTCGGCGGCTACGTCCTCCCGCGTCGGTATGGCCGCAGGCATCCGCCGCTGCCGCTCTTTCTCGCGCGGCTCGTCCGCGGGGTCGTGGTCCACTCCGGCATCCTGTGGGCGGCGGCGATCGTGCTGCTCGTCGCCGCCAGGGCCGCGGGAATCGTCGGCGTGATCGTCGCCGCCGCGGTCGTGATGCTGGCTCTGCTGGCGGGACGGATCACCATCGCGACGGCGCTCGCGCCGCTCGAACTGACGCCGAGCATGCCGGCGGATACCGTCGGGCCGGGTGCCGCGACGCCGGCCACGACGATGGTCGAGGCGGATGACGAGGGGTTCACCGGCGGGGTCGCGGGCGTGCTGTGGCCCCGCCTCCAGCTCGTGCCGCTGCGCTGGAGGGAAGTGCTCGATCCGGAGGCCTTCGCGGCGGCGGTACGGCGCCGCGACGTGGCCGTGCAGACGGGCGAGTGGTGGCGCGGTCGTGCGCTCGCGATCGCGTTCACGCTCGCCGGTGTCGCCGTGGCGGCGATCGTCGTCGGCGATCGCCGGCTGGCGACGGCGGAGGGGCTCGTCACGTTCAGCCTCGCGTTCACGCTCTGGTCGTTCCTGGGCCTGCTCGCGCTCCCCACGCCCAGCCGTCGCGGCGTGGCCGACATCGACAGGAGCCTGCTGGCCTCGGGCTGTCGTCGCGACGTGCTCGAGCGATCGATCGCGGCGCTCGACGATCTCCAGGACCGAGAGCGGTCCCGTCCCGCGTGGATCGAGACGATCTTCCATCCGGTACCGAGCGTGGATTCGCGCATCCACGGTCCGCGGGCCATCGGTGCGACCGGCTGCTGGGACGCCGCCCGATCGGCCGTGTACCTGAGCGCCGCCGGACTCGGGCTGCTGGGACGCGCGGTGCACTGCAACTGCGGCCGCCCGACGCTGTGGGCCTTCCTGCCGATCGACTGAACGCACCGTCAGGGGCGTGGCCCCTCGATGCCGCCACGGTGCCATCACCCCCGTCGGCGATCCGGTGGCCGCTCCCGAACGGGTTCACCTCGCTCCCATGAAGCCCGTCATCCTGCACGACCAGGCCCTCACGCCCGACGGCCGACCGATGACGCTCTCCGAGCACGACGGGGCGTTCACGATCCGCGTCGCGGGCGTCGAGTTGATGACCACCAGGCAGCACCATTCCGAGGAGCAACTCGCGCGGGTCGCCTGTGAACCGCTGCGCGACACCCGTGCCGCCAGGGTGCTCATCGGCGGCCTGGGTTTCGGCTACACGCTCCGAGCCGCGCTCGGCATCCTCCGGCGGGATGCGGTGGTCACCGTCGTCGAGATCATGCCCGCGGTGGTCGCGTGGAATCGTGAGCGGGCCTACGGGCTGGCCGGCGACGCGCTCGAGGATCCGCGGGTCGAGGTCGTCATCGGCGACGCGTGCGACGTGCTCGGCCGCCACCGCTCGGCGTTCGATGCGGTGATCCTCGACGTGGACAACGGGGCCGAGGCGCTCACGACCGCGTTCAATGGACGGCTCTATTCGGCCTCCGGCGTGGCACGGGCCCATGCCGCGCTGCGGCCCGGCGGCCTGCTCGCGGTCTGGTCCGCCGCCGCCGAGCCCGCCTTCGTCGAACGGATGCGACGCGTCGGCTTCACGGTGACCACCGAACGGGCCCGGCTGCATGCGGGAGGCACGAAGTCCCGCGGCCGTGGGCAGGCGCATCTGATCGTCGGCCGCCGCTGACCGGCGAGCGGAGCGTCCATGGCCGCCTGTCACACTGGCTCCACCAGGCACCTCGGCCCGGCCGTCCTCGTCTCGGACGTGCCGGCCGACGCATGACGCGAGACGGTGTCCTGTCCACCGCATGGGCGGGCAGCCTCGCCCGAATCGTGGTGCGCCCTCGTCCTGTGTGGCCCCGCAGGCCACTGGACGATCGTCGGCCCGGGTAGACTTTCCGGGGCTCCGGCACCACGTCCGTGGGTCGCCCGCACGTCCGCTCGAGAGACCGTGTCCTTGCCGACCATGCGCACGGGTGCCGTTGTCCTGCTCGTCGCGGCCCTCTTCTGGGCGGCCTGCTCGGCGGTGATGCGTCGCCCTGCGACCATCGCGCCGCGACCGGAAGCGGAGGTGGAGTTGACGGCCGTCGAGACCGGCACGACGTACAAGGTGCACGGCGGCAACGCCTACCGGGTGGATCCGCGGACGCACCGCTGGGAGTTCGTCCAACGGGTCTACGATCCCGCTTTCCGAGCGACGCACTACGTCGAGCGGGATGGCACCATCTTTCGCAAAAGCGACGACGGCACGCTCGTTCCGGTCAGGCGCCGCTTCACGGACGGCTTCGAGAACGCGGATCGGCTGGCGGACCTGATCGGCCTGGAGCGAGGCTGGACGTCATGCTCCCTGCAATCGCCCCGCGCCCGGACGGTACCCGAGTACGTCGCACTGCGAAAGCGCATCCTGAAGGAGGGTGCGGATTTTCTCGACAATCGGCTCGAGCCCTCGGGCTCGATCGCACACGGCGGGACGACGGCGCTCGCCAGCTTCTCGATGCCCCCTGTTCGCGGCATGGTCACGGCGAAGGCATCGCTCTCCACGGAACTGCTCCACTTCGTCAAGGGAGACCACGTCTGGATTTCCCTGTGGTGCCTCGTGCCCGCCCATGGAGGGATGCCGTTCACGGTGCTGGATCTGGAGACCACCTGGATCGAACAACATCCCGGCATCCGCGTGGCGATCGCGGATGGCCGGCACGTATGCCTCCAGTTGAAATCGCTCGGCAACCCCTACTACCGCCAGACGCCCGGCGACGAGGTGTCGTTTCCCCGGGATCGATGGGTGCGACTCCGCCTCCATTTGAGCCTGACCGAGGCCGACGACGGCGTGATCGAGGTCTGGCAGGACGAGCGGAAGATCATCGACACACGGGGGCGAACGCTCGTGCTGGCCAATGCGATTTACAACAGCCTCGAGGTCGGCATCACTGCCTACAACGAGCAGGGGCGTGCGGCGACGCTCTACGTGGACGACGTGGAGATCTCCACCGCACCGCTCCCCGAGTGAGGAAACCCTCTCCGGCCACCCCGCTTCCGCGGTGTGCCGTCGAGACGACGGCCCTTCTCCTCAACGAACGGTGAGTGCCGGAGGTGGGACTTGAACCCACACGCCCTTGCGGGCAACGGATTTTGAGTCCGCCGCGTCTGCCATTCCGCCACTCCGGCGCGATCGATGCCCTGGGAGGCAACGTACGCGGAAGACGACTCGTTTACCAGTGTTCCAGGCGGGCCCGCACGCGGTGCCCGACGGTCGCGTGATTCGCCACCGCAGGCACGACGGCGCCGCCGTCGGAACGCGGGGATTTTTGCCGTCCCCCCTGCGCCGGTGCTACACCAACGACGGATCCGCTCTGCCGACACCCTCTCCGAGGGACCGCGCGCGGGCTCGCACGGCCGGGACGGTGTCGCCCGCACCGGCCGTTTCCAACCATCCCAGCCACTCGATCCCAGGCCATCGATGCACGTCGTCATCTTCGAGGATCACGCCGTCGAGCGGCTCGGTGTGCTCGTGGCCGCCCGCCCGGCGTGCGCGCTCACGGTCGGCACGACGACCCTCACCGGCATGCTCGACACACTCGGAGTCGTGAGACCCGTGCCGCGCCCCCCGTTCGCGGCCCACGCATCCTCGAGCCGGTCGCGCGGCGTGACGCTGTGGGGGATGCCGCCGTGGCACACGCACGACGAATCGACTCAGGTCACGCCGGTGCTGGCCGTCAACGCGAGGCTCGTGCCGACAGCACGACATCTCGCGCTCCTCCGGGCGCTCATCGCCGCCGGACGATCCACGGTGGTGACGGCGGACGGCGTCGTCGCCGCCGCGCTCGCCCTGCCCGCCTCGGCCGCCGACGGCGATCTCGTGCGGGCGCTTCTCGAGCGCCGGTCGGATGCGGCCCACGTCCTCGCCGGAAGGGAGGCCACGGAGCGGGGAGAGGAGATCCGTCTGCTCGTCGATCCGCATGACGTCGTGACCGAGCACGAGCGAGCGATCGAGGATGACCTCGCGGCACGCATCGACGCAGGCCGGTATGCCGAGGAGCGTCCCGGACTTCATGTCGCACCGGGGGGCCACGTCGATCGGCTCGTCGCCGTGCGACGGGGGCCCGTCGTCGTCGAGTCCGGAGCCGAGATCGGCCCCTTCGTCTGCCTCGACGGTCCGGTGTGGGTCGGGCCCCAGGCGCGCATCCATCCCCATGCGTGGATTCGGCCGGGCACCTCGATCGGTCGCGGCTGTCGGGTCGGGGGCGAGGTGGAGGCGACGGTGTTCGAGCCCTTTGCCAACAAGCCGCACGAGGGGTTCGTCGGACACTCGCACGTCGGCAGCTGGGTCAATCTCGCTGCGGGCACGATCACCGGCAACCTCAAGAGCACCTACGGCGAGGTCCGCCTCCACGACCCGCGGCCGGATGGCAGCCGGACGACGGTTCACACGGGGCGACAGTTTCTCGGGGCCCTCGTCGGCGACCTTGTGCGCAGCGCCGTCGGCACCCTGCTTCCCTGCGGGGCACGCATCGGGATGGCCGCGACGATCGGCGGCAGCGTGCCCGACCGCGTGCCGCCTTTTTTCAACATGCTCATGGGCGGCCCCGGCGGCAGCCAGTCCACGCCCGATCAGGCGGCCACCATCCTTTCCCGCATGATGGCGCGTCGCGGCATCCCGTCGCTGCCGGCCGATCTCGCGCTGCTCACCGAACTGGCCGGGGCAGGTTCCTTGGCCGCTGGCGAACCCGGTGCTACACCAAAGTCGGACGCGATCTAGCACGCATCCCAATTTGGTGTAGCGACGGCTTCGGGGCGGCAAAAGTCTCGTCGCGTGGGCCGAGGCGGCCCAAAGCTCCTCGAGCGTTCGCCGACCCCTCGCCTCCGTCTCCAGGTTTGCCAAGTCGTCGCTACAGCTAAACCAGATGCGCTCTAGGCTCTGTCTCAAAAGGCTACCGTTGGCCCGAGAGCGAGCTGCTTTGCCCTCTGGCAAGGACGGCGAAGCAGCCATATTCGGAAATATGGCGAATGAGCCGCTCGAAGCCAGGTACTGAGTTTTCAGACAGAGCCTAAGATCGCAGGGGCCGGCGGGCGCTGCTCGCCGCGGCTCCATCCCCGATCCACACGGAGGATTTCCCGTGTCCGTCATGCCGCTTCACGATGCCTACGCGTCCGGACGATTCGGGCTGTCGTTCGAGCTCTTTCCGCCGAAGACGTCCGAGTCGGAGGCGATGATGTGGCGCACCGTCGACGAGCTCATGGCGTGGGAGCCGGCGCTCGTGACGTGCACCTACGGCGCCGGAGGCTCGACCCGCGCGAAGACGCTCGATGTCATCCGAGGCGTGCGCGACCGGCACGACGTGGCGGTCGCGAGCCACCTGACGTGCGTCGGCAGCACCGTGGGCGAGCTTCGCGACTACCTGCAGGCGGCCCGCGATCATGGTGTGTCCGCGATCGTCGCCCTGCGGGGCGATCCGCCCCAGGGGTCCGCGGCCTTCACGCCCGTGGACGGGGGCCTGCGCTACGCGGCGGAGCTCGTCGCCCTCATCCGCGAGACGTTTCCGGAATTCGGCATTCTCGTGGCCGGGTATCCGGAGACGCACCAGGAAGCGGTGAACGCCGAGGCCGACCTGGAGAACCTCAAACGCAAGTGCGATGCCGGTGGTGACGTCGTGATCACGCAGCTCTTCTACGACAACGCCGATTTCCTGCGCTTCCGGGACGCCTGCGACCGCATCGGCATCCGGGCCCCGATCGTGCCGGGCGTGATGCCCGTCACCAACTACGCGCAGATCCGTCGCATCGCGTCGCTGTGCAAGGCACGACTGCCGGAGGCGTTCACGAGTTCGTTCGAGGCGGCCGGGGATGACGAGGCCGCGCAGTTCGAGGCGGGAGTGACGTTCGCGACGCGGCAGGTGCGTGAGCTCATCGAGGAGGGCGTGCCCGGCATCCACTTCTACGTGCTCAACCGGTCCCCGGCCACGGTCCGCGTGCTCGAGGACGTGGGGCTCTCTCGGGGTGTGCGGGGCTGAGGCGGAGCACCGGCTCAGGGGGCGGCAAAAGTCTCCTCGCTCGGGCCGCGACGGCCGTCCGCTCGGGAAGCGTTCGCCGACCCCCTTCGCCTCGTCTCCTCGTGAGGCGGAGCACCGGCTCAGGGGGCGGCAAAAATCTCCTTGCTCCGGGCCGCGGCGACCGTCCGCTCGGGAAGCGTTCGCCGACCCCCTTCGCCTCGTCTTCTCGTGAGGCGGAGCACCGGCTCAGGGGGCGGCAAAAATCTCCTTGCTCCGGGCCGCGGCGGCCGTCCGCTCGGGAAGCGTTCGCCGACCCCCTTCGCCTCGTCTTCTCGTGAGGCGGAGCACCGGCTCAGGGGGCGGCAAAAGTCTCCTCGCTCCGGCCGCGGCGGCCGCTCGCTCGGGAAGCGTTCGCCGACCCCCTTCGCCTCGTCGTTCGAGCTCGCCGTGTCGACGTGCCGCGCGATGCGCGTCCGCCCGAAGCGGCTCACGACGCCCGTCCCGCGCCGGCCTGCCGCGGGGGCTGGTCGTCGTCCATCGTGCTGATGTAGCTCCGCAGCCGCTCGAGCTCGTCGCTCACGTGACGCAGCTTCAGCATGTTCTCGACGCGCTTGAGCAGCTCCGTCTTGTGAACCGGCTTCGACAGGAAGTCGTCCGTGCCGGCCTCCACGGCCCGCTCGATGTCGCCGAGCTCTCCGAGGGCCGTCACCATGAGGATCATGATCGGGCTGGTGGCGGGGTCGTCCTTGAGCTGCTGGCACACCTCGAAGCCCGACAGCCGGGGCATCATCACGTCGAGTAGGATGACGTCGGGACGGAACGAGGCGACCTTGTCGAGCGTGTCCCGACCGTCGACCGCAGTGGCGATCTCGCAGTCGATCTCGGCGAGATAGGCCTCGAGAAGCTCCCGATTCGGCTCGTTGTCGTCGGCGATGAGCACCCGACTGCGGCGGGCTGCGTCCCCCGACGATCGCGGACGCGGAGCCGACGCGGGCTGGGATGAGGCGGGCATCGCGGGCATGGCGGGCACCGTCCGGGGAAGGTCGAGCCGGCGAGACGGCGGGTGCGACGCGCGGCACCGCGCGAAGGAACTCGGGGGCTCGGGGTCAGGAAATCTCGAAGAGCGACTGCGTCTTCACGATCGCGCTGTCATCGGGAAACGTATGGAACGTCTGCACGAGCAGGCTGCGCGGTCGCGTCTCGACGTCGATCCAGCTGAAGGCTCCCACGTCGAGACGGCCGGGCGCCTCGAACCGATGGGCCACGCCGCGTCGAGCCGCCTGTGCCACGAGTTCCTGCTGAAACCCCCAGAAGAGATCGTGGTCGAGCATCTCGAGCTGGAAGCACGTCTGGTACCGCAGTCCTCCGCGACACTCGACCCGGTCGCTGCGCTCACCGCCGAGGCGGTGGGACAGGAGGCGCCGTCGCTGGGGCAGTGGCTGTGACGTGCCGGCGGCCACCTCGGTGAGGGTCAGCCCGTCACGACGCCAGCTGATCAGGTGGCCCGCCGTCGTGATGGCCAGCGACGCCGAGTAACTGCCACGTTCGATCGTGCGTCGCGCACGGATCTCGAACAGCTCGGGGTGCAGGGCGCGCCCATAGAGCTGGAAGACGAGTTCAGCTGCCCGCGGGCGAACCGACAGCACGAGCGGACCCCTCCGTCATGGACACCGTGAGGCTCGCGCCTCGTGATCGCATCGCCAGATCATCGTCGGGCGCCCCGCATGTCCCGCGGGAGCCCTCGGACAGCCGCCGAGTATAGGGCGATCCGACGCGAGGGGCCATGATCGGTTCCGGCGGCGGTCATGACAAGCCGACGAGCATGTCGTAGATCGCGTGGGTGCCCGCGGCGATGCCGAAGCCGCGCCCGAGGAAGATGAGCGCGAAGAATACCCCGGCAATCACGCGAAACGTGAAGCTGTACGGGTCGAAGGCGTCTCCGAGCGGGCCCACGTAGTGCGCGAGGCTGAAGATCCCGCTCGTGACCGCGATCGCGCCGGCGACGGCGCCCGATGCCGAAAAACCGAGCCGCCGCAGCATCCACGCCACGGCTGGCAGCATGAGCAGCCGGAACAGCACCTCCTCGTAGAGCCCTGCGCCGCAGTAGCCCACGAGACGGGCGGCGAACGAGTCCCATGCTCCCAGTGCCGCATCCGGTCCCATGTCGAGCGGCCAGAGCCGCTCCTGGAGCCGTGCGAGGGCCACGAGCAGCAGGGCCCAGAGCGTCGACTCGCCCGCCATGCCCATGAGCACCCCGGGGCTGAAGTGCCACCGATCGTGCTCGACATGGTGCCAGGCGAGGAGGCCCACGACCGTCAGTGCCGGAAGCAGAAAATACGCCCCGAAACCGAGCGCGTCGAGCGCCTGCCGCAGCCAGACATCGGCCCCGTTTCGTGGTGTTCCACGGCCGAGCATGAGCACGCCGCCCTCGTACGCCAGCACGAGCGGCAGGGTGAAGACGAGGCTCGTCAGCGGCGTGCGCGAGAGCGCCCGGTAGGAAGGGATTGCCGGCTCGGGTGCGACCGACGTCGCGGCATCGACGGCGTCGCACGGAATCTCCAGGCCCGGTTCGCCATCGATCCGCGGCGTCGCGCCGGGCAGGGCATCGACATCGCCGTCGGGATCGCGTGGTGAAGGCGGCTCGGGCAGGGGCACGTGGCTCGGTCCCAGGGCGACATGCGATGCGGCGTTGCGATCGTGACACGGCCGTGCGGCCCTTGAACGCACAGCATCGCCTCCAGAGGGCTCATCCGACAATGCTTGCACAGCATGCAGAAGAATTTTTTTGCAAGCGGGCACGGCTTTCGTCGGGCGCTCGACGCGCGATGAGTGGAGACGCGGCAGGGAGTCCGCGCATTCCTTGACAGAATGCTCATGCTTCGCAGAATGACCCCTCACACGTCGCTCGAGGCTGTGATGGTTTCGACCGCGTGCATGGGGGATGGATCCATGATGCACAGGCATTCGGCTTCGTGGGATCGATGAGGGAGCCCGCGATTCCCGACGACATTCGCGAGCGAATGCCCAGGATGGCACCGAAGATGGCACCGAGGTTTGCATCCACGTTTGCATCGACGTGTGCATGCGGGTGCGAGGAGACGCGACGAAGACATACGTGAGCCCGGGGGGCGACGACTTGAGGGATCGACTGTCGACGACCTTGGTCGTGGCCTGGATGTCCCCCCCGCGTTTCACACGGTGACCATCCGCGGACGGACCGGTTTGCCGGGACCGGGCCGCCCAGCCGTAGAATTCCTCCGCCATCGGCATCCATGCCGACGGTCACGATGCGGGGAAGACCATGGCACGATGCCTCATCGGGTGCGGCTCGAACCTCGGCAGTCGCCGCGAGCAGCTCGATCGCGCGATCGAACTGCTGCGATTCATGCCGGGAGTGACCGTGCAGGCGGTGAGTGCCTACCGCGAGACGCGCCCGATCGGCGGTCCGCCGGGGCAGCCGCCGTTCCTCAACGGCGCCTGCCTGATCGAGACGGAACTCGATCCCCACGACGTGCTCGGCATGCTCGCCGCGGTGGAGAACACGCTCGCCCGCGACCGCCAGGAGCGCTGGTCGGCCCGCACGATCGACCTCGACCTGCTCCTCTACGACGAGCTGGTCCTCGAGACCGAGGCCCTCACCGTGCCGCATCCACGGATGGCCACCCGGCGCTTCGTGCTCGAGCCATCCGTCGAGATCGCCCCCGACCTGCCTCATCCGACCGCCGGGTGCAGCCTGCGAGACCTGCTCGGGACCATCTCCGCTCCGTGTCCGCTCGTCTCGATGGTGGGCGTGCCGGGAAGCGGTGCGTCGGAGGTCGCGACGGCCGTCGCCGATGCGACGATGGCCCGCCTCATTCCCGCGCCGCGGCCGGCGCCGCTCGAGACGGACGACGTCGCGACGTGGCTCGACGTGGTGGAGCGATGGGCTCGGGCCACGGCCCCGCGCCAGGCACGACGCGACGAGGGGGCCGACGACTGTGGCGTGGCGATCACGGATCACTGGATCGGCACGATCGGCGTGGCTGCCGAGGGACTGCCCGCGGCGGAACGCCGCCGATTCGAGGAGGGATTCGCGCCGCTCGCCGCCGCCGCCGTCGTGCCGCACGCGATCATCCTGCTTGTGGTCGAGGCCGACACGCTCGCCGAGCGGATGACGTTCCAGTCGCGCCGCGCCGCGCAGACCGACGTCTTCTCCGATGTCGGCGTCCTGCGCGGCGCCTGCGTCGTGCCGGCCGACGCCGTCGCGCCGCTCGTGCGTCTCCAGGAACGACTCGCCTGCAGGCTGCGCGATCCGGGGGACCGGTTCACACCGGCGCCCCGTGCGGTCGTCACGATCGCCGCCGACGACCTGTCGCGTGCGACCGACGAGGCGATCGCCGCCGTCGAGGCGATGCTTTGATGGCCACGCCGTCCGAGGATGGAAGCGGGCGCGCCGGCGCCGGGCCCGCGGCGGATCATGCCGCCGATCATGCCGCCGATCGAACCGGCGTCACGTCCCGGCTGATCCACGATCCGGTCACGATGCGGGGCGTGGTGACCGCCGCGCGGGCGGCCGGGCGGCGCGTCGGATTCGTGCCCACGATGGGGGCGCTGCACCGCGGCCACGTCAGCCTCGTCGCCGCCGCCCTCGAGGACTGTGACGACGTCGCCGTCTCGATCTTCGTCAACCCGACCCAGTTCGGTCCGGCGGAGGACTTCGCCCGGTATCCCCGGCCGCTCGCCGCCGACATCGCCATCCTCGAGGCCGCGGGCGCCCGCTGGACGTTCGTGCCGGAGGTGGCCGCCATCTACCCCGCGGGATGTGCGACGCGGGTCGTCGTGGATGGCCCCGCGCGCGGCTTCGAGGGAGACCTTCGTCCGGGCCACTTCGTCGGGGTGGCCACGGTCGTCTGCCGGTTGCTGCACGCCGTGCCCGCCGACGTCGCCTACTTCGGGGCCAAGGACTGGCAGCAGACCCGCGTGATCGATCGCATGGTCCGCGACCTCGGCCTGCCGGTCGAGCTGCGCATCTGTCCGACGGTGCGGGAGCCGGACGGACTGGCGCTGAGCTCGCGCAACACCTACCTCTCGTCCGACGAGCGCGGCCGCGCGACGGCCCTCGTCGAAAGCCTGCGGGTGGCCACGACGATGTGGGAGGCAGGGGCCGCATGCCCGGTGATCGAGGCGGCGATGCGGAAGCTGCTCGAGCACCGTGGCGTGGTCATCGACTACGCGGCGGTCGTCGACGCCGAGTCGCTGGAGCCGCCGATCGACGCGCGGCCGGCGGTGGCGCTCGTCGCCGGTCGGGTCGGGGTGACGAGACTCATCGACACCATGCCGCTGCGTCCCCGAAGCGGTGCAGGCTGATGCGATCGACGCTCTTCCACGTCCCCGTGACCGTGTCGCTCGGCGACTGGACCGTACCGCTCTTCGGTGCCGGCCTGCTGTTCGCGGCGTGGTGCGTCGTCGGACTCGGCCTCCTCGTGTGGCATGCGGTGCGGCATGGTGGGCGGTCGGCCGTGGCCGCGCTCGGACTGCCCCTCGCGGTCACCGGCGGGATGATCGTGTGGGGGCTGCCGGCGCTCGATGACGGCGCGGGCGTACCGGTGCGAGGCTATGGAGTCATGCTGCTCGCGGCTGCGGCCGCCGGCACCTGGCTGTCGATCGTGCGTGGTCGCCGCGCCGGCTTCGACGCCGACACGATCCTCGCGCTCGGCATGGAGGTGTTTCTGTGGGGCCTCGTCGGCGCCAGGCTCCTCTACGTGATCGAATACCGCGAGCAGTTCTTCCCTCCCGGCCGCGGCTGGACGGAGGGACTGCGCGCGGTGCTCAACGTCGCCGCAGGCGGCCTCGTCGTGTTCGGCGCGCTGCCCACCGCCGGCCTCGCCGCCTGGTGGTTCGCCCGCCGGAGGGGGCTCTCGATCCTGCGGCTCGCCGACTGCATCGCGCCGGGGCTGCTCGTCGGCCTCGCGCTCGGCCGGGTGGGCTGCTTCCTCAACGGCTGCTGTTACGGAGGACCGTGCGACCTGCCATGGGCGGTACGGTTCCCTCCGGAGAGCCCGCCATGGTTCGACCAGATGGCCCGGGGCATGCTGCCACCGCCCTCCGGAGAGGCAGACGCGCCCTGGAGCCTGCCGGTGCACCCCGCCCAGCTCTACTCCGCCCTGGACGCCGGGCTTCTGGCGATTCTGGCGGTGCTCTTCACGCCGGTCGCCCGTCGAGACGGGGCCGTGTTCGCCCTGGTGCTCACGATCCATCCGGTCGCACGGATGCTCCTCGAGGCGATCCGCGTGGACGAGCCACCCGCCCTGGGAACGCCCCTCTCCATCTCCCAGCTGATCTCGCTCGGGCTCCTGGCGGCCGCAGGCCTGCTCTGGTGGTGGGTGCTCAGGCAGCCTCCCCGGGCTCGAGAGGCCACGCAGGCCCCATCTCGTGAGGGGGTTCGGTCGCCACTTTGACGCGCCGGGGCGAATTCGGCACGATAGTGTGATGGAACTGCAGCAGATTTCCCGAATGGGTGGCGTGGCGGGGGGCGGTACCGGGAGCGGGGCAGCCGTGATCGCCGTGGATCGACGGGCGGTCGAGGCGACTCCCCGTCCGCTGCTCTGGCCGACGTTCCTCGGCTCCCTGATGGCCGGGGTCGGTGTCGCCATTCTCGCCAACACCCTGCTGCGGCCCGAGTTCCCGACGACGCCGGGCAACGAACCAGCGGCGGCCGCGCCCTTGGGCCTGCTCACGGCCCCCACGACCACGGGCGGGTCCCGGACGAGGTTGGCCCGCAGTGCCGGAGCCGAGCCATCCGAGGGCGATCGCGTCGAGATCACGGACGTCGAGAGCGGCTCGGAAGTCTTTGTGCCCGTGCCCGAGTCGGCGGTCGGGCCACCGCAGCCTGCGGGACGGATGCCGCTGTGACCCCGGAAGGGGTGCCGGACGAGGTTCGTTCGGGTGCACCGCCAGATTCCCCCCGCGGCGAGATCGTGATCCGCTGCCGAGAGGACGGCCCGTTGGTGATCGAAATGCAGGCAGCAGCGGGCTGCATCGTCCGGGTGACGGACCACCTCGGTGGCACGTTCCCGCTCCCGACCCACAAAAAAGCGGTCGCGTTGTGCCGCTGTGGGAGAAGTCGGACCCGCCCGTTCTGTGACGGGTCGCACCGCGAGGCAGGCTTTCAGGCCGCGGAGGTCGCCCCCGCGGAGCCAGCCGGCAGCTGATCCATCCTTTCTCCGCTCGACCAGCGGCCGGATCGATCCCGATTCGATCCCTGCCATGCTGGCGGACATCCGGCTGTGCCGTCGACGGAAAGTCTTCCGCGGACGCCAGATGCAGCGTCCAGAGGGCCGAAAAATGGCGTCTCCGGAGGGGCGAACGATATGGACGCGACCGGTGGCTCCCTGTAGGGTTGATCGCAATCGGTCGGGAGCACGGGCTTCCGGCACCCGTCGTCGCAGCCGCCGCCCGTGATGCCGCATCCCCACCGCAACTTTTACCAGCGTTTCAGCGTCGCCATCATGGCGGTGCTGGTGTTCCTGCTGCCGCTGGTGCTCGTGGGGGGCATCAAGGCGAAGTCGAACAACCGGAACGACGTGAAGGGCTGGCTGCCCATGGAGTACCCGGAAACCCGTGCCTACGGGTTCTTCCGGCGGCATTTCCAGGGGGAGGAGTTCGTTCTCGTGAGCTGGGACGGCTGCACCATGGCCGACCCCCGCCTGGAACTCCTGGCCCGCAAGCTGATACCGCCTCCCGAGGAGGCGTCGCGGATCGACCGCACGCTCTACTTCAGGACGGCCCAGACGGGCCCCCGGGCGGTCGAACGGATGGCGCGGGAGCCGCTCAACCTCGACCCGGTCGAGGCCGTCGGTCGGCTGACGGGGGCGCTCATCGGGCCGCCTCCCCCGGGGGTCGTGCCGGGGTCGCCCGAGGACGCGATCGGTTCGCGTCAGACCTGCCTCGTGCTCACACTCGCCGACGTCGCCCGGGCCAACCTGCATGGGGCGATCGACACGATCCGCGACGTCGCCGTGCAGGAATGCGGGATTCCCGAGGCCACCCTCCACATGGGCGGCCCTCCCGTCGACAACGTCTCGATCGACAAGGCCGGGCAGACGAGCGTCACGGTGCTCTTCGGCCTCTCGCTGGTCGTCGGCTGCGTCGTCAGCTGGTTCAGTCTCCGCAACGCGACGCTCGTCGGCCTGGTGCTCGCGTCGGGCGTGTACAGCATGTTCGCGAGCCTCGCGGTCGTGTGGTACTCGGGCTATCCCGTGGACGCGATCCTGCTCACGATGCCCTCGCTCGTCTACGTGGCGACGACGTCGGGGGCGATCCACCTGGCCAACTACTACCGCGACCAGATCGCGGAGACCGGCATGCAGGATGGGGCCGCCGGTCGGGCGCTCCATCACGCCCTCCTGCCGCTCTCGCTCGCCACCGGCACGACGGCCGTCGGCCTCGCGACGCTGGCGGTGAGTGAACTCGTCCCGATCAAGATGTTCGGCATCTTCTCCGCCATCGGGGTCGTGGTGAGCTTCCTGATCCTCGTGACGCTCATGCCGGCGGCGCTCGAGCTCTTCCCGCCCCGTCTCCGCATCGGCGTCACCGCCGACGGCAAGGGGGCCGATGCGTGGAGGCCCATCGAGTCGAGCCCGTGGTGGAAGGTCGGGCAGTGGGTCACCGAGCACCACGCGCTCGCGACGGTCGGGTGCGTGCTCGTCATGGCGGGCATCGGCTACGGCATGACCCGCGTGGAGACGAGCGTGCAGCTGATGCGGCTCTTCTCGCCGAAGGCGCGGATCCGGCAGGACTACAAGTGGCTCGAGGCCCACCTCGGGCCGCTCGTGCCGATGGAGATCCTCGTGCGGATCGACGACACGTGCCCGCTCAACTTCCTCGAACGGATGGAGCTCGTCGGCGAGATCCAGGACGAGATCGTCGGGCTCGAGGAGGTCGGCAGCTCGCTGTCCACCGTGACCTTCGGCCGCAGCCTCGACGTGGGCGAGGCGGGCAACGGACTCGGCGGCGCGGCGGCCCGGGCCATCGGCCTCGGAGCCCGCACGAAGCGCAGCGTGCTCAATCGTCGGCTGGTCGCCCACCGCGACGAGTTCCTCGACGGCGATTATCTGCGCGAGGCGACGAGCGAGGCGGAGGACGGCCTGCGGTCGGAGGAGCTCTGGCGCATCAGTGCCCGGGTGAGTGCGGTGCAGGAGGTCGACTACGCGCTCTTCAAGTCGGACCTGCGGAAGCGCATCGACCCGATCCTCGCCAGGCTCGACGGCGACGGCATCGAGGGCGTGGACGTCGAGTACACCGGCCTCGTGCCGCTCGTCTACAAGGCCCAGCATTCGCTGCTCGACGGCCTGCGCATCGGCTTCGTGTGGGACTTCGCCATCATCGTCGCGGTGATGATGGTCATCTGCCGGGCCGTGTCGGCGGGCTTCGTGCTCCTGCTGCCGGCGGCGTTTCCGGCGATCCTCGTCTTCGGCGGGATGGGCTGGGGCAACTCGATCCTCAAGTCGCTCGGCACCGGCTCGCTGCTCGTCGACATCGGCACGGTCATGGCGCCGAGCGTGGCCCTCGGCGTGACGGTGGACGACGTCGTCCACTTCATGCTGTGGTTCCGCCGCGGCATCGCCGACGGGCTCGACCGCCGGCAGGCCACCATGCTCGCCTACAAGGGCTGCGCCCGGGCGATGTACCAGAGCTGGGGCGTGATCGGCATCGGTCTCTCGGTCTTCTCGCTCTCCCCGTTCGGACCGACGCAGCGCTTCGGCTACATGATGCTGTCGATGCTCACGATCGCCCTCGTCGGCAACCTCGTCTTCCTGCCGGCCCTGCTGTCGGGGCCTCTCGGCGCGGTCTTCGCGTGGAGCGTGCAGCGCGAGGAGCGGCGGAAGGCCGCGCGGGGGGAGGGGCGGCGGGTCGTGATCGAGCCCGGCAGCGACGCCCTGCCCGCCCCGCACGTGCTGCCCGGACCGGCCAAGCAGGCCGCCCACGCCTGACGCCGACCGCGCCGCGTCAGTCGCACAGCCACCGCATCGCCCCCTCGAGCGAGGGCAGGCGGTCCCGATCGACCCAGGCGAAGAGCGCGATGCAGCCGACGATGCATGCCAGCGCCAAGGCGAGCGCCACCGGCGCGGGCATGGCGACCTGCCAGAGCGCCGTGGGATCGTCTCCGACCACGAGGCCCGCGATCCAGAGCGGCCAGATGTGGACGAGGTGGTGGAGGACGTAGATGGAGAACGAGTGGCGGCTGAAGGGGCCGGTCCAGTGGACGAGGGACGCCGTCGAGGCGGACGACGGGCCGCGGTCGAGCAGCCGGTGGAGCACGGTGAGGGAGAGCATCGCGATGGCCAGCGAGCCGAGGATGTAGGCGGTCGATGCGGGAAACATCGTCCAGCCGTCGGTCGCGCCGATCCGCAGGCCCGCGGGCAGGTGCGGCCACACGAGACACGCCACCGCGGAGAGCGCCCCCAGGGCCGCCGTGGCGAGGAGTGGCCGTCGCATCCCGCCGCACGCGGACGCATCGCCGCCGAAGATCAGCGGGGTCGCAAGGTAGCCGGCCCAGGGGAAGACGAGCCAGGGCGCCAGCGGGAAGTAGCCGACCACGAGGCAGCCGAGCACGACGTCGCTGAGCGCGACGTCGTAGTCGAACCATGACCGGCTCCAGTAGGAGGGGTAGTCGGCGACCACCCGGAGGACCGGACTGGTCAGGAGGACGAGCACGAGTGCCAGCGCCACCGCCGACACGGGCATGCGGCGCACGACGTCGAGCGAGATGAGGGCGATTCCCACGAACGTGAGCACGTCCCAGTTGAAGGTGTCCTCGGGCAGCCAGACGAGCACGTTGAAGGCGAAGCCCGTGCCGATCAGGAAGAGGCCGCGGCGGATGGTCGCCTTCGAGAGGGCCGCGGCGGGGGTGCCGCGGGCGATCCGCTGCGTGCACCAGAGGCGGTAGTTGACCCCGGCGAGAAAGGTGAAGAGCGGGGCGGCGGCACCGGCCGGCATCCACCGGTTCATCGCCAGCGACCACGCGTCGTGCGTGGCGGCGAGGTTCTCGACGAAGTGCACGACGATCATGAGGCAGATCGCAACCGTCCGGAGCACGTCGATCGAAGGGAGGCGGGCCGCCTCGTCGCGCGCTCGGGCGGCGGTCGGGGCGCTGGTCATGGTGTCGGCGTCGTCCCGAGGCCGGCGAGCACCTCGACGAGGAGGACGACGAGCTCGGCTGCGAGCAGGACGATGATCACCCACTCGAGCCGCAGATGCCGGCGGGCGATGGCGAAGTCGCCGACGCGCTGGGCGCACAGGTCGTAGACGCGGTCGAGCACGTCCGCCTTCGCCTGCACGAACTCGAGGCGGTCCGCGAGCCGTGTCCGCTCGCGCAGCCGCTCCCCCAGTTGCGCCGCGAGCGTCGGCGGGTGGACGGGCGGGCGCAGCACCGCGGGCGCGAGGTCCGCGAGGTCCGCGCGAAGCCTGACCGAGCGGCGGAACCGCTCCTCGAGCGACGCCTGGCGCTCGATGTGCCGCTCGTCGAACTCGACGGCGCACGGCGCGTCCTCGTCGAGCCGGCCGAGCAGCAGTCCGGCCTCGCCCTCGAGCCGGCGGAGCGCCGCGTCGCACCGCGCGAAATCGAGGAGCGCCTCGCGCACCGCCACGAGCGCGGCGTGCGGCGCGAGGATCGCGGCCCGGCACGGGGACCAGATCACGGTCGTCCCGTAGAGCGGCACCTGCACCGGAGGCGTGTCCGCCCGGCGCGCGGCCACCCAGGCGAGGGCGGCTGCCTCGTCCCCTGCCCCGTCCCGCGTCCCGTCGGCGTCGTCGGCGGGCAGGACGACGAGCTCGAGCACGGCGTCGTCCACCTGCACCTCCTCGACCCGCACCTGTCCGAGAACCTCCTGCCCGGAGCCATCGTGCCTCACCGGCCGCCCGTTTCCGTCCCTCGGCGCGTCGCGTCGGATCATGCAGCACCTCCCGGACCCTCGGCGAGGCACGCGGCGACCCATCCTGCGACGTGGGAGGCGGAATCGAGCACGCCATTGAGCGTGGAATCGAAGAGGTAGTCGCCGACGAGGAACAGGTCGGGATGGTCGATCGGCTCCGGGCGGTGGCGTTGATCGACGGGCGCGAGCCGCTCGCCTCCGGGCAGGGCGCTGACGGCCCCAGGCCAGCGATGCACGCGTCCCTCGCGGAAGGCGGCCCGGCCGTCGCCGAGCGACGCCGGGAGCGAGTCGAGCGCGAGCGCGACGAGCTCGTCGTCGGATCGGGAGCACGATTCGAGCGCGGCGGTGCCGGCGATGAGCCAGCCGAGCACGCCGTGCGTGGCGTCGGGATCACGTGCCGACTCGTCGTAGAGGCAGCAGCCACCGAAGCGGTCGAGCATGAAGAAGGCGTCGCGCACGCGGCGTCTCCAGAAGGGGCGATCGAAGAGGATCGTGACGCGGAGGTAGTGGGCCGGGTGGGCGTGGTGCGCGCAGTGGGCCGCGAGGGCCGCCTCCAGGCGGCCACCGACGAAGCGGACGTGCGGCAGATGCGCCATCGGCAGGGCGACGATCACCGTGTCGAAAGCCTCCACGAGCGTCCGCCCCCCGCGGCGCGACTCGACCCACAGGCTCCCGGAATCGGTGCGGCCGATCGCCGTGACGGGCTCCTGGAGTCGCACGCTCGCGGCCACGCGGGCCGCCAGCGCCTGGACGAGCTGCTCGTTGCCGCCGGAGATGCAGTAGAGCCCCATGTAGGCGGGATCGTTCATGAGGTAGTTCTGCAGTCCGTACTCCGTGCTCGTGCGGCAGGGCTCCGTGGCGAGATCGCTTTTCAGCATGGTCTCGAGGTACCGGCGCGCCACCGGCGGGTGGACCGCATCCATGACGGCGTCGAACCGCCGACTCGATCCGTCGGCGACCGCGTCGAAGCCGGAGGTGTAGAAGCGACGCGGGGACTGTGCCGCCTTCGCACGCTCGTCGAAGGCGAGGAGGGCCGCATGGGCGGCCGGCCCGAGGCGGTCATGGACATCGTCGGCGGTGCCGACCACGGTGTCGTCGAGCAGCACCGCCGATCCTCCGAGCGGCTGCGTGGGCAGGCCGAGCATGGCGACCGCATGCCGCAGGGGATCCTCGTCGACGACCGAGTAGTCGTAGAACTCCGCGGCGCCCGCCTCGTAGCGCACCGGCGCCGAGTCGAACGAGGGCGTGAGGACCTTGCCGCCCACGCGGTCACGCGCCTCGTAGATCGTCAGCTCGATGCGCCGGGAAGCCATCCGCTCGAGGAGCCACGCGGTGAACAGCCCTCCCGGGCCACCGCCGACGATCGCGATCCTGCGTGTATGCATGCGTGCCCGAGTTCGCTCCGCGGGCGCCCCGCATTCCTGCGGATCGCCCTCCGGCTGAAACGCCCCACGAGCGACGAAGTTTCGATCCACCCAGCCGGCGCGTGCGGACGGTGGACTTTCCGCGCCCGCATCGTACGCTGCGGGCTCGGGCGCAGGGAGCCGTCCCGGGACTCCCGAGCG
>Ga0214917_10000497_pt1 | contig 51718 bp, 44 predicted proteins | sample LL_1208_BB_MetaG_FD_177983 | JGI IMG/M metagenome (GOLD analysis project Ga0214917, IMG submission 177983) | Freshwater microbial communities from Lake Lanier, Atlanta, Georgia, United States - LL_1208_BB | ecosystem: Environmental > Aquatic > Freshwater > Lake | place: USA: Georgia | collected... | reverse complement strand
ACGAAGAAGTGATGATCCGAGACGCGGCGGAAAAGATCGCCGCCGACCGTCTTTTGCCGTTGGCCGAACGGCTTGACCGAGGCGAAGGGCGGGACGATTTTCTCGCAAACCTAAAGCTTCTTGCCGCGAATGGCTTCATGGCACTCAATGTCCGCCCCGAATTCGGCGGCACGGGCGCTGGAACGGTTGCGTTTGCACTCGCGATCGAAGCGCTGGCGAAGGGCTGCGCGTCGACTGCCGTCACAACCTCCGTGACCAATATGGTGGGCGAGGTTATTCAGGCTGTTGGAAGCGCTCAGCAGCGGCAAACCTATCTGCCGCGCATTGCCGATGGAACCTATCCTGCGGGCGCCTTCTGCCTCACCGAAAGCGGTGCGGGTTCTGATCCGGCTGGCATGTACACAAGGGCCCGCAAGGACGGCGATCATTACGTTCTCGACGGCGAAAAGATTTATATCACCTCAGCAGAATATGCCGGAATCTTCGTTGTCTGGGCCGTGACCGATCCTGAAAAGCCGAAAGGAAAAGGCATTTCCTGCTTTCTTGTCGAAGCGGGCACACCGGGCCTGATCATCGGCAAGGCGGAAGAAAAGATGGGCCAGCACGGGTCAGCCACCAATGTGGTCCATTTCGAGAATTGCCGCGTGCCAGCCTCTGCTCTGATGGGACGTGAGAATGATGGCTTCCGCGTCGCGGTCGGCGAGTTAGCAGGCGGACGGATTGGCGTCGCAGCGCTCTCACTCGGCATTGCGCGCGCCGCGCTCGACGCAGCGAAAGCCTTTATCGGCGAAAGACGGCAATTCGGGCAACGTATCGCTGAGTTTCAAGGCATCCAATGGATGATCGCCGACCGGGAGACCGAGCTTGAGGCGAGCCGCCTCCTGATCCTGAACGCGGCTGCGAAGAAGGACCGGGGCGAGCCTTTTGGAAAGGAAGCGTCGATGGCCAAGCTCTTCGCCTCCGAAGCTGCCCACAAAGCAACTGATACAGCGATCCAGCTCCATGGTGGAGCCGGTTATTGCCGCGACTATCCGGTCGAGCGACTGGCGCGGGACGCACGCATCACCCGGATCTATGAAGGCACCTCCGAAATCCAGCGCATGATCATTGCCCGCGAAGTCCTCGGGAATCGGTGACCTGACCTGAAGCACCGGATATCCGCACGGATCCGTATGGTCTTATTGTGCACTGCACAATATGGTCATCTTTCCATTGCATAGATGAGGTCGGGCCGGTTTCCTGCCCGCGCTGAACGGTCTGGCCGGAGGAGGACGAAGTGAGCATTGAAGGTCTTGACCGGCTGTTTGCCCCCCGCTCGGCGGCGCTGGTCGGCGCAAGCCCCCGTCCCGGCTCGCTTGGGCGTTCGGTGATGCAGAAAATTCGCGAGGGCGGCTTTCTAGGCCAGCTGGCGCTCGTCAATCCAAATCATAGCGAGATCGACGGGATCGCGACCGTGCCATCGCTCGCAACACTCCCCTTCATTCCAGAAGTGGTTATCATCGCGACTCCGCGCGAAACGGTCCCCGGGCTCGTGCAAGACGCAGCCGACATCGGGGCTGCTGCAGCAATCATCATCACAGCCGGCTTCACAGCGGACGATCCCCTCGCTGAAGACTTGCGCGCCATCGCACGCCGTACTTCAATCCGTATCGTCGGGCCGAATTGTATGGGGCTCATTGCGCCGCGCGCGCATTTCGATGCGAGCTTTGCGGCCAAACCGGCACTGCCAGGCGATCTCGCGCTCATCTCGCAATCGGGCGCAATCGCCACAGCAATCCTTGAATGGGCGCATGCCAATATGGCGGGATTTTCTGCCGTACTCTCGCTTGGTGACAAGCTGGATGTCGATTTCGCCGATTGCCTCGACTATTTCGCGCAAGACCGCAACACGCGCGCGATCCTGCTCTACATCGAAAACCTGACCGATGCGCGCAAATTCATGTCAGCGGCGCGTGCTGCCGCGCGCGTCAAACCGGTTCTTGTCGTAAAAGCGGGACGCAGGCATGGCCGCAAGCAGACCGGCGTCACACATTCCGCCCGTCTTGCTACACCCGATCTCGTCTATGAAGCCGCATTCCGCCGCGCGGGATTACTCCGCGTGTACGATCTCGACGAATTGTTTGCCGCGGCTGAGACGCTCGCCCATGTGACGCCATTTGCCGGCGATAGGGTTGGGATTCTGACTAATGGCGTTGGGCTGGGCCAACTCGCACTCGATCGGATCGTCGAGCTTGGCGGCCAAATCGCAACGCTCACAGACGAAACGATCGTGAAACTGCAAGCGCAGTTCGGTGCTCGCATGACACCAAGCAACCCTGTCGAGCTGCGTGGCGATAGCGGGCCAGAGCCACACGCCGCCGCCCTGTCGATCCTGCTTGAAGATCCCGGTGTCGATGCTGTGCTCGTCATGAATTCGCCAACCGCGCTTGCATCGAGCCGCGATATCGCGATCAAGATCGCCGAGACCGGACGGGCCTATCGTAGCCAGGCATTGCGCCCAAAACCTATCTTCGCGGATTGGGCGGGGCAGCAATCCGATGTCGAAGAGATTTTTGCAGCGGCACGCATTCCCTCCTATGCAACAGAGGCCGATGCGGTTCGTGGCCTCATGTATCTCGTGCGATGGCGCCGTGCGCAGGATTCGTTGATGGAATTGCCCGCGCGCTTTCTCTCCGAATTCGTGCCCGATACAAAAGGAGCACGCAGCATCATCGATGCTGCGCTCCATGAGGAGCGTCAATGGCTCAATCCAGCCGAAGCCTCCGCCGTGCTCGACTGTTACGGTATCCGCTCTGCGCCTGTGAGTGTGGTGGCCAAAGCCGAAGATGCCGGAATCGCAGCTGAGGCGATCATGGCACTGGGCGCGCCCGTCGCCCTCAAAATCGTCTCGCAGGATATCGTGCACAAAAGCGAAGTCGGCGGCGTCGCGCTCAATCTGGCGGGTCGATATGCTGTGACAGAGGCCGCACGCCGGATGGAAGAGCGCGTCCTCGACGCGCGACCCGATGCGGCGATCGAAGGATTTGCCGTGCAAAGCATGGTGCCGCGCGAGGGCGGGCGCGAATTGATTGCTGGCATTACAGATGATCCGCTTTTCGGACCCGTGATCGTCTTTGGGCGCGGTGGTACCGCTGTCGAGGTCATCGACGACAAAGCCATCGGTCTGCCGCCGCTCGATATGAAACTCGCCGACGATCTGATCGCGCGTACACGCGTCGCACGGACGCTGGGTGCCTATCAGGGCGTGCCGGCAGCCAATCGTGAAGATGTCGCACGCACGCTTGTGAAGCTTGCGCAGATGGCTGTCGATCTTCCTGAATTACAGGATGTCGATCTTAATCCCCTGATTGCCGATGAATCGGGCGTAATCGCACTTGATGCGCGCATGCGTATTGCGCGTCCCTCCCAAGGACGAAAGCGTGGTCCCAATCCACGCCTTGCCATCAAGCCCTACCCAAAAGAATGGGAGCGTTCACTTACGCTGAAAGGCGGATGGAAAGTCGATGTGCGCCCAGTACGACCCGACGATGCACCACTTTATGGGCCATTCTTTGCGGCCGTCACTCATGAGGATCTGCGCCTGCGCTTTTTTGCACCTGTGAAGGATTTTTCTGACGCTTTTGTCGCGAAATTGACCCATCTCGATTATTCGCGGGCGATGGCATTTGCCGCCATTGAGCATGACACCGGCCAGCTTCTCGGCGTCGTGCGGTTACATGCCGATGCCGATCACCGCGAGGGCGAATATGCGATTTTGCTGAGGTCCGATCTGAAAGGACGCGGCCTCGGCTGGGCCTTGATGAAGCTCATCATAGAATATGCGCGGCAAGATGGTCTTGAGACGATCTCAGGTCAGATCCTGCGCGAGAATACGACGATGCTCAGCATGTGCGAGGCGCTCGGTTTTACGGCGCATGGGGATCCAGACGATCCCGATCTCAAAGTCGTGACGCTTGATCTTTCAACGCATAGCCTGTCGCAACAAACAGGTTGATCTTGCACGCGCGGTTCGCTGCGCGATCAATCGATGGCGATGCGGCGACAAGCAGGCGGCATATCCGCCATACGCAATGGCGGTCGCGGTTTGCCGGGTTTGGGATTGAGCGCCTCATCGGTGAACCACCAATCGAGCGAGGCGTCGCAGCCATCGCCGGGCGGCGGCTTGTCTTGCGGCGCGCAATCGGGCGCGTCGGCAGGGCAGGTCAGGCGCACATGGACATGATAGTTATGCCCCCACATCGGCCGCACCTTCGACAGCCATGAGCGATCATCCTGCACGTCGCGGCACAGCGCCTTCTTGATCGCTGCATTGACGAACAAACGTTCGACGCGCTTTTCGCGTGCCAACAACCGCAGGAACGCGATCGTATCCTGAGACCAAACCGTCCGATCGACATCAAGCCAATCGGCACGGACGATATTGGTTGCAGGCAATTCTTCACGCTCAACCCGCGTAAAGCGGCGCGCGGGCATCGGCATCAGCCAGAGATCGGCATCGAGCCCGCTTTGATGCGAGGCGTGGCCCGTCAACATCGGTCCCCCGCGCGGCTGCGCCATATCGCCGACCAGTAGGCCGGCCCGGCCAGTCTCTTGCGGGACGCGCGCTGACATAGTCTGCAAAAATGTGACGAGATCGGGATGGCCCCAAAAACGATTCCGCGATGGGCGCATCACCTGCCAGTTCGGCCCGTCGAGCGGCAATGCGATGCCGCCTTGCAGACATCCCTTGGAATAAAAGCCGACGACTTCAGGCTTGCCCGGTGCGCTATCCTTGGCGCGGCCAAAGACCTCTTTAGCGACATTGTTTGGATCGGCGGGATTTTTGAGTGAAGGCAAGTCTTTTGGCTGGAGCGTGCCGCGATCCTGCGCGAGCGCAGGCGCTGCGATCAACAACAGCAGAAGAACGAGCGCGCGAATCACGAATCCATCTTCAGAGCGGCGATGAACGCTTCTTGCGGAATTTCGACCTTGCCGAATTGCCGCATACGCTTCTTGCCCTCTTTCTGTTTGTCGAGGAGCTTGCGCTTGCGTGAAATATCCCCGCCATAGCATTTAGCGGTGACGTCCTTGCGTAACGCACGAATTGTTTCGCGCGCGATGATCTTGCCGCCGATGGCAGCCTGCACCGGAATTTGGAACAGATGCTGCGGGATCAGATCCTTGAGCTTCTCGCACATAGCACGGCCGCGCATTTCTGCGCGTGTTCGATGCACCAGCATCGAGAGCGCGTCGACCGGCTCGGCATTGACGAGCAGCGACATCTTCACGAGATCGCCGGGGCGATATTCGGTGATGTGGTAATCGAACGAGGCGTAGCCCTTCGAGATCGATTTCAGGCGATCGTAGAAATCGAATACGACCTCGTTGAGCGGCAGATCGTAAGTCACCATGGCGCGCTTGCCGACATAATTGAGGTCGACCTGTTCACCACGGCGATCCTGACAGAGCTTAAGGATGCCACCGAGATATTCATCCGGCGTTAAGATGGTAGCCCGGATCCACGGCTCGGCAATCTCCTCGATTTTCATCACGTCCGGCATGTCGGCTGGATTGTGTAGATCGATTTCGCTGCCATCGCTCAGCTTCAATTTATAGATGACGGACGGCGCTGTGGCGATCAGATCGAGATTGAACTCGCGCGACAGACGCTCCTGAATGATTTCGAGGTGGAGCAATCCCAAAAAGCCGCACCGAAACCCGAAACCGAGCGCGGCGGATGTTTCCATCTCGTAGGAGAAGCTCGCATCGTTCAAACGCAGCCTGCCCATGGCGGCGCGCAGATCTTCGAATTGTGCAGCATCGACGGGGAAGAGACCGCAAAACACCACAGGTTGCGCAGGCTTGAAACCCGGCAAGGCGGCCGCGCATTCGCGCTTCGTCTCAGTGATTGTATCGCCGACACGCGTATCCGACACCTGCTTGATTTGCGCCGTGATGAAGCCGACCTCGCCCGGACCGAGTTCTGGCAGATCGGTCATTTTCGGCGAGAAGACGCCAATCCGATCGACGTGATATTGCGCGCCCGTTCCCATCATGGTGATCGGGGTGCCTTTTTTCAGCACGCCATCGATCACGCGGACGAGCACGACGACGCCGAGGTAAGCATCGTACCAGCTATCAACGAGCATCGCCTTCAAAGGCGCTTTCTCGTCACCCTTCGGCGACGGCAGTTTATCGACGATCGCTTCGAGCACGGCTTCGATGTTAAGGCCCGTCTTGGCCGAGATCGGCACGGCATCGGACGCGTCGAGGCCGATGACCTCTTCAATCTGTTCCTTGATGCGGTCGGGTTCGGCTGCCGGCAAATCGACCTTATTCAGGACGGGGACGATCTCATGACCGGCATCGAGCGCCTGATAAACATTCGCCAATGTCTGGGCTTCCACGCCCTGAGACGCGTCGACGACGAGAAGCGAGCCTTCACACGCGGCCAAAGAGCGACTGACCTCGTAGGCAAAGTCGACATGGCCGGGCGTGTCCATGAGGTTCAGAATGTAGGTCTTGCCGTTCTTCGCCTTGTATTGCAGGCGGACGGTCTGAGCCTTGATGGTGATGCCGCGCTCGCGCTCGATATCCATGTTGTCGAGAACCTGCTCGACCATCTCACGTGCCGCGAGTCCGCCGCAGAACTGGATCAGGCGGTCGGCGAGGGTCGATTTCCCGTGGTCGATATGGGCGACGATGGAGAAATTGCGGATGTTGTCGAAGTTGTGCGCGGTCATGGGCGGGAGATAGCAGGGGGACGGCCGATTTCCAAGGATTTCCAAGCGTGGCAGGCGCCTTAAAGCCTCAGGCACCGCATGGATGGGCCGCGAGCCTTGCGGTAGGGTAGCTAACGGAGGCGCCCGGACCGGTCTATCAAGGAGTTTACGCCGCCGGAACGTCCCGCCTTGTCGCTCACGGTCTTCCTCGTCGCCCTTCTCAGTGCGATTCTCCACGCGATTTGGAACGCGGCCACACGGACGCGCCCCGATCCGGGGACAGCTTATGCCGCCGTGGTCGTTATGGCAGGCATAGTCTCCCTCCCAATTATTGCAATCTTTGGCCTGCCCGGCTGGGAGGTGTGGCCTTATGCCACTGTAGCCACCGTCATCAACCTCGCGACGACCCGGCTGATCATGGCGACCCATCGGCAATTGCCATTCTCGGTCGCCTATCCCGTGATGCGCGGCATCAGCCCGGTGATCGTGACCTTGGCCGGCGTGGTGCTGCTCGGCGACCGGATTCCCAATGCGGTGACGTTTGCGGGCATTCTCTTCATCTCGGTTGCAGTGATGTTATTGGCCCAAAGCGGCCAGACGCGCGGCGAGAAGGCCAATATACGCGGCCTCATCCTCGCCATTGCCTCCGGTGTCGGGCTTGCCTTGTTCACACTGCTCGACGCCCGCGCGGCCCGCCTGTCGGGCAATGCGATCGGTTATGCCGCCATGATGGCCATCGTCATTGCGGTTAGCACGCCTGTAATGCTGGCCTTCGAAGGCGTTTGGCCGAAGCACTTTCTCAAAGGCAATGTGGCGTTCGGCCTGATCGTGAGTTGCATCTCCACATTGTCCTACATTCTGGCCGTATGGGGATTGACGCATGGCCCGGTCGGGCCAGTCGCCGCTTTGCGTGAAACAAGTGTTCTGTTTGCGATGGCGATTGCGGCGTTCATGCTGAAAGAACGTTTGGGCTGGCGGCGTATCCTTGCGGCCTTTATCGCCGTCGGTGGAATTGGATTGCTCCGCCTTGCCTGATCATTCGGCCGGCTTACGGTTGATCAATTGCGAGAGTACGCGCGCCGTATAATCGACCATTGGGACGATGCGACCATAATTTAACCGCGTTGGGCCGATGACGCCGATGACGCCGACAATAGTGCGGCTGCCGTCACGCACGGGTGCCGCAATCACCGATGAACCGGAGAGCGAGAACAGATTGTTCTCCGAGCCGATGAAAATGCGGACACCTTCGCTCCGCTCGGCGCGCGCGACGAGATCGATCACATCTTTCTGCGTCTCAAGATCGGTAAATAGCAGACGGATACGTTCGAGATCCTCAGCGGCAGACAAATTCTCAAGGAGATTGGCTTGTCCGCGCACGATCAACCTGCGGCTGTCGGGCTCGTCAACCCAGCTTGCGAGGCCGGCTTGTACGAGCTTTGCCGTGATGGCATCGAGTTCTTGTTCGGCCGCGTTGCGCGCATTTTCAAGATGAAAATGGAGGTCCCCAAGCGTTTTGCCGCGGATACGTTCCGACAGATAATTCGTCGCCTCAACGAGAGCTGATGCAGGCAAGCCCTGCGGCAAATCGAGGATACGGTTTTCGACCGAACCATCTTCTGCAACGAGCACAACAAGCGCGCGATTGTGATCGAGCCGAACGAATTCAATATGCTTCAACGCCGCATTCGCTTTGGTCGTGACCACAACCCCCGCGCCGCGGCTCAAGCCCGAGAGCAGACCAGAGGCTTCTGCCAAAAGAGTCTCGACCGATTTGTGCTCACCACCGGCACGGATCTGTGCTTCGATACGGGCGCGCTCTTCCTGCGAGAGATCGCCGACTTCCATCAGCGCATCGACGAAAAAACGCAACCCGATTTCGGTTGGTAGGCGGCCTGCCGAGATATGCGGCGAATAGATGAGCCCCGCGGCCTCAAGATCCGCCATTACATTGCGAACCGAGGCGGGTGACAACGTCATCGGGATGACGCGCGACAGGTTGCGCGAGCCTACCGGCTCCCCCGTTACAAGATAGTTCTCGACAATCCGGCGGAAGATTTCGCGGGAGCGACTGTCCAATTCGGCAAGGCGAAGCTGTTTCGGGTCCATAATCGTCTCGGATGCTGCCTTTGGAATGTGGCGAGGGGTTCAGCCGGGATCAAGGGCCGCCCCTTATGGTTTGCCCGGCGCTTTTGTCCCAAAGCGTTTATCCAAGTCCCTATACTCAAGTCCTTCGACTCAAGTCCTTGGTTATGCCGTCGCAGCTGTTTAAAGTATGCGCCGGTACCGGGCCGATCAGGGGGCGGAATGGCTGGCTGGGTCGTCATATTGGCCAGTTTGGCCTATCTCTGCGCGCTGTTTGCGATCGCCCATTTTGGCGATACGGCGGGGCGCGCGTTCATTCGTGGCCGTGGCCGGACTGCGATCTATGCGCTGACGCTGGCCGTTTTCTGCACGTCCTGGACATTTTACGGCTCGGTCGGCTTGGCCGTCCGCTCCGGACCGGATTTTCTGGCCATCTATCTCGGGCCCATTCTCGTTATCGGGCTTGGCAGCGTGCTCGTCCGCCGTGTTGTACGGCTCGCCAAATCGCAGAACATCACCTCAATCGCGGATTTCGTAGCCGCACGCTATGGCAAGAACGAGCGCGTCGCTGCCATTGTCGCGCTGATCGCCGTGATTGGCTCAGTGCCGTATATCGCCCTGCAATTAAAAGCGATCTCAAGCTCGCTCGGTCTCCTCCTCGATGGGCTTGATCCCGGATCGCTGGGGCAAACAAGCTCGCCCTTCGGGGATCTCGCGCTTTGGGTTGCCCTGATCCTCGCTGCCTTCACCATGGCGTTTGGTACGCGACAGGTGGACACGACCGAGCACCAAGATGGCCTGATGCTGGCTGTGGCTGCTGAATCGATCATTAAGATCGTCACCTTTCTCGCTGTTGGCCTCTTCGTGAGCTATGGCCTTTTCGACGGTGTGTCGGACATCTTCATGCGCGCTGCCCAACGCAGCGAGATTGTTCCTTTGACGGATCGCAGCAATGGGCCGCTTGCCTTCATTGTCATCGCACTTCTATCCGGTTCAATCATTCTACTGCTGCCGCGGCAGTTTCACGTCACTGTCGTTGAGAATCGTCATGAAGACGATGTGAAAGTCGGCGCTTGGGCATTTCCGCTCTACATCATTGCCATCAACATCTTCGTCATTCCGATTGCGCTCGCCTCTGACATGTTGATGCCCGGTGGCGTCGATCATGATATGGCAGTGTTGGAATTACCGCTCCATCACGGCGCGCCTATCCTTGCCCTTGCGGCTTTTATCGGCGGCCTCTCGGCCGCAACCGCAATGGTGATCGTGGCCTCCCTTGCACTTGCCATCATGGTTTCGAACGATCTCGTGATGCCAATCCTCTTGCGGCGGCGTGCGGTACTGGCTTCAGCTAGCGGCGGCGATATGGGTGGACGCGTTCTGATGATCAGGCGCTGCGCCATTCTCGTCACCATGCTGATGAGCTATGCTTATTATCGCGCTTCGACCGAGCAGGCGCTGGCGGCCATCGGCCTGATTTCCTTCGTCGCCACAGCCCAAATCGCCCCCGCTTTTTTTGGCGGTCTTTACTGGCGGCGGGGCAATGCGAAAGGCGCAATTGCCGGGCTGATAACGGGCATCATCGTATGGGCGGTGCTTTTGCTGTTGCCGACCGTACAGGATCTGAAACCGTTCTTTGCTCTGCTCGGCCACGTACAAGAAACGCTTGGGCTGGATTTTCTGGCACCGGGTGCCAGCGGGCTCGACCGGATTGTTCATGGTACGCTGTGGAGCCTTTGCCTCAACATCACCGCTTATGTAAGCGTCTCAATCATGACAGGGGCGACACCGCTCGAGCGTTTGCAAGCAAGCGCCTTTGTCTCGTCGGAAAAACCAGCGATGGCGCAGGCTTTCCGCTTGTGGCGTACATCGGTCAGCGTCAGCGATCTTCAAACAGCCGTAGCGCGCTATCTTGGCACAGAGCGCACGCAAGAGGCCTTTATCGATTTTGCCCGCAAGCGCGGGCAAACGTTGGAACCCGGCGCAGAGGCCGATATTCACCTCTTGCGTTTCGCCGAGCATGAATTGGCGTCTGCAATTGGTGCGGCTTCATCCCGCCTTGTGATCACGCTGTTATTGCGCCGTCGAAACGTAACGAAAAAAGCGGCGCTCAAACTACTCGACGATGCGTCGGCGGCGATCCAGTACAATCGCGATCTCCTGCAGCACGCGCTTGATCATGCCCGGCAAGGCATCACCGTGTTCGACCGTGATTTGCGGCTGATGTGTTGGAACCGTGAATTTCAGACATTATTTCAACTGCCCGATGCGCTTGCGCGTACGGGCGTTGGACTCGACGAGATCATCCGCTTCAATGCGCAACGCGGAACCTATGGCGATGGACCGCCCGATGATTACATCGCCGATCGGCTCGAAAGCTTCGTCAACGACCACGATCCAGTCCGTGTGCGTTTGCGCAACAGCGGCATCGTCATTGAAATCCGTTCGGCCCATATGCCTGATGGCGGAATCGTGACGACCTATACCGACGTTACCGAGCAGGTACTGGCGGAAGAAGCGCTCGAACGAGCAAATGAGACCCTTGAAAAACGCGTGGTCGAGCGCACCGAGCAATTGACACGCCTCAATGGCGAACTCGAACGCGCCAAGGGCGAAGCGGAAGAAGCCAACCAGTCGAAAACGCGTTTTCTTGCCGCCGCGAGCCACGATATTCTACAGCCGCTCAATGCGGCGCGCCTCTATGCCACGACATTGCTCGAGACGACGCAAACCCAAGACGACCCTGCTCTTGCCGAAAACATCAATGCCTCGCTCGAAGCGGTGGAAGATATTCTGACTGCGCTTCTCGATATTTCGCGTCTCGATGCGGGTGCCATGCAGGTTGAGATTGGTGTCTTCCGTATCGACGACATATTGACCCAGCTCAAGCGCGAATTCGATCCGATCGCAAAAGAGAAAGGCCTCGATCTCGTCTTCGTTAAAACGTCGCTAGCCGTGCGCTCCGACCGGCGATTACTACGCCGCTTGCTGCAAAATCTCATCTCAAACGCGATCAAATACACGCCGCGAGGCCGTGTTCTTGTCGGCGCGCGACGTACAAGGGGACGTGTGATCGTTCAGGTTTGGGACACAGGTATTGGCATTCCCGAACATAAACGCCGCGAGGTGTTTCAAGAATTCCAACGACTCGAACAGGGCGCGCGCGTCGCGCGCGGTCTGGGCCTAGGCCTTTCGATCGTCGAGCGCATTGCACGCGTCCTCGATCATGCTGTCGAATTGCATTCCGATCCGGGGCGCGGCTCCTGTTTTGCCGTCGATGTACCGATGACGCAGGCGCTTCCGAAACCCGATCAGGAAGCGGTGAGCGTTCCCACCATCGGCGCGCCGCTCGCAGGTACGCTCGTTCTCGCGATCGACAATGAACCCGCCATCCTCGACGGCATGAAGCGACTTTTGACCGGATGGGGATGTGTTGCGGTGACCGCGCCCAATCTCAAAGACGCGATGACGGAGATACGGCCCTACAAGTCGGTGCCCGACGCCATTGTCGCCGATTATCATCTCGACGATGGCGACGGCATCGAAGCCATTGTCGCCTTGCGCTGGAAACTGGGCATGGATATTCCAGCGATCCTTGTCACTGCCGATCGTTCGCCAGAAGTGCGCGATGCGGCAGCAGAAAAATCCATTCACGTGCTGCACAAGCCGCTACGTCCTGCCGCCCTGCGGGCACTGCTCGCTCAAGCGCGTGCACTTCGCACAGCGGCCGAGTAATCACACATCGTAAGTGTAGGGTGGTCTGTCGCTAACGATGGCATCTTCGAGCAGTTCGAGCCGATCCTGCCCCCAGAACACCTCGCCACGGCGGACATAGCAGGGCGAGCCGATGACATTCATCGCAATCGCTTTGCCGACATTGCCCTGATACGCCTCGACCACCATCGCGCTATCTGCCGCGGCGAGCAACGCCACGGGATCGAAACCGGCGCGGCGGGCGAGCCCTTCAAGCACAGCGCGGTCGCCGAGATTGAGATTATTAGCCCAAACACCGCGGAAGCAGAGCTCGAGATAATCAGCGGGATCATGGCCCATCATCACCGCGGCCAGCACGGTGCGGTCGGCGAATTGATGATCGAACGGCCAGAATTGCGGCCAAATGACGAGATCGACATCGCGCTTCACACGCCAGCGCTGCATTTCGAGCAGGCGATAACGCTGCCGCGCGGGATGACGTTTTGGCAGAGGCAGGCCACCCGTTTCTGAAAACACATCGGGCAGATGCACGGGGCAATAATTGATCGAAAGCCCATGCGTACGCGCCATGCCAATGAATTTGGCATGGCCGAGATAGGCCCAAGGGGAGACGAGCGAGAAAAAATAATCAATCTGTTCCGACACGCGCCTGTCGCCTTTCTCCACTAGGCGGCAGCGCGTGGCGCCTCGCCATAGAATGTTGATCCTCGTGCCTCCATATCACGCAGGCCTTGGGGCACGTCAAACCGGTCGCCATAAATGGCACGCAAGCTGTCGCAGAGCGCGTTGAAGCGGGCGATGCCCATCCCATCGATCATCGAAAGCGGACCGCCCGTGAAAGGTGCGAAACCGAAGCCGAGAATGGCACCCACATCGGCCTCGCGCGGGTCGGTGACGATGCCTTCGAGATAGGTCCGAGCCGCTTCGAGCGCCTGCACCGTTAGAAACCGGCGCTTCAAGGTCGCGACGTCGATCGTATCGGGATCGCGGCGTGAGCCCGCGAGCGCAGACAGGCCCGACCAAAGCCGTTTCGGGCCGTCAGCCGGATAATCGTAGAACCCTTTGCCGTTTTTGCGGCCATAGCGGCCATCCTTCTCGACCAGGGCTTGCAGGATGGCCATCTGGCGTGGATCGACAGCGCCTGCCCCCTCTTGCGCCTCAGTCGCTTTGACAATGCGCCAAGCCAGATCAAGCCCAACCTCATCATTAAGCGCCAAGGGGCCAACCGGCATGCCCGCCATGCGCGCGGCATTCTCGATCATCGCTGGCGGAATACCTTCTTCCAGCATCAGATGACCTTCGCGCAAATAAGCGCCGACGCAGCGATTGGCGTAGAAACCACGCGCGTCATTCACGACGATCGGTGTCTTGCCGATCTTGCGCACGAAATCGAGTGCGATGGCTAGCGCGCGGTCCCCTGTCTGTTGTCCCATGATGATCTCGACCAGCATCATCTTCTCGACCGGCGAGAAAAAATGAATGCCGATGAAATCATGTGAGCGCGATACGGCTTTGGCCAGCCCACTAATCGGTAAGGTTGATGTGTTGGATGCGATCACCGTATCGCCAACGATGGATGCCACGTGAGCCAGCGTTTCGGCTTTCACCTTCGGATCTTCGAAGACCGCCTCGATGACGAGATCGCATCCGGCCAGCGCAGCATAATCGCCGCTCGCCTTGATGCGGCTGATCGTATCGAACGCTTTGTCGGGCGGCACGCGCCCTTTGCCGACGCTTGCGGCAATCTTTGCTTCGATCGCGCTGCGGCCTTTCTTGGCGCTTTCCTCGTCACGATCGATCATCACGACATCGATTCCGGCACGCGCGGCGACAGACGCAATGCCCTGCCCCATGAAACCCGCACCGACAATGCCGAGCTTTTTGATCTCGGCTGGCGGCTGATCTTTCGGGCGGCGGGCACCCTTGTTGATCTCTTGCATCGAGACGAACAGCGAGCGGATCATGGCGCGCGCTTGAGGCGTCCGCAGCACATGAGCGAACCAACGGCTCTCGACCGTGAGCGCCTGATCCATCGGCAATTGCAGGCCTTCATGCACCGATTGGAGAATGGCTTTAGCCGCAGGGTAGTTGTCGTAAGTCTCACGCCGATAAATGGCATTGGCTGCGGGCCAGATCATCATACCTTGCGGCGAGAATACTTTGTTCGACGGTAGTTTAAATTTTTCCTCATCCCATGGCGCAACGGGCGAGACTCCTTTGCGCAGTACAGCGCGCGCTGCATCCAGTAAATCTTCAGGTCGAACAACGTCATGGACAAGGCCCATCTTCAACGCGAATTCAGGCTTGATCTGTTCGCCCTTAAACAGGAGTTGCAAAGCGTGATCGGTTGGCATGAGCCGTGCCACGCGTTGCGTGCCGCCACCGCCGGGAAAGATGCCAACCTTGATTTCAGGTAAGCCGACACGAGTCTTCGGATGCGACGACACGATCCGGCGATGACACGCCAACGACATTTCGAACGCGCCGCCAACACAAATGCCATTGATGGCCGCGACGAAGGGTTTACCGCAGGTTTCTATCCTGCGGAATAACAGAGTCAGATGGCGTGTCTCGTCATAGAATGCGCGGATGGCGACATCCTCGCCTTTGCGTTGCGCGGTTTCGGCATAACGGCGGGCAATGCCTTCGAGCATCGTCAGATCGGCGCCGCCGGAAAAGGAATCGCGCTTGCCCGACGCAATGATAACGCCTTTGATTGCCGCTTCCTTCGTCGCATAATCGACGATGGCAGACAGTTCACGAATGACGTCTTCGGTAAATACATTCATTGAGCGACCGGGCATATCCCATTCGATCAGCGCAATGCCATCATTTTCAATCGTGACACGGAATTGCTTAAGCGCGCTCATATCCATGGTAAGACCTCACACGCGTTCGATGATGGTAGCAGTGCCCATTCCGGCACCAATGCAAAGAGTGACGAGCGCTGTCGATTTATTAGTGCGCTCGAGTTCATCGAGCGCCATACCAAAGATCATCGCGCCTGTAGCCCCGAGCGGATGGCCGAGCGCAATCGCGCCACCATTCGGATTGACTTTCGCGTGGTCAAGATCGAAAGCCTGTATGTAGCGCAAGACAACAGAGGCGAAAGCCTCATTAACTTCGAAGATATCGATATCGTTGATGCTCATTCCCGCGCGCAATAATAATTTGCGCGTTACATCGACGGGACCCGTCAACATCAGGGCTGGCTCGGATCCGATATTAGCGAAAGCACGGATCTTGGCGCGCGGTTTCAAACCTTGTACGGCCCCTGCTTCTTTTGTGCCGAGCAATACAGCAGCAGCACCGTCGACAATTCCTGATGAATTACCGGCGTGATGAACGTGATTGACCATTTCTAATTCAGGATGGGCTTGAATAGCCACGGCATTGAAGCCGCCCTGTTCACCGAACATGGCAAAGGCGGGTTTGATTGCAGCAAGCGATTGCATCGTCGCGTCGGGACGCATGTGTTCGTCATGCGCAAGAATGGTAATACCGTTGACATCTTTCACGGGAACGACCGCACGCGTGAAACGATTTTCGTTCCATGCCTGTGCGGCGCGGCGCTGGCTTTCCACCGCATAGGCATCGCAATCATTGCGGTCGAAGCCATATTTTGTTGCGATGAGATCGGCCGAGATTCCCTGCGGCATGAAATAAGATTTAATCGCAATTTCAGGATCGGAGGGCCATGCGCCGCCCGACGCCGCCATGCCAACGCGGCTCATCGATTCGACGCCACCCGCTACCGCCAAATCCTGTTGACCGGACATGATCTGCGCGGCCGCAAAATTTACGGCATCAAGGCCAGAAGCGCAGAAGCGATTCAACTGTACACCTGGCACCGTATCGCCATAATCGGCGAGCAAGGCTGCTGCACGCGCGATGTCGCCGCCAGCCTCGCCAACCGGATCGACACAGCCGAGCACCACATCGTCGATCGCCTGCGCGTCAACATTATTCCGCTCCCGGACCGCGCGAAGAACCGTCTCGGCAAGCCTAATCGTCGGCACCTCATGCAAGGCCCCGTCGATCTTGCCGCGGCCCCGCGGCGTCCTGACATGATCGAACACATAAGCTTCGGCCATCGTTGCAATCCTTTCAGGCGGCATCGAGAACGGGGTGGAACGCCATCATCCCGGCACTGGGCATCATGATGCGCGCAATGCGTGTCCGTGTCTCGGGCAAAATGCGCTCGAAGAAATAACGTGCATTGAGCAAGCGCGCTTGTGTTTCCGGCGCGTCGGGTGTGCGCAGTGCGGCTTCAGCAATCAGAAGCCACATCTGGCCGAGCGCGATGAGACCTGCGACATGGAGCATGTCGAGGGCACCGGCACCCGCATCGTCCGGATTGCCTTTGCCGTTTTCTGCCAGAACGAAGGCGGCTTTCTGTGCCGCGCCGAGCGCTTGTGCCAAAGCCTTGCCGAATTGCCCTAGCGTTTCATCAGCCGAAGTGCGCGCAATGTCAGCCATCACGTCAGTCATAAATGCGTTGAGCGCACGCCCCCCATCGGCAGGCATTTTACGACCGACAAAATCGAGCGCTTGGATGCCGTTCGTTCCTTCATAGATCATCGCTATGCGGGAATCGCGCACGAATTGTTCGACGCCCCATTCAGCAATGTAGCCATGCCCGCCGAAAACCTGTTGGGCATCGACGGCATTCTGAAAACCACGATCGGTAAAGACGCCTTTGATGATTGGTGTCAGTAGGCTCAATCGATCGGCAGCCTTGCGGCGCAGGTCTGGATCGGTGGCATGATGGGCTATATCGCTGTCGAGCGCAGCGCGGACAATCATAGCGCGTGCCGGTTCGTTGAAGGCGAGGCCGTTATAGATCATTCGCCTTACATCGGCGTGGCGGTTAATCGGATCGGCAACGGAGCCGGCGCGTGGGGCTCCCGAAAAAGCACGGCCTTGAACTCTGTCGCGGGCGTAATGGATCGCGTTCTGCGTCGCGATATCGGAGAGCGCGAGACCTTGCACGCCCACGCCGAGGCGCGCTTCGTTCATCATTACGAACATGCCCGCAAGTCCCTTGCCCTCGGAGCCAAGCAGGGTTCCGACCGAATCCTCATAAGCCATGGCGCATGTCGGATTGCCGTGAAGGCCCATCTTGGTTTCGACGGCGGTACACGTCACGCCATTGGGTGCGCCATTGCTGCCATCAGCACCGATCCGAAATTTTGGGACAATGAACAGGGAGAGGCCGGAGGTTCCCGCTGGCGCACCATCGATGCGGGCCAGAACGAGGTGAATAATGTTGTCGGCGAGATCGTGATCCCCAGCGGAGATGAAAATCTTTGTGCCATTGATGCGATAGGTGCCATCGCCATTCGGCGTGGCGCGCGTGCGGATCAAGCCGAGGTCGGTGCCACATTGCGGTTCGGTCAAATTCATTGTGCCGGTCCAGCGGCCGGCGAGCATGTGAGGCAGGTAGAATAGCTTCTGCGCCTCAGTGCCATTCGCCGCTATGGCAGCGATGGCCCCCATGGTCAGGCCCGGAACCATCGCAAGCGCCATGTTCGCAGCCGTCACGAGCTCGTTCACGGCGGTGCCGAGTGCATAGGGAAGACCCTGACCGCCATAGGCTGGGTCAGCAGCGAGGCCGATCCAGCCGCCTTCGGCGAAGGCATTGTAAGCATCCTTAAAGCCGGGCGGTGTGATGACTTCGCCATTGCTGCGGGTGCAGCCGGAGCGATCGCCTGTGCCGTTCAGGGGCAAGAAACGTTCGGTGGCAAGGCGACCGGCTTCTTCCAACACCGCCTCGGTGGTGTCGCGTGTGAATTCGGCTGCGCCGGGCAAGCCCGGAAGGCGTTCTACCGCGAACACATCGTGAAACAGGAACGCGTACGACCCGATCGGGGCTTGGTAATGCACCATGGCTCAGGCTCCGGATGGCTCAGATTAAAATAGTTCACCTATAAACTATGTCGAAATGATGAAGCCGCCAAATAAAAAAAGCCCCGCACGAAAGCGGGGCTTTCTCATCAACTTTGACGTGTATTGAGGTTCAACCCTGCTGACGCTTCTGGGTCGCGCGTAACTCAGCGATGGCCTTGTCGATCTCAATCTTCTGCTGCTCCAGATGAGCAATCTGCTCAACGACCTGTTCGGGGGTCAATTTGAGATCTCCGCCGCCCTCTTCTGATTCAAGCATCGCGCGGATTTCGGTGAGGGTGAAGCCAAGATGCTTACCCTTGAGGATCAGGGCAAGGCGGGCGCGGGCTTTCTCATTGTACAGGCGCGTCATGCCGGAGCGGCGCGGACTGATGAGGCCACGATCCTCATAAAACCGCAACGTACGCAAAGTGACGCCGAATTCCCGGGCCAGGTCGCCAATCGTGAATGTGCTTTCACCTTCGGCATTCATTTGGCGGGCCGCATCGGCCGATCCAGCTTTTTGAGCATCACGCAACATACAGATTTCCTGACCCTGAACGATTCGGCGAACGACCGCCGCGATGGCCAATCTGCCTATGCGATAACTTTGCAGTTGGCGATCAAAGCGAACGCAACGAGACGTTACTTACGGTTATATTAATCCCGCAGGCATCCCCGCGCACCGCGCAACAGGCGCAAAAACCCGAAATGCGTCGTTTCAGCTCATTTATCAATTCTTTACCCTGATTTTGCATTGTTTCGAAACGACGTTTTTCATTTTGGTTTGTCATTACGGATTTTGTCATCATGGCTCAGTGGTCGAATAGCACTAACGCCTATGCAGAGCCTTACGATTCCACGCCTCGGCCGCAGCCGGGGACCCGCCTTGATCAAATCCTTGCTGATCTCAAAGCCCGGCCACGACCGCATTTGCGTGAGCCGGAGGCGTTAGACCACCGCAATGTCACACCACTGAACACACCATTTCGGACGGAGTTCCAAACACTTCAGGCCAGTATCGACCAATTGGCCGACAGGATGGACTCCCATCGCCTGACCGAAGCGATTGCCGAGCTTTCCGACAAGGTCGCAACGCTTCATGCCGATCGCAGTCTCGGAGAAGCCGAGATGCGCCTCCTGCGCTCAATCCGCCGCTCACTTGACGATCTCATCTACCAAATGAGCCTCACGGAACCGGATACGCAGACCGCGCAAGCCCCATCTCGCCCGCATGTGGCGGCATCAGAACCAGTTCAAAAGAGTTTCCCTGCCTTTGGCCGGCGGGTTACACCGCCCACCGGACCGCGTCCGCTGCCGGGGCAGATCGGCGTACCGGGCCTTGAACCCGTGCGTCCTTCTCTGATGGGATTGCCGAGTAGCAAAACATGGCCAGGCAGCCAATTGCTGAGCCGCCATCCACTGGCAAGCGTGGCTGCCGCCGTCATTATCGCGCTGCTTTTGGCTCAAGGCATAACTCAATTGACGCCAAACCTCAGTGACATCACGGGTTCAATCCGCGCAGCAACCCGGGCCGCTCCACCGGCCGCGCCCCAGATCGCGGCACCGGCACCTCCGTCGCACAAGCAGGAATATGCCGGCGTCTATATCAATACGACGCAGCCGGCTGCGGCTTTGCCCCCCATGCCAGCCCCGGCCTCCGTCGGCGTTGTATCGCCATCGTCAGTTCCATCGGCGCCCTCCCAGCCTAACGCTGCTATTGCGGCGCGTCCGGTCGAAGAAGTGAGCGGAATTGCCGCTTATCAAGCCGGTGTGCGGCTTGCTGACGGGCCTGCGCGCGATTTCCGTGGAGCCTTGTCCCTTTTTGAGAAAGCGGGCGACATGCCGGCCGCGCAATTCCGCCTCGCCCTTCTTTATGAGCGGGGACAAGGAGCGCCAAAAAATCCGGCCTTGGCGCGTGCGCTTTATCAGCGTGCAGCCGAAAGGGGCCATGTCCGGGCGATGCACAATCTCGGCGTACTTTATGCCGATGGCCCAGATGGCAAGCCCGACTATGCGCTTGCCGCCGAATGGTTCCGCCGCGCAGCGGATTATGGCCTACGCGACAGCCAGTACAATCTGGCCACGCTGACCGCGCGCGGTCTGGGCGTCGAGAAAAAGCCCGTCGCGGCCTATAGCTGGTTCTCGCTCGCTGCCGCACAGGGCGATGCGGATGCAGCGCGTCAGCGCGATGACATCGGCAAATCTATGGATGCCGGATCCCTCCGCGCAGCCAAGGCCGTGATGGAAGCGTTCCGCGCCAAAACGCCGGACCCGGCCGTTAATCAGATCGCCGTGAATTGAATCGGCTGGGCGGGATGAACTTCCCGCCTTATTTCCGATAGTGTGCGCCGCGCGGCCCGAATCTCCCGGGCGCTGCGGAGTATGTCTGGTTTGGATCTCTACCTGCCCATCGCAGAAATGCCGATCAACGTGCTGACCGTGCTCGCGGTCAGTGCGGCCGTTGGTTTCGTCTCGGGCATGTTCGGGATTGGCGGCGGTTTCATGATGACGCCGCTGCTGATTTTCATGGGCGTTCCTCCCGCGATTGCCGTCGCGACGGGTTCAGCGCAGATCGCAGCCTCATCAACAACGGGAACACTGGCCTATTGGCGCCGTCAGGCGCTCGATATGCGGCTTGGCCTTCTCCTCCTATGCGGTGGCATGATCGGAACAGTGCTTGGCGTCTGGGCCTTCGGCGCGCTCAGGCGGATCGGGCAGCTCGATCTTGTGATCGTCCTATCCTATGTGACGCTTCTGTTCAGCGTTGGTACGCTGATGATGGTCGAAAGCGTGAAGACACTTGCCGCCAAACGGCGCGGTCAGCCCGCTAACGGGTCCCAGCGTGTTCACAAGCCATGGTATTTTAAACTGCCTTTTTCGATGCAGTTTCCTCAATCAAACCTTAAAGCAAGCATCATCCCACTTGTTGCACTTGCAACTTTAATTGGCTTCATCGGCGCCATTCTCGGCATCGGCGGCGGCTTTCTGATGGTGCCTGCACTCATCTATTTATTTAGGGTGCCAACAGCAATTGTGGTTGGAACCTCGCTGTTTCAAATCCTGTTCACCATGCTGGCAGCGACTGTGCTGCATGCCGCCACCAATCAGGCTGTGGACATTCTGCTGGCCCTCATTCTCATTCTGGGTGGTGTCTTCGGTGCGCAGTTTGGTGCGCGCGCAGCGCGGAATGTCCGCGGCGATTGGTTTCGCCTGATGCTTGCAGTACTCATCCTGACAATCGGTGTGCGTTTCTCGCTCGATATTCTCGTGCCGCCGCAAGAACCTTATTCTTTCGGCACGCAGGAGACGCGGCGATGAGGGCGCTTCTTCTTATCTTGGCAAGCATCACATGGCTTGGCACAGCACGTGCCGAAAGCCTCGTTGTCTCGTTGTCGAATCAGCATATCGACATCAATTCAACTTATGCCGGCGCGCAACTTGTTCTCTTCGGCGTCGTTATCCGGGATGGGCGTAATGCAACACGCGCCGATGCCTATGACGTTCTCATCAGCGTCAAAGGGCCGGCAGGACTTGTAACCGTACGGCGGAAAGAACTTTTTGGTCCGATCTGGCTCAATCGCGAGCAGCAGAAATTCGCCAATATCCCAGCAACACTTGGATTGATATCGACGCGCCCTTTTACCGAAATCGTCGACAGCGAATTCCTGGACCGTTTCGGCATGCGGTTCGACAACTACATCCTGCCTAAGGGTGCCGTGCAGGCCGATGGATTCGCGGCGGCGCTGATACGACTGAAGCAGGATGACCGGCTCTATGCGATCCGCGACCGCGATGTTTCCTTCCTGTCGCCCGACGTCTTCCGCGCCACGCTTGATGTACCCGCCACGGGGCCATTGGGCATCTATAATGTCGAAGTTTCGCTTTTTGCCGGTGGCGTCCGGCTTGCCCAGGCCGAAACATTCTTCACCGTCGGGAAAGTCGGGTTTGAGCAATTGATTGCCCGCGAGGCTCGCGATCATGGCGTTTTGTATGGTATGGCCACCGCCGCGATGGCGCTGTGCTTCGGCTGGCTCGCCAGCGTGATCTTCAGAAGGGATTGATGCGTTTCATGTCACAGAATGCCCACCATAATGAGCCTCAGGCCGACACCGATGACCGTTCAATCCCGCCCATGGCGTTGTGGCTTGGCCTCCTCGGGCTCATTCCCTTCATCGGTTTGACGGCACTTTACGCTTTGCAAATGGAAAGCCGCATCGGTTGGACGCCGGGCTACGCGCGCGATGTCCTCGTCTCCTATGGTGCCATCATCCTCGCATTTCTCGGCGGCATCCGCTGGGGCGTCGCCTTGAAACATGGTAATTCAGCCCATGCCGTGCGGATGTTCATCCTCTCCGTCGTGGTGCCGCTGGCCGCTTGGGTCGCGCTGTTTCTGCCCAAGCCGCACGATATCACTTGGCTGATCGCGATCTTTCTTATTGTCGGCGTAGCCGACGTGGCGCTGGTCACAAAAGGGCACGCGCCGCGCTGGTTCGGTACGCTGCGGACGATTCTGACAGTCGGCGTCGTCGGCTGTTTGATCACAGCGCTTGCGCTCTGGCCGTTCCTGTCGATCCCGGCTTAATCGTTCAACAACAAAGCGGGTGCGATGCCGTAAAGGCGTTCGCGCCCGAGCGCATGGATACGCCATGTCTCGCGCGCGAGAAAAGGCGCGAAGGCCTCATCGAGAATATTGAGCCCGCCCGTATAGGCCCCAAAGGCGGGAAGAATACAGCGCCGGCCGTCGCTAACGAAACAGCGTCGCCGAATGGCGCGGCCACGCCCGGCGATCTTCGCTGCCGGGTGTAGATGGCCTGCAATTTCAAAATCACCTGCGCCGCCCGGTTCGTGCCGTAGCATGATGCCACCAAGCGCCAATTCCATCACAGAGTGGCCCGGCAGAGTCGTAACCGCCTCAGGATCGTGATTGCCCGCAATCCAGACCAGATCGGCGATGCGAGCGAGCGCGTGCAGCCGCGCGACGTCGTCTTCCGAAAGACGCAACGCGGCTGCACGATCGTGAAAACCGTCGCCAAGCGAGACGATCATTTTGGGGCGCAAGCGGCTTGCGACCGCCTCAAGGCGGATCAGCGTATCGCGCGTATCGAAAGGCGGCAGAACATGACCAAGCCGCGTGAAGGCGGAGCCTTTCTCAAAATGGCAGTCCGCAACGATGAGTGTGCGCGTCGCAGGATCGAACAAAGCGCCGGATACATCGGCGATGAAATCGACGCCACCGAGTGCGATCACCGTCTCCGTCTGCATCGTTGCGTTCGCCGCGCTCATGCCAAAGCTTCATCCATTAACGCCGATTCTGCCTCTTCCAGAATCGTTTCCGCCGCTTCGCCATAGACCGCTTCACGGCCTATTTCTAGCATGACTGAAATCGCCAGCGGAGACACACGCGCAAGCGGCTTGTGAAGAATTTGGCCTTCCACGCGCGCCAGCATGTCAGACAGGCGCTTGAGATCGAGCAGCCCCGTTGCTGCATCCTCGCGCGCGGCCTGTAGCAGAATGTGATCGGGCTGATGACGCCGCAGCACGTCATAGATGAGATCGGTCGAGATCGTCATCTGGCGTCCCGTCTTTTCATCGCCGGGAAAGCGGCGTGGCGTAAGCCCTGATATGATCGCGCAATTCCGAAAGGTGCGCTTCATCAACGCAGATTCTTCGAGCCATTCCTCGAGATCGTCGCCCAGCATGTCGCGCGCAAACAGTGCGTCGAGATCGAGACGCCCTTTTTCGATAGAGGCAGAGAGATCGCTCATGCCCCAGATGGCTAGCGCATAATCGTTACAGACGAAACCGAGCGGTTTCAGCCTGAGACGTTCGAGCCGACGGGTGAGCAACATGCCAAGCGTTTGGTGTGCAAGCCGACCCTCGAACGAATAGGCCACCAGATAAAACCGATTACCACGCGGATAGGTTTCGACAAGAAGCTTATCCCGCGGCGGTAAGATTGATTTTTTCTGCTGCATGGCGAGCCAATCGCTCGCCTGCTTCGGCAGCTTTTTCCATTCAGCGGGTGCTGCGATCATTGCGCGCACACGGGCTGCAAGAAAGGTTGAGAGCGGAAACTTGCCACCCGCCCAAGATGGAATTTTGGGATCGGTGCCGGGTTTCGAACGTGTGACGATCACTTCATTGGTAGCGATCCCTTCAAAACGTAAAATCTCTCCGGCAAAGATGAATGTATCGCCGGGAGCGAGCGTCTCGGCAAAGTAATCCTCAACCTCACCCAGAATGCGCCCACCCCGCAACGTATCGGTACCCTTCACCATACGTCCGAGACGTACCTTCGTCATTATCGCTTCGATGATTGTGCCGATATTCATCCGGTATTGTTGCGCAGTTCGCGGATTGGACACGCGCCATTGTCCATCCGTACCCTGCCTGATACGGGCAAATCGATCATAATTCTTGAGGGCGTAGCCGCCGGTGGCGACAAAATCGAGTACGGCATCGAAACGTATGCGCGTCAGCATTTCATAGGGCTGTGCGCGTGTGACCTCGGCGAAGAGATCGTCGGCCTGAAAAGGTGCAGCGCAGGCCATGCCAAGAACATGTTGTGCCAAAACGTCAAGTGCGCCCATGCGAGGATCTGGTGTATCCTGCGCTGCTTCTTCCACGGCATCGAGCGCGGCGCGGCATTCCAAAATCTCAAACCGATTGGCAGGAACGAGAATGGCCTTGGACGGTTCGTCAAGCCGGTGATTGGCGCGGCCGATCCGCTGCATCAGACGGCTTGCACCTTTCGGTGCTCCAACATTGATGACGCAATCGACATCGCCCCAATCGATCCCGAGATCAAGCGTTGCCGTGCACACGACAGCGCGCAGTTTTCCGGCACTCATCGCCGCTTCGACCTTGCGACGTTGTCCGGCATCGAGCGACCCATGATGCAGCGCAATCGGAAGGCCCTGCTCATTGATGCGCCATAGTTCCTGAAATACGAATTCAGCCTGCATCCGCGTATTGACGAAGACGAGCGAAAGTTTGTGCGCTTCGATCGCGCGATAGATTTCGCCCATGGCCGCGAGCGCGGTATGGCCTGCAAGTGGCAGCGCCCGCGCCGTTTCGAGAATTCCGATTCGCGGGCGTGCTCCCCCTTGCACAGTGACGATCTCGGCCTGTGGCGTGATGCCATCCTGCGGCACGAGAAAGCGCGCCAATGTCTCGGGCTCGCGGACGGTGGCGGACAAGCCCACCATGCGCGCCTGCGGCGCGAGCGCCCAAAGGCGCGACAGCGCGAGCGACAATAGATCGCCGCGCTTGGATGTCACGAGCGCATGCAACTCGTCGAGAATGATCGTATCGAGCGTGCCGAAAAATTCACCCGCATCCTTGTGCGATAGGAGTAGAGAAAGCTGCTCGGGCGTCGTCAGCAAAATGTCAGGTGGACTCGTTTTCTGCCGCGCCTTTTTGTGGGCGGATGTATCGCCCGTACGCGTCTCGATCCGAATAGGCAGATTCATCTCGCGCACTGGCGTCTCGAGATTGCGCGCAATGTCGACGGCCAGCGCCTTCAAGGGCGAGAGATAGAGCGTATGCAGGCCGCGCCGGTTACGCCTGCGCGTGAGTTGCGTGAGCGACGGGAGAAAGCCTGCGAGCGTCTTGCCAGCACCGGTTGGTGCCACGAGCAGAGCTGAGGCATTGCGGTCGGCGGCGTCGAGCAGCGCCAATTGATGCGCGCGCGGCTCCCAGCCCCGCGCGGCGAACCAGTCACGGAACGCGGGTGGCAGAAGGTTTTGCTGAGGCGCAGGCATGGGACAGATTTAGGGTCGCCGACGGCCCCTGTCATCCTTTGCCGGGTTTCACACCTTGCGGAGGATGCAGACGAACCCGGCTACCGGCACACCGCGATCGAGCCGCGTGGCGCAATCGTCAAGCGTCACAACCTCAAAGCCATTCTCTATCGCCCACAGGCGAAGGCGATCGGGCGAATGGGCGTAGCGCAGATCCTCGCCCAACAAGATGCCGTCGGCGCCCTTTTGGACGGTGAAGGCAAACAGGCCATCGGGCGGGAGAGCGCCTGCGACAGCGGCGAAGACGGGCGCGAGATCGCCGACATAGACGAGCACATCGGCGGCAAGGACGAGATCGGCGCTCTGATCTGCAAGATAAGTCAGGAGGGCTTCAGCCCGGAGTGCGTCATAGATTGCCTTGGCCTCGGCCCTTGTGACCATGGCGGGCGACAGATCGCAACCGCCGAGCCAATCGGCCCGCGCGCGGATCGCCGCGCCCATCAAGCCGGTGCCGCAGCCGAGATCGAGAACGCGGGTGAAGCGCGCATCAGGTACCAGCCGATCAAGCGCGGCCATGATGGTTTCAGGCCCCGAATAGGCGAGCGCGCCTCGCAAATGGCTGTCGAAGCGGTTGGCATAATCGTCGAAGAGGGCGCGAATATAGGCGTCGCTGACGGCGCTTTCTACCACGCCAATGCCGAGCCGCGCCAAACGCGGGCGAGCCCCAAGCCGGTCTTCCGGTTCTCCTTCGAGCGCTTTCTGCCAGGCCAAGATGGCGGCGTCCGATGCGCCGAGCGCGAGGTGCGCATCGCCCAGCGCCAGCAGCGCGGGCGGCCAGTTGGGCACGATTTCGAGCGTCTGCTCTAACAAGTCGGCTGCAGCTTCGTGATCGCCATCCTTCGCCGCAGACATGGCGTAAGCATAACGGCGGTCAGCCAAAAGATCGCCAGAGGAAAGCAAAGAGGAGGACATTGCGGGCTTATCGCGCTTCCATCCCCGCCGGTAAAGCCTATCTGTGGGGGATGCGCCCGACCGATTTGCTGAAGGTTCTGCCTGAAGGCCTCTATTGCCCGTCCGCCGACGTCTTCATCGATCCGGTGCGGCCGGTGGCGCGCGCGCTGATTACGCATGGCCACTCGGACCATGCCCGCGCCGGCCATGGCGCTGTGCTCGCCACACCCGAAACACTCGCCATTATGAGTGTGCGCTATGGTGCGAACTTCGCCGGATCGACCCAAGCCGTGGGCTATGGCGAAAGCGTGACGCTCGGCGATACCAAGTTCCGCTTTGTACCCGCCGGTCACGTCCTTGGTTCAGCGCAAATTCTTGTCGAAGCAGGCCCACTGCGCATCGTCGTATCGGGCGATTACAAGCGCGCTGCGGACCCAACCTGTGCAGCTTTCGAAGTCGTGCCCTGCGATGTGTTCGTCACCGAAGCGACATTCGGTCTGCCCGTCTTTCGCCATCCACCGCTTAGCGATGAAGTGCAGAAATTACTGCACTCCTTGGCGCAGTTTCCTCAACAGACACATCTCATCGGTGCTTACGCTTTGGGGAAAGCACAACGCTTGATGGCGCTGATCCGGCAGGCCGGTTATGAAAAGCCAATCTACATTCACGGCGCGCTTGAAAATCTGACGCGGCTTTATCAAGCGCATGGAATCGATCTTGGCGAGATACGCAAAATCAGTCCCAGTGATGGAGCGCTTGCCGGTGAGATTGTGATCTGTCCGCCCTCGGCCATTCAGGATCGTTGGACGCGACGCTTTGCCGATCCCATCACCGCCTTTGCTTCGGGCTGGATGCGTATCCGCGCGCGCGCGCGGCAGCGCGGCGTCGAACTCCCGCTTGTTGTATCCGATCACGCTGATTGGGACGATCTGTGCCGCACCATACAAGAAACAGGAGCGCATGAGATCTGGGTTACTCATGGGGCGGAAGATGCACTCGTGCATTGGTGCCATGTGCAAGGCCTGCGCGCGCAGCCTTTGCATATGGTGGGTTATGGCGACGAGGGTGAGGCCGAGCCTCCGCTGGCGCAAGAGAGCGGTTTACTATGAATCGTTTCGCCACACTTATCGATCGGTTGGCCTATGAACCAAGGCGCAATGCAAAACTCATTCTATTGCGCGATTATTTTGCATCGACGCCCGATCCAGAGCGCGGCTATGCGCTGGCAGCGCTGACAGGTTCGCTCTCGTTCAAACATGCCAAGCCCGCCTTGATCCGCACGCTGGTGAGCGCGCGCACTGATCCGGTCCTGTTCGGCCTCTCTTACGATTTTATCGGCGATCTTTCAGAAACAGCGGCCTTGATCTGGCCGGCTGCGGCGCGGCCACATGACGACGTTCCGGAACACCCTTCTCTCAGCACTGTCGTGGAAACACTGGCTACACTTGGCAAAGCCGAATTGCCAAATCGGCTCGCCGCTTGGCTCGACGCACTTGACGAGACTGGGCGCTGGGCCTTGCTGAAACTCATCACAGGCGGATTGCGGATCGGTGTTTCGGCGCGGCTTGCGAAAACGGCGATCGCTGCACTGGGGCCGCACGCTCCCGATGCCATCGAAGATGTCTGGCATGGTGTCAGCCCGCCCTATCGCGAATTGTTTGCATGGGCTGAAGGTCGTGGGCCACGGCCCGAACATTCCGATCCTGCACCGTTCCGCCCGGTGATGTTGGCCCATGCGATCGAAGATAGTGATTTCGACACTCTCGATGCAAAAGATTTTGTGGCCGAATGGAAGTGGGACGGTATTCGCGTCCAAGCGGTTTCCGCTGCAGATGAGGATGGACGCATCGTCACGCGACTTTATTCGCGCACAGGCGATGATATCTCGAACGCTTTTCCCGATCTCGCCGAAGCGCTCGCCGGTATCAATGCGGCCATTGATGGTGAACTCCTGATTATCCGCGATGGCGCCGTGCAGGACTTCAACACGCTGCAAAAGCGCCTCAACCGCACGGCGGTGACGGCTAAAATGGTGCAGGATTTTCCTGCGGCGATCCGCGCTTACGATCTTCTCTTCGCAGATGGGCGCGATTGGCGCGAGGCCCCTTTCGGCGAGCGTCGCGCGCGGCTCAACCAAATAGTCCGCGAACACGGTTCAGCCCGACTCGAACTATCGCCGCTGGTGCCCTTCGGGACATGGGATGAATTGCGTGCCGCACGGCGCGATCCCGCCGCCCTAGGAGCGGATGCCAAAGCCATCGAAGGCGTGATGCTGAAACGCGCCGACAGTGCCTATCTGCCGGGGCGCCCCAAAGGCTATTGGTACAAATGGAAGCGTGATCCCTTCACGGTCGATGCTGTGCTGATGTATGCGCAGCGCGGGCATGGCAAGCGCTCCTCCTTCTATTCCGATTACACGTTCGGGGTTTGGCGGACGGGGCCGCATGGCGATGAGCTTGTCCCTGTTGGAAAGGCCTATTTCGGTTTCACGGACGCGGAATTGCGCCAGATCGACGCTTTCGTGCGGCGGAACACGACCAACCGCTTCGGCCCGGTGCGCGAAGTCACGCATACGCCCGATGAAGGGCTTGTGTTCGAAGTCGCGTTCGAGGGCCTGTCACGCTCGACGCGGCACAAATCAGGGCTCGCCATGCGATTTCCCCGCATTGCGCGATTGCGGTGGGACAAACCACCGCGCGAGGCCGACCGTATTGATGCTTTGGAAACTCTGGCCGACGGCGCCGCCATGCGCCTCGCGGTACCATCCGAAACGGATGAAAGGATCATTGAATGACACCGAAACGGATTGTCTCTCTTCTATTTGCCGCCCTGCTGACCATCGCGATTGTCTGGGCGATGGGCCAAAAGCCGATCGGTGAGAGTTTCGCCGCTATGATCCGGGATCCGTGGGGTGTGGTCACGCTGATCGACCTTTACGCCGGATTCATCGCTTTTGCCCTTGTCATCGCTTTTTACGAGAAGCCATGGGTTGCCGTCGTGCTGTTCGGGCTGCTCTGCGTGCTCGGCAATATCATCTCTCTTGGCTGGCTCGCCTTCCGGGGATTCCGGCTGATTGAAAGCCGGTTGAGGCATGCCGAGACCCCCTGAATGGGCGTTTCGACAATCTCCTGTTGCGCTTCGTCAAATTTGGCAGAAAAATGACGAAAAGGGATGGGGCTGGACGGAGGCCCCGCCGAGGGGAGGTTACATTGGCTGATCCTGATCTGCGCATTTTGGTCGCGGACGACCATCCATTGGTCCGCGGCGCGCTCAAGCAGGCCCTGCAGGGGATTGCGAGCGACGACGGCATTACAGAAGCCGGAACCTTCGACGATGTCTCGAAGACCCTCGCGGCCGTGGATCAAGACCTTGTTCTGCTCGATCTCAGCATGCCCGGCGTACAAGGCTTCTCCGGCCTGATCTATTTGCGCGCGCAACATCCGGCGACGCCCGTGGTTGTCGTATCCGGCAATGAGGATCGCGCCGTTATCCGCCGCTGCATCGAATTCGGCGCTTCGGGCTTTATTCCGAAATCGGTCGATGTCGAGACGATGCGCACGGCAATCCGCGCCGTGCTCGAAGGCGGCTCATGGACGCCGCCCGATGTCGATCTCTCGACACCCGCCGACAAGGAGACGAGCGAACTCGTCCGCCGCCTGGGTTCGCTGACGCCACAGCAAGTGCGCGTTCTGATGATGCTGTCGGAAGGTTTGCTCAACAAGCAGATCGCTTACGAACTCGGCGTATCGGAAGCGACGGTGAAGGCGCATGTCTCCGCCATTCTGCAAAAGCTCGGTGTCGAAAGCCGCACGCAGGCGGTGATTGCAGCCTCGAAGATATCAACCGGACAATGGCAGGCTGCACCCGGACAGGCGCAGCCGGCCTGATTAGGCCGCGTTCAAAAACGCATCGATCCGATTCAATGTCTTTTCCGTTGTCTCGCATGGAAAAGCCGTGAACACGTGCGGTGCACCCGGCCAGATATCAAGTTCGCAACGATTGCCCGCCGCAGACCAGCGCGCCGTCATGAACAGCGAATCGTCGAGCAAGGGATCACGCGTTCCGATCGTGAACAAAGCGGGTGGCAAGCCCGTCAGATCGGCGTGAATGGGAGAAATATCGGCTGAACGTACATCGCCGCCCGCACGCAGGAAGAAATGCGTGAACATGAAAATGTCCCGCGTGTTGAGAATCAATTTGTCCTTGCCCCAATTGCGCACGCTTGGCGTCATCGCAAGATCGTAGCAACCGGCGATTAGATTGGCGGCACGGAAGGGCAGAAGCCGATGCTTGTCGCGCAGGCGCAGCATGGTAACAACGGACAAATGCGCACCGGCGGATTCCCCGCCGATCAGCAAACGGTCCGTGCCAAACAAGGTCTGCGCCTCACGCACAAGCCATAACGCCGCCGCCTCGCAATCGTCAGGCCCAGCCGGATAGGGGTGCTCCGGCGCAAGCCGGTACTCGACAGAGACAACGACGAGGCCGCAATGGCGCGCGAACCGCTCATTGCGCTCGTCCTGCATGTCAGCGGAGCCAAACACCCAACCACCGCCATGGATATGAAGATAAACGCCTTTCACGGGGCCTTCAGGCCGAAACACCCTCAAAGGGACATCGCCACCGGGGCCGGGAATGAGAATTTCCTGCGCCCCCGGGCTAAGTGCCTCCATGGGAAACACACCCGCCCCCTTCTTGCGGGCGTCACGAATCATCTGTGGCGGAAAGGACCATTGATCCGGCGCATTCTTGAAAAAGGCCAAAATGCGCTCATTGATGGCAGCAATATCGGCAGGGATCGCGGCCTTATCGAAGGATGAGGGATTGATCAGCATAGGGACAGACTTCACATCTTGAGGCGGGACAGCGGATCAAACATGGCCTAAACCCTTTGGTCCAGCCCGCCGCCCGGATTGCATGAGGATAGAACCACGATGGCGAACGGAATGCAGAAGCTCCTCGGGGGCCCGCCGGTAGCGGTGCTGACAAAGCTCATTTTCATGTCGATTGTCGTTGGTGCGTTTCTCGCGCTGATCGGTTTGACGCCGCCGGACCTCTTCCGCGGTATCCGCGACCTTATCAATCACATTCTTAATCTCGGTTTCGACGCGGTTGAAACAGTCTTCCGCTACTTCATCTATGGCGCTGTGATCGTCGTTCCGATCTGGCTGTTCACACGTCTGTTTCGCGGCTGATGAACGCGGTCACCGGGGCGCGGCCTGTCGAAGTCAGAATAGGGCGTTTCCTTACGCTCGCATTGCCGGTGATGGCCGCCAACATCACAGAGCCGCTGATTGGGATCATCGATACGGCGGCGATCGGCCAGCTCGGTGACGTGTCGCTGCTCGGCGCGGTGGCGCTGAGTGCTGTTCTGTTCGAATTTCTGTTCTGGGGATTGGGCTCGCTCCGGATGAGCACGGCTGGCCTCACGGCACAGGCCTTGGGCGCGGGCGACGATCGCGAAATTGCGATTGCGCTTGGGCGCGCACTTCTTCTCGCACTCGTTATTGGCGGTCTGCTCGTCATTCTGCAAAAGCCCATCATCATTGTGGCCATGATGGTGTTCACGCCGAGCGCTCAAGTGGCCGAAGCAGCGCAAACTTATATTGCCATCCGAATCTGGTCGGCGCCGTTTGCACTGATGAATTATGCCATTCTCGGGTCGCTCGTCGGGCAAGGGCGCACCGGCATTGGGCTTTTCGTGCAAGTTGCGATCAACCTCACAAAGATCGCTTTGACCATTCTCGCCGTCAGTATTCTAGGTGGCGGAATTGCCGGCGCAGCCATTGCCACCGTGATCGCCGAATGTATCGGCACCAGTATTGGCCTGATCGTTTCGGTACGACTTGGCGCTTTGCGGAGCAATTTGACAGCACGCGAACTGTTTCAGCCGACGGCGCTGGGCCGGATGCTGGCAGTCAACCGTGACGTCGCAATCCGAACCTGTGCGCTGCTGATCGCTTTCATCATCTTCACCGCACAAGGTTCAAAGCGCGGGGATGTCACACTCGCCGCCAATGGCGTTCTCTATCAACTCTTTCTCGCTGCTGCCTATGTGCTTGACGGGTTTGCCACCGCCGCTGAGCAAATGTGCGGACAAGCGCTCGGCAGCGGTGATGCGCGCAGCTTTCGTCAAGCCTCGCGCCTATCGGTCGGTTTCAGCTTCGTGTTCGGGATTGTGTTGTCCATCGTCCTCTTTGGTACTGGTGCGCTGTTCATCGACATGCTGACGACGAACGAGATAATCCGCGCTGAGGCCTATCTCTATCTGCCCTTGGCGGCATTGACGCCTTTTGCTGGCGCGGCGGCCTTTGCCTATGACGGAATTTATGCCGGAGCGACATGGACACGCGCGATGCGCAATCTGATGCTGATCGCGCTCACACTCTTCATGCTTGTGATCTATACTGGGTCTCTGTTCGGTGCGTTCGGATTATGGATTGCCATGCTGGTCTTTCTGGCCACGCGCGGTATTGGCCAGGCGTTGTTTTACAATCGCCTGTTCGCCCAAAGCTTTGCCACACGCGCTTAAGTTTTCATGCGCCAATCGGCGGTCCGCAAGCCCGTGAGCGCAGCCAGATTAGGCAGGGAATCGCGCTTGATGCGGGCAACCAAAGCCTGCTTGATATCGCCTACAAGTGCAGGGCCCTGATAAGTGAGCGCTGAGTAAATCTGGATAAGGCTAGCACCCGCTTCGAATTTTGCGATGGCGCTCGCAGGTGAATGAATGCCGCCGACGCCAATGATGGGGCAGAATCCTTCGAGCCGTGCGTAAGTCTCCGCGAGAACGCGCGTCGACAGATCGAAGAGGGGGCGGCCGGATAAGCCGCCCGTTTCTTTGGCTGTCGCCTGATGGCGCAATGTGGCAGGCCGAGAAATCGTCGTGTTCGACACAATCATTCCATCCAACCCGCGTGCGCGCACGATCTTAACAATGCCGTCGAGTTCATCGCGCGTCAGATCGGGTGCAATCTTCAAAAGAACGGGGCGGCGCGGATGGCTTTCGCTGGCCGCATCGCGTGCCGCAATGACGCGCGCAACGAGATCGTCGAGCGCTTTCTCATGCTGCAAATCGCGCAGTCCCGGCGTGTTCGGCGAGGAAATGTTGACAGTGAAATAATTGGCAAGCGAGGCAAATTTCTCAATGCCAGCAACATAATCGGCGACGCGATCGACGGCATCCTTGTTCGCGCCAATATTGACGCCGACAATGCCGCGCGGGGTGCGTGCAGCCAGACGACTGAAGGCGGCATCATGACCTTCGCTGTTAAACCCATAACGGTTGATGACCGCTTCATCATCGGGCAGGCGGAACAGGCGCGGCACTGGATTGCCCGGTTGGGGACGCGGCGTGACAGTGCCGATTTCGGTAAAGCCAAAGCCTAATCCGAGGACGGCATCAGGCACTTCGGCGTTCTTGTCGAACCCAGCTGCCATGCCAACCGGGTTAGGAAAATCAAGCCCGAATAGCGTTGTGCGCAGCAAAGGATCGTCATTATGCTGAATGGAGAAAGGCAAAGCGCGCAGTGCGGCAATGGTCATGCCATGCGCTTTTTCAGGATCCATCGCTGCAATGAACGGGCGCGCGAAGGAAAACAAAAAGCTACGCATTACAAGGACTCCGGAAACACATGGGCGCCATCGCGATCGCGTGCCAATTCATGGACGGCGGTGACAGCCGAGAGTGGCATGGATCCATAAAGGTGAGGAAACAGATCACCACCGCGCGAGGGTTCGTAAATGAGGGCTGGCCCAAGAGCCTGCCCATCCACCGCAAGGAGCAGCAAATCATCCTGACCAGCAAAATGTTTGGCTGCCGTCTCGCGCACCTGCGAAGCTGTCGAGAAATGAATGAAACCATCGGCATGATCCACGGGTGCACCCGTGAACACACCCTTGTCGGTTGCCTCCTGCCACATCGCGCGCGGCATGATTTTATAGATGGCCATGGCCGGATCCTCGCATGATGACGGGCTAGCTGAACATTCGATGATCTTTGAAGCCGCGAGAGTTGCGCCCGTCAAGCCGAGTGATTAAGGATGGTCGGGCATAGACTGCCGCAGGATTTGAGCGCGGCGAAGATTTTTTCGCGGATTGTGCGTCGATGATGCTATCTCATGACCAAATTTGGAATGCGATCGATTCACTGGCCGAGCGGTATGGGCTGAGCGCGTCTGGCCTCGCCAAACGAGCCGGCCTCGACCCAACGACCTTCAATCCATCCAAACGGGTTGGGGTGGACGGGCGTCTTCGGTGGCCATCGACGGAATCCCTCGCCAAGGTGCTCGATGCGACGGGAGCCAATCTCGACGAGTTCATGGCTCTGATTGGGCGCAAGCCAACCGGCAAGACCCGCCGCAAAGTGACGCGCACCGACGCTTTCCCATCCGGACAAGGCCTATCCACTTTGGCCGGTGCAATCGTCGATCGGCGCAATGCGGTTGTCCGGGTCGAGGGTTGGGAAGGCGCACCACTCTACGGGCCGGGAACGATGCTGGTTGTCTCTCCTGATGCCCCCCGCAAGGGCGATCGGGCGGCCGTTATGACCCGTTCGGGTCTGAGGATCGGGACGTGGCGACGGAAAACGGCCAAGGCGATTGAACTCGCTTCCGTGACCGATACCAGCCCCGTGATCCAGATCCCGGCAGGCGATGTCGTCTGGACGGGAAGAATCCGGTTTGCCAGCCAATAAGGCTCATCGCAGCGGCCCGATGATTTTCAAGGCGTCCCCAAGCGGTGTGGTCGAGATACGGACGATGCCGTAGAAGGGCGTACTCAGCTCATTAATCAGGAAGATCGACGCCGAAACGGAGATCGCCCCGACAACGAGAGCCCCCAGAGCGATGGGGTTTGGCGGGGTAAAGAGCCCAAAACTGGCAAAAATCAGCGCGAGCCAGAGCATCACGACAAGCTGGAACGCCAATGGCAGGGTGTCATTCGCCTCCTGCTGAAGCATCCAGCGCGCTTTAGATAAGTCATAGGCGAGGGAAAGCGCGCGATCCCGCAGGATCTCGTCGCCCGGATTGACCATGGCCATGGTCCGAATGAGGCGCTGCGCTGTTCCATGCAGATGGACCTCAGCTCCAATCTGCTCATCGTTCGATGCGCGCAGATCGAGATTAGTTTTCAATGCCTTTTCAATGGCTTGACGGATGGTGGTGCGCACATCGATCGCCCGGTCGCCAAATTGCTCGAGGGTGCGGTCAAGCATGATGAAATCAGCGGCCGCACCTTTGAGGTCCATGGCGACAGAATCATAGGAATTCTTTGCCGAGGTAATGAGCAGCGAGAGCACCAGGCCGGCAATGGTTGCCACAATGCCCGTCGCGAGCTTGACGATATCCATCGTCCGGTCGGTCAGATGTTCCTCCGGCAAGCGACGATTCAGAAAGAGCCCAAGGGCGGTTCCGGCGAGCATCAGCATCGTCGCGGTTGCAGCTATGAGAAGCGAGTGCACGGCAGGAAGAACTCCGAATGGGTAGCGGAGGCACTATTGGAGAAAGCAAGCTTGGTCTGCAACCGCGCTTGAAGGCAAATAGCTCACAAGTGACTCAACTGCGTTGACTTTCCTGCGTCCATCCGCCATAAGCCCGCGAGATTTTTCACACGTCCGCAGCCGGGAGGCGCGACCGCAGAAAAGCGGCCCGACCCCCCTCGGCGCGGCGTTTCGTTGCCCCAAAGGCAACGGCTAGACCGGAGATAAGACCGTGAAACGGACCTACCAGCCCTCGAAACTCGTGCGCAAGCGCCGCCATGGTTTTCGCGCCCGGATGGCCACCAAAGGCGGCCAGAAGGTCATTGCGGCCCGCCGTTCGCGCGGCCGCAAGCGGCTTTCAGCCTAATTGCGTTTAGCTCCCGAGGCGGTGGCCGCCATGATCGGGAGTGCATGTCCGCCTTCCGCGTCCCCGAAAGCGCTAAGCCTTGCGGGGCAAGGCCCTACGGAACACAGCCAATTGGCCCGACCCGCCACCCTTCCGGTGCGCGGGTCTTCGTATGAGCGCTTGTTGAAACGGGCCGATTTCCTAGCCGCCCAACGCGGACGCCGTTTTTCAACCCCGCTGATGACCGTTCAGGGCCTCGCCCGCCCCACATTGGCAGAAACGCCTGCCCGTCTCGGGTTGACCGTCACGCGCAAGGTGGGCACTGCGACCGAACGCAACAGGATTAAGCGGCGCTTGCGGGCGGCCTTGCGCCTCTGCGCCGAAAGCGCGCAGAAGGGTGTCGATTATGTTGTCGTCGCTCGCCGTGACCTTCTCGCCGCCCCATTTGCGTCCATTGTAACTGACCTCGAAAACGCCATGAGCCGCCTCGGCCCAAAGCCAGCGGCAAAACCGACACCCTCTCCGGACAGGCCGCGCTGAGCCATGCAAGACCAAAAAAATCTGATCATCGCCATTTCGCTCTCGCTCGCGATTTTGCTTGGCTGGAATTATTTCTACGCTGCGCCGAAACTCGAACAGCAGAAAAAATCTGCTGATTTCGCGCAAACTGCGCCAGGCACGTCTGCTGATGGAAAAGTGGCCGCACCAGTTCCCGGCAGCGCCGCAGCCGATATCACACTTGCACCAACGCGCGAAGCAGCCCTTAGCGCTTCTCCGCGCGTGACGATCGATTCAGCAAAGATCCGCGGCTCTATCGCGCTCAAGGGTGCTGATTTCGACGATATCGCTCTGAAAGACTATCATGAGACGGTCTCAAAATCGTCACCGAACATCATCGTCTTCACGCCACCTTCAGCCAAGGACGGATATTTCGCGCGTTTCGGTTGGCTTGGCGTCAACCCTAACGATCTGCCCAATGCGCAGACGGTGTGGACCGCGGATCAAACTAAGCTCACGGAAAAAACGCCTGTCACGCTGACTTATGACAATGGCAAGGGACTTGTCTTCAAGCGCAAGATCGCGGTCGACAAAGACTATATGTTCACTGTTACAGACCGCGTCGAAAATACATCCGGAACAGAATTGAAGCTCACGCCTTATGGCTTCATCCGCCGTGTGGGGACGCCGTTCACCGAAGGCTATTATATTCTGCACGAAGGTCTGCTCGGCGTGTTTGGCGAACAAGGCCTGAAGGAACTGACCTACTCCACTCTCGAGAAGGAACCGAACCTATCGGTGACCGATAAGGGCAAGGATTTCAAAGCTTCGCAGGGCGGCTGGGCCGGGTTTACCGATAAATATTGGGCGTCGGCGATCGTTCCCGATCAGAACATCGCATTCGATTCGACGCTGAGCATGGCGATGCCGGCTACACCCAACGCGCCGAAAGTGTATCAGACCTTCGTGACGCAGCCGACAACGACCCTCGCAGCGAATGGGACGACGGAGGTCACGACACGCCTGTTTGTCGGGGCGAAGGAAGTCAACACGCTCAATGATTACGAAAACAGCCTCGGCATCAAGCAATTCAAATTGATGATCGATTGGGGCTGGTTCTGGTTCATCACGCAACCCTTGTTCCGCGTGCTCGATTTGATCTTCAAATTCACGGGCAATTTCGGTATCGCGATTTTGGTCGTCACTGTGTTGGTGAAGGCCGTCTTCTATCCGCTCGCCAACAAGAGCTACTCTTCAATGGCGAAGATGAAGGCCGTCCAACCGCAAATGATGGCGATCCGCGAGCGCTTTGCCGATGACCGCGTGAAACAACAGCAAGAATTGATGGAGCTCTACAAGAAAGAGAAGATCAATCCGCTCGCTGGATGTTTACCGATCCTCATCCAGATCCCGGTCTTCTTTGCGCTCTACAAAGTGCTTTTTGTGACGATTGAAATGCGTCACGCGCCATTCTTCGGTTGGATCAAGGATTTGGCTGCGCCAGATCCGACATCGATGTTCAACCTGTTCGGTCTTCTGCCGTTTGCCGTACCCGCCTTCCTGCTGATTGGCGTTTGGCCGATCATCATGGGCATCACGATGTTCGTGCAGATGAAGATGAATCCGGAGCCGACAGACCCCATCCAGAAGACCATGTTCACTTGGATGCCGGTTATCTTCACCTTCATGCTGGCCTCATTCCCGGCCGGTCTCGTGATTTACTGGTCTTGGAACAACTTCCTCTCGATCCTGCAGCAATATGCGATCATGAAGAAACAGGGCGTGAAAGTTGAATTGTGGGATAATCTGCGCAGCATGACGAAGCGCCCGGAAAAGAGCGGCTAAGATGGCTGGCCCCAATCCCATCGAACGGGGCCTGCCGGAAGAAGCACGCAAACTCTTCGGCGGCGAGGTCGATTTCAAATGGGGTGCAGATACGATTGAGGGCCTGCCCCCAATGGGGCTGCCCGAGATCGCGTTTGCCGGCCGTTCGAATGTTGGTAAATCAAGCCTTGTGAATGCGTTGACTGGACGCAAGACGCTGGCGCGCATTTCGAACACGCCAGGCCGGACGCAGCAGCTTAATTATTTCAATGTCGGCGATCGTTTCATGCTCGTCGACATGCCGGGCTATGGCTATGCGGCCGTCGGCAAGGAAAAAGTCGCGAAATGGAATGCGATGCTGCGCGCCTATCTGCGCGGACGCGCCAATCTCTATCGCGTTTATGTGCTGATTGATTCCCGCCACGGCGTGAAACCGAACGATGCGGAAATGCTCGACATGCTCGACGAGGCGGCCGTGTCTTATGCGCTCGTCTTGACGAAGGCAGACGAACTGAAGAAATCCGAGATCGAGCCCACGCTGGAAGCAGCGCGGGCCGCACTCGCCAAACGGCCTGCGGCCTTTCCTGAAATCATCCTGACATCAAGCGAGACCGGGGAAGGCATTGCCGATCTGCGGGAGGCAGTTGTTCGTCTTCTGCGCGAGCGGGGTAAATGACGCGCCCCAACCGTCTCCTGATGCTGATCGGCACGCTCTATGGCGCGCTCGGTGTCGTTATGGCGGCGCTCGCCGGACACGCTATGCCGGGCTCAACATTGGGACCGGGCTCACAATTCCTGATGATCCATGCAGCCGCACTCATCGCGCTTGGCACCGCGCTTGAGACAGGCCTTGTCACCGAGAAATCGGGGCGCATTGGCGCCTATCTTCTGCTTGTCGGGACTGCGCTCTTTTCTGGCGACATGGCGATCCGTGCCTTCCTGCACATGCCCCTCTTCCCGATGGCAGCCCCGCTCGGCGGCTTTGCCATGATAGGCGGCTGGCTCCTATCGGGTTGGGCAATTCTGACCGCCCCCCGCAAACGGGACGAGCGGGACGAATAAATTCCGTTTTCGTTTTTGACGCCGGATGCTCTAGAACGTTTTTGCGCTTTCGGGCGTTGACCCTGCCCTTTATGCCCGGCCTCACCCGCCGGCCCCATGGATGATGCGATGACCGACCATTCCGATCCGCACCTGCAGGCCGAAATTCTCGTGCAGGCCCTTCCGCACATGCTGCATTATGACGAGGCAACCGTTGTCGTGAAGTATGGCGGCCACGCCATGGGCGACGAGAAAGTGGCGCGCGATTTCGCACGTGACATGGTGCTACTTGAACAATCGGGTGTGAACCCGGTCGTCGTGCATGGCGGTGGCCCACAGATCGGCGCGATGCTGGCCAAGCTCGGTATCAAGAGCGAGTTTGCTGCTGGTCTGCGCATCACGGATAAGCCAACCGTTGAAGTCGTCGAGATGGTGCTCGCCGGGCAGATCAACAAACAGATCGTCGGGTTCATCAATAATGAAGGCGGCCGCGCCATCGGACTCTGCGGCAAGGACGGCAACATGGTGCTTGCCAAAAAGGCGACGCGTGCCATCGTCGACCCTGAAACCAAGATGGAAAAAGAAATCGATCTTGGCTTTGTCGGCGAACCTGACAAGGTCGATCCGCGCGTGCTCGAAAATCTGCTCGGCCGCGAAGTGATTCCGGTACTTGCGCCGGTCGCCAATGGTGCGGATGGCAACACCTACAATGTGAATGCCGATACATTTGCCGGTGCGATTGCCGGGGCCTTAAAAGCCAAGCGCCTGTTACTGCTGACAGACGTGCCGGGCGTGCTCGACAAGAACAAGAATCTGATCAAGGAATTGACCGTTAATCAAATCCGCGAACTGATTGCGGACGGCACCATTTCTGGCGGCATGATTCCGAAGGTCGAAACCTGCATCTATGCCATTGAGGCAGGCGTGGAAGGCGTCGTGATTCTCGATGGTAAGGTACCACACGCCGTGCTTCTTGAGCTGTTGACCGACCATGGCGCAGGCACGCTGATCAGACCCTGATCCGCAAGAGGATTCATGACGGAGACGAGCACCATCGCCGCCCCCCTGCCGCTCAAGAAAGCGCATGATTTCGACGATGTGAATGTCTGGATTTTTGATCTCGACAACACGCTCTATCCGCATGAATGCCAGCTTTGGCCGCAAGTCGATCAGCGCATCACCTTGTTCCTTGTCGAAATGTTTGGCCTCGACGGGATGTCGGCGCGTGCACTGCAGAAATATTATTACACGCGCTATGGCACAACGCTGAAAGGGCTGATGGACGAGCATGCCATTTCGCCGCATGATTTTCTCGATTTCGCCCATCAGATCGACCTGTCGCTCGTCGACCCCGATCCACGTCTGGGTCTCGCGATCGAGGCACTGCCGGGCCGAAAGCTGATCCTCACCAATGGGTCGCGCCAACATGCCGAAAATGTCTCGCGCAAGCTTGGCATCCGCGATCATTTCGAAGAGATCTTTGACATCGTCGCCGCCGATTTCGTGCCCAAGCCCGAAACGCAGACTTACGAGAAGTTTCTCGCCCTGCACGATGTCGATCCATCCCGGGCTGCGATGTTCGAGGATCTCGCCAAAAACCTCGTCGCCCCCGCCGCTCTTGGCATGAAGACGGTGCTGGTTCTGCCGAAGGCGGTTGACCCGTTCCGCGAGACCCATGAGCAAACCGCTCCAGATGCACCCTATATCCATTACCGGACAACTGACCTCGCCGGCTTTCTCGAACAGATCGAGACAGTACGCGGTGTCCGCTCGGCCCCGCCCCTGCCCAAGGGATGACAGCGCCGCCTGCGATTGCTAGGACAAAGCCCCCTACCCCCCAACGATCACCACGGGATACCGACCATGTCGCACGACGCTCTTGCCTCCATCATCGATGCCGCTTGGGAGAAGCGCACCGAATTTGGCGCATCAACGACAGGAGAAGTGCGCGAAGCAGTCGATTTTGCCTTGCAATTGCTGGATGATGGGCATCTTCGCGTAGCCGAGCGCGACGGCGCAGGCTGGAAAGTCAATCAATGGCTGAAGAAGGCGGTGCTGCTGTCCTTCCGCTTGAACGATAATTCAATCATCAAGAACGGCCCCGGTGAATCCGTCTGGTTCGACAAGGTGCCATCGAAATTCGACGGTTGGGACGCAGCCCACTTTCAGAAGGCCGGTTTCCGTGCCGTACCGAATTGTACCGTACGCCGCGGCGCCCATATCGCCTCAGGCGTCGTGTTGATGCCATCCTTCGTGAACATCGGTGCCTTTGTCGATTCCGGGACGATGGTCGACACTTGGGCTACAGTCGGCTCCTGCGCGCAGATCGGCAAGAATGTGCATTTGTCCGGCGGCGTTGGCATTGGCGGCGTACTTGAGCCGTTGCAGGCAGACCCTGTCATCATCGAGGATAATTGCTTCATCGGCGCACGCTCGGAAGTCGTGGAAGGCGTGCGCGTCGGCGAAGGGGCCGTCCTCGGCATGGGCGTTTACATCGGCCAGTCGACCAAAATCGTCGATCGCGCGACGGGTGAAATCCATATGGGCTATGTACCGCCCTATTCGGTGGTCGTATCCGGTTCACTTGCGAACACGACGCTCAAGGGATCGAACGAAACGCTATCCCTCTATTGCGCGGTGATCGTGAAACGCGTCGACGAAAAGACACGCGCGAAAACGGCGATCAACGAACTCCTGCGCGACTGATGCTTGACGCACGCGACGCCGTCCAGCTGACGCAAGCGTTGATCCGGTGTCCGTCTGTGACACCGGAAGAAGGCGGCGCGTTGCGCCTCATCGCCGATATTTTGGGCGCTGCGGGATTTGAAACGCATCTGTTGCGTTTCTCGACGGATGGCACGCCCGATGTCGATAATCTCTATGCGCGGTTCGGGCGCGGCAATCCGCATCTACTTTTTGCCGGTCATACCGATGTCGTTCCAGTTGGTGATGAAGCCAAATGGAGCGTGCCGCCTTTCTCGGGCGAAATCCGCGACGGCAAAGTGTATGGTCGCGGCGCAACGGACATGAAGGGCGGCGTAGCAGCCTCGATTGCAGCAGCGCTCCGCTTCATCGACAGGCATCCCAATTTCGGCGGCTCGATCGGTTTTCTTATCACAGGCGATGAAGAAGGCCCTGCCATCAATGGCACGGTCAAAGTGCTCGACTGGATGCAAGATAATGGCGAGACATTCGACCATTGCATTCTGGGCGAGCCCACCAATCCCGAACAGCTCGGCGACATGATCAAAATTGGGCGGCGCGGGTCGCTAACCGGCCATATTGTGGTGCAGGGCAAGCAAGGCCATGTCGCCTATCCGCATCTTGCCGACAATCCCATTCCCGGCATGATGAAATTGGTGCAAGGCGTCCTCGCCGAGCCGCTCGATCATGGTACTGTGCATTTCGGTGCCACCAATTGCGAATTCACCACTCTCGATGTCGGCAACAAAGCGACGAATGTTATTCCGAACGAAGTGCGGGCAACGTTCAATATTCGCTTCAACGATATCTGGACGCCCGAGGCGCTCGAAGCGGAAATTCGTAAGCGGCTCGATCAGGCGGCTGGTAATAGCATCCGTTACGAAGCACGCTTCGAGCCGACGAATGCGATTGCGTTCATGACGCAGCCGGGACCCTTCGTTGAAAAAATGTCGGCTGCCATCGAAGCGATGACAGGCATCAAGCCGCAACTCTCGACGACGGGCGGCACATCGGACGCACGGTTCATCTGTAAGTATGGGCCGGTGATTGAGTTTGGCCTTATCGGCAAGACGATGCACCAAATCGACGAGTACGCCGATGTGGCAGAACTTGAGGCGCTGGCGAAAATCTACGAAGGCGCAATAGAGCGCTATTTTGCCTCGTAATCGACTTTAACGAGATAAAGTCCATCGGGCGGGGCCATTGGGCCGCAGCGCGTGCGGTCGCGCGCTTCGAGTGCGCCCTGTAAATCATCCGCCGTCCATTTGCCGGATCCTACCTCTACAAGCGAGCCCGTGATCGAGCGGACTTGGTGATGCAGGAAAGAGCGCGCAAAAGCGAAGATCCGGATCTCATCATCGATGCGTTCGACATCGAGGCGTAAGAGCGTCTTTACCGGCGAAGCAGCCTGACATTCCGCCGCACGAAACGTTGTGAAATCATGCTTCCCGAGAAGGCGTTGAGCCGCTTCGTGCATGGCCTCAGCATCGAGCCGCCATTTGATGTGCCAAGCACGGCCCTTGTCGAAAGTCAGCTTCGCGCGGCGATCATTGATGCGATAAATATAATGCCGCCCGGTGGCGGAAAAGCGTGCATGAAACTCATCATCAACGGGAATGACATCAAGGATGGCAATCGAATCGTAAGCGAGCCACGCATTCAGCGCTTCGCGTAATTTCAGCGGATCCCATTGGCGTACAAGATCAATATGGGCCACCTGCCCGGTCGCGTGAACACCAGCGTCGGTGCGGCCCGCACCATGCACGCGGACATCTTCATGCGTGAAGGATTTCAACGCCGCCTCGATTGCGCCTTGGACTGAGCGGCCATTGTCCTGAAATTGCCAGCCGACATAGGCCGAACCCAGATACTCAATGGTGAGCCGATAGCGCGGCATCAGCTAAGGACCGTTCCCTTGGCGACGGCAAAACCGCGCAGCAGATCGTCCGATTTCATCGGCTTAGACCCGGCGCGCTGCACTTCGAGAAGGCGCACCGCGCCATCTCCACATGCGATCAACAATCTGTCATCGAGCGCGATGCCCGGTGCGCCTTGCTCATCGCTACGCGTGGTGCGCAGCACCTTTATGCGTTCTGGACCCTTCGCGCCATCGATAATGCAGAACGCACCGGGGAAAGGAGAGAGCCCGCGTACATGATCGTGCACCGCTTGCGCCGATTGGGTCCAATCGATGCGGGCTTCGTCATTCGCGATCTTCTTGGCGTAGGTGACACCCTCTTCTTGTTGCGGCGTGAAGGCGAGTGTGCCGCGCGACAGTGCAGCAAGCGCACGGCCAAGCGCATCCGCACCGGCGCGCGATAGACGGTCATGCAATTCGCCGACGGTCATTTCGGATGTAATCGCAACTTTTTCGACAAGACCGACGGGACCGGTATCGAGGCCAGCTTCCATTTTCATGATAGCAACGCCGGTCTCGGCATCGCCTGCCATGATAGCGCGCTGAATGGGTGCAGCCCCACGCCAGCGCGGCAACAAAGACGCATGCACATTCACGCAGCCAAGCGAAGGTATATCGAGCACGGATTGCGGCAGGATCACGCCATAGGCGACGACAACGATGAGATCGGGCGCAAGCTCGGCCAAGGCTTCGACGTCGGCGGGATCGCGGAAATTTTTCGGCGTCCGGACCTCGATTCCAAACCGCTCAGCGGCGACATGAACCGGCGATTCGCGCAATTCCATGCCGCGCCCGGCCGGCGCAGGCGCGCGCGCATAGACGGCTGCGACCTCATGGCCCTGTCCGACGATCTCGGCGAGCGTCGGCACGGAAAAATCGGGCGTTCCCATAAAGACGACGCGCAGCGCCATCAGAGATCGTGCTCGCGTTTGGCCTGTTTCTGGAATTTTTTGACCACGCGGTCACGCTTCAACTTCGATAGATAATCGATGAAGAGCTTTCCTTCGAGATGGTCGATTTCGTGCTGCAAGCAGGTCGCAAGCAGGCCGTCGGCTTCAAGTTCGCGCGCCTCGCCCTTCTCATCCTGATAGCGGACGCGAATTTTCGCCGGACGTTCGACCTCTTCATAATATTGCGGGATCGAGAGGCAGCCTTCCTCATAGACAGACAGTTCGTCCGACGACCACACGATCTCCGGATTAAGAAAAAGCATAGGCTGCTTGTCTTCGCCCTCGCGGGCGAGATCGATGGTAACAATCCGCTTAGTGATTCCGACCTGCACGGCGGCCAGCCCGATGCCGGGGGCCTCATACATGGTGTCGAACATATCGGCGACGAGCGCACGCACATCGTCGTCCACCCGCGCGATTGGGGTCGATTTCTCCCGCAGAACGGGGTCAGGCAGGATGATGATCGGTCGCAAAGCCATGATGGGCACGACATAGTCATTCCGCCTTGCGGCGTCAAAGCCATTTGGCGGCACGTTCGGTATTTGTTCCCGGTTTGGGAATCGGCTATGCTAAGGTCCATGGCTCCGAACATCGTCTCTGTCTTTTTCGACCGGCTCCTGCAAGGCCAACTCTCCACCGCCGAAACGCTGGCGCTCGCTTTTGGCGTGGTCTGCATGCTTTTGATCGTGGCGGTGATGCGCGGATCAGGCGCACGACGTGGGCTTGCCGAAGAGGCGGCAGCAGCAGCCGAACGCCAGCGCGAACTCGACGATAAGGTTGCGCTCCTCCTACAAGCGCAGGCGCAGATGAGCGGCCGCGTCTCCCAGATCGGCGAGAGCTTCGATAGCCGCCAAACCCATCTCGCAAGGCTTCTGGCCGAGCGGATCGACAGCCTCAATGCGCGGCTCGGCGATGGGCTCAAGGAGAACGCGACCAGCACGCTCGAGAATCTGGCCAAGCTCAATGAGCGGCTGGCACTGATCGATCAAGCGCAGAAGAATTTGAATACGCTGACGAGCGAAGTGCTGACACTCAAGGACATTCTCGCCAATAAACAATCACGCGGCGCTTTCGGCCAAGGCCGGATGGAGGCGATCGTTAAGGATGGGCTACCGAACGGCGCTTACGAATTTCAGGCAACGCTGAGCAATCGATCACGCCCCGATTGCACGATCAAACTCCCGGGCGATACGCGCCCGCTGGTTGTCGACGCCAAGTTTCCGCTCGAAGGTTTTGCCGCATTCCGCGAAGCGCGCAGCGATGAGGAGCGCAAGGCGGCATCGACGCGCGTGCGCACCGATATGCAAAACCACGTCAAAGATATTGCCGGTAAATATCTCATTCCCGGCGAGACGCAGGATATCGCAATCCTCTTCGTCCCATCGGAATCGATCTATGCCGATCTCATGGAGCATTTCGACGATCTTGTGCAGAAAGCGCATCGCTCACGAATCCTTGTCGTTTCACCTTCGCTTTTGACCATGGCCATCCAAGTGATGCAGGCGATTGTGCGGGATTCGCAAATGCGCGAAGCGGCCCATCTCATTCAGGATGAGGTGCGGAAAATTCTCGACGATGTCAGCCGCCTGCGCGACCGCGTTGGCAAGCTCGAAACCCATTTCCGTCAGGCGAATGAGGATGTCGCTGCCATCATTGTCTCAGCTGACAAGGTGGTGAAGCGGGGCGACAAGATCGAGGCGATGGAGTTCGGCGAAGCGCCGCCGGCCGTTCCCGCCCCGCCCGTGCGCCCGAGCGAGGGCGGGCTCTTCGCGCTTGATCAGCGCACCGTATCGCGCTGAGCGAAGTTACGAATCCCGTTCGTTGATGCACTCGTCCAGCAGCGTATAGGCGGTCTCAGCGCCTTCATCCTCGCCATAGGCATCGATCAGCGTGTCGAGCGCCGCTGTGATGAGGATGGCGGCCGCCGTATCAGGATCACCAAGGCTGCCGGTATCGAGCAAGGCCACAAGCTCCGCCGCCAGCGCATCGAGCGCATCATTGCCGCCTTCATCATCCGCATTCTGCGCTGCAGCCTTGCGCTCCGCCTCGCGGGCGGCTCGGGCTTCGGCCAGAGAGATGATGTTAGGACGAGGAGGCTTGGTCATGGACAGAATCTAGGGATGGACCGGGCGCTTGAAAAGATGTTTTGCAAAACAGCAAAGTTAACGTTTGATTTTATGCAAACTTAAGAGCTTGCCCGATCCGACGCGATGAGCGGGTCTTGCCGGGCGGAACGGCTTAGGCCATTGCTCGGCCATGATTTTCGACACGCCCCTGCCGATCGATGCCGTTCTGGGCGACATTGCCGCTGCGCTCGCAGCGCATAACCGGGCGGTGCTGGTGGCCCCGCCCGGGGCCGGCAAGACGACGCGGGTGCCCTTGGCGCTGCTTGATCACCCTAAGCTTAAGCGGGGCCGTATCCTCGTTCTGGAACCGCGGCGGCTGGCAGCGCGCGCCTCGGCAGAGCGCATGGCCGCAACGCTGGGCGAAAAGGTCGGCGAGACGGTGGGCCTGCGCACGCGGCTCGACACCCGCGTCAGCGCAAAGACGCGGATCGAAGTCATCACCGAGGGCATTTTCACGCGGATGATCCTCGACGATCCGACGCTTGAAGGAATTGCAGCGATCCTGTTCGACGAATTTCATGAACGCTCTCTCGATGCCGATCTCGGACTGGCGCTAGCGCTCGATACGCAGGCGGCGTTACGCGAAGATCTCTGCATCATGCCAATGTCGGCAACGCTCGATGGTGCGCGTGTCGCCTCGCTTCTCGGCGATGCACCCATGATCGAATCTGAGGGGCGGTCTTTCCCGGTCGAGACGGTTTGGCTTGGCCGCGATGCGACACGGCGCATCGACGAGCAGATGATCGATGCAATCATGCGTGCGCTGCGCGAAGAGACAGGTTCGATCCTCGCTTTTCTGCCGGGCCAGGGCGAGATCATGCGTGTCGCGCGCCAGCTTGAGGAGAAGATCAAAACGCCGAACATCATTGTCGCGCCGCTTTATGGCGCGATGGACCCCGCTGCCCAACGTGCAGCCATTGCACCTGCACCGCAAGGCTCACGCAAGATCGTGCTTGCAACCTCGATTGCGGAAACATCGCTGACCATTGAAGGCGTGCGCGTCGTCGTTGATTCAGGTCTCGCACGCGTTCCACGGTTCGAACCCGATCTCGGATTGACGCGGCTCGAGACCGTGCGCGTCTCGCGCGCGGCGGCCGATCAGCGCCGCGGTCGCGCAGGCCGCACGGAGCCTGGACTTTGTTACCGCCTCTGGGAACAGGCAGCCGAAGGCGCGTTCGAGCCTTTTGCGCGACCGGAAATACTGTCCGCTGATCTCTCAGGACTGTTACTCGATTGCGCGGCATGGGGCGAGAGCGATCCGACGCGCTTGGCCTTTCTCGACAAGCCGCCTGGGCCTGCGCTCAAGGAAGCGCGCGCCTTGTTGCATGAACTCGGTGCGCTCGATCATAACAACAGGCTCACAAATACCGGCAAGACATTGCGTGCTCTGCCGTTGCCGGTACGCCTCGCGCGCATGGTGATCGACGCTGTGCCGGGTGGCGAAGCGTTGTTGGCAGCAGAGATTGCAGCCCTCTTGTCCGAACGTGGCCTTGGCGGTGACGGCACCGATCTGCGGTATCGGCTCGATCGATTTCGCCGCGAGCGCGGCAGCCGTGCCGACGATCTGCGCCGCATGGCACGCCATTGGGTGAAGATTGCCGGCGGTACTCTTGATGAAACGCCATCCGATCATGCCGGTGTTATCATTGCACTCGGCTTTCCCGATCGCATTGCCAAAGCACGCGGCGCGCAGGGCACCTTCGTGATGGCGAATGGGCGCGGCGCCATGATCGAATCGCATGATTCCTTGGCGCGGGAACCTTTCCTCGCGATTGCCGAGATCACCGGCGGCGGCACTTCAGCACGCATTCTCGCCGCGGCACCAATTTCGCTGGAGACGATCCTCGACGCATATGACAGTCGCATTGTCACGCGTGACGAAGTGTCGTTCGATCCGCAAGCAAAAGCGGTGCGGGCGCGGCGCACGACGCGCCTAGGTGCAATCGTCCTGTCTGAGAATACGCAACGGGCCACCGCCAATGACGAAACTAAAGCGGCGCTATTGAAGGGCGTTGCCACGCTCGGATTTTCTGCCCTGCCCCTGTCCAAAGCAACCGCGCAATGGCGCGACCGCGTCAATTTTCTCCGCCGCGCCGAAGGCGACGCATGGCCCGATCTCTCCGATACCCATCTGATGGAGACGATCCTCGATTGGCTTGGGCCATATGCGGATGGCGCGCTCGCACTCGCCGACCTTAAGGAAGGCCTCGTCGATCAGGCTTTACGGGCGACAATCGACTGGAATTTGCAGCAAAGGCTCGATGCCGAAGCGCCTACGCATTTCGATGCACCATCTGGCCAGCACCACCCCATCGATTACGATGCAGGCGATGATCCCGTTCTCGCTATCCGTGTGCAGGAACTATTCGGACTCAAGGATCATCCCTCGCTCGCGGGCGGTCGTGTGCCTTTACTTCTGCATCTGCTCTCGCCTGCGCATCGACCAATCCAGATCACACGCGATCTTCCCGGCTTCTGGAAAGGCTCGTGGGCATCTGTGAAAGCCGAGATGAAAGGCCGCTACCCCAAACATGTCTGGCCGGACGATCCGGCGGCGGCGGTTGCGACCCATCGTGCGAAACCGCGCGGCACTTGAGGCTAGTTATTCTCCCAGCGCTCGCGCCACATTTTTTCCCCTGCCATACAATCGCTCCGCGGCGCTTGCATCTGTGCTTTGTGAATCGGCAACGGATCATCGGGAATCGAAGCGATTTCCAGCAGGATCTTGGTGCGGATCGCGTCAATAAACTGGCTCCGTTGACGGATTGGGATAACAAAGGAACCGGGACCCCCAATCACACAATCAGCAAAATAATGATCAAGATTCTCGACATCGCGATATCCGGATGTCGGGCGGTTTAACATGATAGGTAGACCGTTGATGACTATGCCTTCTGCCAAAGCATCGTCGCGCGCCCGTTCAACCGGGCGGCCATGGTTGTTCGAGCCGTCGCCGGAAATATCGACTACTTGTTTGAGACCATGGAAATTATTGTTCCTGAACATAGGAACCGCAAAATCGATGGCACCCGAGATGGAGGTTCGTGAAAAGCGGCGCACGGGCCGTTCGATCAGCTTGTTCGTGAACCGCGCCGCCGTCTCCGCATCCTCGATGATGTGCCAATCGGCCACGATCTCGCGTGATGCGGTGCCTGCCCATTCGAAATAAGCCACAGCAATCTTGCCGTTTACGCCCTTCTTGATCGCATTGAGAATCTCAGGAGAATTCAGCGCTTCGATATAACCTTCACGCTGCAGCTTCTGCTCTTCTGGATCCATGGAGTAGGAGACATCGACGGCCAGGATTAACTCGACGTCGACATCGATCTCACCATCGCGAGCTAGGGCAGGCGACATACAGCCGAAGATAAGGGCAGCTAACGCACAAAGAGCGCCGCACAACCGCATCCTGACGCTGTGACTGCAAGCCATGGCCCGATCCCTTCCGGCCCGCCCGATGATCGGAGTGTGCCAAAGGAAAAGCGCGCCGCCAAGAGAATTCACTAGGACTGTCACAAACGCTGCACGGACTTCACGCCAAGCCACGGCCATGCCATGGTTGCGTTCGCTTACACTGACGGAGGGGAATATGCGCGCTCTGGTTCTTAGACTTGCGTTTTCAGCCGTGGCCAGTTTGGCATCAGTGGGTTTAGCGCCGGCACAGACCATCAAGCCGGCGATCGTGTACGATCTAGGCGGGAAATTCGATAAATCGTTCAATGAGGGTGTCTATCAGGGGGCCGAGCAGTTCAAAA
>Ga0214917_10000496_pt1 | contig 51798 bp, 45 predicted proteins | sample LL_1208_BB_MetaG_FD_177983 | JGI IMG/M metagenome (GOLD analysis project Ga0214917, IMG submission 177983) | Freshwater microbial communities from Lake Lanier, Atlanta, Georgia, United States - LL_1208_BB | ecosystem: Environmental > Aquatic > Freshwater > Lake | place: USA: Georgia | collected... | reverse complement strand
GGGGTTCGTACAAAGAAGGTCACTACGTTCCCTTCTTGACACTCACGGGGTTCGTACAAAGAAGGTCACTACGTTCCCTTCTTGACACTCACGGGGTTCGTACAAAGAAGGTCACTACGTTCCCTTCTTGAAACTAAATAACCCAAAGTTCTTCGGGTCAAACCACGCTTGGAGAACGCCATCAGCGGCATTCGGACTGAACAGATTCACTGCCACCATCTGTGCCCCCGTCTGCTGACAGACCTGGAGGCTATTTTCCTTGAAGAGCCGCGAGTTATCTGTTGTCTGCCCGCCGATACTCGGCTGCACGACGCAGAAGCCCGCCTGAGCCAGTGTCAGCTGTGTCGTGTCACCCTGGTTGCAGTTCGGCTGGCTCGCCTGCGCGATCGGGCCGATCGTGGCCGGCTCAAACCACATTGTGGAGGAGTTCTGCTCAACCGCGTTAGTGACCTGCCCCAGCGTGGTGCTCTTGAGCTGCGTGAGGAAGCCCGAATACGTGTTGACACCAGGCAGCAGATTGTAGCCAGGCGACACGTCGGGGCACACTATCACAAAGCCGTAGCCGCCTGCTGCGCCACCGGGGGCCGTAAATTCAGAAACCGGAATGCTGCAGAGCTTGGACTGCTGCGCCCACAGATTGTAGTTGGAGCCCATCGCGTGACCACCGAGGGCCTTTTGCGTGGCAGCACCCAGGCTATTGAGATAGTCCACAGTCATTGCACCGTGGAGACGGAGGATCAGGAAGAACGGATCGTTGTTCTGCTGACTGTTGGGCGTGTTGAACGCTGCGTCGCACGCTGCGGAGATCATCTGTGCAGCGGGAACCTTGTTCCGCGTGAGCATCTGCCAGTTAGAATACCGACCGATACCACGGTTCAGGCCCAGTGCATTCCGCCACACACTCTGGAGAGACCACTGATTCGTGTCCACCATGCTACAGACGATAGGGGTGTCACGCGCTGCGGGATCCGGCCAGATGTCAAACACGACGGCACGTGCACCAGCGCGCACCTGCTGCGTGACAGCCTCGGGAGACACCGAACCGATCCACGGCCTCGTAGACCCAATAGGCTCCGTATAGATTCCGCCAAAATTCGCCGTGGCAATCTGGAACTGCACCATCGGCGTGGAATCTGGGATTCCGTTGGCCTGCATGTAGGCCGCCAGAGACTGACGCGCGCTGTAGATAGAATCGTAGGTTTTGCCTATCGCACCGGTGGGTGGTGTGGGTGTCGTAAGGGTGTTTTGGAGGGTGAGGGTACAGTAGACAATGATCGTCAGTGCGATGCCTGCAATAATGCAGTGAAACAGGACGCCCATCTGGGGCTTGTCGCCCAGCGGTGCAATCGGTGTAAAGAGCCTCTTCGCCGTCTCCATCCTCTAGTGGCTGACGCGGATTTAGGGTAGGAGTGCGCGCAGCTGGGATGCTGTCAGGATCTGAAGGCCGAGCTCCTGGGCTTTGGTGATCTTGGTGCTGGTCGGCGTAGGTCCATCGGGATGCACCACGTGCGTCGCCTTCTTACTAACAGTATCCGCGACCTGGTGCCCCGCGGTCTGGAGCGCAGCCTCCAGCGCCTTGTCGCGGAATCCCGTGAGAACAACCGTCATGCGGGGGCCGGTGGCTGCGGGTCCGGCTACGGGCGCAGCTGCAGGCGGCACAGCGACGGAAAGCTCCGTCTCGGCACGCCAGGCCAGATAGGCCGGCACGGCTGCCACGATGGCCTCAATCGTGGTCGTGCTCAGGCCCGCCGGCTTCGCTGCGATCAATGGTCCTGTAGACCAAGAGGCGGGATCCGCGTTGAGCTCCAGCAGCGGCTTGAGCTTGCTGTGACCGATGCCACGTCCGAACTTACAGCTGGCGACCATGAAGTTCAGCTCCGTCCAGCGACTTGCAGCGGCGCGGAGACCATCGTAGGTCCGCTGGGCAGCGGCGGCCTTGAAGCCCTCCACGCGCGCCGCAAAGTCGGCAGCGGTGGCTCGGTATATCTGACCAATCGTGCGGAAGCCCGCCGCGTAGAGCTTTGCGACCACACCTAGACCAACATTCTCCGCACCGAGCTCACCGAGTGCACGTGTTAGTTCAGCACAGGCACCTTCTGCAGCGGCAGCGCCGGCCGTGGGGCGAATGTGGATGCCGCAGGCGCTCCAAGTCCATGTGCCCGCCGGCGGCATGGCGGGACCCGCAGGAGCAGGCGTGTGAACCGCGACGATCTGCGGAATGACGTCACCTGCACGGCGGATCTCAATCTGGGCACCGGGTCCTACAGCGTTGTCGTGGATCCATCGGCCGTGGAGTCCCGTGGCCGCGCTGATGTTGGCGCCCGCTAGAGTCACCGTGTCAAAGAGGACACGCGGGATGATCACGCCACCGGCACTCACGTTCCACTCCACGGCACGTACCGTCGTGGTCGACGTGTTGGCGGTGAGGCGAGTCTTCCAGGCCACGCGATCCGCCGGATTCACGGCGGCACCCTTGCGGACCTCGGGTTTCTGGGCAGCGGGCGCGCGCGCAACGTTCGGTGCTACCACGATACCATCCATCTGGTACGGGCTCTTGGCTTCTGCGTTGCTGAAGATCGCAGATAGGCGCGCGGGAACCATGTCTGCCGCGGGGATGGTGGTGGCACGGGCGATCTCGTAACCGGCCGCACGGAGCAGCTTGTAGGCCTCCTCAGGAGTGCGATCAGCGGGTGAGATCAACTCGTACGCGACGAAGCGGACCTCGGCGAAGAGTGTGGGGTCAGCATCCTTGCGGTTCAGTGCGCCGGCCACGATATTGCGTGCCAGCTTGCCAGCGGGGATCGCGGGGCTATCTGTGCGCATAATGAGTTCGCCTCGGATAGCCGTTACGGTACCCGCGGCGGCCTTGAGCCCCTGGAAATACGGTACGAATGCGGAAATATCGCGGCCGCGCATGCCATCACCGCGCGTATAGAGCTTGCCAGTCGCAGGCAGCCACAGCGCAGAGCAGCCGTCCAGCTTAGCGCTGAGGTGGTACGTCGGTGCGGCGAAGCGGCCGAGCCACTTTTCCAGGCTGCCGTCTGCAGGTTTGATTTTATTGAGGGATGGGAGGGGGATGGGGAGGTCCACTTCGTCACCTGTGGAGACCGCCGCGCCAACCTGCATCAGGAAGGGGTGCGTCGGTGCAGCAGCACGAAGCTGGTCTACACCGGCGTCAAACTCGTCATCTGTCATGAGGAGTGTGAGGCCATTGTGATACGCGTGAGCGGCGGCGGTCAGGCGAGCCGCGAGAGCTGCGATGTGCGTGGAGTTCATCTTCGTTGTATCTTGGATCGTCGTGTGGTCCTAAGTGGTGATGGCGGCGACGGTAATCCCTTCAAGTTTTTAATCATCTGTGAACCCCAGTGACGCCATGATCGCTGCATCCGCCTCTGCTATCTTGGCTTCCATACGTTCCGCTGCTGCCTTCTTGGAATCTTCCTCCAGAAGAGCCTGTGACGGCGCCGCACGATACACAGCCGCGTCGGGATGGGCCAGCTCCGCGGCAATCTCCTTGTACGGCAGATCCACCTCCTGTGCCGTAAATTGGAGTGGTGGAGAGGACCAGAGATCCGCAGCATGTGCGGGTTCCAGAGCCGCCCGTATCTGGAGAATCCAGGCCAGAAGAACGCGCATCCGATCCGTCGCCGTCCAGCGCTTCCAGTGCAGCCGAAAGGCCTCTGCGATCGCCGTGTGCAGCGTGAGCCAGCCGCGATGCAGTGCGGCGCCGCGACTCTGCAGCAGGGATTTACCGATCTCCAACCAAAACCACACAGGGGATGCACGCTGCTTTGCCGGTAGAGCCGCAGGTCCGCGCTCAGCGCACCGCAACGGTACGTTGCCCTGGTACTGTGGCGGCAACAGCGTCCAGGCAACGGCGGCCAGCGCCGCACGGAGTTCTCCCGCTTCTAGAGAGGCAATCCAGCGCCCCGCCATGAGTCGCATCTCCATGTGGTCTTCACCCCGCTGCCACACCCGCAGCACGGCTTCGCTGTCAGCCGCCGGTGGTGGCGATTGTTCCCGCATCGTGCTGACATCATGGGTCGTCACATCGCGGGTCGGCCACACCACGGGAGTCTGACGGGCTTGTGTCAGTAACCGTGCCGTCACCTCAAAGGCTATGCTGCGGACTTTCGGATCATTGCGAAACTGACGCCACCCCTCCGCTGCGTCACCGGCCATCTCCATGTGTGCTTGCGCCGCGGTGGCCGCGTCAGACCAGAACTGCTTGAGCAGAATGGGTACCACAGGACTCGGTGAACCGGCACCCTGTGCTGCGGCCCACGCGAGCCAGTAGGAAGCCCACAGAGAACCAACAGCACCGGGTGTGGCCACGAGTTCGGCGGTCCACCTTTGGGCAGCACGCCGTTCGCGCTTGTCTACGGCGTCGCGGAGTTCCCGCCGCACTTCGCTGAGCGAGTAACCGCAGATTGTATCGGGGTCTGGCATGGTGTTCTTCTCTATCTTTTGCGGCTGCTTGCCGCTACTGATTTTGCGCGCGGCGACTAGGGGGTATGCTAGATATGGAGCTCGGAACAACGTGGCCTCTCGTGATTTCCATCACGGTCGGTTTGATGTGCTTGTTCTATCTATGGGAACTCCTGCGCTCGTACAAGCGAAAGGCCCACGTAGACCTGGAGGGAGTGGAGGCCTTCACGAATCTTGGTGGTGGTGTGGATACACGGCTGGATTCCGCGTGTTATGATGCCTTCTACGCCAAGGTCTACGATCAGCTCGTCCAGCCCCAGGCCCGCGTGGCACTGGAAACCAAGGTGCCCGTGGAGTGGATGACAGCAAACCAGAAGCGCAGCGTGGGGGGCATTCGCGTGGCCGATGTCGGTTGCGGGGCGGGTCTCCATGTGGAGCTGTTCAGGAATATGGGTGTCCGATCCGTGGTTGGCTATGATCGCAGCACGGCGATGATTACGGAGGCACGGCGTCGGTTCCCCGAGTCGCGCTTTGAAGTCGGTGACGCGCGACAAGCCACGATGATGGCGGCGGATTCGGTGGATCTGCTGACCATGTTCTATTTTACACTGTACACCATTCCCGAGCGTGCGGAGGTTCTGAAGAACGTGTTCCTCTGGCTCGCACCTGGTGGTATCTTCTGCGTGCACATTGTCAACAAACTCAAGTTTGATCCCGTCCTGGAAGCCGCATCGCCATTCGTCGGCTTCTCTGTCCAAAAATATGCGGATGAACGGATTACAAAGTCCAGCGTCGCGTTTGAGGAGTTTGACTACGAGGGTGACTTCCAGCTTCACGGATCACGGGGCACGTATGAAGAGATCTTCCGCTTTAAGGACGGGCGGATTCGCAAGCACGAACAGCGCGTCTGGATGCCGAATATTGATGTTCTGGTGGGCGAAATCGGTGCTGTTGGATTCAAGTACATGCAGCACGTGGACCTGACAGCGATTGGTTACGAATACAACTATCTGTTCATGTTCACGCGCTAGACGCGCTGGATCTTGTCCGCAACCACACGCGGGTTCGCTGCCGCGAGCTGTGCGGCGCCCTCCTTGCGAAAATCGTGGGCGCAAGCGTGGAGCTCCGGTAGACGATGGGTCCCGCAGAAACGAGTCTTACACTTGCCGCATGCCAAATCGGTTAGTGCGAGCTTCTTGCGGCAGCCGTCACAGCCACAACGCTTCTGAGGCGGAGCAGGGGCCGCGGGCTCTTCGTCTTGGATGCTTAGAGCCGGCGGTGTTTCCAGCTGGGGCTTGGGAGTCATAAGGGGCGTGAGTGCCTTGAGCAGTTCAGCGAGTTGAGCAGCGTTCATCCTGTCGGCCATGGTGGCGCGCCCTTGACTGGGCGCGTCATTTTTAAGCAGCGGGTTATCTCTGTACGGGATATGGGGCAGCTGTGGGATGACCCGTGGATCGCAGTCGCGGCGGCCCGTGACGGTACAGGAGGAGCAGGGCCATGGAATACACGGTTCTCACCACCGGTTCCCGTGATCCCAGAGGGGCTGCAGTTTCAGTGCGTGCGTTGGGGTGATCTGACACAGAACCAACAGGATGCCTGGGCAGGTCTCGTGGGTACGCGCTGGCTTGCTCGTGCTCTGGAGAGGCGGCTGGAGGGGGCATGGCTGCCGGTCATCTGGGCGACAGCGACGGGTGACCTGATGGCGACGTGTGTGTTGCGGCCTAGGTCGCAACAGGATAGCGAGGCCAACGTGTGGCTGCTGGAAACACTGCGTGCTCGCCGTGGTCACGGTGCACTCCTGCTTCGCTGCTTGGCTCACTGGATCTGGTCTCGGTCGGGACCCTTCGTGCTCGGCTACACATGGGAGCTCGGGCTCGCGGGCCTTGCGGCGGCCTGGTGGCGCGGATGGCTCGTTACGGCTGCGGAGATTCAATATGGCTGGGTTCTGCGTCGCGAGTCTGACAGAGCCTGTTCGTTTTGTAGCGGATCACCAGTATCATGGAAAGAACCGCGGATACAGCAACCCACGCTGCTGCAGTTCGGTGACGTCTGGGCCATCGTAGATGATTCGGGTCTATGTGACAGCACGGGATACGTGCTGGCGTGGCGCGGAGATGTGCCATGGAATTCTGTGTTTGTTGCGGGAGACTGGGAGAAACTCTGGATGCGATGTTCCGTGAGACCTACACCAAAATGGCATGCGACGGGTGAGATTATTGTTGTGGGTTATTTGAATTCGGCCCGTTCGCTATCGCCAGTCTGGATTACTGCGGAGATTTAGTAGCTCATGATCACGTCACCGTCGGAGTCAAAGAAGAGGTGGTTTGCCTTTTGGTTTTGGTCGTGGTAGCTGCAGCAAGCCGCGTGTGCGGGGATGAGTGGCGGCATGTCCGCATACTCATCCTCGCTGTCGGTGCTGTACTCCTCCGTCTCCAGATCCTCTTCCTCGGGCTCCTCAGTCTCCTCGGCCTCCTCAGAGTGAAAGTACCGAGTGACCTTGAGGGCCGGTGCCTCGGCGTGCGGCACGGGAATGAATGTCTCCTCAGGTCGCTCCACCGTACTCAGGAAGAAGTTCAGCGCATCCATCACACGCTGAACCGTTGCCGCGCCGAGAAAGTGATCCACGCGCAGATCAGGCGCGACTGTTCCAGCGCGCAGTAGCACATCAGGAAAGCCCGTCACGCAGAGCTGAAGGCTATCAAACAGATCCGCATCCGCAGAGAGGCAGTCCAGGGCCAGCTTGTTCCAGTCCTCTGTCTGGCGACGCGTGAGGACCAGCTGCTGCTTGGCGGCAGCATCCGAGTCCTTGTAGGTCACCACAAACTGGTCTTCCGTTGGTGTAGCCTGGATCTTGAATGTGTCAGGCTTCTTCTTGAAGTCCTGGTAGTTGAGAACCCCTGCGAAGCTGGACTCCGAGAGAGTAGAGGGAATCTCCACACCCTGCTGCTTTTGCGCAACCTCCAAGAAGAACTCCAGCCCGTCCAGGATTGTGTGGTACGTGCGGTCATTGCGACTGAACTCTTGGAAGTCAAAGAGAACAATCGGCAGCCCCGTCATTTCCATCTGGATCATGGCGAACGGCTCACAGTCCGCGCGGAGGAGACCCAGCGCCGCCCGCGCCCAGCGGAACACGTCGTTGCCGCTCAGCGTCTGCTCTGTACGGATCTCCTGACCCGCATTCCGATAGAGGTAGTTCAGAGAATAATGATCTACCTCTGTCATCTTGATCTTGACCACATCATCTGTGGTACCGTCGCCGAAGGCGAAACGAATAAAGCGCAGAGTGAAATTCATGGTAGCGGGCATCGTACTGGTGGTGGCAGGGAGCCTAAAGCCGTGTCAACTTTGCGCCCCCTAGGCCAGCAAGAGCCGCTCGGCCGCGTTCACGTACGTGCGTTCTACATCCACGTAGAACTTGGCCAGCAGATTCGTGGCCTTCGCTGCAATGTCCTGAATATACGCTTCCGAGGAGTCCCCCGCAGTAACATTGGGGTGCAGCCGTACAAACTCGGTTTGCGTCTCGGCATCCTTGAGCACAACGATGAGGCTGTTGAGGATCTCCCACACATTCGCAACATGACGTTCATAGAGCCCCTGGATCTCTAACAGAGCATCCTTGACCTGCTTCGGTTTGACCCGCGCAGCGGGTCCCGCCGCGCAGACACGCAGCGAGTTCGTGGTCACTTTGATCTGATCCAGGAACTCTGCCTCAGGTTTATCCAGCACAATCTTGTTGCCGTACGCCGAACGGAGCCCCGATAAAAACACGGATTTCCACACTGAGTTGAAGCGAACCTTGGAGCGATCACCTGTTAGTGTATTCCAGTCCTCCACACAGAGGAACTGTAGCGTGGCCCAGGGATACACGCGACTCAGATTCGGCAGTGTCCAGTAAGGATCATTGCAGACATTGGTCTGCACATCGCGATTCGGCAGCGTCACGCCCGCCAGTGTCTGTGCACGCATTGCCGCAGGGGAATTCTCCAGAGCCAGTTGCTGACGGAATGACTTGAGTGTCTCCAACAGCGTCTTGGATGCAGATTGCGGAATAGTGTACTGGAGTGCTTGACCGGGTGCTGGTGCGTGCACGAGACTCGTGGCCGGCGGGCCGTATGCATACGCGGGCGGGGGCGGCGGCGGCAGTGGCTGAGGAGCATATCCGTAATGCGGCGCAGGGGGATACGGCTGGGGCACCACACCCGCAAAGCCCGGCTGGTATCCAGGCACGCGCTGCTGGAAGAATGTGCCCAGTGCCGCATAGAGTGCATCCGCGGATCCTGTGCGCTGCAGAACACCGAAGGTCGTATTCGCCGTCTGCGTATCTGTACGTGTCGGAAGCGTGACGGACCATCCCTGTGTCTTACGAAAGAGTGCCTCCAGCATTGTTGTCAGATCCAGCTGTTGATCCTGCAGCGGCTTCGCGGGATCATTGTGCAGTGACTTAAAGATGTTTTCGTAGAGGACACCTGCGAACCAGGGCATGCCCGCCGCGTCAATGATGCGCAGCGGCAGAACACTCTGCTGGCCGGCCGACGAGGGGATCGCAATCGGATTCAGGAATTGCGCGCGAAGAGCACCAGTGGGCATCTCGGGCTCATCTGCTGGCTTACCCCGCACAGAAATCGTGGCGTTCGTCATGTTGCCCACCGAGGCACCGAGTGTCAGATAGAAGTGGAGTTTCTTCGCAGCGAGGTGTGGGATCTGAATCCTGAGTTCCATGGGGCTGCCTACCGGTTTGCCGACATCGGCGGGCATGATATACTGCTTCTGAACGAGCCAGTCACGAACGTCTTGGAGTGCACCACCCGTTTGTTGCACAATACCACTGACAACGACTTTGCGAGAAGGAGTGGCAACCTGGATGGAGGCCAGAGACGCCACGATGATGGCAATCGCCCTCAGCATAGAGTTTGCCAGCCGCTTACAGATCTCGTCACGGGTCTTGTCGCCAATGAGCTTCCGCGGATTACCGTACAGAAGCTCCGTGCGCTTTCCGCTGATGTCGGTCACAAACGTACGGAAGGCCCCACCCGCGGCATCTTCCTTGAGTTGTTTGACGAGCTGCTCCTTGAGGAAAATGGCATACTCGCCGCACACACCGGGGCGGGCCAGATTATCAATGTCGTAAAGATCCGGTTTTGCCAAAATGCGGGCGGCCACGAGAGACGCCTTGTCCAGATCACGCTGCATAGCGGGGCTCAGAGGAAACGGATTCTCGGTACCAATATCAAGGCTCGCTTTGCTACCACCAGCGCCCATCCCTTACTGGCTACCGAGAAGTTCTGCGCGCGCTGCGACCATGCGTTTCAGGCACTTTTGGATCGTGACGGTACTCACACCACAGACGCGTGCGATCTCGACCTGATCTATGCCAATGTGCTGCTCGGCCAGGCTGAAGGTGATGGCCGCTGCGGTCAGCGAAGGCGGCGTGTTTTCGGGTACCATTCCGAGTTCTTCTACCCGCTGACAGATACGGAACACCATGGCTTCCACGTCGGTCTGTTGGGCTCGCGGAATACTCAGATTCGTCAGAAACGGCTGGATGAAGTCCTTGTAGGTGGTCGTCTTGGTGACCCGCTGGCGACCAATGGCCTGGCGCTGCCGCGCACGATCGGTGTCGGTTGCGGTTGCTGCGGTTGCTGCGGTTGCTGCGGTTGCTGCGGTTGCTGCGGTTGCTGCGGTTGCTGCGGTTGCTGCGGTTGCCTCCACAGAACTCCCGCTCTTCTGCACGGCATAGGTGTCCGTCTTCTGGTCCACCGCCCGAATCGTCAGCACGTGCTGAAACTGTTTGATCCCCTTGGTTACGCAGCGCAGCGGCAGCTGAAAGATTTCTGCAATGTCTTTCGGTAAACGCTGTGCATCGTGTCGGCGAAGTGCCTCCCACAGGCACGCCGCCAGCATCGCATCTCGCTGCTCCTGCCCACGACAGATCTGGCTCGCTGTCAGTTGTGCGTAGAGCTCTTTGGCCTCTTCCAGGATAGCAGTGCCGATGCCCGCGTTGCTCGCACGAACTGTCAAACTCTCAAAGACCGACCACAGAGTCCGCTCGCGGTACGGCATGAGATTCCACATGTGGTAGCGCTTGAGGCGACGCATCATCGGCGAATGCTGCTTCGTCATGATTATGGTGCCAAGGCTGCTTTCGGGCAGCAGATGGTTGATGGGAAAGCTGCAGCGGCTGGGGTCACTCCCGTTGCCTCCGTTGTCACTGCTGAACCAACGGTACTCGGCGTTGTGGTCCAGCGGAATATCCACGATGGTGCCGCACCGTGTGCAAACCACTTCGGCACCATCATTTGTTAGGGAATCTCCGTCTTCGCAGAGTGGGCAGGTCGCTGTTGTGCGCTGGAGAATATCCATGGGGTCTGGTGGCTCTTCTGCGGTGGCCGCTGCTTTGGCGGCGCGTTGATAGGAAGGCCAGAGATCGGTCATTACGTCAAGTGACCATCGCAATCTCTGTTAGTCAATTTTGGGCAAATAGGCTCCAAATAAATGGTGAAGTGATGTACAATGCTGAGTACGTGCAGCATATTGCTCTGTTATATCATCATCGTTATCTTTATAATGAACAGAAAGCTTCCTTTTGCGATCCTCAATAGTTCGTGAGAAGTTACGTTTCATCTTCTCTTTATAGAAGGAAGACACATCAGATCATAGTGTTTAAAGTAATAGTTTCGAGTATTGAAGCGAACCTTTTCAGATGGCTGCGGCTTACAGGTATGTGCGCCGGCGCCAAAATTCATAGCTGTTAATTCAGCACGAAATATCAGACATTTATAGGAACCATAATCATTTCCATATTCCACCGTATGCAGATCTATGTCAGACAAATCGGCACGCTCACAATGAGGAGTAACCATATTCATACCACGAAACTGAATCACAGTTGTTCCAGCTGCCTCTTCAGAATCTAACTCATCATCTGTAATGCATGCCCACTCATCCATATCGCATACCATGATCCATCCAGATGAAATGTCATTCCAACAGGTATTTTTAATGCGCATACGTACAAGATTACTTATTTCTGTTCCACGATCCCATTGAATAACATTACAACCCATGTCGCGCGCAATATCTGGACTTTTGTCTGTGCTATAATTATCGTATATGGTAATCAGGGCATTTGGATGGAGGCGGCGGTGATGTAGAATCGTATCTTTGATAAGTGTTTGCTCATTATAGCACAGTATGAATATAGATATACGTGTCATTATTATGGCCAGATATAGTTTATCCTATGACCAAACGTCGCAATAAATTGCTGGGAGATGCTAGGGGATGGCAGCCACGCCACAAGACAACTACGGTTACTTTGGACCAGACTACGACTTTGCGGCAAATATTCCACTGCCGGGCGAAGTCGGTGTACGCCAAGAAGCATCCATCGGGGCGATTATTGACAGTATCGGCGGTGTAAACTATTATGTGGATACGATCGGGTTTGGAGGCCCAACCTTCTTTGACTCACACAACCCTCAGCCTATGGGTGCGCGATTCTTCCTGAACACGGGCACTCGGTGCTCCAATGGTGCTTCCATGTCGGCCTACTTGGATGGTGTGACGAAGGGTGATCTGTTGGGCCAGAGTGTCGCAGATGCGCTGGCGTCTGCGGGTCTGCCGGGACTCAAAGGTCTCGCGCCCGGTATGCTTGAGAATGCACGGGATGCACTGGATCCACGTCCCATTTTTAGTGCTGTGTCTGGTACGGGGTATCCCGTCTGTCAGCAGGTGCAGTGTCCTGTTGGTGACATAAATGGATCCATTCAGAATGCGCGGGATTCTGGAGGGAAACCGTATATTTTGGATCCCGTTACCTACGTGAACAGCATGCCGACCCAGACCCGCTGGGTTCAGGCCTATGATAGCAACGGTGGGCAGATTCAGGTTACGCAGGCTGAGTTCACGGCGGCGGCAAAGTGCTACAATGCGGATGGCACATACCAGACGAACCCACCTGCGGGATGTCCGCCGACTGAACCGCCAGCTGTTGGTGGTGCGGCGGCGTCACCGTTTGGTCTCTGCACCCTCGTGCAGCCGCCTACGCTGCCACCGACACTTGCGCAGACTCAGACACAAGAAGGGTTTGAAGATGCAAATGTCAACGAGGCGCAACAGCGCCTACTTGCATTGCTGGGTGTCGCAGCAGTTGGCCTTGGTACAGCATGGTGGCTAACACGACGGTAACTGATGGCGCCGTGCAAAATCTGCTGAAACATGTCATTGACTTGACACATTTCAGCTATAAACGGGAGGCGCCTACAGCACTCCAGCTTTCTTCAGCCGTTTGGCACGCTTGCTACGCATGCGATTCAATCGGCTTCAGTCGGCAGGTGTTCAGAGAACACCTGCCTTCTTCAGCCGATTGTACACCGTGACTGCCAGCAGGCCTGCCACCACTTGTGCCACAATGTACGCAACCGCTGACTCAGAGGCAATACCCCGATTGTACAGGGTCATGATCGTCACCGCCGGATTGAAGTGACCACCGCTGATGCTACCTCCCAGGAAGGCCAGAACCGCCAAAGTAGCACCGATGGCCCAGGGGTTGCCTGTCGCAACAATGACTGACAGGAAGATGAACGTACCCAGGAATTCTACAATGATAGCCAACATGTTCATTATTTTTCTATTTACATCATAGAATTATTCACAGATGGGGAAACTCTGTTTTTGCTTTATGAGTTACGGTGATGTGGAGCAGCGCGATATATGGCAAGCCTTTTTCAAGGATGTACCCCACTCCCAATACAGTGTTCTTATACACCGGGTGGATGGGCGTTATGAATCCTGGATTCCAGGTGCACAGCATATAGCCACGCGCCCATCGGCATGGGGAGACTACAGTCTTGTAGAAATTGAACTTGATCTATATGAAAGAGGTATGGTAGACAATGATTGTGACTTCTTTATTCTATTATCAGGTGACAGTGTGCCACTTTATCCCTTTCAACATGTAAAACAGGCTATTACAGGCGATCGCATGCATATAGTTGAACCTCAACAGAAAGATATTAATAAACGTGAATTGAACATTGTGAATAAGCATCTGTTGCCGAATCAAGAAGCATATAGGTGGCGCATGGCATCGCAGTGGAAAATTCTGAGCCGTGCAACGGTATCAAGGGTCCTAGAATATAGAACAACTTTACATGCTGTATTCGGCAAAATATTTTGTGCAGATGAACATGCGATTGCTAACTTGTTACCTTTGCTTAATATTCATCCAATATCTACCTCTTCTACATATGTTGCTTGGTCCAAATCGGGGCTATGCAGATTAGATCACCGACCTAGACCAAAAACCTTTCACCTCTATGACTTGAGACCCGAAATGCTAAAGACTATTCGCGAATCAGGTAGTTTATTTTTACGCAAGTTATGTAAGTTAACACAGGTCCCCCCATTGCTTTTAGAAACCGATACTCTACCAAATATCTCCAATGTGCCACACATACCTGCCCATATTAAGAATCCCGCAATAATAGCGAGACTAATGCGTAAATTTTGCGGTCAGGGCTGAACATGCTGAATAATCGTGTTGTTGCTGGTTGTAGGAAACAACGACGTCAGACGGGAAATAGCATGGTTCAGCGCTGAGAGACGCATCTGTTGTTGTGACAGCAAGTTGTCGTAATCACGCGTGTGCTGAAGTAGACATTCCATTGTTGCATTGACCGATGTTCTTGCCTCCCCAAGCGCTTTTCGTTTATTGACAACGTGTTCATTTGTCTCCGCTACTTCACGTTGCCTTGCCACCACATCCTTCCATGCTGAGATTACAGGCACCAGCACTGTGTTCCAACAGATACGTGCCAGAAACGTATGTTCAGGTTTCTGGAGCGCAACAAAATCAGATTCTGAGTGCAGATAGATTGCCACTTCACTTACAGTAGCTCCTGTGAGACTCTTGGCAAGCGGGGCGAAACGATTTGTAAACAGGTCTGCCACAGCCCGGTCAATGTTGTTGTTGTTGTTGTTGCTCATACCTGACCCAGTGGCTGCTATTCGGCTTTAGCTGGTTGTGCGGTCGCCAGCTTCTGCGAGACCACGCAGCCGTGACTCCAGTAGCAGACGACTGGAGATGTTCATACTCTCCAGCTCCTGGAGGAAGAGCTTGTATGCATAGGGGACGCGGACCTGGCTGAACTCGGTCGTGTTACCGCACCCCGTGCATCGCCAGATATTGTACTGCTTGTTGGCGACACCGATGAGGCCGCAGCCCTTACAGACCTGCACCTCAAAGTTATCCGATGCCTCCATCATGCGCTCCTTGAGGAAGACCGATGCGCCGTGCGCAATCATACAGTCGCGTTCCATCTCGCCGAAGCGGAGACCACCCTCGCGGGCACGGCCCTCTGCCGGCTGGCGCGTCAGCATGACCAGTGGACCCGACCCTCGACTGTGGATCTTATCGTCCACCATGTGCTTCAGGCGCTGGTAGAAGATCGGCCCCATGAAGATCTCCGTAGCCAGCTGCTTGCCTGTGTAGCCGCAGTAGAGGATCTCGTTGCTGTACGGCTCAATGCCGCGGGCCAGGAGCTCCTCGGCCACACCCGCCGCCGTCATGTTCTTGTTGAACGGCGTGGCGTCACCCAGGAATCCGTCCTCGCAGCCCAAGCGGCCGAGGAGGGTCTCCATGATATGCGCGATCGTCATGCGGCTCGGAATACAGTGCGGATTGATGATGAGATCCGGCACGATACCACTGGCCGTCTGGGGCATATCCTCGGGTGCCAGGATGAGTCCACAGGTGCCCTTCTGACCGTGACGCGACGCGAACTTGTCACCGATCGTCGGGATGCGCTCCTCGCGCACACGGATTTTGACGAAGCTGTAGCCCTCGCCGTTACGGCCACGGTAGATCCGATCCACGTAGCCGTGCTCGTTGGTGCGCATGAGCTTGCTCACATCGCGGAAGCGCTTGCCACCCGCGGCTTCCACTGCCTGTGCGGCGGCCACGGAGGACATGGCCTGCAGCGCTGCGTGGTTGATGCCCGCCATCGCGGCACCATCTGCACCGCGCAGACGAATGGGTGCGACCTTGCCGATCAGAACATCATCCTGCGTCACGTAAGTGTTCTCGGGCACCAGACCATCGGGCCCGAGCTTGCTGTAATTCGCCAGCTTCATGTGGCGCGTGGTCCGCGGATCCGGCTGACAGAATCGCTCCTCCTCACCACTGGCCTGATTCTTCTTCTCCTCATCCTTGTACGTGCGATAGAACTCACTGCGGAAGAGGCTGCGATCCAGTGAGGCGCGGTTGATCATGATGGAATCCTCCTGGTTGTAGCCCCCGTACGTCATGATCGCTACGACCACATTGTATCCACTCGGCATGCTCTGAGCACGATAGAAGCGGCTCATGTAAGGGCTCGCAAGGGGCACGTTGTTGTACCAGAGGAGGTTAGCCATGGTGTCCATACGCTCGCGGTGATTGAGCGCATAGACACCCATGGCTTGCTTGCCCATGGCCGACTGGTAGGCGTTACGGGGGCTCTGGTTATGGTCAGGGAAGGGGATGTTTGACGCCATTGTGCCCAGAACCAGACACGGGTGGATCTCCATGTGAGTATGGTCGGCACTGAGCGCATCCGCATCCATCGCAATATAGAAGTTCTCCGTCTCCGTCGGGTCAATGAACTCCAGGAGACTGTGCCCCGCCGGTGACTGCCATTGCATGATGTCTGTCCAGCTGTAGTTGGCCACGGCACGCGATGCACCACAGGTCAGCCATGCGGGAACCGCCTCAGGGTGGTCCCGCAGATCACGCACCGCCGCCGCGTTAAGCACAGGGCGCATCAGACGACCACCCTCTGTGTTGATCCAGATCTCGCGCCGCACCGGCTTGTACGTGATACCAATGTGCGGGTGGAGGCGACCACAGCGCTTGGCGGCACGGAGCTTCTCGGCGGCAGCGGCGGTGGCTGCTGCATCGCAGAGGAGGACACCAATCCATGCACCGTTCACGAACACGCGAGGTGCAGTGTGCATCGCCGCGATGCCTGCATCCGCCAAGTTAGACATCTGCAGCTGATCATACAGAAAGTCCACAACGGGCTCCGGCGAGATCGGCAGTGACACGATCGCTGTGCTGCTGAGGTTCTTCACAACACCAACAGCGTGACCCTCGGGCGTCTCGGCAGGGCAGACGAAGCCCCACTGGGTGTTGTGGAGCTTGCGCGGGGCCAGGAGCTTGCCCGTCTTCTCAATGGGGGTGCTCAGACGCCGCAGATGGCTGATGCCCGAGAGATAGGTGAGGCGGTTCATGACCTGGCTGATGCCCTGCTTCGTGCCCATCTTGCCACCGACGAAGTTGCCCGTGGCCAGTGACGACCGCATACCCACAGTGACGATCGTGGACTTGAGGATCTTGTAGATATTGTTGGAATTGATAATATCCTCCACCTTGCCACTGCTCTTCCAGAACCCGTTGTGAATCTCCTTCACGAGACTGGTCTTCATATCCTTGATGACCTTCGTGCCGAAGAGATAGCGGAAAAGATTGCCCATGAGGTTGCCCGGCAGCTCCACCTTCTTATTCGGATATGCGTCACGATCATCGTGAGGGACACGACCCGTAAAGACATCCAGCACCTTCTTGGTCATGTAGCCGATGAAGGCCGCCTTCTCATAGAGCATATCCTTACCGCCGATATGGGGTAGAAGCTCCTCCGTGAGGATCTCGCGCACAATCTGGGGGCGCGGAGGCTTGACGCTCTGCAGTGTATTGGCTGTGTAGGACTCACGGCTGCCACCACCGCTGCCGAGGTTCGCTGCGAGCCACTCGTGCGCCTGTGCCGTTGTCTGCACACCCGCAGCTGCCTCAATGCATTCCTGGAAGATCATGCCGTAGGGGGTTTCCAGACTGCCACAAATCAGCCGAATAATGTCCGCGTCGCTCTCCACACCGAGGGCCCTCATCATGATGAAGAGTGGCACCTCTGTCTTGATGCGCGGGCACGTCACAATGATGTGCTCGGGATTGATAGCCGACTTGGCATTCTGCATGATCTTGACAGCCATGGACTTGGGGGCACCCTCATTGTCAGGGCCGATGGACTTGATCTCAATGACCTCGGCCTCCTTGTTCCGCACCTTGTTGTTGCGGAAGACGAACGGCACATTCTCCGACATGCGCTCCTGGCTAATAATAATCCGCTCTCCGCCCTGAATAATGAAATATCCGCCGATATCCTCGCCACACTCGCCGAGCTCGCGGGGAGTCTTCTCGGGTGTGTCGCGAAGAATACAGTAGTCACTGCCGACCATAACGGGAATGCGCCCCACCTGAACGTGCGGCAGCGTGCGCTGGCTCGTCGTCACGACGGGATCGCCACCTGTGACTGACGGAACGCGCATGGTGTACGTTGCGATGATATCCGTGTAAACGGGTGATGCGTAGGTCAGATTCCGCAGGCGCGCGTCATTGGGATACATGGCAGTCACCGCGCCGTTGTTCTCAAAGATCGTCGGCTTGCGAACCTGAACATTCGCGAACTCCACGCAGACCTCCACCTCGCGCGGCGGCGGTGCCCCATCTTCGGGTGCAGCGGCCTGCAGAAGTGGCCCACCCGGCTTGGTCGTCTTCATCGCCGCGGCACCCGTCTCATCCGCCCCCTCCACAGAGACACGAATCGCAGTGCCCGCCGTACCGGCAGCTGCGCGTGTTGTGCCCGTAAGATTCAGATCCGGCGAACCTGTGACACGTACGGGGCAAGATCGCAGAATCGTTTGAGGAACCTCCACGTTCATGAAGTGGTTGAAGCTGGAGATCTGATGGTAGACGATCTGGCGATCGTCGTGCTGTGCGTAGAACAGCTCCAGGAGATTCCGGTAACCGGTCGTCATAAAACTCATCGTACTGGTCGCAGCAGCAGCGGCAGGCCCCAAATCACTTTTGGCCGACATCCCTGACAGTTCATCTGCCGTCGTTTTAAGCTCTGGTGTCATTAGATGCCAGAGGAGGTAAAGGAGGTTGTCATGGAAGTGGCGCATGAGATGGAAGGGGGTGGCCCCACACGCCGCCGTCGTCGCACAGGTGGCCGTCGTCGGCGCACGACACGGGCCGCTACCAATGACGTTCAAGAGGGCGGAGGTACCGAAGTTGGTGTTGAGCGCCTTGATACACCAACAGGGGTGACACCCCCAACCCCAGCCCCTGTTGGCAATGAGTTGGCTCCCGTGGTTCGGCAGGCCGGTGGTGCCCATAAGAAAGTCGCCGCAGCGCCCGTTGTCGTTCTCGCCCCAGCGAAGAAGAAACCCACGAAGGTTGTGTTAGTTCCCAAGGCTGCTTCTGGAGTTACAGCGGCAGTGCGACCGGTCGTTAAGAAGACCTTCAGGGCCCGCAAGGTTCGCGTGACGGTAGATAACTCCGCCAAAACGGTCAAGCGCCGTCGCTCTGTCTTGTCCAAGATTGATGCCATGACAGAGGAGCAGCTGCGCGCAAAGGCGGTGGCCATTAAGCTCTCGCGGCCGGAAACCGTGGCCAAGGTACCGGTCCAGTTGCTGCGTCAGATGATTAAGGATACATACACTATGCGGGGGAGCTTTCTGTAGGTGGCAGGAGTGGTGCGACGGCGGTCGCAGCAACCTCTCCCTCTTCCTCTGTGACACGGTCACACTTTAGAACTAGCCAGAGCAATATTGTGTACTGCGACAATACCGCTACCGCCAATAGCCGCCCAGACAAGATATTTGAGCGGGGAATCCATTGCATTCATCTAAACATCCGCAGCAACGCCGTTTAGATGCCTCGCTGCCCCCCGCCCCCCCCCGCTAAATGTGACGCTGGTACCCGCGCACACCTGCCGCGGGCACGATGATTTACCGTTCTGGCGATCTCCGCATTATGAATGGCTTCGCCACCCTAGAGGATGGCAACAACGTAACCTGTTGGCGCCTGGCCGATATGGAATCCTTCAAGACGGTATGGATTGGTAGCGAGAGTGTGTGGGATCTCGTTGTTCGCATGCGATCGGGCTACAAGATTCGCGTGAGTTTCCACGAGCTCGGTGACATCGTGGATCGGCTCCTGGGTGCTGCGCGCATCATGGGCTAACGGCGCCTGATATTGAGAGATGAATATCAGATACCTGTACTAAGGGTGCTATCTGCGTACGACGTGGAAGAATCTGATTCGTAAAACTATCGCTGAGAGCTAGTAGTTCACGATAGCGAATGACGGACACTATGCACATACCTTTTGTTAGCACCATCAAGCGTAATAAATGCAAGAAGTGCTGCCTCAATGCCCACAACACCACATCCATAGAGCGCAAAGATCAACGGATACAGCCACCGGGCTAGTGTAATACTGTATGTTAGATAAGTAACGTAGGTCAGATATGCAGCATTTTTGACGTCTCGATTATAAAGGGATTTTGTAACTATATAAAATCGTGTTAAAGTTCCGCACAGAAATAAGAATAACCCGCAGCCACTCGCATAGGATACTATAATATGCACGGGATCGTGTACCCTCGCTGCAATGAATCCACAAATATTCATCAGAGCTGTTAGCATACATAGTAGAATACGCATGTAAAGTTTAACATCAGCCGTATCAATGATATCGTAAACTATAAAGCGGAGTAGTGATGGCCCATTCCAGGAAAAAGAATGGCAGAATATACGTTAATGAAAGAGTCGGCTCAGATACAAGAGATATTATATTGAATGTGTATACGCAGATAGGGATACCCGTGATCAGGGTACTCGTGTAAAATATTCGTTCTTCGCTAGGTAGACGTATTGGTCTACATGAACTACGAAGATAATATTAAAATATTAGTATATAAATAGATATTGCTGTTGCACTATACCCTATAAATAACATCATCCCTCGAATATAACTCTTTTATATCTAACACCACCGTTTGACCCCTAGGTTGCACGGCGCGTGCGACGAGTCGCTAGATTCTGACGGTGGTACCCCGTACCTTCAACACGCGCGAGCGGTGCGCCGATCTTAAGCCGATTCGGGAGAAGACCGGCCTCTGCAAGTAGTTTCGCGTTACCACGGAGCTGCTTCCGTGTTTTGCCTGTTGCCAGTGCCTTGGCTGCCGCGGTGCTGCACGGGCCGCGGCACGACGCTGTTTCTCGGAGCTGCGGGTGCGGGCACGTGCGGAAGACGTGCGACGAGGCAGTGGAAGCGGTTGGGCTGGCCCTAGCATGCCCAGATTCGCCATAATCTGCTGACGTTGCGCCAGAAGCTGTGCATGGAGAGCTGCGAGATTCAGCGGTGCAGCCATTCTAATGGGCACACAGGTTAAAGCCAACGGGCCTGTATAGGGGTAAGGGGTGATGTCCGCCGGTACGCGACCCATGTATGCCAAGTACTACGCTGTCTGGAAGGAGCATGCGGATCGTTATGGTCCGCGCACTGCTATCCTGTATCAAGTCGGCGGGTTCTACGAAATCTACGATACGGAGAACCTGACTACTGGTCGTACGATGGCCAATATCCGTGAGATCGCCGAGCTCTGTCAGCTGTCACTAACAGTGCATGCGGTGCCTGGCTCGCCCGAGGAACAGACTCTATTTGGCGGCGTACCCGATTATGCACTGGCCAAGTACGAAAAGATTCTCGTTAACGCGGGCTTCACGGTGGTTGTCGTTGGTCAGCGCAAAGGGCCACGGGGAACGGTAGAAGAACGTGTGGTGGATCATATCTCGTCGCCGGGTCTCTACGTAGATGGAACGGTGGCGGAACGGCGTCTCGTGGGCGTTATGTTGGAGAGCCTGGAAGGAGGAGCGGCGGCGCTGCGTCGCGTCTACTGGGCGGCCACGGCCCTGGATCTCGCCACGGGTCGCATCTGGTTCGTGGAAGGCGCTGATCGCGACCGGCTGCACCAGTTTCTCTGTATGCATCCGCCAGCGGAGCTGGTCCTCTGGTCTGATGGCGGCACGGCGGCTGCGTCACTAACAGATTCCCTTCGCGCTCTGTGTCCTGCTGTGCACATGCGCTGCCTGGCGCCGTCGCAGGCCGCTGTTGAGGTCGCCGCACTGGATGCGTTTTGGGCGCCGGCCGTGAAGCGTCTGGATTGGCTCGGACGCGCACCCCAGGCCCGCCGCTGTCTGGCTGCCCTCATGGAGTTTGCCCGCGATCACGTGCCCTCAGCTCTCCGAGCTCTTGATGAACCGGAGGCCTGGGTACCCGACGGAGAAGTGCGCCTCGGTAACGCGGCATTAGAGCAGCTGGGACTTCTGTCACTTCGAGGTGGTAATGGAAGTGATGCCGACAAGCAGTCGCTGTTGGGGCTCATGGATCAGTGTCGGTCTGTAGCGGGGCGCCGTCTCATGCGCAGCCGGCTCATGCGACCCATTTCGGATATTGCCGTGTTGCGGTCACGACTGGCTGCTATCACGGCGGCAGCGGCTGCCGATGGCGGACCAACCGCAGCACCCACGGAACGCGCTCTACGGTCACTGTACGACATGTCACGGCTGTGGCGGCGCCTGGAGCTCGGCACGGCCGATATCGGGGTCATGTCGTGTCTCCTGCGATCCTATGAGTCGGCTGCTGCACTTATGGAGGTCTGGCCCTGTGCGTCCCCACCCGCGGGTGCCCGTGAGTATCTTCAGAGCGTCGCGGCCGACTGGTCCATCAACGTCGCAACGGCGATGGCCCGCGATGGTGTGGGTATTCCTGTAGCGGCCCTACCCTTTCGCGGCTCGGCGGAACTTACAGCACTGTTTGCGGAAGGTCGGGCGATCCGCCAGGAAGCCGAAGATCTCTGTACGGCCTGGAGCGGTCTCGGTCGCAAGGAGGCACTCTATCTGGATGATGCGGAGGGCGGCGGCTTTCGAATTACGGGGACCAAGCGGCGGGTGACGTCGGTCATTGCGGCGCTCCGCGATGAGGGCGATACGACCGCGCGGCAGACTCCGTACAAGACCACGGCACTCGTAGAGACAGCCGGTCTGGATGCGCTGAACGCGCGTCATCGCGACTGGATGAAGCGCTGGGGACCGGTGTGGGTGCCCGCATGGGATTCCTCCGTGGCTGCTCTCGTTACACGTGGGCGCGTGCTGCATGCGGCAATTGAGGCGTGGTGTGCAGAACTGGATCTGGCCTGGACCGTCGCACGGCTGGCTCGTGAGTGGAACTGGGTGCATCCCGAGTTCGTCACCCGTAGCACGGGTGACGAAGCCTTTGTGGAGTCAGAGGGCGTGCGTCATCCGCTGATTGAGCGACTAACACAGACCCCGTATGTGTCGCATTCGGTATCGCTGGGTTCTGCCGCTGCTACTGCTGCTTCTGCAGAGAAGCCAGGAGTGACGCCGCGTGGCCTGCTCCTCTACGGCATGAACGCTAGCGGCAAATCGTCGCTTATGAAGGCACTCGGCCTCATCGTTCTGTTGGCTCAATGTGGGTTCCCTGTGCCCGCCAAGCGGCTGCGTCTGACCCCCTTCACGGCCATCTTCACACGCATTCTCGGTAACGACAATCTCTGGGCTGGTCTCTCCTCCTTTGCGGTGGAGATGACCGAATTCCGTGAGATCCTGCGGTTCGCCGACGAGCGGTCGCTGGTCCTCGGCGATGAGCTCTGCTCGGGCACCGAGTCACTGTCGGCTACCGCGCTCGTGGCAGCCGGTGTAGAAACGCTGGCTGCACGGGGCACCAAATTTGTGTTCGCTACGCACTTACACGAGCTCGCCGAACTTCCTGATATTGCTGGACTGTCGGGTGTGCGTGCGGCACATCTGAAGGTCCATTATGATGCGGCGGCCGATCGCCTCGTGTACGATCGGTCACTGGCCGCGGGATCCGGTTCAGCGCTCTACGGTCTGGAAGTCTGTCGGGCACTGGATCTGCCAGTGGACTATCTGGATCGCGCGATGGCTCTGCGCAAGGCGCTAGCGGGGTGGCAAGCACCGACGGGATCTGTGTACTCGGCGGCGACCGTCGTGGCTGCGTGTGCCATGTGTTCCGCCAGCGGGTCTGCGGCCCGCCTGGAAACGCACCACATTCAGCACCAGGCCGACGGTGGCGGTGATGAGGCAGCGAACCTTGTATGCCTCTGCGCGGCCTGTCACGACGATCACCATGCGGGGCGGCTTACGATCCAGGGATGGGAAGATACATCGGCGGGACGGCGACTGCGGTGGTCACGGCCTGCTGCTGCTGCGACCGCAGAAGGACTTACAGAGGAAGTCACAGCCTGGATTCGCGAGCAGCGGCGACTCAAGGTGCGGCCCTCCGTTATTCAGCGGATGGCGCTGCAGCTGTTTGGCTGCTCTCTGACGGAGAAGGCTGTGCGGGCTGTCCGCTGATCTGGGCGCGCAGCGCAGCAATCTCTTTCTCGGCGGAAGCGCGGAACTCCTGAAGAGCCCGGATCTCCGCCGTTGCCGCAACGGCAAACGAACGAAGCTCGGCGAACTGCTTGTCCAGCTGATCCTGACGCTGACGGTGCCCTGTCTGCAAGAGGGTGCCGCGACCGAACAAAGCACTGGACATATTCTGCCTCAATGAGCCGGAAAGAAAAACGCAAACTTGACGCGGCCGTGACCGCAAACCCACAGCCATATCAAGATGATCATCCCGATGCGCTGCATGAATTGCGGGAAGCTGCTGGCCGATAAGTGGCTCTACTACCAGCGCCGCCTCCAGGAGCTCCAGGGTGATGCCTACGGCAAGCGGACCTACTTTGACGGTACGGCGGTGCCCGACACTAAGGAAGCTGTTGTGATGAAGGAGCTCGGCCTCACCCGTTACTGCTGCCGCAAGGTGCTGCTGACTCATGTGGATCTGGTTCAGCGCCTGTAAGTGGTGTTGGCCACCTGCGAAAATCGCGCGGACCGTTAGAGTCCATGGAGAATCTGCTCAACACGTTTTTGCTGTTCATCGCGGCCATCGTGGCGCTGCTGAGCTATCTGCTGATCCCCAAGGTCCCGGTCACGGCGCTGATGACCGCCGCGGCTATACTGCTGGCCGCCGGTGTCTGGTGGCACGCCACCCAGTTCGGCGTTGATTACCGTACGAGCACCTGGCAGGAGCAACTGCGCAACTACGCGTCCTATGCACTTCTGTTAGTCGTGTTTCTGCTGTCCTATGCTTTCTATGTCTTCGGGTGGCAGGGATCCAGCCTCTCGGAGGCTGCTACACGTGCCTACAGTAATGCGCGCAACGCGGTGGGGCGGGCGGCCAGTCGTGCGGCGAACACGGCATCCCGGGGTCTGAGTGCTGCGAGCAGCGCGGCTACCGCTCTCGTTTCAGAGGGGCCAGTGGAGAGTGGGTCTATTTCTGGTGCGGGAAGCAACCTCGGCCGCACCAACATTTTGATGTAAGCTGGAACCGTGAAGTACTAAATACTATACTTCTATCTTTCGTCCACCGAATGTAGTTACTTCACAAGCTACGTAACTAAATTCGGTTATGGACGGTAGAGGATGACGACTCGCAAGGCTCGCAGAGGTGCTCGCCGTACACGTCACGCGAATCGCATGATGACGGTGGAGGGGCTGCACAACACGTTTGAGAAGATTGATGATCGGGTTCGCTGCATGATTGAGCGCGGCAAACCCGATTCGGCGCTCTCCTGCTGCATCCGCAAGGCATGGCGCGAATTCTTTCACCACGATCTGAGCGGCCCGGCAACAGAGGGCATGATCCGTCACTATCGCTCTGTCTATAGAGCCAAGGGTGCGAAGCGCACGACACGGCGGAAGCAACGCGGGGGCATGGCTCCGCTAGACTACACGATGGGCCAGGGAGTCACCAGCGCGGTCTATGGTCGCTTTCCTATTGAGATGGGCGCCACTCCTTCGGCTGTGCGCAGCCTGGATCTGGATCGCTTCTTTGAGTCACCGGTGGGTCGTGAGGCGAACTCCACGGGCGGTTTTGCACCTCCTCGGCAGACTGGTGGTGGCATCTTTGATGCGATTTTCCAGCCCCACGCACCCGCATCCGTGCCGCGCAATGCTGTAGAGACCGGCCTGAGCTCCATCCAGGGTGCGCCGATTCGGAATCCGCCGGCGTCGCCGATTGTGGCAGCACCCGCACTGCGGGAAGTCGGCCTACAGCCGTTCAACCCGTCGGCCATTTCGCCCATGACGTCACTGGCCCCCGTCTACCAGGGATACTAACAGCACCGCCTGTGCATTTCTACATTCATTCGGCTCGCTGGGTTAAACCGAGCAAGCCGAATTTCTGAACAACCGACAGCGAATGGCACAAGAACCATCCTTATTCGCGGAAGGGCTCCAGTTTCTGGAGAAGTACTTCTCAGAGACGGAGTTTCCGTTGACCCGGCACCACATTGACAGTTACGAACAGTGCATGTTCCATGAGATTCCGTCCATCATCCACAGTCAGAATCCCATTGTATTCCTCAAGGGCCCGCTGGACGCCGACGGTGACGCCTTTGCGACTCGCGTGGAGATTTACATCGGCGGCAAGGCGGATCGCCCTGAGGACCTCGCACTCAAGGTGGCGCCGCCCGTGGTGACCGTGGATGCCGGCAATACGGTGCGTCGTATGCTGCCTAATGAAGCCCGTCTGCGGAATCTAACCTACGCGGCACAGATCCTGGCCGATGTGTCGGTACACGTGACACTGTCCGAACGGAATGCTGCTGCGGGAGGCGCCGTTACGAGCCGTGAGCTGCCCGTGCGGACTTACAAGGACTTCCCGTTAGTTCGTATTCCGATTCTGTTGCGGTCGCGCCTGTGCCCCACCGGTGTCGCGGACCCCGCGCGCCTGGAGGAGATGGGTGAATGCCGTAATGACTACGGCGGGTACTTTATTGTGCGCGGAGCCGAAAAGATTCTTGTGACGCGCGGCGAACAGGCGTTCAACTCGCTCTACGTGGAGAAGAAGGCGGATCCGAAGAACAACACACAGGCCTACGCTTCCGTAGTTTCGTTGGATCCGAAGACGAAGCAGACTCGTCGTGTGGCGCTCTACATGGCGGCGGAACGCACCGACCCCGATGGGTTCCAGCACGGCGGTGAGATTCGGATCGCGCTACCCATGATTCGCGGAGCCTTTCCGCTGTTCATTCTCTTTCGTGCACTGGGTGTGGAGAGCGACGAAGAAATCGTGCGTCTAATATTTCCTGATCCGGCCGAGCCACTCGCTCAAGAGCTGATTCCCTCCATTGAGGATGCGTATCCCATTCACAACAAGTACACGGCCACGCGCTACATTATGACGCTCACGAAAGGCTTTACCGAGGCACACGTTCTTGATATTCTGCATAACCTCATGTTACCCCACGTGCCCGATGAGCCCATGGCCCGTGCCTACTACGTGGCCGAAATGGTACGTGAGATGTTGCTGGCCAAGGCTCGGCGCCGAGAGAAGACAGATCGCGACGATATGCGGAATCAGCGTTTCTTGCCAACGGGTGTTCTTCTGCGTGAGCTCTTCAACGGCTGCTACAAGGAGTGGCGTAAGGCGGCCGTGCTGACCATTGACCGCACCTACCGCTCTAACGATAAGCTCTATGAGGGCGAACGGGTGTATGATCTCTTTGAGGGCAATCTCGGCAAACTGCTGGAACCCGAGTCGCTCAACAAGATGATCATGCGCGGCTTCGGCGGTCGCTGGGGTACCGATGAGCGCAACGAAAAGACCGGTGTGCTCCAGCCGGTGGCGCGCATCTCGTATCTGGATGCTACGTCACACCAGCGCCGCGTGGTCTCCGATTTTGACACGGGCATGAAGACCACGGGTCCGCGTAAGCTCATGACCTCGCAGATCGGTTACTTCTGCACGTCCGAGACGCCACAGGGCGCGCACATCGGCGCCACGAAGAATCTGTCCATGATGGCGCAGTTCTCGTTCGGTGCGCCCGTAGCGCCCGTCTATGCCTGGCTGAAGGCCAAGGGCGGGCTCATTCCCGTGGCCGATACCACACCGGCTCTGCGCATTGGCGCCGCCACGGTGCAGATCAACGGAGGCACTGTTGGTTTTACGCTGGCACCCCGCGAACTCGTGCAGACACTGCGGCTCTTCAAGTGGACGGGCTGCATGTCACCTACAGCATCCGTTTCGTTCAACACTCTGGATCGCACTGTGCGGATCTATCTGGATGAGGGTCGTCCCATTCGGCCGCTGTGGCACCTCGGCGGCGAGGGTGCGCGATTCCTGGAGCGTCTGCCGGCCATGCGATCTGCAAGATGGCGCGACCTCGCATTCGGTACGTTCCCCGCACGTGCCGGTGTTGGTCTGCGCTCCACGGACTTTCTGGATCCGCTGGCCGAGAACCCCGCGGCGACGGCGGCGGATTACCAGGCTGCGCTGGGCCCTGTAGCCGGCTTCATAGAGTACTGTGATCCCACCGAGATGAACGAGGCCTACGTGGCCTGGTACGGATCCGCAGAGGAACTCACAGAAGAGCATACGCACTGCGAAATTCACCCCTCCACAATGACGGGTCTGATGGCTTCCATGATTCCGTTCTCCAATCATAATCAGGCCCCGCGTAACCAGCTGTCAAACTCACAGAGCAAGCAGGGCATCGGTACCATGGCCACCAACATCCACAATCGCTACGATACCTACGCGCATCAGCTGTGCTACGGCGAGGCGCCGATCTGCCGTACGTTCTATTATGAGAACATCGGCAACGGTGAGATGCCCTATGGATTCAACTGCGTCATCGCCGCGCTCTCAGAGAGTGGCTACAATCAGGACGACGGCCTGATCCTGAACCGCGACTCCATTGCACGTGGCATGTTCAAATCCGTGGCCTTCCGCAGCTACGACTGTCAGGAGGAAGTGGATCCGCGCACGAAGGTCCATAGTCACGTGGCCAATCCTACAACGGTGCCTGCGTGGACTTCCCTGCGACCGGGTCTGGACTATTCCAAGCTGGATGACCGTGGCATCATTCGGGAGGGCGAAGTCGTGGACGACACCACAGTGCTCGTAGGTCGGTACATGGTGCTGCCCGAGACGAACGAGATCAAGGACGCGTCGGTGACTCCTGGGCTCTTTACACAGGGTCGCGTGGACTCCGTCGTTGTGCTGCACCAGGGCGACGGCCTCATGCTCGTGAAGATCCGTATTACAGAGATGCGGGATCCCGTGCTCGGCGACAAGTTCTCGTCTCGCCACGGTCAGAAGGGTACGATCGGTATGTTCGTGTCGGCGGCGGATCTGCCCCGCACGGCGGATGGCCTGGTGCCCGATGTGATGGTGAATCCGGGTGGTCTCATCTCGCGTATGACGGTTGCGCAGCTCGTGGAGATGATTGCGGGGCTTCTGGGTGCGACGGTTGCCAGCAAAATCAATGCGACGACTTTTTGCAACTCGGGCGATTACGTCACGCGTCTCGGTGATGCGCTGGAAGGCCTCGGTATTCAACGCGGCGGCGACCAGATCATGTACTCGGGTGTGACGGGCAAGCAGCTCAGCTGTGAGGTCTTCATGGCGCCGCTGTACTTCATGCGCCTGAAGCATCTGACAGAGGACAAGGTCAATGCCCGTGGTGCCGGGCGTCGTGAGATGAAAACGCATCAGCCCACCGGTGGTCGCGCGAACGAAGGTGGTCTCCGCATCGGTGAGATGGAACGCGATTCACTGTGTGCGCACGGCATCGCTCTATTTCACCAGGAGTCCATGATGAAGCGTGGCGATGGAACGGAGTTCTGGGTCTGTAATGGCTGCGGTCGTATTCCGATCTACAACGAGGCCGAGTCGCTGTTTGTGTGCCCCACGTGCGATGGGCCACTGGAGTTCACGGGTCTGGATGCCGCGACGATGACGATGCAGTTGCCGACCAAGGCCAGTCGCACAACCTTCTCGCGGGTGGCGATGCCCTATGTGGTTAAGCTGCTGGACCAGGAGCTCACGACGCTCGGAAACATCGGCATGCGGTTCGTCACGGAGGGACCTGTCGGTCGTCTGCGGGATGCCGCGTGGCCGTGGCCGTCCGAATCCTTCAAGGTGGATGGAGCCGGTGGTGCTGTTGTGGCGGGTGAAACAGTAAACCCCGAGGCCCGTGCGGCGGCTGAGGCAGAGGCAGAGGCGGCCGCGGCAGCTGCGAAGCCTGTGCGCAAGAAGGGTGGCGCAGCTGCGGCGGTCGCTGGGCCAGAGGGTGCGCCAGCCGCGGGTGAAGAGGCGGGGGCTGCAGATGTGCTGGCAGCAGCGGTAGAAGCGGCGGGCGACGCGGCGGTGGTTGCTGGTTCGATGGCAGGAGCTGTGCGGTTCTATAGCAAGTTGCAGAACGAGTATCGTGGCTTCAGTAACTTCGCGGAGACCCCATTCTCTGTGGACAACCGACAGGAACCGGCTCCTGGTGGCGCGCAGTATCCCGATTTCAAGTTCACGGTGGCGGGCGGATCCACGACGGCGGGTGGTGGGCCTGCACCCTCCGCCGAAGCGGTAGCTCGGCTGTCTGGCGACAGCCTTTCGGCCCTGGGGATGCAAGGACCAGGCACAACGTGGCCCACAGTGGAGCATTACTACCAGGCGATGAAATTCCCTGATGATCCGGAGTGGCAGACCGAGATCCTCCAGGCGATGTCACCCTCTCGGGCGAAGAAGCTGGGTCTGAGCCGTGATCACCCGCTGCGCGGTGACTGGGATGTCATCAAGGAGCGTGTGATGAAGAAGGCGCTGCTGGCGAAGTTCCGTCAGAACCCTGGGCTCCTGGATCTGCTCCAGAAGACGGGTGACAAGTCGCTGGTAGAGGCGTCTCCTTCGGACACCTACTGGGGCGCAGGCCGAAACGGCAAGGGCAAGAATCGCCTGGGTGCTCTGCTGGGCGAGGTGCGTGCGGAACTCGCGGATGTCCGCCTAGACGCCGAGGTTATTGGGGGTCTACCACCGATCGTTGTCGCGGATGAAACGGAGGGAGATGGTGAGATTGACGGTGAGAATCTCCCTGAAGATGTCGCTGCAGCAGCGGCGGAGACGGTGGCCGCTGCGACGGGCGGAACGGTCCAGATGCAGGGTGCCGCGGGTGGTGTCCAGGGTGGGGGTGGAGCGGGTGCTGGCGTCGTGATGATTATCAATCCTCAGATGGGCGCAGCAATGGAACGATCTCGCAACAGCCGCGCGCGCAGCCGGAGTCGGAACTCACGGATCTCCTGGTCCGGTATGTCAGTTCAGCGTGATGGAGACGGTGAGGGAGGATACCTGATGGTTGGCGGCGGCAGTGGAGGCAGCGAACAGATTACAACTGCCATAGGGAATCAGGTGGAGGTTACTGTGGAGAAGCTCGGCTAGATGGGGTGTTGCGGCCACAAAACATGACTTGATTGTAATGACCCAAGTAGGAGCAGTACAATGACGTCTACACTAGATGCTGGTCTCGCGGATATTCTGCTGCGCTCGCGTCAGACTGTCCTAGACATTCTGGAGGATCGCGGCTACGACACGGCTACGTACCGGAACATTGCACCGGCACAGATTCTCACACTCGCGGAGGGAGATACCCGGTCTCTGGATATCTTTGTTCCCAAGCGGGCTGACTCGGCCGCCCCCGCCGAGCGTGCGGTGGTGGTCTACATGATTCAGGACCGTATTCGCATGCGCCTCGGCGGCCCCTTTCAGAAGGATCTCTTTGACAGCTACGATGGTAGCGATGCCACGCGCATCAATAAGACGGACGATATCCTCATACTCATCAACGAGCCGCCGAATGAGGCCTTTGCGAAGTTTGCCCTGCAGCTGTGGCAGCAGAGCAAGATCCGCATGACCTTCTTCCATATCAAGGAGGTCGTGGTGCACCTGGGTCGGCACGTGTTGGTTCCTCCGCACCGGAAGATGACCGCCGAAGAGCTCAAGTCCGAGATGACACGACTCCGTGTCACGCAGAAGTCGCAGCTCCCCGTGATTAAGCACAGCGATATGCAGGCACGTCTGTTGGGTCTGGTGCCCGGCGATGCTGTTGTGATTCAGCGCCCATCACCCACAGCAGGAGTGGAACGCTTCGTACGGATCTGTACTTCCTGAGCAACTAATTTGCCACGGACCAATAAGGGATGTCATGGACACAGGCAGATCAGGATGCGGCGACTGCGGCTCTCGTAAGTCATACCGAACAGGTTAATGCGGCATACGAAGCATGGATTAACTCGTTGCAGTCGGGCCAACAGAATCAGTCACAGGCCGCGCTGGAAGAGGCTCTGCGGCAGTGGCGTGTCTCTATACAACAGCTGCGTGCACAGTCGGATACGCTGGCAAACAACGCAGGACGTATTGATATGATGGAGGCCATTGTGAAGGAGATCTCGGATCAGAAAACCATTCTGAAACGGCTCAAGAGTGAGGCTGTGACTCGGGGAGATCAGTCTCAGTCTGTCAATCCGAAGATTACCGCGTCGCCCTACACGAATCTTTTGGGTCTGCAGCGGACATTTCGGCCGGCGACCCGCACGGCGCTACTCATTGTCAGTATCGTGTTTGCGGTCCTCACTGCTGCTGTCGGTGGCTGGCTTGTATACAGTACGCTGGGTGCGGAGGGGTCCAGCAGCAGTGGCGGCGGTTCTCAGCTGGGCGGGGGGCGCAAGTCCTTTTGGCGGTTCGCAACGCTGTGACAGAACTTTGGCTCTCCACGGTAGAGGAACATGGGAAACAGTCAGTCAGCACCCCCGCCGCCGCCCGCGCCGGCTCCACCCCAGCCCGTGGTCAATCTGCCTCTGCAGCGTGTCCCCACACTGGACGGTGCATCCGGTCTCCATTACTCCGGTCGCGTGTACACCAATCAACTGACAGCACTCTCTCAGGATATCTGTCAGGGCGCCACGGCCAGTGTAGATCAGATCAACGATGTTATGCCGAACTCTATTTCGTCCACGTCACTACCAGTGGATGATTCCACGAAGCGGATCTCCACCACTGCTCTGCAAGGGTATGTTACGCAGCTTGAGGGTACGGGACAGATTCCCGGCCAGCTGGGCACTTTTGATGATCAGATGGCGGCGGACAAGGCGTTCTATGCGTCGGTCCAGTCCGAATACTGCTTCTATGAGACGCGATATGTGGCGGCAATTACCCAGTTCCTGAGCCTCGTGTCCAACCCGAATGGCGCCGACCCGAATGCGACGGCCGCTACGCTGCAGACCGTCATTGGGCTCAACGCGCGTCTGAACTCGCTGCTGGAGATTATCAACTACGTCGGTAACGACCGCGCGCAGAAGGTCAATGCACGGTCGCCGCAGATTGACGCTGCGAACCAGGCACTGGATCAGAAGCTAGCCGTTCTCCAGCAGCAGAAGGACTTTTTGACGAGTTCGGATGTCCGTGTGCAGACGCAGGCAGAGATGATCCGGCTCTCGGCCGAAAAGGCGCGGGCCATGAATATTCAGATCATGTTCTTTGTGGCGCTCAACGTGGTGGCGTTGGGCACGGTCATCACGGTTTACCGTAGCACAGGGGGTGCCGGCGGAGCATAATCCCTGTGTCAGGTAGATGGCAGAGTTACTTCAAAAGGATATAGTGGACCTGCAGGATATTGAAAAGATCCAGTACCTGCAGACCCTTCAGGCGGATCCGTCGCAGTATGCGCAGTTTCTGGCCGACAAGTCGGGGCGCATTATCAACGAAGTCGTGGATACCAAGCGGGCGTCGTTCGTCAAGGTGTCGGGTGACATGGCCCGCATGATGGACATGGATCACAACTCACTCGCGGCCCTGAATCGCACGAATGATCTCGCGGCAACCCAGGATCAAATCATCACGCAGCAGGCGGCGGCGGAGGACGCGTACCAACAGAACCTGGACACAACCCGGCGTCAGGCGGAGATTAACAACTGGTACGGTGAGAACAAGCGCGAAACGCTGTTTCTGCTGCAGTTGCTGCTACTCGTGATGCTGTCTGTCGTCGTGGTGCTCGCCGCGCAGAGCAAGGGGTATCTCACGGAAGATGGTGCGAGTTATCTCATCGGTTTCTTTATCGTAGTAGGCGGAGGCACATGGGTCTACCGTTGGTACTACACGGCCAATGTGCGCGACCCCCGCTACTGGAACCGTCGCACATTCAAGCAGGATGGCAAGTTCGCTCCTCCCAGCGGCCAGATTTGTATTGGTGCGAATGGTGAAACTCAACCTGCTTGAACAAAATCGCCGGAAACCGGTAAGGGATGTCATCACAAAGCTGCGAAGTCAAACGCATTCAGGTCAACTCGGCCCAGCAGGCATTGGACTTGGCAACACAGGGACGTGACCAGGCACGCGCGGATTATTTGGCGTGTCTCGGCCCACAGGAACAGGGGGCTGCCGCGCTTTCAGATGCACAGCCGACTATTGATCGGCTTCGTTCGGAAAGCGAAGAACTCCTTCGGATGAATGAAGTGCTGCTCCAGATGCTCGGGCGTGAGGCGCAATCTGCATCAGCCATGGACAGTCTGGAAGTGTATTCTATGGAAGAGATTCAGCGGCTGCAGACCGAGATTGATGATCTCAAGTCACAGGTTCGCATGAACCGACGGAAATTCCTGGACGCGTCACCTTCGTCGGGCACCGCCGTCGCGGGTCTCTACTTCACGCAGACCCCCGATAATCAGATGCTTATCGCCTTTCTGAGCTGCTTCGGCGCATTTCTCGTGTTTCTTACTGTTGCCATCCTCGGAAATATGGTACCGGTTGATTATTTTGTCAAACTGGAGTCTGCCGAGCGTGGGAAGATTGTGGGCCTGCTGTGGATCCTCAGTGCTGTGATCACATGGTGCGGGTTTTATCTCTTTACATGAGACAGAGGATGCAAGTGCATTATATCAATTCGGAGTCTCAGCTGAACACGTTGGTGCTACAGGCGGACACACTGTATGTTCTGACCGGCAATGTTACCTATGCAGCGAGCACCGGTATACCCGTAAGTAGTCCTAGCGCGGTGTTTGATGGTCGCGGCTACACTATCACGGTTGCGGAAGGTGTAACGAATCTACCAGGTTTTTTTTTGGGAGGTTGTACAGTCATGAATCTGAATGTTGCAGCGGCAAGTTCGGCACTTGCCATTGGCGGTGGATGGATTTTTGGCCCAGGCGTGACAGGCGCGACTGTGAAAGGATGTTCTAGTAGCGGTGCAATACCTGAAGGCGGCGGTGGGATTCTTGGTAGCGACTGCTCTGGTTGTACTGTAGATAGATGTTATAGTACGGGAATTATAGGCGTCAATGCGGGTGGCATTGTAGGTCAGAACGTGCACAACACAAACGTTACGAGTTCGTATAGTACGGGTGTAAATGCAGCAGACAATGGCGGTGGCATTTATGGCCCTTCGGCAAATAACTGTTTGGCACAGAACTGCTTCAGTAGTAGTGGTGTCGGTGGTGTCGGTGGTGTCGGTGGTATCTTTACAACTTCTAGTACAGATTGCATAGTTGCCAACTGTTATACTGTGAACTATAGTGGTCTCGGCGGAAACACTGTGAGTAATTCCATTACCGGCACAAAATGGCAAGATACGGTAGCAAAGAGAATTCTCATCGACTCCGGTTCTATCTGGAATGTAACAGGTGGTGACAAAGTGTGGTCTCTGCAGAGCACACCGCCACTGAATCGCAAGCAGCGCGTCTACTGGCCCACCTCTTCTGAACTTACAGCGGATCGTAAGCCCTGCGCGTGCGCCTGTAGCAGATGTTCTGCAACTAGGGTCTACGCAACTAATGCCGACCGACTCCGTAACATTCGTTGTCAGATCCGCAAAAACTCCTCACAATCATAGGGGAAGATGGCTGTGGTCTACATAGATGGTTATACAGATCTCAAAAGTCTGGAACTACAAGCAAACACAACATATCTGCTAACACAGGATGTTGTGTATACGAATACATCAGGATTCAAGATTGCAGATCACTCTGCAATCTTTGACGGACAGGGACACACAGTGCATATTGAGAATGCCGTTGGCTTTACGGGGCTTTTCCGTGGAGGCTGCTCTATTCGCAATCTTACCATAGATGGTACATCTTCTACTCTGGCAGCAGGGGCAGGTTGGATGTTTATTAGCAGGGCTGAAAATCCAGTCGCAACGGAGTGTAAGATCTTAGGAAACATCGGAAGTAACGGCGGTGGAATTGCAGGTGCATTCACAGTAGGCGCACAGATATCGTATTGTAGTAGTACAGGGTACATTGGTTCGGGTGGTGGCGGTCTTCTTGGCAGTAATTGTAGAGATTGCGAACTGGATCGTTGTTATAGCGAAGGCACTGTCGCGTTAAACGCCGGTGGACTTGTAGGATCCAACGCATTTAATTCTGATGTAACAAACAGCTACAGCCACGGTTTCTTGGTTGGCGGTGGCATTTTCGGTCAGAACGCACGGCGCTGCACAGCAACCAACAGTTATGCGAGTGGTTCGGGCCTAGCGGAAGCAGGTGGCATATTTGATGTGTCTTCAACCAACTGTCTGGCAACAGAGTGCTATGTTTCAGGTGTATCAACTATCTTCGGATTACCGGCGGCTTCCAATGTAACAAACGGATGTTTTGCAGAATCAGAAGGGGTCTGGAAAGATGCACGCGCCATACCCATCATGTACCACGAAAAGAAGATCTGGTTTATTCCAGGTGCGAACCAGCCCTGGCGACTCATTTCAGTACTACCCGAGTGCAAAACGGTTCGTGTGTGTGCGCCCACGTGTACAGAATTACTCACAGACCGTAAACCCTGTATGTCCTGTGACAAAAAGCGCACATATAGTTCTAACTCGGAACGCCTACGCGATATGCGTTACGCTATTCGTATGGCATCATCTCAGAAGTGTGATCCAACCCTGCTCTAATTTACAATGGTCACGAGGCTACCTGAGAGATCTTCTCCTTCCTCCATAATCCGTACGCCGGCGAAGAGTTTTCCTGCGCCGTCACACGGTTTGCCGTAGTTCTCAATCATCTTGGCGACGAACTCCTTCTTGTTGAGCACCTTCTTGTTGGAGGCTGCGCGGGCCCAGTCCTTGTAGACGATGAATGCGTCACTGGCGTTGAGCTCTGCACCGACCTCGCGGATCAGCCGATCCTTGGCGAAGGCGACGAAGGCATCGTTTTCTTCCTTGTACTGGTTGGAAGCTGCCTTGACCTGTGCGGGCTCCGTGAGTCCACCGCGGAGATACTTGTTCTCATAATACCAGACCAAGAGGCCGGCAAAGTAGGGCCGCCACCGAGTGATCTTGCTGTCCAGGAGCGGATCACGGGGATGCACATTGGCCGCCGGATTCGTGGGTACTCCCGCCTCCACGAAGGTGCTCACATGCGGAATAACACGGAGACGGCGCCAGGTGCCCATATCCATGGAAGAGACCGCGGGTAACTCGTTACACGACATGAAGATCCGCGCCATGACCACGAAGGAATCCTGATCCTGAAAGAGCCCACGGGCCTTCAGTGTATCCTGACCCGACAGCTGCTTCATCAGCGACGTGTTGATGCGCTCGCCCTCTTCGGGCTCCACCATGCTCACGAATCGCTTGGACTTGAGCACGATCATCTCGGGGTTCGCGGAGCCCGCGTCGGCCCGCTTGCGCGTCAGCGCCGTGACGGGCAGGGCCTCCTGGTACTCGCCGAACGTCTTGCTCATCAGATCAATAATCTTGGACTTGCCGTTACCGCCGGAGCCCGACATGATGTAGAACTTCTGTTCGTGGTTCGCACCCTCCAGGCAGGCTGCGTAGAGTGTCAGACAGTACTCACGCAGCACCGGATCGGGATAGATCTTGGCGAAGAAGTCCTGGAGCTCCAAGTGCTCGGGTGCGGGAGTTGAAGGATCGTAGGGAATGTACGGGATGGAATCCATGCCAACGATACCGCGACCCATCTGGAAACTCACGAAATCGTCGGGGCGGCCAGGACGGAACTTGACATGCGGAACTCCGTCGGGGCCGGTGCTGCGGAGCTCCAGCACGCCGTTACTGAATCCCACGAGACACGGATCCTGGTTCATGTAGCCCAGAAAGTCCTCATTGTAGAACTTCTCGGCGCACTCCTTCATCACGGAATCCTTGAACGTGCAATTCTGGAGCTGGGTCTCAATCTTCCGTAGGTTCTTGAGCTGGACCTCGCGGCGCTCGCGCTCGTTACCATCCGTAGAGCTCGTGATGAGATCAATGACCTTCTTCTCGGCCTTGAGATACACGTGGCGCACGTCGTTGCTGAGACGCTCGCGGAGTCGCATCCAGGTCTTCATGGAGCGCCAGGTGTGACCGTCGGTGGGGAACTGGAACCAGTCCATGCCCGTCGCGCTGGCACCCTTGCGACCAGGTGTGCAGCGGAACTCGTGTTCGTACATCCGTGTGACGAGATCCGCAACGGCTACGTGGCTGCCGTTATCGTTCAGCATCGCCATGTCGCTGTGAATCTCACTAATAATAGAGTTGTAGGCGGCGGGGCTGTCCTCCTTAGCCCACCGACAGAGCGTGCCCATCATCAGTGGCACGCGACCACGGGAAACTGCCATACGCTGATCGGGTAGGAGTGCCCACTTCTCCTTGAGCTGCGACTCGCTCATCTTGGACTTCTTATGACTCGGACCCGTGCGGCGCGTGATATCCGCCCAGACGCGGAACGACTCTTCGTTGTTCGCTATGTTCTTGAGACACATGCCGGTGTTGACCCAGTCCTGATACTCGCCGCAGCGACGCTCGGGGCTCAGACAGTCCCGTACGAGCCGATAGGCCAGCGCAATGTCCTCCGTGGAGAGGTCACGGCGCACAGACATACCACTGACCTGGATCATGTCGCTCGCAGCAGCGGCTCCACTGGCATCGGCTGCGGCGGCTGCTGTTGGTTCCTCCAGAGATAGAGGCGGCGGAGCGGCACCACCCGTCTGCTTCGCAAAGAGACCAGGGCTCTTGGACTTCGCCCAGTTGCTGCCCTTGCCCCACCGCTGCAGAAGTTGCAGCCACTCGGCCTCGTGATCGTCACGCAGAGTCAGAGCAGAGGGCTCGTTGTGACCGCGACGAATGCTCAGCAGCTCAACGAGATCACTGCTCTCCCAGTTCTCAGTCATCTCCTGCTCCAGATGATCCGCCGTGACGGTCTCGTAGTCCTCGGGGATCATCGCTGCGTAGACATTCTCCAGCTTGTAGTATGCCTTGTTGGGCTTACAGGCGCCGTACAGAAACCAGTTGTTGCTGTGAATGACGGAGAGATCCAGGCACTCTTGGGGTGCGTTGGTCATGCCGGTGGCTCCAAAGATGCGCTCAATGGCCCCACTCTGCAACAGAAACCCGCGGATGGCGTACTGGATCTCGGGTGGTGTCGTCACAGAGGGACACACAATGTGAACCCCATCCTTGTGGAAGTCCTTCTCGGACTCGGGTGAGGGCTTGAGCATTACGAAGAACTGCAGCGGAGCAGCCGTAGGCCCGAAGAACCGGCTGAAGGCATCCGCGTAGGCCGCAACGAACTCACGGATCTGCTCGCGCGTGATGCGGCGCGTGAGCGGGCCACCGCCAGGGAAGCGAAAATCCAGATCAACGAGGATGGGAGAGTTGTCCAGGTGCTTCTCCAGAAGTGAGCATGCACGGCCGTGCTTAAAGATATGATCATGTGCGAGGCGCAGAAACGCATCGTACTCGTCATCGGGAATCTTGTATTTGCCGGCCCAGCCCGTTGGACCTGTGCCGATACCGGTAATGTTCCAATCTGCTCCAGAACAGCGACGGGTGTCAAGATAATTGCGTAGAGTAAGTGTTGTCATCCTACTGTCGGCTGACCTTTGGCGACCGGTGGGGTCACCTTTTTGCTTACCGACCACTGGGAAAGACAATCAGTGGCGACGCGATAGAAGACGCTGGTAAGGGTTAGACTTCGCAGGAGCGGGGTTAGGAGCAGGGGCGGGTGCAGGTGCAGGAGCAGGTGCAGGTGCAGGAGCGGGTGCAGGGGCGGGGGCAGGCAAACCTTCCTTTTCTGCAATATGCAGCTGCGGAATAGCGACACGCTTATTAACACGATGCGCCGCCTTTTTCATGTCGCGAACCCACTGCGGCATAAGTTCACCAAACACATTGTTATACTGTCCGCCAACATACTGAATCATGTACCCGCCAGCCGACATTGTGAACGGCGCACGTAGAGTCTTGAGGTGATTGAACGGCCCGCGCGTATTATAGGGGTCGGCCCATGCGGGCAAGATCCAGTCAGAACAGCCCACTTGGCGATGATTGACTGTTACCGTAACAGGGTTATCTTGTACCGGGTCGCATACCTCTGCAGCGCAAAGTGTCACATTATCTGTTGTCATCCACCATCCGTTGGCCCGCAGATCTGCTAGCATTTCAAACACTTCATGACATAGTGTTTGGGCAAGCGTAGGTACCTGCGGGTTGGGGCTATAGAGGATTACACCCCCATTGGAAAGAAGAGTCTTCGCGAAAATCTTGCCATACGGAACATCTTGCTGCGTCTCATCATGGTACCCTAGAGCCCCTGAAGTATCTGCGTTGTCCAAAATGTAAACGCGTAGAGGCAGTGTGGTACTCTGCTTGTGCGGCACGTAAGTGGCTGTACAGGCCGGAAGAAACCAATCCGCGCAAAATTGAGGAAGAAGCACATTGAGTGCAGCCGTCATTATTGCGCCATTTGTATCTGAGACAAGCGTAGATTGATTGACAACAGCGACCTGCGTAAAGGGGCCTGTCACTTGGGTCAGCATTTCTAGTTTGATGAGAGATTTCAACAGAAGACAGGGGTACCGAGTTGACGGCACGCGGGGCACTTGTTAGGCTCTTTCTTGAAGGTCTCGTGGATGGCCATCTGCATGAAGAGATGACCGCAGGGCATGACTGCGGTCTCGCCCGTAATAAACTCCTCTGCCGTGATAGGGCACATCTCATGCTTGCTCTGCGCAAAGGCTAGGAGCTGCTTGGCCACAAAGGGATTCAGCGATGGATGATCAGCACCCTTGGCCTTTAATTTCTTGGGCACGGACGCGGCTGCAGGAGCAGGAGCAGGAGCAGGAGCAGGAGCAGGAGCAGGAGCAGGAGCCACTGGCCCCTGTAACCCAGACGTCGCCGCGGGCTGCCAACGCAGCGGCACGTTGCGCTTCAAATGACCGCTGAAGACACTGGTGTGCTTCCCCATCTGCAGAACAGGATACGCTGCACCTGCGGCATCAGTCACTGTAAGAGGTGCATGTCCGCCGGTAGGAGTCCACAGAGTCGTTGCGCTGAATCGCTTCGCGAGGATGAGGTTGTCCTTCCCACGTACATTGCATTGTCCGTGGTACTGCTCTGCAAAGTGTTGGTTCTGCGAGCACTGCACAGTCCACTTTACGCTATAAGAAGTGGGCACCCGTGGCGTGATTCTCCATACAATATTTCCATTCTCTGAGGTTTGTGCGGCATCACAGAGAATGAACCCTGAGAATGAGTCGGCAGACGAATGACGGGTTGGGATGTGAAGAAAGAAGGACGGTGGCAGAGCAGTGGTCATCGTGCTGGCGGGCACAGCGGCGGCTGCCACGCCGTCACTTTTACCGGGCCAAAAGGTTGACTGCCCCACAGCACTGTGTGGGTAGCCATGTACGATGCCGCCCACTGCTCTCGCTATTCGTCGTATTACGATTGATGTCAAGAAGACCATGGAGCTTGGCCCTGAGTCGGGCCTCTTCTGGATTCACGATGAAACTGACATGAATCACGGTTGGTCCGTGGTATGCGGCTGTGAAGGTACGCCCTACCACGGTGGCGCCTACTGCTTTGAGGTCCGCTTTCCTGACAACTACCCCTTTGAGCCTCCGTCGTTCACGTATCTCACGAACGACGGGCGCACACGATTCAACCCTAATCTCTACAAGAACGGCAAGGTCTGTCTGTCACTGCTCAACACCTGGCAGGGCGAGCCGTGGTCGGGCGTGCAGAGCCTTGTCTCTGTGCTCCAGTGCATCCAGACCGCCGTCATCAACGAGGAGCCACTCGTGAACGAGCCGGTGCATCCCGCAAGCAGGGGAGATATGACCGAGTGCCCTGCGTACAACCGCATGATCTTCCACGCGAATCTGGAGACGGCCATCCTCGCGCAGCTCCGTGACCCGCCGAACTACCTCGTGGAGGTCTACGAGGCCGTGCGCGCGTGGGCTCTCAAGGCGCAGCCGGCGCTCATCAAAAAGGCACGGGAGCTCGCTGTAACCTGGGACGGCAAGGTGGAGGAGATGTCTTTCTACCAGATGGCTGTCAAGTACCGGTTCGGTGCACTGGCGGACAAGCTTGAGACTCTCTCCTAATACCGTCACTGTGACGCTAATAATATTGGCACATCATGGTACCGTCCAGTGCAGAGTAAAACTCAGCGACTAGCGGATATGCTCTTGATAATATTCATGCGATCTGTGTATGCAAGAGGTCTCTGCGTTGGACTCTGCCTCATAATAGTTCCAATTTTTATGTCTAGACGTGTATCATAGGAAATGCCTTTAAGCTCACTGGGATTGGGGCAACACGTTTTTTCATCTTCAGCTGCAGGGTATAGTCTATATTCTTGAAGCGTTAACGACAGATTGTCACCCGTATTGTAAATAGTCGAATCATTAGATGGTGTATTGCCGATAGATGCTATCTTCCACGCGCTAATATTATTAATCGTCTTTATGGTGTTGCCACCTACTCCAAGCATGACACCATTTTGGAGTGCAATAGACCTTGTTGCGTAGTATATAACAGTCGCAAAAGGACCAACTACCTTCCCCTGCTCACTCATAGGACCAATCAGAAGTCGCGGTACATCCTCTGTCCCCTGTGTCTCATGACGAAGACCTTCTAAAAATATATATCCTGTACCCCGCTCAATAGGATACGCAACACCATCCACAGTAAGTGAGCCAGGGCTATCATGAAGGTATACTAGATGGTTACGTTCAAGTGCATGTACACCAACATCTGAATGGGCCTCTGTATCTCTCCCTTAATCCAACGCATGGGTACACAATTATTCTCCAGTGTAAGACCCGTACTAGATCGTAAAGTATTAGCTACGTATTCTGATACTGACACATTCAGGTTAATAATGCCTCTGGAATATTCGCGTAGTGACTCCTTCGCTGCTTTTACCTCAGACATGGCCAAAATAGTGTCTATATCCTCAGATGACAGAAGATTTGCGAATCTGAGACGCCATTCTACATATGGCTAATTAAATACCATCCAGTGCCGTTAGAGCAATTACGAATGCAAGCATCCGCGAAGTCCATACTCTCGCTGGCATTTCTCAATCAATGCGGCACAATTCGGACACGGTGCCGAGTTTAACAGAGACCGTGGCCCCAGCCGAATGACAACCAACGTTGCCCCCACGCAGCCGAGCCGCACCCACGTTACGGATGACATCGGCCTCTGCATGGATCATGTTGTAGGGGCCGCGCCGCGCGGCGCGATTTTGGCCGATTGCCATGAGCCGGCGGCCCTGGAAGAGCAGCGCCACATGTGGATAGACACAGGCATGTTTCATCGTGTAACGGGACCTCTGGGTCAACGTCGTTTTCAATGTGGCGCTGAACCCAGCAAGGAAGCATTGTATCCTTCCTAATCTTGGTTCACAGTCGGTTAGGCGTTGAATACCGCAGGCATCACGTTTTGTCAGCAGCTAAAGGTCTCCACAATGAAGTCATTAGAATGCCAACACGCGGAGACCTGCAACAGCTTACACATCTCGGTATCGTTAGAAAGCAGGAGGAGGAACTACAGGTCTTTTGTAAACTATTACAAGAGAAGGCAATTGCGACTGCGAATGACGGTATATCAGTTCTACGTGTAGGCATGCCCGAGATTCTTGCCGGTTGTTACGTAACGCTCCAGGTAGAACTGGAGCTGCTCTTTCCTGACTGCGATGTAGAGATTGATGCGCACCATCGGCAGATCGGGATTTCGTGGGCCTAAACTTGAAGGCTGTGTAGCGCGCGTCTGCAGCCAGTACGATGACTGACGCAAGCTCCCTCCTTCACATCCCTGACGCCATGGTTGCGCCCAGCGCGTGGCCACTAGGGGTCCCTGCCCCCGAGCCGCTTGCTCTTCCCACAAAATACGAACTAGACCCCTTCCAAAAGCACGCGGTCCTGGGCATTCATGCCGGCGACCACGTGTTTGTTACGGCCAAGACCGGCTCGGGCAAGACCTTCGTCGGCGAGTACCTCTGCGCCCGCGCGCTCGCAGCCGGCAAGCGGGTCTTCTACACGACGCCCATCAAGAGCCTCAGCAACCAGAAGTACCATGACCTCAAGCGGCTCTTTCCTGCAGCGACCGTTGGTATCCTGACGGGTGATATCAAGATGTGCCCTGATGCGCAAATCGTCGTCATGACGGCAGAAATCCTACGCAACCTCTTCTACAAACGGGGAACCGCAACGGAGGGTGTGGGTATGACGGCGGCCGTGTCCCTAGAGGGCGTAGCCGGCATCGTCATGGATGAGGTCCACTACATCCAGGATCCTGATCGCGGTCACGTCTGGGAGGAGTCATTGATCTTGTGTCCTCGTGACTTACAGCTCGTCCTCCTGTCGGCCACTCTGCCTTCGGCTGATACGCTGGCGCGCTGGCTCGCTGAGCTCCACGGACGACGCACTGTGCTGCTTTCCACGACTTACAGAATCGTTCCGTTAGTGCATGGTGTACTAGCGCCTTCTGCGGAGGGAGAGGCAGAGGGGGGCTGGCGCGTGGTTCCTGTGCTGGATGCGGCGGGCGGATGGATCTCTTCTGCGTACCCCGAGTGGCTCCGTGGGCGCCGGGCGATTGAGGATGCTGCCGCGGCGCACCGGAAGGCAGTGCGAGATCGTGAGCGTGGATCTGCGGGCACTGGCCCAGGTCAGTACTGGAATCGCGGAGCGCACGACCGCGCACACGATGCAGCAGCGGGTGCGCTCAGAGCCTCCAAGGTCCGCGTGGAATCGCCGATTGCGCGCGTCCAGCGCACGGTTCAGTGGCTCTCTCAAACGGGCCAGTGCCCCGCTCTCTTCTTCCTCTTCTCGCGCCGTGACTGTGAGCGGTACGCGGCGCAGGCTGTGCAGGGTTCACTTCTGGACTCCTCGGATACTGCGTCAGCAGAGCATATCTTTGACTTCCATCTGTCGCGTCACCGAGCTGTTCTGGAAAAGTCGCCGCAGTACCACCAGGTTCGCGACTTGATCGGTCGCGGTGTGGCCTTCCACCACTCGGGCCTGCTCCCGCTACTCAAGGAGGTCGTGGAGATCCTGTTTGCGCGCGGCTTCGTGCGCGCCCTGTTTGCCACGGAGACCTTCGCTGTGGGTCTGAACATGCCAACCAAGACGGTGGTCTTCCTGGAGCTGGAGAAGTGGTGTGACGGCGGCGTGCGGCGCCCGCTGCGCCCCGACGAGTACATTCAGATGGCTGGCCGTGCGGGGCGTCGCGGCCTGGACAAGCAGGGTCTCGTCCTCTACGAACCAGTGCGTGATCCTCTGGAGTCGGGGACGCTCAAGGCCATGCTGACAGGTGGTCTGCCTCCGCTATCCTCGCGGATGCGCTTCAGCTACGAGTTCCTGCTGCGGTTGCGTCTTCTGGCTGCGGCCGGCAAGACTCTAGATCTCGCGAATCAGAGCTACTGGGCTATCGGTCAGCGTGCGGAGCTGGCGGCGGGGCGGCGGGAGCTCGCGGGTCTGGAGGCCAAGGTCACAGAGGCCGAGGGGCTGTTGTCACCCAAGATGGTCGCAGCTCTGACGGAGCGTGAGGGGTTGGAGCGCACCGTCGCCGCGAATGTGAACGCAAAGCGCAAGAAGGCGGAGGCGGCGCTGCGTCAGTGGGAGATGGAGTACGATGACCTATTTCCCAAGGGACAGCTGGCCGCCGCGCTGCAGCGATACCGAGCTCTTAGGGAGGTTAGAGAGGCTCGTGATCGGCTCGCGGCCACTGTCACCGCATGGGAGACCGCACCGCTCGTGAATCTGGACGGAGAGGAGACATGTCTGCATGCCTGGGGCTTCTTGGAGGCCGACGGATCACTCACACAGCTGGGTGTGTGTGCCACCGAAGTCAATGAGGGGCATTCCCTCTTGATGCCGTGGCTTGCCGGCACGGGGGATATGACGGATGTACCCGCGGAGGAGTTGCCAGCTGTACTCGCGGCCTTTCTCCGTGAAGGCTCAGAGCGCGACGAAGAGGGCGCGCCAGCCACGGATGAGCTGGATCTCTCCAGTGCCGCGCGGGCCGCCATCAAGGTAGTGACCAAGCAAGCGGGGGCATGGGCTGCGTATGAAGCCGCGCACGCAACGCCGCGCTCTGAGGCTGAGTGGCGCCTCTCGCGCCTGTGGCCAGCCATTGTGAGTGCCTGGATGGCCGGTTACACGGTTGCCCAGATTGCCGCGGAGTGGTCGCTCATGGAAGGCAATGTTCAGCGGGGGCTCCTCAAGGTGGCAAATCTCCTGGAGGAGTGGGGCGCAGTTGCCACTGTGCGGCGTGATCTTGCCACACTGGAGAAGCTGGCGAACATCCGATTTCTGCGTGACGATGTGATCGTGGATTCCATCTATCTGCGTCTCGCAAACTAACAGAAAACTCCGATAGAACTCATAGAGCGATGTGGTCCGACATTCTGCCGGTGGTCGTGCCGGCTTTTGGTGTTGCGCTGGTGGTTTCGTGCTCTACAGCGTGCTGTATGAGCCGTCGGGTTGGCCTGCTCCAGAGGCGCGTGGAGGCACTGGAGGCGCGGCCTCTGCCCACGCCCACGCTCCAGGCCCAGACATTACGGTACTTTCCGCCTCCACCGCCGCCACCCATGTTCTACGTGCCTCCGCCTACCGCCTCTGCCCCACCGGCTGAATATCCGCAGCGCTTAGTATAGAGATGTCCACCGATACAGTGATTCTGGCACTTATCGGTATCGGAATCATTGTGACCCTCGGCATGGTGTTAGTTCAGATGAAGGGTTCGGCAGCGTCAGCGGCTGCTGCGGTGCAGCCAACCCGCGAAGTTATTGTGGATCGGTACCCTGGCTGGTGGCCTGGGTATGGGCCGTATTATTCGCATGTGCCGGTGCGCTATCTGGTGGAGTGAGTGCACGACGCACAGAGGCCCGAAGAACCTGTGAGGCAAAGTAGATTCCATTCCAGTACGTGAGCGCGGCAATGAGAACACCCGCCACCCGTTGCCATCCCGTGGCCGCCGGTGACGAAAAGGTCGCCCCCAGAATCAACGCGGCCGTCGCGACACATCCTGGCCCGCGGAGCCATTCGTGAACGGGTACATTGATGGCTTTTTCGGTCTCGCGGCAGATCCATCCATTACGTTCGGCAAAGAGGAGTGCATAGTTGATACCGCCCGGTAGCCCCGTCATAAAGAACAGGCTCATAGACATCAGCGCACCGCTCTCCACCGCAGAACCCAGAGGCAGTGCCACTCCAATCATCAGCAGATGATGCAGCCAGTCATCACGGTGGAAGCTGCGCCAGTATTCCAGAATATGATACAGGTGCAACCCATAACAGAGCAGAATCGCGACCCACTGCGTCGGTAGATGGAGCGCCGCAGATCCAAGGGTAAAGCAGCGCACCACGTCGTGACCCGTGAGTCCCACGATGAGAGCATTATGGAGAACATGAACAGCATAATACGGCTTGTGGAGACCGCATGACGTCATCCAGCGATCCGTGCTCGTGAAAAGTGTGGTGTAGAATGCAACCAGTAAGAATTCCACGAACATCTAAACCCGCAGAGCGCGCCACCTTTAGCCGGCGGGATAATATGCGACCAGGATAATGGAACCGCAGCCGCCACAGCAACAGCAGCAGCCCCTGCGCAATTTACCCAAACACGAACGGTACGCCCATGCGTACCGACGGTTCGGTTACTACTGGGGTCTCGGCATAGAGCACGAGGCATATCTCGCTACTAGTCACGTCCGCCAGATCAAAGAGTTCACCCCAGCCACAATGAAATCCGAACGATATTCTGTTAGTTACTACAAAAACTATCGTGCGGATAAGTTGATGCCGGCGTTGCAGGCCGTCCTGGATGCCAGCGGTGGCACACTTACAGTACCGGTTCTGATGAACTGTCACAGCCTGACACACTGTGATATCTTTGGCGAACATGCGACGACTTACACTCGTGAACCACGCCCCAATCCCAAATTCGCGGGGCAGACCGCATGGGAATGGATGGCCAGTCAGCGCCCCTGGCTCGCGCAAGAACAGAATGCAGTCTTCATGTGGGATGGAGACACGGTGGAGTTCGTGACCCGGCGGTTTTACCGTGCAAGAGTCGCCGACGTTATGGCCGAACTCCGTGAAGCTCACCGTCGGTTTACAGAAGAGATCAACAGTGTTCCGCGACGGGGCGTTTTAGTTGCCTACGCACCGCTGCGTATCGCTCAGCCGCGCAACGAACCTTTTGCGACTTACCTGACGAATCCACGGAGTGTTGCCATGTTCAACAATGGAACTATCCATATCAATGTGACTCTGCCGACGCGACTGGGCTGGAACCGACAGCCGCTTTGGTGGAATGATTTTGTAGAACGGCACCGGCGCCTGGCACGACTGGTGCAGTGGTGGGAACCACTGTGGGTTGCTCGTTACGGTGCGGGGGATCCGCTGGCGGCCGTAACTGCTGCTGCGGCGGCGGGATCTCAGCGACTGGCGGTCTCACGGTACATTGGTCTCGGTACCTATGATACAAATCGTATGGATCGCGGCAAGATTCTGCAAATCCCTCGGTCTTCGGCGGGGCCTCTCCCCTGGTACGATTGGCTCCATGCACGCAGCATGTATGCGCCGCTGGATGTCATAGGGTTGGATATCAATTTCAACAAACACTGGTCGCATGGTCTGGAACTCCGCTTTTTTTGATCAGATGCCTCTGGAGGATCTGGAAACCGTCATGTCCGACGTAGTGATTCTCATGGATAGTGCGCAGCAGCGACGTTTTGCAGTCCCTGATCCTCGTCAGGATCCGCGCTGGCAGGTCGCGGCGGGCGAAGCTCTGTGGCTCGGCGGCAATATGGACGTCACACCAGAGTATCTGAACGCGCTGGCGGCGGCAACGGGCATTCTCCACGTGGAGCAAAAAGAGCCGGTCAGCGTGGTTGCGGCGCTGGACCTCCTGCGCGCCGCGTCGGTGCCGCTCCGCGGCGAATGCTGGCGTGTTATGATGTTGGATGCAGAGGCAGAGGCAGAGGCAGAGGTCGGCTGCTGTCCGTGGATCTGTCAACGCAGGAGCTCGGCGCGGTGAGCACGCGCTGCCGCCAGTTCCGCCGCGTTGGATCACAGAAAATCTGAATGCAATCGCCTGTGCCGGGCGCCGGAGCCGGGGTCGCGACCTCATGACGCAAGCGCAGAAGACGCTTCCATGCCGGTACCCATACGCGCTCAGCATCAACCCACACAACCGGAATCTCGTGCACGCGACCTGGCGTCACCAGGTCCAAGAACAGCAGATCTCGCGCCCACCTGCGATTGGCACGCTGGCGCTCATTGAGCGCAGTAGCAAGAGTTGCATCGGTGTGCACGGCTGGGCTGGGCCGACGGATGAGTGCCTTGAGGATCCGTTGGTTCTGTAGATCTGCGTAGCGGCGCAGAGGGCTAGATGCGTGTGCGTAGGCGGCAAGGCCGAGACCCGCATGGCCCTGATCGGCATCCTCACACGCATTCGTGTAGATCGCCGCTTCGGATGCCATGTAGGCCAGTTCAGGACTTACAGCGGACCATGTGGCAACGGCTGCGGCATCGGCAGGGCTCTGCGTACGAAGGATGCCGGTCGCATGGTCCTTGAAGAGTCGCGCTGCCGCAGCATTGTACCGCAGCATCTTCCATGCGATCCAGTCGTGGGGCTCTGCGCCAGCCAATAGAGGGCCGACGATGGGTGATGCGGTGACCGACTCGTATGTTGTGCTGTGTTCCACGGTGCACCATACGAGGGCAAAGTGAGGCTCGGTACTGGGAGGACAGAGGAGCGCAACTCCGCGGCGGCGCTGACCAGGAAGGAGACTGGCGGTATCTTCGCTGGTGGCGCGAGGCAACATGGGGCGTTCGGCGTAACCCGCGGTGTCATAGAAGGTGGAGCCAATGCGCCGGGCGATCATGTCCACGGGCGACCCCTGTGTTACCGCAGCCGCCGCATCGGCAATCACGATGGCCCATGTGCGAGACTGCGCGTGGAACGCAATGGCGTCATCAATGTCGCGGCAGCCAGGTGGATCCACATGGAAGACAGTCCAGCCGTGAGCCGCATCTAGGATCTGTCGGTTTTCGTCATCGGCCGTGTCGGGCTCATCTGGTATCTCGTCCTTGTATTTAGCGGGGCAGTAATGCTCCAGGAGGGCTGCGCGCTCGGCGCCGTAATCGCCGACGGGGCCGAGGAGCCGCAGGAGGTTGCTGCGGGGTTTCTCTGTTGCTGCTGCTGCGGCGCCTGCAGGGCAGTCCACAATAGCGATCTGGTTGCGACTCGTGTCGCGCTCGCTGCAGCCCACTACGTACTCGGGCAGGGACTCATCGTAGGGACGAAAGAGGTACATCGGCACTCCACGGCTTGTAAGTCCGTAGCGGTATTTACTCGCGAGTTCAAGGGTACCAACAGTGGTGGGCATCGTGCTCTCTGACGGCGGGGGTTGCGGTCACGTCGTCAAATTTTCAACCGGGTGACCGACAGAATGCAGGCGAACGGCTGTCGTGTTGGTCTTGTCATGATCGTGCGTGATGAGGAACAGAATATCCGGCGGGCACTGGAATCGGCGCGTCCGTGGATCTCCACATGGGTCATCTGTGATACGGGCTCCAAGGACCGCACGAAGGAGATTATTCGCGAGGTCATGGTGGACCTGTCAGGTCTGCTCGTAGATCGCCCGTGGGTGTCCTTTGAGCACAATCGCACGGAAGCACTGGAACTCTGTCGTGATCGCATGGACTGGGCCATCATGCTTGATGCGGATGATAACCTGGCAGGAGAAGTGCCGCCTGCTGATGTATGGCCGCGACTTGCCCCTGACATTGATGGACTGGTGATGATGATTCACCACAGCGATATTCAGCATCAGCGGGTACAGATCTTTCGCCTTGCGTCAGACTGGTGCTACAAGGGTGTGCTGCACGAAGTCGCGCGCTGTCGCTCAAAGGAGAACCCGCGGATTGGGGTCCTGCCTGCGACGTCGTATATGGTGACGCGCTGCGAAGGATTTCGGTCGCGCGACCCCGAAAAGTATTTGAAGGATGCTGTCATTCTGGAGGCAGAGTATTGGAAAGATACAACGAACGCACGGAATCTGTATTATCTGGCACAGAGCTGGCGCGATGCGGGAAAGAAAGAACAGGCGATCCGCTATTATCGCATGTACAGTGACATCAGTGAAGGGGCGCCTCTGGAGAAGTACATGTCATTCGTTAATCTGATTACGCTTGTCAGCGATCCTGTGGAACAAATCGCGCTGGCGTGGCGAGCGCTGGATGTAGCACCGAATCGCTTGGAGGCGCAGTATTCGGTGCTGCGATCCCGCAGGCAAGCGAATCTGCCGGCAACGCAGCAGGTCTATGCGCTGGCGGCCACTGTGCAGAATCGCGTGGTTGCACCAGATATCGTTTACGTGAATCCCGCCGTCTATGCATGGGGGTTTGACGATGAGTTCGCGGTGGTGGCCTTTGCAACGGGACACTACCGTGAAGCCTATGAAGCATCTGTGCGTGTGGCGCTTGCCGCGCCGGCACCAGAAATTCGTGAGCATGCGTTGAAGAATGCCGTGCAGTCCAAAGCGCGCTTAGCCTAGGTTGGCAAAGACATTTAAGTGACTGTCTACTACGGTAACCCCAGAAGTACCGTAGGCTACCAGTTGAATTGTATAGTCGCTGTTCGCTGCAACAACTCCTGATGTATTCGCGTAGCACTGCGGTAAACTTAGAGTGCCCGCACCTATGAAAGTTGCAGTTATAGTATTTGTTTGTTCTGTAGTACCTTCATGCGAGACAGTTAGATATGATGATACAGTATTTCCTGTAGAACCCTGTACGATCAGAGCAGACATGACGGATAACTTTCCATTAGAAACTGTCGGTGTGATTGTTGTGGAAAGAATTGTCGTATCTGAAACATCCGTAAGAGTTCCCCCTCCTGTTTGACCGAACGCAAAGATAGGACCGGTTGCCTGTGTCAATGCTGCTTTGCCGTCAATGTAAACATTGGTTGCAGAGATGCCATTTTCAGCTGTGATAAGGCCACTGAAGTCGCCCGTTGTGCTTGTGAGGCCACCTGCGGCTGTGAGGAGGCCACTGAAGTCGCCCGTTGTGCTCGTGAGACCACCAGCGGCTGTGAGAAGGCCATTGAAGTTGCCCGTTGTACCCTCGAGGCCACCCACAGCTGTGAGAAGGTCACTGAAGTCGCCCGTTGTGCTCGTGAGACCACCAGCGGCTGTGAGGAGGCCACTGACAGAAGCTGCGTTAGTGACAGAGAGATCTCCAAATGAAGCAATTGTAGAGCCTGTAATAGGACCAGTTACATCAAGCCCACCAGCGGCTGTGAGAAGGCCACTGAAGTCGCCCGTTGTGCTTGTGAG
>Ga0214917_10000495_pt1 | contig 51805 bp, 25 predicted proteins | sample LL_1208_BB_MetaG_FD_177983 | JGI IMG/M metagenome (GOLD analysis project Ga0214917, IMG submission 177983) | Freshwater microbial communities from Lake Lanier, Atlanta, Georgia, United States - LL_1208_BB | ecosystem: Environmental > Aquatic > Freshwater > Lake | place: USA: Georgia | collected... | reverse complement strand
AATAGATTTGCCATAGCACCTAGTATAACATATTGGTAGACGAAAATCTAGTCATGATCGTCATGCATATGCCCACCTGATAACATTCCTTGTCTAGTATAACTAGGAGCAAAGTTGTTCATTTCTAAAATATCATCGCGTAGATTTTGGTTACGCTTTTCTATATTAAGTACCCGAGTGAAACTATTAGTGATAGCAGCAGTGTAGTAGGCAAAAGGGTTTTGACTCTTGCTTTCATCAAACTGTAGGCCAATTTGGCTTAGTTGTAGTAGAGCTTGACTACGCATTTCATCATTGTAAGTATAACCACGCCAATTGCTACGAGTAGCGTAACGCTCACAAAGTTTTATGAACATATGGGCTAAAGTGCGTGTCATTGTACCATGGTCTCTACTATATGACCCTGTTTCTAAATCACCTTGCCAGTGGCTTTTACCTACACAGTAAGGTTTACTTCTCAAACCAATTTTATAGTGTTGAAATGGTGGGAAGTTACATTTAACATATTTTACTGGTACCGGAACAGTATCATCGTCATATTCGGTCACAGTGGGCTCATCGTCTTCAATGTCTAAAATACTAGGCTTTTTTGTAACAGTCATCAATGGGATATGATCCCACATCATAACACGTATAACTATGTCGGCCCTTTTAATTTTTTCTACCGGTACATTAAATTCGTCTAGCTTACGTTTCTCTCCTCGCTGTTGGCTTTCGTCCCACGCCAGCTTTGTTAAACGATCCGCGCGATTTTGTCTTGCCTGTTCTATAACATCGGCAGTAATAGCATTTACGCCATGGATAATAATGTCATAATCAGCAACATCGGGGGTTGTGTAACTGCAATATGTGTTTTTGCTGCGATGTATTTCCTTTAAAATGTCTTTGTTATTAAGGTAGTTGTGTTTAATTTTTATTCTCCCAGCCGCGTAACGCGGAGTTTAACACGATTTTATAGCATTTGCAACCGTTTTTTAAGGCAATAAATAATAGATAAAGGAACCAACATGCCTGATTTACAAGACGTAATAAGCACAGTAGCAGCACCATTTGTAGCTGGCGCTAACATGGTATCACGTGCTCTAGGCCCTATTGCAAATCCTGCAATATCTAGATTGATGTCTTCGGGACTTGGATCTGCACGAACCAGCTTGGGCCCTAGTGTACGTTTTTGGGGCGGAAGCTCGGCTAATGAAAATAGTTGGAAAGTGCGAATAAGCATTGCTCCAAATAGTCCTATTCTATACAACGATGCATCTGGTGGATTATTGAACCCTTTGGCTGAGACTGGCGGTGTTGTATTCCCGTACACACCACAAATTACTACAACATATCAAGCAATGTACACGAGTCAAAGGTTTACTCACAGTAATTACACACATCTCAGCTATGATAATTCTGAAATTCAACAAATCCAAATTAGCGCAGATTTTACTGCTCAGAACGAAAATGAAGCAAGATATGTGTTAGCCTGTATTTATTTCTTTAGGGCAGCGACTAAGATGTTTTTTGGGCAAGGCGAGCTTGCCGGAAACCCGCCCCCTATTGTGTTTCTAAATGGATACGGCGAACATTATTTTCCCAATGTCCCTTGCGTTATTACTACGTTTACTCACACCATGCCACAAGAGGTTGACTATATAGACGCTAGTGTTTTCAGTGTTGGGGCTAGTGATGATTATAGAAAAGTTGGGTTTGATACTTCTACCGGGGCCGGCGAGTTTGGTAGCCATGAACAAGGTAGTTCCGGTAACTCTGGTATTTTAACAAGATCGAAAACTACTAGCACAACTAAAGTACCTACAGTAAGTCAATTTATTGTTGCACTGCAACCAGTTTACAGTAAACGCTCACTAACTGAATTTAATTTGAATGACTTTGCACAAGGCAAACTAACAAGTAAAAGATTTATATAATGCCCGCAGAATACAGCAAATACAGCCCATACTATACTACCGAAAGGTTTGGTAATTTTTTAGATGTAATGAATAATCGAGCTGTACCAAAAAACAGTCAAGATCGATTATTCAAAATTACTAAGTTCTACGAATATAGGCCCGACTTGCTCGCCAGTGACCTGTATGGTAAGTCTAGCCTATGGTGGGTATTTGCTGCTAGAAACCCTAACGTAATACAAGATCCTATCTTTGATTTTAAAGTTGGGACTAAAATTTATATCCCCGATGAAGCTAGTTTGGTCTCTTCACTAGGGGTCTAAATGGTTGGATTTACTTATACTCGTACGTCATCTACAGAAGATCTTGCAGATTCGGTAACTAGAATCGCTGAATTCCAAACACCAACTAATCAAGATGAAGTAGCTGCACAAGTAAGAGATATTCAAGAAACTGCACGCCAAATTGAAATGGCGCAGAGCAGTATTGACACTGCTGTTTACAACCGACTAAGTAGTGACACTGCCCAAGCATTGGCTTATACAAATCTTGCCGGAACACAATTAGCTGCTGCTGATAATGCAACTAAAACGGACGCTGCTAATCAAACTGCCGGGGGCGGTGAGAATGAACGTGAACTTACGGCCGAAGAAAGAGAACGATTTGAGCGAGGAGAACAAATTGGATCCGATGACAGTCCGGTGGCAGTTGCAGTTAGTGGCTCAAACGATGATGAATCATCATATAATGACGGTGGCGAAGATGTCACTACTGTGGATGTTGGCGGGGGTGTTGGGACAAATCCTCTAGAACAATTTTTAACCTATACATATGGCATTAGTTTACATTATATGACAATGGCTGACTATAATTTGTTTATAACAAACAAAATGCCGTACACGCCAAAAAACAATCGAGTTATAATTGCCAGTGGCGGAAGAAGGAACAGCTATCTAGTTCGTAATAGAAATTTTGAACTAGACATGTACATCACTGATTTTAAAATGGTTACAGTCATTGGTGTAGGCACAGAAACTAAAGGTACCAATAGTATCCAAATTGAATTTACTATCATCGAACCCTTAAGCGCAAGTTTTCTCGAGCGTCTAGTCAATTTAGCTAGGGAAAATGATATTCAGGCCTGGATCGAAATGCCGCTTATCTTACAGATAGATTTCTTTGGACAAAATGAAGATGGTACTTATGCAGAAACCCCATTAGAAGGACTTAGTAAGTTTATTTGTGTGAAATTATCTGATCTTAGATTAGAGATTACGCCACGTGGATCAGAGTATAAATGTTTAGCTATCCCAGTTAGTCACACAGCATTGCAGAAAAACGCTGTCGCCGTGCCGGCGAATTTTGAAGTAACTGCCAAGACCGTTGGCGATTTTTTTGCTAGTACTGGTGCAGAAATTGGTATTGACTTAGCCACTTATGAAAATACCGCTGCTACTTCTGGTGCTGCAACCAGGGATGAAAATAATAAAACTGAAAAGGTCAGTCGACCTAAAGGTATCTCCACTCTAAGTCTAGCCGACGCTATGAATGAGTTCCAACGTGCATTGGTAAAAGGGCGCCCGGGTAAAAGATATCAAGACACTGCCGACGAATATGTGTTTGTGATTGACAAAGAAATAGCTGACAGTAAAATTTTTGTTCCCGATAAGCACAATTTGTCCAGTGCCCCGGCACAAAACGACAAGACAAAAAATGAAAACATTGACATCAATAAAGGTGTCATCCCCATCAATGCTGGATCAAATCTTATTGAAGTTATTAACCAAGTTATACGCAGTAGTGAGTACTTTAGACAAAAAATTGAAACTACTAAAGTTCAAGGCGAAGATGAAAAGGTACAAAAAAACAAACCTATCTCAATACACAAAATTATTCCAAGAATAGAATTCCTGGACGAATGGGATAGTATAAGAAAAACATATCGCAAACGAATAACCTATTATATTAAAAAATACGAATATCATAATGACAAGTATCCTAATACTAGAAAAAGTATTCCTGAGAGAATAGAGCGTTATTACAAATACATGTACATGCAGGACAACCAACAGTTAAGGGATTTAAAAATTGAATTTAATACTCTATGGTTTCAAGCATTGACAAGTTTTGAAACAAAAACTGCTGAAGATAATTTAGATATACGTGAAGAAGATCAGTATGGTTTTGACCCAAGCACTAGCGCTGGTGGGTTTGGCAGTAATCGTCCTATTGTTGCTACCAGTAAAGGCAAAACAAGCAAGGCAGAAATATTCCCCTTAAAAACATTAACAACCTCAACATCAAAGGCAAGCAATCAGTTAAATGATGGTAGTAGAAAATCGGTGCAAGCAGTGGACTTATGGACTTCAATATTCAATAAAACTGGCGGTGATATGGTCACACTTACGCTTGAGATTGCTGGTGATCCTGATTTTATCAAACAAGATGATGTATTCTTTCCTCCTAGTGTAAACGACACAATTGAAGCAGAACTAAGCAGGTCTTCTGATAAACGTCAGTTGTTTATTAAGTTAGATTTTAAGATACCAGTTGATATAAATTTAGATCGTGGATTATATGATTTTGAAAAGACTAATAGTTCATTTTCTGGGATATACGAAGTAATTTTAATAGAAAACAATTTTAAAAACGGGGCATTTACTCAGCGTCTAACTTGTAATAGATTGTTTAATCAAGAGGACGACAAAAACAGTAGAGGCACTAATGACACTGCTCTTGATGCTGCTCGTGATAGTTCAGACTCGGGCGGGCTTGAAGTTTCATCGGACGAGTACGAAGATTCTCTTAATCAAGCTGCTCTGAATGAGTACGAAGAACGTGAGTCAAGGACCAACACAGCGACCAATAGTCAAGACCAAGAGCCTGGCGGAGATCCCGATGCCAGGCAATATGCTTTTTATCAAAATTGGGAAACAAGGGAAGTTACAGATTTATCTGATCTCCCGTTCCCTTCGGGTTAAACAATGGCAACTAATAATCGAACTAATCGTGTAGCAGATTGGACTGAAGCACAAGAGGGTGAACGTCTTGATGCAGGCCCATATATTGGGATAGTTAAGGAAAATAGAGATCCTTTACTATCGGGGCGTATACAGGTATGGATACCTGAGTTTGGCGGCATAGAAACTGATCCTAAGTTCTGGCGTACTATAAGTTATGCAGGTCCTTACATAGGTAGCACAGTACAAGAGCCTGCGGCACAAGAAGCACCTAGCGCCAATTCTTCAGATAAAAACAGTTTTAAAAATGTACGACATACTTATGGTATGTGGTTCAATGTCCCCGACCTTGATAATTGGGTCCTGTGTACCTTTGTTGGTGGCGATCCTGCACGTGGGTATTGGTTTGCTTGTATACCTAACCAGTTAGGGCATCATATGGTTCCTGCTATAGGATCAAGCACAGAATATGAGCAACCAGATGATCCTTTGTTAAAACGTGTAGTGGCATCTGGCGAGCCTTATCCTGTAGCTGAATTTAATGAATATGCTAATAACATTAATTGGACCGACATACAGAAAAATAAAAAACCAATTCACGAGCCGCAGTTAAAGATTTTATTAGAACAGGGTCTAGATCGTAAAAGCCTAACACGCTCGAGAGGTATCATCGGTACAAGTAGTCAGCGCGAAACACCAAGCGGAGTATTTGGATTTAGTACCCCGGGTAGACCAGCGGGTACTTATCCGGCTGCAAACGCCACTAGTCAAGAACGTAAAGTTAAAACTCGTCTAGGTGGCCATACTTTTGTCATGGACGACGGTGACAAAACTGGGCAAAACAATCTAACTCGCTGGCGCAGTGCAGGCGGACATCAAATCCTGATGGACGACACAGAAAAGATGATATACATTACCAATAGTTCGGGTACATCGTATATTGAAATGAATGCGGCAGGGCACATCAATATCTACGCTAGTAATAGTATAAATCTTAGAACAAAAGCCGAATTCAATCTCCACGCTGACAGTAACATGAATATAAATGTTGGCGGTAGCTTAAATGTAAATGTTAAAAATGCTGTTAATATACAGGGTGCTAGTATTACTGCTCGTGGCAAAAATGCAGTGACATTGTATGGTGGAACCTTAAAGTTAGGCAGTGATGGCAGATTAGATCTATACACTACAGGCGGCGGAAGTTTTACTGCTAAACAAAGCCTTATGATGACTGGCAGCACTATTGGACTTAACTCAGGTTCAGGGCCATCAGTGACTAAGCCAAGAGACTTACCGCTCAAGAGCTCGGCCGACACTAAGAAAAATAGCAGTGGCCAATGGGAAGTTGAAGAAAACAAAATTCAAAGTGTTGCTAGTCTTGTGCCTACTCATGAACCTTGGAACCGCAAGGCTGGTGTTGCTAGCAGTGGCAGTAATGCTATTCAAGACACTAGTTATGATGGTACCAACATCGAAGAAGAAACATCAGTGGATACAACAGAGGCGTCATATGACAATGATTATGAACTCGAGTATGCTGACGGTGTAAACATTGGTGCTCAAGGTGACTTAATCATAAAAGATGATTTGGATCCTGGCATTGAGCAAGCAGTAGGCGAGTCTTTGCAAGGCGCTGACTTGCTTGATGAAGCTGATATGTTGGATTTAGATGCGCCTAGCGTTGAAGAAACAGTTGGTCCATTAAATCCTGTAGAAGTAAAGGCTTTAATGTTAGCCGGGCAGCAAATGTCAGATGGTGATTATGGTGCTATATTGTCTGATAATGCTGTAGGAGCCTATGCTCTTAATGCCGGGCATTTAGTAGAAAGTGGGTATTTAAGTAGGGCTAGTATCGAACAATACGCTGATAATATTAATCAAGCAATCATTGACGAAGTTTCTTGGACTGGTAAGGATGGTATGAAAAGTGTCGATTCTTTACTTGCAAGCCCGAGCATACAAAGTAAGATTAAACTTGAAAGTTTACAGACCGGATACCGAAGTTTGCTTAACAGTGGCGGACTTAAACTAACAGATCCAAAGGGTACAGTTGGAGGTATGTTAAATGCTGCTGCTACACTATCAATAACCGATGTCACTAAGTGGCGTATGACTGGATCTACAGTAGTCAACGCATATGGTGTTACTGCTACTAAGTTGTTTAACCAAGGGGCTGATGCTGTAAAACGCCTAGGACGTGGCCCATAAATACTAATTATGATTACTTATCGCGGCCATAGTACATATAATCGTTCGCGCAGGTTTAGGTTAACTGACTTTGAACTTGCCAAACAAGATTTGTTCAACTACTTTAACATTCGTAAGGGTGAAAAGTTGATGAATCCCGAGTTCGGGACCATTATATGGAACATACTATTTGAACCTTTTACTATATCAACTAGAGACGCAGTGGCCGAAGATATAAAGAGAATTGTTTCGTATGACCCGAGACTGGTAGCAGAAAATATTGATGTGCATGAGCAAGATTATGGACTTTTAGTTGAATTAACTGTAAGATATGTGCCAACTAATCAAGCCGAGCTAATGAAAATTAATTTCGATCGTAACCAACGAGTAGCTTAAAATCGGTCGATAAATAATATATTACCCTAACGCTTATGCCAATTACTAGTCGTCAAACCGGTTCCCTAGCAGCCGAAAATTGGAAAAAGGTCTATCAAACCTTTAGAGAAGCCGATTTCACCTCATATGATTTCGAGTCTTTACGTAAGACCATGATCGATTATCTAAGGATAAATTATGCTGAGGAATTTAACGACTATACAGAGAGCAGCGAATTTATTGCTCTCATTGATCTAATAGCATTCTTGGGACAGAGTCTAGCCTTTAGAACAGATCTTAATGCTAGAGAGAACTTTATTGACACAGCTGAACGGCGTGATAGTATACTAAAGCTAGCACGTTTAATAAGCTACAATCCCAAGCGCAACGTACCTGCTTCGGGCTATTTAAAAATAGACAGTGTCAGCACTACAGAAACTATTTTCGACAGTGATGGCTTTGATTTGAGCAATCGTATTATACTATGGAATGATGTTAGTAACTCAAATTGGTTTGAGCAATTTGTAACAGTTTTGAATGCCAGTTTGTTAAAACAACAAAATTTTGGAAGACCTGCTAACAGTCAAATCATAAACCGTATACGCACAGACGAATATGGCATTAATTTAATCAACAATATTGTACCTGTTTATAAGTTTGAAACCAGTGTCAATGGATTAAACACAACATTCGAAGCAGTTAGTGCCACAAGTTCTGGTAAGAATTACGTTTACGAAGCCAATCCTGATATTAACCGCCCTTTCAATATTCTATATCGTAGTGATGGAAATGGAAATGGTAGTAACAATACCGGATTTTTCTTTTACTTCAAGCAAGGCGAGTTAAACAATTATGACTTCGGTATCGACGCAATGGTACCAAATAAAGTTGTTAACATCGATATCGACAATATCAATAACTCCGATGTTTGGTTATACAATTTAACCAGCAACGGATTTACAGATGAAATATGGGAACAAGTACCTACAACTAATGGACTTAATGTTATCTACAATAACAGAAGTTTAAAAAATTTATACCAGGTAAACACAAGAGCCGGAGACCAAATTAGTTTGGTATTTGGTGATGGCAGTTTTGCAAATATACCACAAGGTCGTTTTAAATTATATTATCGAGTAAGCAACGGATTAAACTACAAAATTACACCCGACGAAATACGTGGCGTAGAAATAAGTTTTGATTATATTAGTAGAACTAATAGAGTTGAAACTATATCGTTCCGTGCTAGTCTAAGATACACAGTGGCCAACGCCAACGCAAGAGAAACCGCAGACGAAATTAAACAACGTGCCCCGCAACAATACTATACACAAAATCGTATGGTCACAGGGGAAGATTATAATATCTTCCCTTACACAACCTATAGTGATATACGCAAAGTTAAAGCAATCAATAGGATTAGTTCAGGTCTAAGTAGATATCTTGACGTTTTAGATACAACAGGAAAATATTCAAGCACAAACATTTTTGGTGAGGACGGTGTTCTCTACTCTGAAAACCAATTACAAACTAGAAATTTTACATACAAAAACGAAATAGACATTCGCAAGTTCTTACGCAATACATTCATTCCCGATATTATTGATGATAAAAATTTGATGCACTATTACTATGAAAATGTAAGTCCTGAAATACCTGACTTAGATGATATAGTTGAAAAAAAAATTAAGCGTGGTGAGTTTTATCAAATCACTACGGTCGGCACTTCAAATTTTACTAAGTATGGTGCTGCTACAAACACTGTTGGCACAGTGTTTCGAGCCACAGATAATAGTTTAAGTACAAGAACGTATTCGGTAGACACATATAATACAGCAGCATTTGTATTAAATTCAAATGCTGCTGCATACAACCCTACTATAACAGTAAAAACTGGCGAAACATTAATATTAGATATTAAAACATCTGGACAACCGATACATATTAAGGGCTCACGTACTGGTGGTGTATTTGCAAACGTCACAGTTGGTGTTGTGACTAATAACGGGGCTAGCTCTGGTAAAGTTACATGGGACACTACTAATGTGCCGGCCGGCACCTACTATTATGTAAGCCGCAATTATGCCGGTGATTGTTATGATATGACTGCATTTGTTAATCAATATCGTGGTACATATCCTGAAGCTATATATCGTGCTCAAGCTCTTAAAGTATTACTATACTACAACACAAATAATTCTTATATTTTATCCAATGGTGAGGTAAGATATGCTCTGTTTCGCAACCCAGATCATAGTGGTCTAGCATACTGGACGAATTATGCATTAGATAGGGCAATAGACCCTGAGTCTTTAACTTTTTATACTGCTTTTTTTGCTAATGTAAATTCCGCAGAACTAGATCGTTCTCTTAGTCCAAATAAAACTTTTGACGCAGGCACATATGGTACCTGTGGATTTAGGAACGTTCCTGCAGGATGGAGCACAAACTCATTAGCTGGTAATATAGTTGTTGAGGCATATGGTTCTGGTACCGTAAGAACAAGTCTCAAATGGAATCAATCTACTATTGGTAATGGACAATCAACAGGGTATTTTAGCTATAATGGAATACCGACCAGTATTGGTCTAGGGGTTTCTGGTAGTTTACGATTCCTTGCCACTGGTGCTATGGTAAAATTTACTCCAGAAGTTGGTTATAGATTTAATAGTAATTTCAATATGATCCCTGGGCCAAATCTTAGCGCAGGTGATTCAGCAGAGAAGTTTGTTGGTATAAGCCAAATTTATGGTGACGGTACAAATAACGGGCTAGGAAACTTTTCAAATGGACAAGGTCCAGTTACAATTAATCTACCAATTCCCACTGGTGCATTAGTTGAAGTAATGTATCCTAGCTACAAAACTGCTTTGCGCGACTTTATAGTTGATGAAATGGTTACATTAATCAACAATAAAACAAATTTTGGATTACTGTACAGCTCGAGTCAGCAGAATTGGATTCTAGTAGACGCATTGTCTACTGGAACAGGTAACTACCATGTAAAGTTTGATTGGAACTCGGTGAATCAATACTATATTATTAGTAATAGATCATTGCGTTATGTTTTCCATAGTCCATTAGAAACTAATTTCTTCTTTGATCATGCTCTGCAAATTTATGATAGTGTAAACAATAGAATAATAAACGATTCAATTAAGTTGCTGCGTACGAATTCATCACCAGATTCGGTGGGCTCTGGCCTAAACATGGATTTAGATTGGTTTATTTACAAAGAAATTAAACGAGCCGATGGGTATGTAGAAAATCGTAGTGTATATTTGACCTACGCTGACTCAAACCAAGATGGCGTACCTGATAGTCCTAATTTGTTTGATAGAGCAGTATTAGGCGGACCATATAGAACAACAGTGCCTGGAGTTCCTGCACAAAAAACAGCTATTACAATTAACTATGAATTTAAGAAAACAGTGGGAAGATATCCTAATTTAAATGAATTAAATTATTATGTTAATGGTGTAGCTCAAGGTTTGTTTACGATTAATGATGCACTGGGCTTTATTAGGGCGCTTCCTGAGGCCGAATTAAAGCGTAATGGGAAAATTACCGCACGTGAGTTAGTTTATTTCCGATTAGTTAAAACTGATTACGGTAACGAGTATCAATTAATTGATTCGAATACAGTAATAAGTTACTATAACAATAAATCTGAAATAGCACAAGACATTAGGAATTACAATCTCGATCAATTGTTCTATGCTAGAGGTGACGACCAATTCTATAAATGTACAACTAATAGTTTAGGTGATAAAGTAGTAAGCGATGGGCTTAATTTGACAAGCGTAAATGCAGTGCCAAATTATCTAGTTCATGTTGGTAGACAAAATCTATACTATCAATACAGACACAATAGTCCTAACTCAAATAGAATTGATCCTAATATTAGTAATATAATAGATATCTATGTGCTCACAGCCGAGTATGAAACTGATTATAGACTATGGTTGGCAGATACCACGCAGCGTTTGACAGAACCCGAGGCGCCTACCGACTTAGCGTTATCTACTCGTTATGCAGACTTGCAAAATTATAAGAGTGTGAGTGATACACTAGTTATTCAATCTGCACGATACAAGCCTTTATTTGGTGCTAAAGCCGATACTCAATATCAAGCTACATTTAAAGTTGTAAAGAATCCTAGTTTAAGTTTAACAGACGCCGATGTTAAAGCGTCGGTAGTTGCTGCGATAAACCAGTATTTCGCTAGTGAGAATTGGGATTTTGGTGATACTTTTTATTTCAGTGAATTAGCTGCTTATCTACACAAAGTATTAACACCAAATATAGCAAGTATTGTTATAGTAAGTAAGAATGTTGCAAGGTCATTTGGTAATTTATATCAGGTAAATGCTGAGCCATATGAACTTGTAATAAGTGCAGCCACAGTAGATGATGTTGAAATTGTGTCAACAATCACTGCTTTGGATCTTCAACCTAGTATGAACTAGTGGATTAGGTAATGACTACGAATAGAAAAACGCTACCATTTTTACCAAGTATTTTTCAAACTGATGCTAACCGTAAGTTTTTATCGAGTACATTAGATCAGCTAGTTAGCGAACCAGAGTTCCGTCGGGTTAACAGTTATGTAGGTCGTGTTTTTGGACCTAACATAAAGCCATCAGAAACATACATAGCAGAACCATCTACTCAAAGACAAAATTATCAATTAGAAGTAGCATTGATTCGTCGCGAAGAAGATGGAACAGTAATAGGGCAGTCTGGGTACACCGATTTAATTAACCAAATCTCCTATCATGGTGGCATTGTAAACAATCATGATCGTTTGTTTGCTAACGAATACTATTCATATAAACCTCCTATAGATTTAGATAAGTTAGTTAATTATAAAAAATATTATTGGCTACCGGTAGGGCCTGATACTATTAAGATTACAGGACGACGTGTTTTTGCCGCCACTACTTATAATTTTGTTGACCAATACAGTTTTATTACAACTAATGTAACTGGCACTGAAGCTAATCCTAAACTAGTATTACGCCGTGGTGTCACATATACGTTCAATGCCAGCATGTTTGGTGGTAATTTGTTTATCCAAACCGAGCCCGGTCGTACAGGAACAAAGCGATATTCTCCTGCTGTGTCAAGCAGACAAGTTGCTGGTGTTGTTAATAATGGATCAAACACAATAACTTTTACACCGCCAACTGAAGCTGCACAAGATCAACTCTTACGCTACCCAGTTTTAGATCATGTAGAGTATGCGCTTTCTGAAACATTAACTACATTAGATAACATTGTTTGGAACTTTGGCGACGGTATGACTAATCGTTTAAGTAACGAACAGTTTTATCCCGATGGCGTTGAAGCAATTTTATTAAACACTTCTACAAATTCAGCCGATTGGACTGACAGAAACGGACAAGTTGTCACAGGCGCAGCTAGGACAGGCATTTGGAGAATGAATGCTGTTAAGTATTCGGGTCAGCCTGTTCGTGTGCATTTGACCTATGTAAGAGATGTTCCTGCCCAGACTAGAGTTGTAGTAGGACAAGGCTCAGCAGCCGGAAAGCAGTACACAGTAACTTCGGGACAATTCCAAGAATACAACGGAGTAACTGCTGAAGTCGATCGTTTATTTTATCAGCATAGTGGTCGCGATTTCTATGGTGAAATAGAAATCGTTGAAAACGCCGATAGCTACGAAGTTAACGTATCTGCCATATTAGGATCTGTTAATTACACATCTCCTACGGGTATAAAATTTTCAAATGGTATGAAAGTTTCATTTGATGATACTGCTACACCTGTTGAATATAGAAATAAAATTTATTATGTTGAGGGTGTTGGATCGGGAATTAAATTAGTTAGCATAGATGAATTAGCCAGTCCCGAAGCGCAAGGAAGTGTCGCAGAAATTAGTTTTGATACAAAACAATTTGATGTCGGAAGTTACGATGAAGCATTATCGGGGTCAGCTGAACCAGACTACTTAGTAATAAACAGGGCCAGCATGGATCGTAATGCCTGGTCCAGAATTAATCGTTGGTTCCACGAAGATGTAGTAATTGCTGCTTTGTCTAGCAATGGATATCCTATCGATTTAAGCGGGTACCGTAGAGCAGAAAGACCGATTATCGAATTCGCGCCCAATCTGCAATTGTTTAATTCGGGCCGCCAATTCGCTAAATTTGTAGAAAATTTCTTTGACAGCGACTTTAGGTATAGTTTGAATGGTCAAAGCACAGAGTTAACCGATGCCTTAGCAACATTACAAACTGCTCGATTTTCAGACTTACGCGGCTTAGGCATTTATATAAAACCAGGCTCACTAGCAGTATTTGCCGGGGACGCCAATAGTGATGTACGCAGAAGAGTGTATCAAGTTAATTACTTAGATCAAATAGGTGTTACATTATTTGACGGAACGCTAAGTGGATCTATTAGCATGACTGCTCAAAGTGCAAGAGTAACTGGTGTGGGTACTGATTTTGTAACTGAATTGAGTCCTGGTGATGATATATATTTGTCAGATAACGCATATCTAGGCAGAGTGGAGAGAATACTTGGTATAAACGAGTTATTGTTAACTGAACCAATTACTATTAATATTAGTGGCGCGAGCGGAAATAAATTTAATCGCGCTCGTGCTAGCCTTGCAGCAATAAAGACTTGCGAACCTTGGGAAACTATTGTTGTAAATGCCGGTACCAACAAAGGCCTTACTTATTACTTTAACAAGTCGCTTTCATGGACTCGAGCGCAAACTAAACTGACCCTTAACCAAGCACCAAAGTTTGATATTGTTACACAAACCGGTCAAAGTATTTCTGTATCCTACAACGAAAGTTCGTTCACTGGAACAAATATTTTTGGATATCGCCTGGGATCGGGGCAGGTTGATAAAGCACTTGGATTTACTATAACTGTATCTGGTGATTCTGGATTAAGTGGCGATATCGTATTTGAAAATAATTTTGATGTAGATACTTTTAGGTATCGAACTGAAAATGTTTTAGATGATAAAGTTAGTGAATTTATTAATGTTGGGTACATTAGACAAAATATTACAATTAATCAATTCGCGCTCTTAACAAATTATGTTAGGGTACCAGACGAAAGCAGGCAGTTCCAGCATATTTCCGCTATCTACGACGCTGTAACCAATTATTTTGAAATTGGGCAAGTTCCAATAGCATCGTCTAGTGTAGATTCAAACTTACGTGTGTATGTTAATGGCGATCTGTTGCGCTACACTGGCACCGAATATTCAGTTGAACGAGTGGGCGACAGAACAGCATTGCGTATTGATTATACTTTGCTTAGTGTCAATGATCGTATTGATATTTTTATACATGCCAGCGGTGTTTCGCCACAGGCATATTATACTGTTCCACAAAATTTAGAAGTTAATCCGGATAATCGGGTACCCAAGTTAATTAGTTTTGGTCAAATGAGAAATCACCTAAGTAAAATAGGTGAAAGAAATCGTTTCATCCAGGGTGATGTTTTTGGCACTAGCAACATACGTGACATTAATGTTGGAAACACACCGGGCCTTATTCTACAGCACAGTGCTAGTCTATTACCTGCGCTAGCATTTTTGACAGATGAGCATGCCAATTATGTAAATGCTGTTGAATATGCACAAAAAGAATACTCTAGGTTTAAATATAAATTTTTAGACGCTACTGCTAGATATTTAGATATTACTCAATCTCAAGTTCCTGATGCTGTAGATGAAATTCTTACTAGTTTTGCTGAAGTTAAGAACAGTAGTTTTCCCTGGTTCTATTCAGACATGGTGCCTTTTGGTCGTTCAGTTTTAACAACTAGATTGCGTGTTTCTAATTCAGCACAAAGAATTTATAACATCAATGAAACGTTTGAATTTCGTCCCAGCAATCGAGCTATTGTTGTATATTTGAATGATCAAATATTAGTTCGTGATCGTGACTATGTCATTAACACTAGCCCGACCATTACAATTCAGAATTCTGTTGAAGTTAATGAAGGCGATATAGTTGTTATTAAAGAATACACTGATACTGACGGATGTTACGTTCCTGAAACGCCTAGTAAGTTGGGTTTGTATCCACGCTTTGTTCCAGAAAAAATCTTAGATGAAACTGACCGTGACGGCTTGTATCTATTACAAGGTCATGATGGTAGCTTGTTACCTGCTTTTAATGACATAAGAGACAACATAGTCCTAGAGCTAGAATCTAGAATTTATAATAATATAAAGGTCAATTATACTGACTCTTTGTTTAGCATTGCAGCTAACACTCCTGGTAAGTTTAGAAATACAGATTACAATAGATCAGAATTCACTAGTGTTCTAGGTAGCGAATTCTTAAAATGGGTTGGTGCATACCAAATTAATTATAATACCAATGAGTATTTTTCTGCAAATGACGAATGGTCTTGGAATTACAATCAAGCACAAGATTTAGATAATCAAAGAGTACCAGGATACTGGAGAGGAATTTATCGTTATTTTTATGACACCGATCGTCCTCATAGCCATCCTTGGGAAATTTTGGGGTACACTATCAAGCCATTGTGGTGGGATACACATTATTCTTGGACTGATCCTACAAAAAGACAGTTGCTTATTACTGCGATTGAAAATGGACGTATTAACGAGCCAACAAGCACGTTATATCTAACACAAATTAGAATAAGTGCAGCGAGACCAAACTTTAGAAAATATGTTCCAGTAGATACAAATGGTCGCTTGTTGTCTCCACAGCGATGTGTTATTGGTGGTTTCGATAGCTCCAAGCTATCTAGAAACTTTACCACTGGTGATTATGGCCCAGTAGAAGCAGCATGGGCTAGGTCAAGTGATTACCCGTTCGCTGTTCAAAGAGCATTTGCTTTATTGAAACCTGCCAAATATTTTGGTTTATTAGCTGATTCATATGGATATGAACGCAGAACAGTTGGCGGTCTAAGCCAATACTTCCTAAGAAATCGCAACACCAGGCTGTCATTTAGCGAGTTAGCTATTAATGGTGAAACAGTAGATAATGTTACATCAAGAACTAGCAGTTATATTAATTGGATACATGGTTACTTGGTTGGGTTAGGTATCGATCCAGTGTCAAAGATTAGAGCATTGATCGATAATTCCACTGTAAACCTAGCTTACAAGTTTGCCGGCTTTACGGATAAAAACTATATTAAGGTATTATCTGATCAAATAAGTTTAACTAGCACAAGTGAAAGTGTAATTTTACCTGATGAAAGTTATAGCATTTTATTGCGTAAGAGCTTACCTGAACAAAGTATTGCCTACAGCGCAGTTATTGTTGAGAAAACTGCTAATGGATACAGTGTAAATGGATACGATCAACGTTTACCCTACTTTACAATTATTCCAAGTCAAAGCACAGGCCCTAGTTCTAAGATTGAAGTATTAGGTTCTACCTATACTATTTTTGAAAGATATTTCCCACAAAAAATTAGAATACCTTATGGTTTTGAATTTACAAGTGTACAACAAGTAGTCGACTTCCTAGTAAGCTATCAACGTTATCTTGTAGCACAAGGTTTAGTATTTGACAGCTACGATAGCAATTTAGGACAAGTTCGTAACTGGACATTAAGCGTTCAAGAATTTGTTACATGGGCAAAACAAGGTTGGCCTACTGGTAACATTCTTGTATTAAGTCCTATATTTGATACTCTAACTGTTTATGCACCGAATTACTTTGTTGATTACATTGATAATTCAGTGTATGGATCACAGGTAATAGGCACTAATTTTAATGTCATTAGAAACAATGACTTCACTGTTATTCGCGATTCAAAGCGTACTACAATTAGAACTATTAATGAACAAACTATTGCTTTAGCTAGAATTAATTTAGTTCAATTTGAACACGTACTTGTTTTAGAAAATCGTACAATCTTTAATGATACCTTATATAGTCCAGAAATTGGGGATCGTCAACAACGTATTCGCATCGTTGGATCGATAACAGATTCATGGGATGGTGATCTTACACCTCCTGGTTTCGTTTATAGTTCTGGTACTATAGACGAGTGGCAGGCCAACTACGATTACAAAAAGGGTGCAATTGTAAGTTATAAAGGATTTAATTACAGCGCACTAGAAGACATCCCCGGTGCTGAATCGTTTAACTTTAATTATTGGACTCAGTTAGACAGTGTGTTTAGACAAGGGTTGGCTCCTAATTTTAGTTTGAATGCAGCTAAATTCACAGAAATTTATGATGTAGATATTTTACCTACCAATGAAACATTAGCAAGCTACAGTAATAGTTTAATTGGGTTTAAGCCAAGAGAGTACTTAGATAATTTAGGTATTAGTGAAATCAGCCAGATTAAGTTTTATCAAGGTTACATTAAGTCTAAAGGCACACCAAATGCTATTCAAGCATTTGCTCGTGCTCAGTTTGATAATGTTGAATCTGATATTGAGTTATACGAAGAATGGGGAGCCAGGATCGGAAGTTATGGCGCCATTGACAGTAACCCAGAATATACATTTTCTTTAAAAAACACCAACTCCGACGATAATCCTCTTCTATACCAGTTCATTACCAGTGAAGGCAAAATAGAAAGCAATGAGTTCATTGGTCTTAAACCTGCTGACTTGCTCACCGCACCCAATGACTATCGTCCCAAAATCTTCAAGAACAGAAATGCAGTAGAAACACAACGTTCTTGGAAAATCGAATTATTTGGCGATAGCGTTATGTGTGGTAAAGAGGTATTGCCCGAGCAGTACGCTATTAGCATTGTTAAGAGACACGGTTACAGCGTTGACATGCAGACTAAGAACGCTTATAGCGTTATGGTAACTGGTGTTTACAACCAAGAGCCAAAAACTTATCTTTTCAACAATGAAAGTTTTGGTGTGCAATTTAGTTCTTTGTACCCAAATGAGGAATTGTACATTACCTTAGAAAGTCCTACAAGCACAGACGTTCCTTTATCTCGCAGTGCTCCTAGTACAGTGTATACATCAACAGATACGTTGTTGCCCGAGTCTGAAATATCATTACAAGTAACTAGTAAGATACCCTACGAACGTGTGTACGTTAGCTTTGAACCTGTTACTGCATCAGACACCGGTGAATCTAAGTCAGAAGATGGCTCAACATTCTTACCTGATTCTGTAGTAATGGGCGACAATATCTATTTAGAAATTAATAGTGTATTAGATACAGAAAATTTATATTGGACCATTGAAGAAATTTCCGATACGGATCAGCCACTTACTGGTATTACTGGATTAGGGGATACTATTAATTCTGCTGTATGTATAAACGATAAAACTACAGGTCGTGTAGAATTACCACCGGATTATTTGCTTTACACTAGCTTAGAAAGTAACTACAAGGTCGCTATCACTACTAGATCGGCAGAAGGTTCAACCACAAGTGATTTGTTAAATGGCACTGATGGGGTGAATGGTGTTTGGCCTGATGGCATTGAAGCAGATCTTATTGTCATTAATCACGGATTAAACGATGCAAGACAAGGCATCAGCGTAGGCACATATACCAATAATTTACGTGAGATTAGAAATAGACTACCAAATTCAATTACAGTAATTTGGCAATTGCCTGTGCTTGATGATTCTAATACAAATACTGCTGTTATAGCACCGGGTACAAATGATCTTAGTGCTTATCAAAGAGCTATGAGTTCTATAGCTTTAGAGTACGGAGATTTTGTTGTAGATATAACTAAATTTGATAGCTATCGTAGCTTGTTCTCTGTTGATGGAATTCATCCAACACAAGAAGGTTATAAACGAATAGTTGAACAGGGACTAGTACCGATCATACAACAAGCGATTGATGGTAAGATTGCTAGCTCAATGCGTTACTATGAAGATGATTTGAGATCGGCCGGCTATGCTCGCCTAGATGAAGTTGACAAATTTATCTATGACATATCAGACACCAGTGGAATTGATTCTAGTTGGCTAGCAGATCTAGAGACTACAACAAGAATCTGGGTAGCTAAGACATATAATCGTGATTGGCAAGTTTATCGAGTATATGTTAACAATTTAGTTATAACATCGGCAAGAGCAGACCTAAACAATAAATTAGTTTTTACTTGTGATAATCTGCATTATGTAAATGCTCTAGACGTTGTTGCTGTACGCAATCTTGATACCAGCATAAATGGTTTTTATCAAGTAGTGTCTGTCTCAGACTACGAATTTACTGTAATTAAGAGGGGCCTAGCTTCTAACTTTAAGGTAACTAATGCCAGTGGGCAACTGCTTGACATGCAGATTTTGCGTTTTGCTACCTACGAAGACCTCACTGCTCACAAGCCTAAACATGGATGGATTGGTATAAACAGACAACGTCAAGTTAATACTGATAGGTCTGATAGAATTTATGTAGATAGGCAGAGTCTGCCCGGAACATGGTATGTCTATGAGCCCGAGATTCTGGACATAACCTATGAAAATATTTTCTACAGTAATGTAGTTGTTAGTAATGCATATAGCATTGTCGGTGTTAATTGTATTGTTGCTAATAGTTTAGTAAGCTCAGTTGGTCTAAGAGAAGAAATTAATTTCTGTGTTTTTAGCTTTGACAATAGTGAAGACTTATACTATACAATTGAACCAGCCACCACAGCCGATCTTGCTAGTACACCTGTGATTGATGGCGAAGTAAGCTCGTTTGCTAATTCAACTATTAGTGTTGGAACACCAATATATTCATTCACCGAGGTTAGACATTGGGAACCAATTGTTGACATCGAAAGTATCAATAATCTGTATCTTTATGACTCAAAAGAAAAGAATATTCAAGCTAGAATAGATCTGTATGATCCGGCCAAAGGAAAAATACTAGGTCAAGCTCGTGCCGAAATCGACATTATCACGGATCGTGATCCTGCACAGTATAGAAACACAGATACAACATCTAGTTATAATTTTAGCACTGAAATTTATTGGGCAGCCGACCAAGTTGGAACCTATTGGTGGAACACTGACACTGCAAGATACGTTGATTATGAACAAGGTGACTTAGAATATCGTAAAAATCATTGGGGTGAATTATTCCCAGGTAGTTCAATTGATGTCTATGAGTGGGTTGCTAGTGATGTATTACCTAGTGTGCATGTAAGCCAGGGACGCGAAGGTCAACCGTTGTATCCTAACGATGAATACTATAGCGATGCTGTATTTATTGATCCTAATACAGGTGCTTTTGTAAGTCGTTATTTCTACTGGGTTAAGGGCGTTACTAATAAAACCGCAAGTAAGAAAGCAGCTAGCACCGTAGTGTTAGCTGACATGATTGCTAATCCAGATAAGCAAGGCATTGCCTACATGTGTGCTCTGCGCGACGATGCAGTTGCTTTATTTGGAACAGGAATATATAACCAACGTGATAGAAGCGTTGTCTATCTATCCACTAGAAAAAATGAGCGCGACGGGTTAATACACAGCGACTTCAAACTGATTCAACAAGGTAATGTTCGAAGCGAATTCCCAGAATTAATTGAAACAAAACTGATTGACAGTATTATAGGCACAGACATTAACGGTGAACTAGTACCCGATCAAAAACTACCTCGAGAAAGCAGAATTGGTTTAGGGTTAAGACCAAGACAAACCTTAATAGTTAATCTACAAAACGCTAGAAAAAATATTATAAAATATGTCAATGATGTTTTAAATGCATATCCTATTGCTAACAGAGTTATAGATCGTGATCGTATCTTTTCCGATAACCTATTTGCTAAACAATCTGACCCAGATAGTACAGAATATGACGTAGCTGTAGACACCTACTCAGAAATCTATACGCCTTCACAGAAAACCCAAGCAATTAGAATATTTGTTCGTTCCGATTCTACCTTAGGCGGTTACTGGAGTATATACCGCAGAACTGGTACAGTTGGACTTGTTTCCAGTGCTGCTAACACTACACTAGAGTTAATTAAAAAACAAAGTTTCAATGTAGCTAACTTATGGACGTACCAAGATTGGTATGCATTGGGATTCACATCCAGCGTGAAGCCTAATCACATTGTTAATGAATTTAAAGATATCTATCAACTAAGTTTAGTCAACAACGATATCATACGTGTTAACAATGTAACAAGCACGAATGTTTCATTAGGTAATAATCGTATTGGTAACAAAGAAGTTCCCACCACATGGGAGTTATACCAATATACTAATCAGAATGGTATAGTAAATCTAAAGTTAGTTGGGTTAGAAAAGAAAACCATACAGTTCAAACCTGTATTTTATGAACCAGATGGTTTTGATACAGGAGACTTTGACGTTCACGTATACGACTTCGCAAATAGCATCGAGTTACGTTATGTGTTCCAAGCTCTTAAAGAAGATATTTTTGTACAAGAGTTAAAAGAAGAATGGAACAAGTTATTATTTGCTATGATAGATTATATCTTAGCAGAGCAGAAATATATTGATTGGTTCTTCAAAACTAGCTTTATTTCTGTTAACCAAAAAATACATGATCTTAGCGTAATGACTGGTACAGTAAAAGATAGACAAAAACAAGTTGAATCTTATATTGAAGAAGTTAAACCCTACAAGACAAAGATTCGCGAGTTTGTAACTTCATATGGTAAACAAGATAGTTTTGTTAGTGCTATAACTGACTTTGACCTGCCAGCATACTATGATAGATCACTTGCTGTTTATCGCAGCCCTAGCGGTGAGTTCCCATCAATTGACTTAGTTGAACTACAAAAGCCACAATATCGTGATTGGGTAGAGAACTACAAGTTAGAACTAAACGATGTTGTTATCAGTAAACCTGGTTATGGTTATCAAACTGGGGACAATCGAGCTATTGTGCCTGTGGTTGAGGTCTTACGTAATGATTTCAATGCAGGTATTGACGCAAATGTAAGTATAAAACTTGATAACATAAATTTTGGAATTAGTAAAGTATACGTTGATCAACCTGGAACTAATTATACTCTAACGCCGCAGGTAGCTGTAATCGGCGCAGGTAGTGTACCGTTTCGCGACGATGACCGACACGAATTTACTGTTGTTACACAAGGTTACAGTTATTTTACAGTTGGTGCCAGGGATAAATTAAGTTTCGGCTTATTTGGACGTCCGGGAGATTCGGCTCTTGTTAGGAACTACGAGCGTTCGCGCATCTCAACATTAGATTGGACTCTAGGTTCTGGTGGTACGCCAACATTCCCACAGAATGGTCTAACAACTGAAAACCAGCGTGTTCGCGCCATTGATCCGTGGAACCAAAACAGTATAGTTTGGGAAAATAGACCCAGTGGTGATAATTATGCCGATGGCGGTTGGAATGGTGTAAATTTCAGTATTGATCCTACAAAAACATATCGTAGCGTAGTTTGGATGCGGCGAACAAGCAATAGTACCGGTGGTACTTTATACCATGGTCTGTTTACTAACGGGACTTATCCTGCTTATACAAATATCTATTCACCTAATGGCAGTGTGCGTAGATTAAGTGACGGTCAAGGTGAATATAACCCTTATTGGAACTATCGAAGTGTCGGTGATTATGATAAAGATGTATGGTACTTACATGTAGGGCATATTTTCCCTGCAAACTATACTGGCATAACTGCTCACCCTGACAGCGGTATATATACTCGCACTGGCGGAAAAGTCTTAGCTAATAATGGAAATATTAACGACGGAAAGTTTCCTGCTAATGCTACAGAGGCCATGCAGAGATGTTACCATTATTATTGCAATGATAATACCACTCGCAGTCAGTTTGCGTTTCCTAGATTTGAAGTTGTAGATGGAGCTGAACCAACAATAAGACAATTGTTGGATTACGGACCATATCAAGATGTTAAGTATAGCAATAATTCACGTGGCTACCACATGCATCGCATTAGGCGCAGCGATGGGCGAGTGGTCTTTAGTCAAGTTTACGATGTTTATAGCCAAAATCGATCCGGATATATAGGGTTAGCTAGTGCAGATTTAGCAAGAGACCTTAACAATACCAGTGATGATTATGTAGTTGTAGTTCATACCTATGATGACGCTTACAGAAATCGTCTAACAAATGATCTACATCTTGCTCTACAACGTTGTGGTGCAAGTGAAGAAGTTTTCGGTAAGCCCGCTGCCGCAGAAACTACATTTAAGTTTAGAAGTGGTTATATTTTGGTTGGTATCCCGGGATCAGGTGTTGGTCGTGGTATTGAACACTATGCAGGTTCATTTGATAATGCGCCCGATGCCTATGCAAGCGTGACCTTTAAGATTGAACGCGGGTACCTGGCAGCGTTAAGAGCTGATCCTAAAAACTATGTATTCTCTACACCACTTACAGTACCAACATCACCGCAGACCGGGCAAAGCATCACTTATGGTGAAAGAGTCTATATTTTTGATGGTAAGGCCTGGCGTAGTCAGAAAATTGTTACAAGTTCATTAGACACATCTAAAGACGTTGGGTCTGCTGTATTATCGGCTAGATTAACTAATAATAAAGTACGTCGTATAAAGACCACCATCAAGTTTGATAGAATACAATACACAAGTAAGGTGCAAGATTGGCAACCTAATGTAAACTATCCAATTGGTACTTATCTAAGTTATAATAATCGGGCCTATCAAGTTGTTGATAGTGCTTATAATTCTTCGGTATTCACACCAGGTCTTTTACGTTTAGTTACAAGTGATGAATTTGACAATGCTAACGATCGTATTATTGCTTATTATGCTCCTAGTACAGATAATGGTAATATACCCAAAGACTTAGGTAGACTAGTTCCGGGTATAGACCCGTTTAACCCATTTACTGTGGGCAGTAGTACCGGGCAAGATACTATCTTAATAGGTGACACTTTTGGTAGTAACGCAGGTATAAGTGCTGGTAATATTCGAGTAGCAGGTGGTAAATTTGTTGACAGAATCTTCTCACGTGCGCCTGAAGAATTATTGCCCGGTATTATATATGATAGCTTAAGTATTCGTGTCTTATCACAATCTAATGCTGCAATAGGCACAACAACGACTACAACATCTGGTCCAAGTCCGCTTACTTTGAGTATATTAGGTGCCAGTTCCAGTTCAATTGAGGTACCTTACACAGAATCGAATTTAAGCACTTCAGATTCATTTACACTCAGTTTAACCGGTTCCGGCAATCCTGTACCATATCCAGTTACTATTAGTCTTGTGGAAGCACCTGGTGGAGGCACAGCTAATGTTACACCAAGCGCATTTACAATGTTGCCTGGTGAGCAACGTGTGGTAAGATTTACTACTAATAATAATATGTTGTCAGGTCGCACTTGGTACGATTTAAGCTCATATCAAAACCACTTCCAGTTATTAGATAATAGTCCTGTTTGGTCGATACAGCAACAAGGTATTTTCAGTTTTGGTCTTAATAATGCAGTAAATGATCGCGCAACATCTATTACATCAATGAACGGTATTAACACAACACCAGGCGAGTACAATACTGTTTGTATGTGGATGCGTTGGCGTGCTGAAACTAACGGGTTCCCAATGGAGTGGAAAACTGGTTACAGATTATGGATGCCATCTGGATCTTTAGGCTTTAACAATAGTGCTGGTGATTTGTACGGTGTACCTGCATCAGAGATGTCCATGTATCAAAATTCTTGGATGTTTGTGGTAGCTGTATTCCATAACACAATTGGTGGTAGTACGTATGTAAACAACAACAAGTTATATATTAACGGTGGTAAGCGTACTTTAGTTCAAGTAACCGGCTCAGCAACATCTGGCACAGCAGGTATTGGCATAACTTTTGCTAACTTTACTAATCCTAGTGCTACCCCGGATAGATATGAATTTGATGGCGATATTGGTGAAGTCTATGTTTACAATCGTTCGTTGACCGACGATGAAGTTGTTGATATGTATTTTGCTACACGCAGTCGTTATGGTCCTCCAGCAACAACTACGTCAACTACAAGTACGACTACTTCAACATCAACTACAACAACTACAACTACTTTACCACCGCAGCCACCAGTTCCTCCTGGTATCCCTGCAACTAATGCAGCCTGGGGCGGTAATGGGTTTGGGCCATTAGCTTCTCCTGGTTTATTTACAGGATATAGAGGTGGATATTCAGCTTCAGGCGGGCACTTAGGTAATGCCGGTGGTGGTAGTGCTAGCCCATTAGGTGGTAGCGGTGGATCTTGGAGCAGCTTGGTCGGCACTGACGGTTCTTACGGAACAGGCGGTTCAGGTGGCGGATATACCACAGCAGGTTCAGCAGGCACAGGGGGTCTTTCTGGATACAATTCATCTACGATTAACGCAACTGGGGTAGGTAATGGTGGCGGTGGTGTAGAAACCGACAGTGCTAATGCCACCACAGCACCAATTGATGGTGGCGATGGCACAGGCGGTCTAGTTAGAATTACAATAACAGGTGGTAGCTATGTGTTTACTAACAGTGATCTAACAACGTTTGGAGCTACAAGATTAATTAATGGTGGTCAAGCTATAGAATGGGATAATAGTGCTAGTTCAACTAAGCGCAGTTCATCCAATGTTTATGATGGTGCTCTTATAGGAAACTTTACAGTACCGGTGGGTGTCACTCAGATTAGTGTAGGTATCATTGCTGGCGGTGGCGGCGGAGCTACTGGGCCTTGTGTTAACGCCGGCGGTGGTGGTGGCGGGGCTGGCTTGTTAACTAATTACACGGTTACAGCAGGAACACAATATATAATTAAAGTAGGTGCAGGTGGACAAGGTGGACTGCAATCGACTACTCGCTCCGCAGCAGGCGGTCCTCCATACGGAGTAGATCAAGCTCCTTGGCGTGGTGGTTGGAGTAGTTTCTGTAATAGCGCAGGCACAGAAATTATATATGCAACTGGTGGTAATACAAGACCAGATAATTGTGCCGGAGTTACTAACAGCGATTCTGCTTCATCAAACACAATGGATTAATCGATGCCGACAATAAGTTATTACGACGAGGGTGCATTAGCCAATACTAATTTGGTTAATTGGTCTAATTCCAACACCTATACTATGTCTAGTATAACAGGGTTAGGTACAGTGACATGCCATGGCCCTAATTCTGGAACTTATACCTTAACCCTAAATAATTTACCCAGTCATTCCAGATTGCGTTATAGAGTGTTTTGGCATTTTGTGGATAGCTTAGATAACGAACAAAGTAGCTTAAGTTTAGATGGGCAGGTTTATGCTCAGTTTACTAAGACCGGATTCCCAGGTGCAGGCACACCCGGAGCACCTTTATTCACGTATAATAGATTTTCCTCTGCTACTTGGGTACCAGCAACTTACAGTTATGCGCCGTGGGGAAGTAATAGTACTGCCAATGGGTATGTGGAATTTGATACTGGTTTCATAAATCATATGAGTTCGACATTTACTGCTACTCATATTCTAGGACATGACCAAGGGCAAAGTGACGAAGCTATGTATCTAAGTCATGTTAGTATTGAACTATATCAACCAATTGGTCAATTTATATCTAATGGTTTGATATTGCGGTTAGATGCTAGTAAGGCCAACTCTTTTCCAGGTACACAAAGGTTTGTTTTCAGTGCTAACTTAGTTGGTCAGTCTCAAAATGTAGCGTTCAGTCATTATCATATAGGTGGTGCGATTCCGGGTCCAGTTATTATTAATACTACAACCACCATACCCCCTATACCAACGTCTACGACAACAACGTCTACTACATCAACCACGTCAACTACAACTACAGATTCGCCGGCACCATTAACTGTGACTTTAAGTAGCAATTTGTCAGGTACAATATTAGCTCATCAAAGACCTATTATAACTGCTTTACTAAGTGAGCCAGCTGATCCAGTGCAATTTACTTTGAGCGATTTTATAGCCGGGGGTCGAGGTAATCTTACATCATTTAGTTATTATGGTACAACAGCTACAATGATGCTAGAACCTAATGTCGATATAACAGGATCATTTAGTGTATTTTTACCGAGTAGTAGTTTTAAAACTGCTAGCGGTAGCGGAGTATGGAACTCAAGTTCTAATACACTAACTTTTACACTAAACACTATACGACCAGAAATTGCAATTACAACTGATGACAATGCTCTAAAATCTGGTGATGTCGCTATGCTAACATTTACCACAAGTAATGCTACATCGAATTTTTCTAATGTAGACATTTCTTGCTCAGGTCCGGGTTTTATTTCCAATTTTGTTGCAGTGAGTTCTACAGTTTATAACGCAAACATAACAGGGAATGTTAATTCTTTGGGGACTTTATCGGTTAATGTTGCAGCTGGTAAGTTTACCAACACTATTGGCAATAGGAACCGTGACAGTAATTTACTGACTATAGCAGTAGATACACGTTTTCCTACAATGACAATAAGTGCCACTGATTTATTCTTAAAATATAATGAAACTTCAACTTTGACATTTACAAGTAATTTAGCAACAACTAACTTTGTATTGGCAGATATATCTAAATTTGGTTTTGGTACCATAGATAATTTTTCTGGTAGCAATACGGTATATACAGCTACCTACACTCCGCCCGAAGGTAAAATCGAAGTGCAGGCCAGTAATTATAATCAACCTTCCGGGGAATTTGTCAGTTACATCAAGTTAAATGGTACCTCAATCGGAACTATTGGTCGAGGCCATATTGTGGCCTATTTTGACGTGGAATCAAATACAAATGTGTTTGATCTAGACGGCACTGTTACCAAAGACACTTATGGCAGTATCACCGAAGTTGGTGATCTAATGAATTATCTTACTGCTATACCAACTGGTAATTTATTGGTTATGACAAGTTTTGATGCAACTAGTTGTAATGTTGGGTTAAGAAATATACTAAATGATAACTTTGGTGGAGTTAGAACTGATACTTGGTCTTCTTTAAGATATAGTCATGTGTTTATTGGATATAAACATACATCTACAGTATTAGTTGATGAAGTCTTAGATCCAACTGCTACATTATCTTATTGGACACCCAGTACAACATACACAATGACATACGGGGCATTAGGTACAGGAACCGGGCATGGATATTCACCGCAAACCGGATTTAAACTTGAAGTTCCCAGCATACCTGCACACACAAAACTACGTTATAAATTTTATTGGCATTTTGTTGACAGTATAGACGGCGAAGAGCATACATTGACCATTGATGGCATAGAATATCTTAGATTCGTGAAATATAGTTATTTAAATAATCCCGCAGAAATAACAACTAACTTATGTTCGGTATTTCAGTGGGTAGAAGATAACACCTATAGTTATAGTCCTTTTTCTGGGGACACCAGGGATGGTTATTTTATAGTAGATACAGGTTGGATAAGTCACACTGCTTCTACTGCTAATTTGTATATGTATTTTGGTGCAGACCAAGCTCAAAGTGATGAGGCCATGTATGTCACCCATGCTCGAGTCTTAGTTTCAAGTGATTTTAAAGTTCCAGCTTACGAACAAATAATTAAGACAGGCACCGAAGGTTGGGCCCGGGGCAATGTTCAAGGACTCACCGGTAATATTGTCGCTAATGTTCAAGCCGCAGCGTACACCAGTGCTAACGGTAATCCAAACACCAGTAGTAATGACTTAACATTATACTATGACACTAGAAGACCTTGGGTATCAATGTTCAGTGATGACGAGTACCTGACGTATGGCGAAACAACCAATGTTATGATTATTACATCAAACGTTACGTCTAATTTTAATCTAAGTGATATAACAGTCACCGGTGATGGAGTTTTAAGCAATTTTAGATCTGTTCGCGATAATTTGTATAAAGTTCAAGTAACACCAACTGCTAATACAAACGGATCTATCAAATTGTATATAGATGACAGTAAATTTGATGATGCTGTTGGAAATCCAAATCTTCCTAGTCATGCTCTGTCTATAGCTGTTGCCACAGTAACAACTTCTACAACTTCTACAACTTCTACAACTTCTACATCTACTTCCACTAGTTCAACCACTACTACAACTACTTTAGCTGCCGACCCCTGGAATGTTGGTTTTGCCTCTCTTCCGTTATATGATAAAGTAGATAATGGTACAGGAAATTATTTTAAATTAGGTAGGGTAAAAATAATTCAAGGTGATGGTAGTGAAGATGCTGACGATTGGACAGTGTTTAATTTTGGTGCGGATAATAACGGCGACTATCTTGGCAGTAGCTCAACTTCATCGAACTTTGGCGGGGAAACTACTGCTAGTGGAGGCCAAGGTGGTGTTGGTGCTACGCATGGTGGAATATGGGGATATACGGCTGGTAACTGGCATATATTATATATATTGACATTAGGTAATGATGGCGGTGCATTTAATAATAGAAACGGCTACTGGTTCAAGGCTGGAGGAATTAATAATGGTGGTCTAGGTAAACAAACCTATTACGATACACTACCAATAGATAAAATTGCTTTCACTTCGCACACTAGTTTGTTTACGCCAACCAGTGGTACCCCAACGGCTCATTTAGATTCAGGCTACCAATCGCTAGCAGTCGCAGACATACCCGGTGCGCCAAGAACTCTACTAAATTATATAAGTAGTTTTGGTGTAAATGAAACCAGCGACAACATAGGTACATAAAATCGATCAATAAATATTAAATTATGCAATTAACCAACATCAGTTACGGTGACGAACAGTTTGCTAGTGGTTTTAGAGTATTTGTTGATATGAACGAACAGAGATTTCGTTCAACCTTTAATAACACCTATGTAGTAAAGTTGTCGCAACCACTGTACCTAGCCAATACAAATGTATTTGTAACAGATGGAAACGTGCTAGGAACTCCAGATCCATCGGTACCGCTACCTGGTATTATCCATGTGAATGGCGAGCGTATTATTTACTATGAAAAAGAAAATAATCGCTTAGGGCGTATTCGTAGAGGGGTTGGTGGTACCGGGGTTCCTGACGTACATCTTGTTGGATCAGATGTAGAAGATGTCGGTCCATTGCGCTATAGTAACACTGGACAATATGCACCAGGACCACAATACGCAGCTTTTCCAGCAGCCACGGCAGTGGACGAAGGCAATACTATTCGTTTTCAAATTAATACAATAAATCTAGTGCCTGGTACTACTTTGTATTGGACTAACGACGGAACTAGCCAATTAATTGATTTTGTTGGCGCTGGATTGGGATATACAAATAATGGTAGTTTCCAAGTAACAGGTGATTATAATAATGGGACTGCCAGTGTTAACCTTACACCTGCAATGGATGTTAGCACCGAAGGCTCTGAAACAATAATTTTTAATGTACGCACTGGGTCCGTATCTGGACCAATTGTTGCTACAGCAGAAACCGTTACCATTAATGATATAAGTGTTGTTCCTGAATATTACATTGTACCTAGGGTTACTAGTATAGGTGAAGGTTCAAGCATTATATATGACGTAACTACAAGAGGTATTGCTGCTGGTACTACTCTATATTGGACTAATTCAGGAACTAGCCAGCCTTCTGACTTTGCTGTTCAAACTAGTTCAGGTAGTGTAGTTATGGGTGGCGGGTATGCGTCTGGTTTTGGGTTAATTAAATTAGACACTGTTCGTAGTCCTGGTGCCACTGCAACCAAGTCTATTGTATTGAATTTGCGTTCTGGTTCTGCATCTGGAACTATTCTGAAAACCGCGAACGTAGTGTATATTACAGACACGCCTGATCCTAGCTATGGACTTACTGCCACAATTACAAGTTATCTGTCGAGTGCTGGTATTGGACAAATTCTCATGGTCAATGAAGGTGAAACTGTCCGTTTAGATTTGTACACTACTGGCATACAAGCCAATACTACCTTTTTTTATAATTTAACAGGAACTAGTTCTAATGTTGATTACAATCTGCCATTGACCTGGGGTACAATGACAACTACAGGTACTACGTTTGGTGCCTGTGCAAATGTTACTATTACACTAGTAGAAGATTACCTTACTGAAGGTGCAGAAATAATTTTTGCCAATGTTCATGCTACAGCTACTTTCGACGCTAATAGTCTTGTAGCAGGGCCCATTACATTAAACATAGCTGATACAAGCGTAGCTCCTACAGTGGTTATTACTCCAAGTAGCGCAACAATTAATGAAGGGCAAACAGTAACCTTCAATATTAATACAGATGGAATTAGGCCCGGTAACGTTATTTACTGGAAAAACGTAGGAACGACCACAAGTGGAGATTTTGATAATTACCCAGGCACAAATACTCTAACTGTAAGTGGTGGATATAGAGCCGGTGTTGCAAGCATAAGTTTCACGCTAAGTGAAGATTACACCCCTAACACCAGTGTTGACCCTGGTGCTGTTGAAGAAGGGTCGGAAACAATTATTTTAGGCATTTACTTGTCTAACCCCAATGCTATTCCAGCACCAGCACCATTAAGAACTTCTACTGTAACAGTCGGCGATGAAAGTAAAGCCACTACTACAACAACTACCACTCTTAGTCCTGTAGCTACACCTCCGCCTGGGGCTGCGTTAGTTAACTTCTTTAATGGCGACTTTGAAATTTTTAGCCCTCGAACTACCGACGGCAACGGAGTTGACCATATCCCTGGTTGGAGTATATATAAACCAGGTGTAGGAACTACACCAAATCATTTACGATTGAATGGCTTTAGTACTATATTAGGGTGGCCAACACCCAATGATCCTACGCCAAGTTATGCATCAACGCCTGCCCCATACGGTGATCAAGATGCACCAGTTAGTATGAGTTATTCGTTTAGTGTGGTTCCAGATAGCGCAGGTAATTTTGGTGGCGCTAATGTGATAAGATTAATTAGTAGCGGGACCAGCGTACCATTTGGTATAGTCCGTGGCCCATATCTTGTAGCCGATAATCCCATTGTTTGTAACACTGGGGATAAAGTATTCTTCCATTGGAAGGCCGAAGCTGGTGGAGATGACTATGATGTTTATGCTTACTTGTTAGATACATCAAACGGAAGAACAATAGAGTTATTGGACTCTAGTTCATATAGTTTTGGCAATACATTTACACCATGGATACGTGTTGAGAAGGAAATACAGTCAAACGAAACTGGCACATATAGATTTGTGTTTATTTGTGGTAGTCAAGATGCTTCAGGTGGTACTGCATTAGGCGCTAGTCTTTATTTAGATAACATAGATAAGATTAGTGCAGCACCGCCGCCATGGTCCATTACTGTGACACCTCCAACAAATAAATCTGGAGGTAGTACATTTGCATTTACTTGGAACGCACCAGCCGGAGCGGTAGGCACGACTCAAGGATGGTTTATTGTTGATCCGGGCACTAATACAGCTTTTTCGGGCTCTGGTATTAGTGCAGGTCATCGAGGAACGCCTAATAATTTGCCAACATCGGCCACCTCAGGAGTTATTAATATTCCAACTGGGGAAGTATCTGGTGCAGCAGAGAATTTCCAAGTACTGATTACAAGCAGCGATTTAAATGGAACAGTGTTAGCTAGGTCACCTATTTGTACAATAGATCCAGCTGCGCCAAGTAATGTTATATCACCTAGTTGTATAGCTAATGAAGTTATTACTAGAACAATTACTGGTGCGGCATCTGGTAGTAGTGTATGGGGTAGTAACCCATATACTGATGACAGCGACTGGAGGGTGGCCGCAGTACATGCCGGACTACTCACAGTTGGTCAAACGGGTACCATTAAGTTTACAGTGTTAGGGGTACAAAATGGGGGATTCACAAGCACCACAGCTAATGGAATAACTACAACAGTATGGTCTACTAACTGGTGTGCAATACAACTTTCATTACCATAAATTACTATGATAAATACAGAACAACCGATTGAACCACAAGATTCAGACAAGAAATCCGAAGAAAAGAAACCAGATGATCATTCTGGTATCATGTTTCAAGGTTTTTTAAAAATATCAGATCCTGAAACCGGAGAAATTTATACGCAGGGCCGAGCATAATGAAAACAGATTCTGTACTTAATATAGTAGGACATGTACGTATTTTTGATCCAGAAAACAGTGAAGTGTTTTTAGACAAAAATAACGCCATCCATTTTGAAAATATAAGCGAAGCCCTTGCTTACAGTTTAGCTAATAAGAAAACCAATTTTATAACCGAAATGCATTTCGGTCGTGGCGGTACTAGCTTTGACACCACTGGTGTTATTAATTATTTGCCAACTAACACTAACACTCAGAATGCCGATTTATATAATCCTAGTTTCTTCAAAATTATAGATGACACTGATGCAGATAATACTGATCCAGTTCGTAATAGTATGACCGTTAGGCACGTTCCTGGTACTGTGTACACTGATATCTTGTGTACGTGTTTGCTGGATTATGGTGAACCGAGTGGTCAAACTGCATTTGATAATTTAAGTACAGTTGACTCTACATTTATTTTTGATGAAATTGGGCTTAAGTCCTGGAATCCAAGTGGACCTGGTAAAGGTAAATTGCTTACCCACGTAGTATTCCATCCTATACAAAAGAGTTTAAACAGGTTAATTCAAATTGATTACACCATACGAATTCAAAGTTTAACAAATCTAACCGGATTATCCTAAAATAAATATAATAATATGGAGCTTAGAATCTAATGTCTTACAGTATTAATAAGTCTAACGGCGACTTACTTGTTACCCTAGAAGATGGTACCGCTGACCTTAATTCTACGAGTCTCGCACTTATAGGTAGGAATTTTGCCGGTTACGGTGAATATTTTAACGAAAACTTTGTCAAACTGTTAGAAAACTTTAGCAGAAGTACACAACCAGCCAATCCACTTACTGGGCAATTATGGTATGACTCTACTAACAAAATTTTGAAGGTCTACGACGGTAGTGCTTTTGTAAGTTCAGGCGGTGGGGTGCAATTAGATAAAACTAGTAACACAGTTCATTATACTACATTTGTTGAAACAGATACCGGCCTGCCACCAACTAAAGTTGCTAAAGAAAAGGGATTAAGTTTTCAACCACAGTCTGGTAATTTTGGTATTAATAAAACCGCAGCAGCAACAAGCAAACTAGAAATTAATAACGGTGTTAGTGCAACAAGAACGCTTAACGCAACTTTACCTAACACAGCTCTACACGTTCACAGTGAAGATCAAGTAGGTGTTCGTGTATTGTTAGATGGATATGGTTCTGGTTTAACTGCTACACCAACAATGACATTTAGACGTGGGCCATTGTTTGGGCTCACTGGTACTACTGCTGCTACTCAGTTAGGTACAGTACTAGCCGATGTTACTGCACGTGGCCATTCGGGCAGTGCCTTTAGTACCGATCGTGCAATCATACGAATGATAAGTTCACAAACTTGGACCGGTGCAGCTAATGGAGTTAAAATTGAATTCCATACGACACAAAATGGTACCACAGTTACTGAGGCTAAAGCAATTATACATGACAATGGTGACTTTGAAGTAAAAGGTGATATAATTGGATTTAGTCTAAGTGACGAACGCCTAAAAACTAATATTGTAAAAATTGAAAACGCCCTAGATAAAATAGAAGAATTACAAGGTGTGTTGTACAATTGGAATGAACAAGCTGAAGAACATGGTAAAACAGTAGAACAACGTGAAACTGGACTTTTAGCTGGTGGTGTACATCGTGTGTTGCCAGAAGCTACACAGCGTAGACAGAATGGTTTATTAGCAGTCAGGTATGAACGTTTAATGGGTTTGATAGTCGAAGGTATTAAAGAACTAAGAGCCGAGGTTAATGTATTAAAAAACGCTCGGGCTGTTTAATAGGATAGAGTCGTGACTATAAAAGCCTGGGTTAATCCTCCTGTATCATTAGCACTAAGTGAATTGCAGATCGAGTTCGGGTGTGTTCCGTTGCCCCCTACTACTACCACTACACAGGCTCCGCAAACAAGTACAACAACATCTACAACTTCTACATCAACATCTTCAACTACAACACTAGCACCATCTAATTACAACCCAAGCATAACATTTACTGGATTCCCTGCAACTTTGAAGTCTGGGTCACAAACAACTTATTCGATTAGTAGTTATATAAAAGGCAACAATTACAGTTATGAAATCTCAGGCGGGCCACCTGGTGCTACCTTTAGTATTCTTGTTACTTACAGTAACTCTACTACAGCTACTATAACTGGTACATTATCGGTATCAGGAACCTATACAAGTCCGGTTGATTCTAGTTCACTATTCCCTCTTGGCCTGCTATCGGCTGTGGTCACGTTTACTCCTTTAGTTGGGCAAGTTGTTACTAGTGGAAATACTAGAACATTAGAAGTGTCTGTAATTGCGCTTACTACAACTACAACTACTGCGTTACCAACTTACAATGTTCAGTTCTTCAACGCAAGTAATGCAGTTATAACATCGGCTAACGAAGGCGACACTATTAGAATTCAAATGACAACTACTAATGTTGCCAATGGAACTAGTGTACCGTATTCTATTACCGGAATCAGCCAAGCCGACCTAGTTGGTAGCCCGTCGTTAACGGGCAGCTTCATAGTGGGTGGAACTGTTTCTCTAACAGTTACCTTAAGTGCAGATGTTACTCAAGAAGGTACAGAAACTTTAACTGTTACTTTAGGAACATCACCAATCATCCTTGCAACCGCGTTTCTTGTAATTAATGATACATCATCAACACTATCTGGTACTGCATATTTGATTACTAATGGTTCAATTCAAACACTCACAGGTACTGCAACATTACCAACAGCTTCTGTTAAAGTTATGTTTAGACTTATAGGTGGAGGTGGTTCTGGTGGTGGCTCTGATGATGGTTCTCAGGGCGGTAGTGGATTAGGTGGTGGTGTTTTGCTTGGTACAGTTACTCTACCAGCAACATCTGAACCTAAGATATTGAAAGGTGGTGTTGGCTCAGGAGGAGCCATTGCCCAAAGCATTAGATCTTTGGGCGGTGCAGTGGATTATGGAGTAGGTGGTATAGGATTTAGTTTTCCCTCAGGGGTTGGCTATTCGTCACGCGGTGGTAATGGTTCTACAGATGGACCACGCGGTGTAAGCGGGCGAGGTGGTGCTGGGGGTGGTTCAACAGCGTTAATTGTTAGTGTAGGTAGCACCACTTATGGAGTTGCTAGTGCTGGCGGTGGGGCAGGTGGAGGTGGAGGTAGTTTACGAGTAAATGGTGGACACGCAGTAACAAGCACAGGTCTTCCGTTAGCATACAGCAGTTTATCTAATTTAGATGGTCAAGACGCTGCACCGGCAACTGATGACGGTGGTGGAGGTGGAGGTGGAGGTGGAGGTGCCGGAGCTGCAGGTACAGCAGGACGTGATGATGTTAGAGGAAACATTAAAGCCACAGGCGGTGTTAGCGGACGTCCTGTTCAAAATACCAGTCAAATCTTGAATAGCGGTAGCTGGAGCAAGTTTGATTATTATGAACCTTTAGCTACAGCTAGAGATGACATCCTTAGAACAGGTACGGTGATTCATAACGGGTGGTGCGAATTTATACAAATTTATGCTGTATGGCAATCTTATTCTAACGCAGGATCGTTTAGTGTTTCTGTTCCTTTATATTTAGAAGCAGGAACATACGCATGGGAATTATCAGTTGATAATTCGGGTTCTTTTTCGATTGATAATGTTGTAATTGGCACCAGTAATTCTTACAGTGTAGTATCATCCGGTACTTTCAATGTAGCAGCAGGTGCTCATCTTCTTGCAATGACCGGAAATAACACAGGTGGTGTAGGTGGATTCGCTCTAGTAATAAGATCAACTGCAACTAATTCAGCAGTCTTTACTTCACTAGATTTAACACAACATTCTTACACTTCAGTAATACCAAGTATATCCGGAAATAAAAATTATTATGGTTGTGGTGGATTTGGAGCCCTATCTACTACAGTACCTAGTACAGCCGGCACACAAGGTGCTATTGCTGTATACTGGACAACTAATTTGTCTGAGGCATGGGACGCAACAAAGTTACCAGACTTGCCGTTACCAACATTCCAATTACAACTACCCACCAGCGATATAGTGGATTACGACATTGCTAGTTTAATTCTTTACTGGAACGGTACAACTAACTTCCCTGGAATCCCTTGGTCCACGCTGCAATACGAAAACTTAAGCAGCTTATTTGAATTTAAGGTTGAACAAATTAGTGGCACAATCACTGCCGATAATGGGCTTACTACGCTCGGTGTTACCTATAACATGAACACATGGTACAGTTGGAGCACTGCTAGGTCATTGTATTCGTCGGTACTTGTTAAGGCAACTGGCATCGGCACAAATGTAGCAAGGATTAGCATAAGACGCAAATCTGATCAAGTTGTTCAAATTTCTCAGAATGTAACTTTTGTAGTTAATCCTTCAAACGATTCGTCGTTGGTTAGTGGGTAAACTATAATTGGTATAATACACAATTGTGACTACAACGACTACTAGCACATCAACTACAACTGCGCCTTATTCGCGTACTTACTTTCCGCGGCTTAATATACAAGGATCGAGCTCATCTGATATAACTTTTAGCATTTCTGAGTTTGTGACCGGATGGATAAACAATCCCGATTTTAACACAACAAATGCCAACGTAACAGTTTATACTGAAAAAACTGCTAATCTTGTTCCATTGTTTACGACTAACTCTGCTTACACCACTGGTTCTGGTATAAGATACGGTCAATATAGAACTCCAGACTCATTAAGTTTGGCCTACTGGGTAAACTATTCGCTAGTAAATGGTTACTCTATTGCTAATACAGCATTACTTGATGCGTTTTTTACATCAGCAGATCTTATAACCACCGGATATCTAGCCAATAGGCACTTGACGCAGAATTCTAGCTTTATATCAATGTCTGGCGTGAGTTTTGAAAGTAACTATGCACCATCTGAAACTCCATTATTTTTAGAAATTACCGATGGGCCACCTAGGTTAGCTTTTACCGGAAATGTTTATCTTCCTACAGGAACTGTTAGAAGTTTTACTGGTAACTTAAATGATTTCGGATCAGCTGTAGTAGATGCGCGACTGTATTTTGATGCTACAGTACCCAAAGGCAGCTCGGTATTCTTTCTAGTAAATTTTCCTACTACGTTTGTGTCAAATACGACTTTAAGAACGTTAGATGCCAAAGTTAGTAACTACACATCTAGTAACAAAAGATTTGTAGTAAGAATCCGTGAGAATGGACCAACAGGTAAGATACTAGCAAACAGTGAAATAGTTACTATAAATTCTTTAGGTCAATCTTCATTTGATTACGCTAATTTAGCCAATGCACTCATTGCCAGCGGCAACACTTTTACTAACATAAATCATATTGGATACAAGTCAGCTAACATAGCACAGATTAGCCGTGGACGTTATAAAAATGATCTTAAACAATTTATAGTAAGACTACGTAGAGGAAGTCCTACAGGTCCGATTGTAGCTAATTCACAAATTGTTGATGTATTGAATTTAGGAACTGGTGGTTTACAATTAGATGATATTGTTGGTAAGCAGTTCACTTTTCCGGTGAGAACACAATCAAATTACGTTGGATTAAGTATTCAACAGTTAGCTAATGTAAACTATAGTGCTACACCTACCACAACCACTACGAGTACAACAACTAGCACGACTACAAGTACTACTTCAACTAGCACAACTAGTACAAGCACTAGTACAACTTCAACTAGCACAAGTACTACCAGTACATCAACAACAACATCAACGACAACTACAATAGCACCACCTCCAACTACAACATCTACAACGTCAACATCAACAACAACCACGAGTACCTCTACAACAAGTACAACTACATTACCTTCGACCACTACTACCACTACAACAAACGCAGGCAATTGGGTTATTACGCACACTGGGGTATCGAGTTCTTATGTAATTGGACAACCAATTACAGTAAATGTTGAAAGCGATTTTCCAAACGTACTATTTTATGTTACAGTCACTGGCGGCGGTACAGTAGCACCAAATAGGCAAGGGCCGTTGTACACAGATTCAACACCGACAGTACCCGGTAGAACACGCTATGCAGCGAGTACCAGTTTTGACACAACTGGGCTAGGATCAATTGTAGTTGAGTTGAGATTATTATCATTATCGGCACCAGTAACTGCTCAATTGTTTTTGAACATAATTGTTGTTACATCAACTAGTACTTCTACATCCACTACTAGCACTACGACATTGATGCCGTTGCCAACAACTACAACCACTAGTACAACAAGTACAACTAGTACCACTACAAGTTCGTCACCATTCAGTCCTACAACAACGTCAAGTACCACAACTACCTCAACTACAACCATCGCACCTACGTATCTATTGCTATCGAGTCCGACTATAGGCGGCAGTGCCTATATTGGTGGCAATTTAGTTATGACTGCTGACGCTGTTTGGGATCCAGCCGGATCTAGCACAGGTAGTATGTGGGAACGTAGTCCCGACCTGCCACCAAATGATATTTGGACCAATACCGGCGACATTGATAACTCTTACACCCTAACACCTTTAGATCTTTATTATTACTTTAGGCTAAGAAAGCGCAGCCCAAATGGTAATGTGACAGCGTACTCTAATACTCTAGGGCCGGCTCTAAACCCGACTACTAGTACAACAAGTACCAGCACCACATCAACCACTACATCGGGTCCAACTACAACTACAACAACTACAGCAGGCCCTAGTACCACAACAACTACGACCAGTACTACAACTATTTCATTGGCACCGATATTGTTCTTAGACAGTGCTTCGACATCAAGCTATCCGGGAACCGACTTATCAAGTGCCTCAAATATTGATTATTGGAATGATCTATCAGGTAGTGCAACAAAGGCTAGAACCAATGGGGGTAGTGTTGGTACTTCGATAACTTACACAAGTACAGTTGGTGTGGGTCGTGGATTGAACTTTAACGGTGGAACTATATTCTTTGAAGGGTATGATGCTTCAGGTACGCATAGTCTGTATGACATAACCGGAGATCTTACATTAGATATTTGGATATCTCTAACAACACCTCCTGCCGGAACTATAAGAGTTTTTGGTAAGGGAGATTTTACTACTGATAGTTACGGCATATGGTACGACAATACTAATGTATATTTTAGGCGCAGAGAAACTGGCGGAACAGTCATAGAAACATCTGCTCCGCATAACATTGTGCTATCATCCTTTATTAGTCCAACTTGGTGTCAAATCACTGCTGTCAGCAACAGCGGTACATTAAAATTATACATTAATGGTAACGCCGTAGGCACACCGGTTGCAGGCAGTACCTATGTTAGCAGTGCATCAAAACCGTACACGGTCGGAACCTACGTTTCGGGAAGTTCTGTACATCAAGGTAAGATAAGCATTGTTAGGATATGGCCACGTGCGTTGTCGGCGATAGAAGTTTCTAACGAGTTTACTGCTTATCGTACAAGACATGGACTTTGACATAATTTTTAGTGAATAAATATAAGATATGCCAAATAATTGCTCAGGATCAACTAGATTAAGTTCTTACTATGCCGGTGCAGGGATAATCCCTTTAGGCACAGTAGGTTATCCCTATGGTGTAAGGACCAATATACCAGTCTACGGAAGGCTAGCACTAAGCAATTTTTATGGCGCTGCTTACGATGCCGGGCAAATTATTAATGGTGATTTTGAAATTGTAACCGGTATCACTGAGGATAATTTTAGATATAATCTATTAGGCTGGAAGGTACTTAAGCAAGTTACACGTTTAGCTGGAAATGCTCAGATATTAAATTGCTTCACACCGGGATTAACAGTTAGTCCTACGCCGGCTCCACCAGCTGGTTTCAGCAGTCCCGGCGATAACGTAACCTTCAGTACAAATTTAACTAACAACCCTAGTTACAGTGTACGTATACTTGACACCTCTAATCCTTTATATTCTAGTTTAGCTGTACCCGGTGGCACCGGAAAGTATATTGTCGAGTTAAAGAATTCTGGCGTGTTCGCTGGTGTAGTAAGTCAAACCAATCCTAATGCTTTTGGGATCATGCGCGGTCCCATTATGATTAGTGATAATTCTTTTGCATTCACTACCGGCGACCAAATAACCTTTAACTGGCGTGCTGCCAAAGATCCGCAAGGCGATACCTACGCGGTTATGATTTACCTATTAAATACTCAAACCTGCGGTTCTATTGTTTTGTTAGACACATATGGAACTAACTCTGGGTGGCAAACAGTAAATTATACTTTAACGAATGGAGCATTAGCTGGGCAATATCGTGTTGTTGTTGTACATGGATCATATGACAGCGCAGGTGGAATGAAAGTTGGTGCTTATCTATATTTAGATAACTTTACTCTCACTAAGTTTACCTTAGCTCCAGGACAAACGACTACAACAAGCACATCAACCACAACAACTACGCAAAGTTACACTTACAATGGTAACGAAGCCTTGTATGTGAGTCCTGGTGTATTTAACGGTATCGGGCAAGCACAGGGCGGTCAAGTATTCAAATACAAAGTCAATATATTTGACAACTTTAAATTTGGCGTAACTGGCGCACAACCTGGTAATCGAGCTCTTATTGAAACTGTAACTGGTTTTGGTCAAAATAATAACCTTTGGTTACCGGGTCCTTTACATGTCAATCCAACCGGCACTAACTATAACCCAATTGCTCCTAATGGTGATTTTACTTATTCGTATGAAGGGCTAACGGTACGTTTACCTGATAGTTCTGAACAGCCGAGTAGTTTATATTACAGTGCTGTGGTAAGTGGATTAGGTACTGGCGGATTAAAAGCTATTGAATTAGAAGTCACTACGCCAATATCAGTATTGGCCGAATCGGCACCTACAGTAGCATCACTTGGGTACAATCCGGGAGGATACGCACCCGCAACAAGAATTATTTTTGAAGGCGATCAAGTTACATTTACTGTGAGGGATACTCGCGCACTTACCGGGACGTTTTTCTGGAGATTGCAACTGTTTAGTGGATGGACTGGAATTGTAAATACTGAAAATTATTTCCAAGGCGGCACGGCAGGAACTTATCCATTATCTGGTCAAGTTGTAATGAACAGCGGTGTTGGCCAAATAACAATCAAAACACAAGAAATTTCTATACCGAATAACCCTAGAATAGTGCGTATGGAAATCTGGGCAAATTCACTAGTAACAGGGCGCAGAGTCTCATTTGTTGATTCAGGCTTAGTTGATAAAAACTATCAAGGACAGGTGGAGTTTACCACACCCGGCACACATACTTGGATAGCACCAACCGGTGTTTATTCGGTGAATGTGGTGGCAGTTGGTGCAGGCGGCGGTGGCGGTTTTGACCCTGCATTTGGCGGATCGGGGGGTGGCGGTAGTTTAACCTATGTCAATCAAATTCCAGTTGTACCCGGACAAGCCTACACAGTTATAGTTGGTGCAGGTGGCACTGCTGGTAATGCTACAGTCAGTGTTGGCGGAGAAGGCGGTCTATCTTTATTTGGCTTTACTTCTACATTGAATACTGCCAACGTACTGGCATACGGCGGACATGCTAGTAACGGTTATCGTACTTATGGATCATTGTCGGGAGCTGGTCTTGGCGGGCTTGGGTCCGGTGCTTCTTTCTTAGGCGGGTTTGGTGCTGCTAGTGGTGGTGGTGGTGGTGCAGCAGGTTATGCAGGTCAAGGTGGTACCGGTAATCAGTCCAATGGCTCTAACGGCAATGGTGGGGGTGGTGGTGGAGGTAGTATGTCAACATCACTTAATGTTAAAGGTGACGGTGGTGGTGTTGGTATCTTAGGTCAAGGTGGAAATGGTGCAGGTGGGATTGGAGGAGCAGCGGATCCAAGCGGTTCAGCTGGCAGTGGTGGATTAGGTCGTACATATGGCGGTGGTGGTGGCGGAGCACGTGGGCCAGCTACGCAAGCAAATCCTGGTGGAGGTGGAGCAGTAAGAATTATTTGGGGGAGGAACAGAACATTCCCAAGTATAAATGCTGGTAACATGCCCACTATAACATAATGTCTAAGCAATTTGTTGTACGATTAAGAAAGGGTAGTCCTACCGGAGACATTGTAGCTAACTCACAAGTAATTACTTTAGCTGGTCCGGTGACAGGTAATATTTTCCCGTCAAATTTTACTGATGGCCGTTTGCAAGGCAAAATTACCACAGCGAATCGTGTAGCAAATTTTTTAAAAACAACTCTTTATCCATTACCAACAACTACAACTACATCTACATCTACTACAACTCAGGCCCCGGGTACATTGCCTGTTTTTAGTCCAGTGTTGGGCCCTACGCAAGTGGCACTCAACGTTCCTACTTCAACAACAATTACTGGTGGACCTACTGCTGCTGTGAATTCTGGTAATGTAGTGCAGATACAATTTAGAAAACGTGCTAGTATAAATGGTTTTTTTGGGTTAACTTATCTTGCTGATACATGGATAAGTGATACAGGTGAATTAAATAAGTTTAGTAATGCTAATTTAACAGCAAGTGGAACTTACACAGGAGCGGCAGTTAGCTACACGCAACCTGCACTAGTGACTTATGAAGCTAGATTCCCTAATAGTGTCAATTGGACATATGGGGCAGGAAATATAGTAACACTAAATCAACAAATTGGCGTATTAGTTGAAACTATTACCATAACAAGCGATTCTACAACATTTGCTACAGATAGTAATTCAAGTATTAAGCCCGGCGAAACAGTAACAGTTACCCTTACAAATCTTAAAGTAGGCAATAGTTATAGCTTACGTATGCAGCATTTTGCACAACCTACCAGTAGAACTCAAATTACCAAAGATGAGTGGTTTAATATTAATTTGTTAAATGGTCCGAAACCCTCATCATATGAAGGCTGGATAAAAGGCGGGTCACTAGGCTCATCTATATTTCCTTTTTACCAAAGTTTAAATGCAACCGAACATGTATGGTACTACGCTTTTGTCGCGTCTAGGGGTAGTAAAACCATCAACTTACCAGTTCAATCCAATGCCCAAATTAATCGAACATGGTCCCAAACTGATTATATAAATTATTCACCCGATAACGCTGTTCCTAGGTACATTTTTGACTTGTGTGACGGTAATGGTTTAAATCCAATTACTGTTAATTACGGAACCTTGATACCACAAACATTGAATTCGGAACCTAGAAAATATTTTAATTTGAGAAGTCGAGAAATTGACTATATAGTTGGCGTTGGTAAATTTGTGCTACCGCAGGGGTTACAGCCTTACGCTACACAGTATTCGATTGAGGAAGGGTCTTCGTCAATAACACCGGAACCTCCATATATTTTAGTGGCCTTTACCACACCTAATAGACGATTTACGCCGTATGATCTTGGTAGCAGTGGGCGCAGATATTTAATAAACTTATCTAACGTTGACACTGATGATGTCATAGTAGATACAGAATTTAATATACCAACAGGTACAGTGAAGTCTCTGGCAGTTTCGCCAACAGTTAATGCTAATTATCCCACTGGATTAAATTATGTTTTAGATGCGGCAAATTCATGGACTAATACACCAGGTGGAAGTGCTGCTATTAAAATTAAAAGTGATAATAGAAATGATCCTAAGATTGTATCAGTAAAAGTTTACACTTGGTTGATACAAAATGAACCTGGATCAAATACGTTTTTTGCTAACACTAACCCAGATTTCTTGGTTGCTAGTTTTAGTAATGTGATTAAATTAGACGAAGTATCGGCGTCACCACCATCAATCACTAATTGGACAAGCAGTCCCGGTACTACAATAAATGAAATTACTAGTCCTGAATTTACAGGATCGTTTACTATCACAGATACTATTTCGAGAGTGGTGTATTGGAAAATTTCAGGTAGCGGTGGCAATACTGTCGATGATTATGATGGTCCCATTAACGGGACTATACAAACTGTAGCTGGTTCGGTTGGTAGATCAGTTTTTGTTAAGGCCAAAGCCGATGCAGTATTCGAAACTACCGAAACATTTACTGTGGTTTTTTACACATCTAGCGCAGATATGTGGGCAGGGACTAATAGTTTTTATGTCTCACCGGTTATAAGTATCACAGACGCAAGCTCAGGTATTAATGAACAAGTTAAAATCGCTGATGCGGACCAGCCCCCATATTACCGAGATGACAGTCTTGTATTTCTTATCAGCGGCGGTGTGCGTAATGATATTGTTGATGTTTATGATGGCACTACTCGATATCCTAGTGTAACTTTAGATACAAATGGTAGTGCAACTTCTATCATAGGTCCATTTAGTCTTTTAGGCACTGTGAACTTAGATTTCACCTTTAGAGCCACAGGTAATGTACGTAGAGTTACATTTACTATTGTGCAAACTCCGGTCACAGTTGGTGGAGGGGCCGAAAGTTGCCCGGATCCACAAACTCCTATATCGATATCGCCTACAGAATCGCGCCTTGCCGGTGAATTAGCGGTTGGAGATTTGATATATACTGTACACGAACATAGATTAGAGTATGGTTATTATGCTATTACTCACGCAGAATTAGTCGAAGAGCCAAAATTAAGAGTAACGTTTGATACAGGAAAATCAATAACAGTGAGTCTTAGTCATAAATTCTTACAAGCAGGAGAAATTTGGACATCGGCTCGAGATCTAAGACAGGGCAGTTCAGTACAGACAGTTGAAGGATCGGCAACAGTAACAAGTCTAGCAAAAATGGGGGTAGGTTACGTAGTTAGATTAGAAGTTGATCAAGCGCACACCTACGTAGCTAATGGATTTATATCGCATAATAAAATTATAAGTTCAACAACTCCTACGTTTGAGTCTAGACGAGAAACCCCAACACAGTTTACACAATGACAACTAGTACAACTACCACCACACAGGCACCGTTTATACCGATTAAAGAAACGGTATCGGAACAAGTTGGCCGTAAATTTATAGCAAAATTACGTCGAGGCGGCCCATCTGGGCAAATATTAGCAACGTCGCAAATAGTAACAGTTGAAAATTTACCTAGTAAAACTTCATTACCTAATACTTTTACGAATCCTAAACTTGGGGATATAATACCGACGGCGTCACAATTAGCTTACCAACAGAAAACGATTGCAAGCACAGCCGTTAGTGACTCATCACAGACCTTTGAATGTTACGACAATAGATCTATTGTCTTAGTAACTGGGACAACTTCGGGCAATGTGTTTGGCGGGGGCTCGAACACTCCATATTCGGAAGATTCTAATCTTGGTGCAGCAGTAGTTCATGCTGGGCTTGTGCCTGTCGGTCTAAATGCTCTTGTCAAAAGAATTAGTAAGCAATATTATAAAAACGTAGATCCTATTGTGCTATCGTTTAAATCTAACACTGCAAATGGCGTTACTACCTTTGATCGAAGAGAAGGATGCGGATTTTATTTTGATCGTAGTTTTGTCCAAATTTTCACAACTACAACCACATCAACAACTTCAACCACTACATCAACTTCAACCACATCAACAACATCAACAAGTACCACTACATCAACATTGCCGGCCGGTAGTCCGGGACTATTTAGGTCAACATTTTCTAATATTGGGCCAACTACAAGTTTGCTTATAGAAAAAAGTATCGATGCTGTACCGACACTAGAAGGAGTTAGAACGGCAACGGATCCAAAAGGTTTTGTGTATGACGTACCACAAGGAAGATATACACAACACTGGGTGGGTAACTTGTTTGCGGCTACCACAGAAACTTATACTTTCTATTGTGACGGGGTTGATGATGTATTTTTCCTCTGGATCGGAGACCATACGCTAAATCCCAGTTTTAACATATATGATTCTGCTTCGGCCAACCTAGTGGTTACCTTAGGTGGGGCCAATTCTTACAGTATTCCTTTAACTGCTGGCATTAAGTATCCAATTAGGATGACTTACATTCAAGTAACAGGGCCTGCTAGTTTTAACTTTCAGTATAGCACACCCACAAAAGCAAAAACATCAGATATTTCTGGGTTATTTTTTAGCGATTCTAGCCCGGGAACTTTAAGTACATTTGAAGTTGTACCATCACAATACGCAATTGATGAAGGTCAGCCTCTTTCTTTCAATGTTAATACAACTAATGTGCCAATCGGAACTAGACTTTATTGGTGGTTTAACAGTGTTGAAGCAATAGATTTTACTACCAATCCCGGAACGTATGTTAGTACAACATTAAGTGGATCGAACCCAACATCAAATATCCAAGCTTCACATTACGAAGGTTGGATAAATTTAATTTATCTACGACAACTGGGTCGGCATCCGGAAAATAGCAGTGTAGTAGATGGATATGTTGCAGATTTATTAACAAATGCTACCACACTAAACGACGTTGATAGTCAAGTATATAATTTACCAGAAGCTGCTTCATATAGAGCAGGCGGCGCCAGTTATAGACGGTCCGGAGATTTTCTTACTACAGGTTCTACCTATACAGTGAATGGAACTGTTATATATGATAGTAGATTCGAAGGACCGCAGACAGCTAATATTCTAATTAGAACAGAAGGTCATGATGGCCCTATTGTAGCAAATGCAAATGTCCTATTTAACGATACAAGCCAGATACGTGGGGACTTTAATCCGGGACCTATTAACCTAGTGCCTGGTTATACTCATACAATGAGCTTTACTGTTCTTAGCTCAGCATGGGCGGGGACTCCGTTTAAGATGGAAATAATGCCACCCGATGGAACCGGTGCAGCAATAAGTGCTAACGATATTACAGTTGGCAATCAATTCTTTACAGCTCCATCGGCGAACAGTTATACTCATACGTTTACCATAACTGTAAATGCAGGTTACACTAGTGCGAACCCCGAAGAATGGTTTAAATTAGGCGCTAAAGTTGGTGCTACGTATAACGGACTGTTTGTTGGAACTGCTAATATAAGAGTATTCCCTTAACGCCACTTAAGTAGAAAGTAAGTAAGATCCTTTTCATATAGCCGTGCAGCGATCTTAACTTGATAGCCATAATAGGCCGGATCTATAGCTATAGTCCAAACCGGCGTTTCTACAGCAGTGGCCATGACCCACTGACCTTTTTCGCTTTGTTCAAATTCCCATAGACCCTGCCCGGCATAGATTTCGGGATCTTCTACATCGCCTAATCTAAAAGAATGTACTACTTGATGCCTAATGGCTTCCTGACGAGAGTTCTTGGGCGAGGGGGAAGATTCCTGCGATAACTGTCGCACAGGCTCTAGCCACATCGACATGTTCTTGTTGAGTGCCATTTTCTGATCTTAGTTCAATATAGTGTATGAAACTTCTTAAAGTACCGTTCATATATAAACGGCTCTCCATTAAGCCTTCGGGTAATACAGCACGAGCCTGCTCTTTGGCTATACCATTTTTAATAGCCCATTCATAGGCAAATCGAGCAGCACTAATGACATTATCTTGTAGCCCTTGCCAAGACTTTTGTAATAGTTCGTCATCTGTGGCAATACTATTTTGTCTATTCTTAGGATCTTGCAACCTGGCTTCACGATGAACAAAGTTCAAATCTTTAACTGGATCAGCATAGCGTTGGCTAAACTCTTGGAAGCTAAAGCTACGATGTCTAAGTATTTGACGAGCAATATCTCTGGTAGTAGTGATCTCAACACATGCTGACACCATCTCTAATGGTGACCAATGTTTGTGTTGAATTAAGTACTTGATTAACTTAGCACTAGTCGCAGTATTGAATTGGTTGCTAGGATTACTAACACGAGCACAAAACGCTACTAAATCTAAGGCATTGTCGATACCTTCTTGCCTAAATTCTTCAGTGGGCTGGCTGTAACTTACAAGTCGTACGTTCATAAATCTTTTAAAATTTGGTCGGTTATGGGTTGGACTGCTTCTGCTATTGCATCAATACTAATGTAAAAATCAACGTCAGTTATATAATCATCAAGTTCATCGAATTTCTTGCGTAGTGCAATCTCTAATTGATCTGGATCATTTCCTTCATCAAGTAGCGCACGTACATTGATATTGACACGAGTTTCATCTATTAGATTTACCGTTACTGATTGTAGTAATCTAATTGGTATGTTATCGGTGTCAATATCATTTAAAATACTTTGCCATTGGTGCTTTACTGATGTGTTAATCTTTTTTAGCTTTGGCCGGGGCTTTCTTTTTCGCGGGCTTGGGTTTGTCATTTGTTGTTATTGTTGGGTCCAATTGCACAGCCTCTGATAATAAACTATCTGCCTCGGCCATCAATCTAGCAGCATCTGCTCGCATTCTTTCGGCCTGTCTAACACGGTCTCGAGCTAAATCTTGATCAGTTAGAATACCATCTGTACTAGTATTACTTATTGAGGAAGCTGGCATTCCCACTTCGCGTATGACTTCTTCTTTAGATTTTGCAACACCAGATTCGATATTCTCCATGGCCTTTTTAGCACTATCACCGGTCTCCATCTCATTTAGTAATTTGTTAAGCTCATTTAACAAAATACTGCTACGAGTATTAGGAGTCATACGAACTTGGTCTGTACGCACTTTACGAATCCATCCGCTCTTGTGCAAGGTCAGCAGGCAATTAGCTCCGTCGCTAAATGTACTGCGATGTAATAAGTCACTAAAACTATTAGTATCTTGACCAGCACGACTTTCAACTAGTTTCATAATTTCATCATGATATAACCTAGGCAACAGGTCGCTGTAAACTAGCAGACACATATGAGATTCGTTTGGTACCTCTCTAAACAATAAAACAATTTTTTTGTCGTTATGCTTACCTATATGTTTTAACATATTATTGTCCTTGTGTGTTGTCTTTTTGGTCTAGCACTACACCGGCCTCAGTTAAAAAATTTGTAAGCCTGTCATAGAGCTGACCAACACCACTTAATTCACTAGGACGCCAGACGCCACGCTCGGTACACACTCGAATAACCTCCACGCATTGACTGATATCAGTCAAATTAATGCTTGGTTTTTTATCAGTGTCGGGCGCAGGTTCTGCTTCTGTATTTGAAACTTCAGACATTATTGATATCTCCTAACTATGTAGATATTTACTGTATTTTTCTTTGGCTTTAAAATTTGTTAATAGTATCTAATTGTAAAGCAAATAATGTAGCTTCCCCGTGAATTTCAAATGCCGCCCTTTTGTTGAGTTGTCTCTGATCTGCTTCAACTACCCAGGCATCACCGAGATAAAATCTTCCATGCAAGTGTTCGTAAATCCAGTCTGATATTCTCTTTTCGCCTGTGGAAATATTAAAGTCCACCGCAAAGAAATGCGGTGGACAATGCTCAAGCCGTCGTAAGTTGAACAAATTAAGCGGGTTGACCTGTCTCATGCTTACGATCATCTTCAATAATAGTAATAGGACGATCTAGTTCCTCTTGGCTAAGTTCAGGTAACGTTAACCTATCTTCTAGCTGAACTCGTGCGTTTTGTAGGAAACCAAGTAGTAACTGGTACTGTCCAGAAACCATAGCTATTTCAACAGCACGAGCTAGGTCATCTAATGATTCCTCACACTTGTACAATCTGCGCTGAAGATCACCAACAAGCTCACGAGCTTCAGAAATCTTCTTAACTGACTTTGGATCACGAATTTCCATTGTTACTTACCTTTCTTTGCGTGTTCATAATGAGCCCAAATACCAAAGGGCGGTTGGGCATGGGTATTGCCTTTGATAATCCAAACAGTGTCGCAGTAGTCGGGATCGCCCCAAGAACCATAAGGGTATCCATCTGTAAACACAATGAACTTCTTGGGCTCAATGCCCTCTTCCTTCATATAACGCCAGTTAGCATCGAAGTCAGTGCCACCGCCACCTTTGGGTTGGTAATCACCAATCTCTGCCATGTTGTCACTGTTAAACTCTTGGTCATTGTAGACTTCGGTATCAAAGCTCCAAACCCTAATTTTATATTCGTCGTAACTTTCCATGATACCTTGAATCTCGCCTAAGAAGATCTTAAGCTCGGTTTCACCAATACTACCTGAAGTATCAATTGCTACACAGATGTCAATAGTCTCTCCCGGCTTCATGCCAGGCAAGATGGCATCCATATGCCAGCTACGACGGCTAGGACGCAGCCAACTAAAGTCTGACTTGATAGTGCTCTGTATTTGCTGTAACAGTAACTCACGCCAGTCAATTACACTCTCAGTCATATCCTTGATTAGACGCTGAACGCCTGCGGGCACATTACCTGCACCAACAGCCTGAGCAGCCTGTAATACAGCATCCTTGATCTCGTCGCGGATTTCTTTGGCTAACTTTTTACTGATACGCGGCCGCCCACCGTTACCTTCATGATCACCGTCATCGCCATCACCATCGCCTTCTTCGGGCTCAAGGTGGTCATCGAGCACTTGCTTCATAAGCTCACTGAGCGGGATCTTCTTAGCATCTTTAAACAAATCATCGTAGACTTCTTCAAAGCTCATACC
>Ga0214917_10000494_pt1 | contig 51808 bp, 40 predicted proteins | sample LL_1208_BB_MetaG_FD_177983 | JGI IMG/M metagenome (GOLD analysis project Ga0214917, IMG submission 177983) | Freshwater microbial communities from Lake Lanier, Atlanta, Georgia, United States - LL_1208_BB | ecosystem: Environmental > Aquatic > Freshwater > Lake | place: USA: Georgia | collected... | reverse complement strand
CGGACCCTCGCCGTGGGGGCGGCGTTCGGCGTGATCACGGTGCTGGGGCCGGAGGGGGCCGGCCAGATCGAAGTCGCGACATTCCGGACAGATGCGGCCTACACCGACGGCCGGCACCCGGCGGGCGTCACGTTCTCGACCGCCGCCGAGGATGCCAGCCGCCGCGACTTCACGATCAATGGACTGTTTCTCGATCCGGCTTCCGGGGAGGTGCACGATTACGTGGGCGGGCGGGCCGACCTGGTGGCCGGGGTCGTGCGGGCGATCGGGGTGCCCGCGATGCGGTTTGGCGAGGACCATTTGCGGATGCTCCGGGCCGTGCGGTTCGCGGCGGCATTCGGCTTCGTGCTCGACGGCGAAACGCGGGCCGCCATCGGGCAGATGAAGCACCTCGTGACGTCGGTGAGCCCGGAGCGGATCGCCCAGGAATTGCGGGCGATGGTGTCACGGCCGGGGCGGCGCCGGGCGCTCGAACTGCTGGCCGAGACGGGGCTCGCCGGGGAAGTGCTACCCGAGGTGGCGCCGCGCGCGGCGGGCGCGACGAGTGAGACCGATGCGGCGTGGAACGCAGCCGCGCGGGTCGTCGATGCACTCGACGAACCCTGCCTCCCGAGCGGCCTCGCCGCGTTGTATGCGTCGGGCGATGCGGGACTCCTTCGGCAGACGGCCACGCGACTGCGGCTCTCGAACAGGGAGGCGAAACTGGCCGCCTGGCTCCAGGAAGGGATCGCGGTGATGGGCGGACCGGGCGTGGCGGGCCGGGCATGGTCGGGCGTGCAGCCCTGGCTGGCACACGACGATTCGTTTTTGCTGGCGGACCTGCTCCGCGCCCGGGCCGCTTGCGGGTTCGGCGACGCCGCGACGGCGGCGTGGGTGACGGCCCAACTCGCGCGGCCGCGGGCGGAACTCGACCCGCCGCCGCTGGTGACCGGGGCGGATCTGCTCGCGGCGGGCGTGGCGGCGGGACCGGAAATGGGGGCGACGCTCGCGCGGCTCCGCGCGTTGCAACTCGACGGCGTGATCGCGACGCGTGAGGAGGCGATCGCACGGGCGCGGTAGCGTGGGGCGACCGTCACGGTTGCCTGTAAATGGCAAGCGGGACGCTTGCCCCACGACGAATGGCAAGCGGGACGCTTGCCCCACGACGAATGGCAAGCGGGACGCTTGCCCCACGACGAATGGCAAGCGGGACGCTTGCCCCACGTCATGCGGGCGGGTCGGCCGGGTCGGGAAGGTCGGCGAGCGAGTCGAGCCGGAAGACTTCGAGGAATTTTTGGGTCGTGCGATACGAGGGTTCGGCCCCCTCGTCATCGGCCGGCATCAGTTCGAGCAGGCCGCGTCGCACGAGCATGCGGAGCGTGGCCGGCGCCGCGTCGCAGCCGAGCTCCACGAGCTTGTCGCGGGCCACCGGCTGGTTCCATGCCACGACCGCCAGCACATCGAGCGCGTCGGCATCGAGCCGCACCGTGCGGGCCCGGGTCTCCAGCACCTGTCCGAAGCGGCTGAATTCCTGCCGCAGCCGCAGCACCCAGCCGGCATCCTTGGAGACGATCTCGAACGGACACTGGTTCGCCTCGTAGCTCCTGCCAAGCTCGATCACGAGATCGTCGATCTCCTGCGGCCGAACGCCCCGCATCAGGCTCGCGACCTTTCGGCTCGTCAGCGGTGCGCCGTCGGGCTGCCCCACGAACAGCAGCGCCTCGAGGATGCTTTTCGGGTTGACCCGCGTCCCGGCGTCGTCGTTGCCGAGGGGTTCATCGAGGTCGGGCGACGCATCGACATTCAGCACGTCGCCCCCGGCCGCGGGTACAGGGGCGGAATACGGGTCGGCGGCCCCCATCATCACCGCGAAGGCCTGGGCCAGCCGGTCGATCGACAGGCCGCCGTCGGCGGGAGGGGACTGGAAGCCCGTGGCGGGGGTGGGGGCGGTTTTTTTGGGGGGCATGCTGTTCTGTGGGGCGACCGTCCCGGTCGCCCCGGGGCCTCGAGGTTCACATCTCGGCAAGCGGGACGCGTGCCCCACGTTTGAGTTTCCGGCCTCTTGCGGTGGTCGGCACGCTCTTGAGCGGCTCGGGCGCGCCGTCGAGCGGGTCGCCGACCTCGATCCCGGCCAGACGTTCCTTGATCCGCGCCGCGTACTGCTCGGAGAGCTCGAGGCCGAGAAAGGAGCGTCCGAGCTTCTTGGCGACGGCAAGCGTGGTGCCGCTGCCCCCGAACGGATCGAGCACGAGGTCGCCGGGGTTGCTGCACGCGCGGATGATCCGGCCAAGCAACTGCTCCGGCATCTGGCAGCCGTGCCAGCCAGACCGCTCCTTGAACGTGCCGCAGACCCGCGGGAAGTACCACGTATCCGAGTCGGCCGCGAAGCCCTCGGGCAGATCCTGGGGCCGGAGGATCCACGTGTCGTCGGGCAGCCGGCCGGAGGGATTGGCCCGCTTGTCGCCATACACGAGTTCGCGGGCGCTGGGCACGCGGATCGCATCCACGTTGAACGTGAACGCCGCCGGGTCCTTCACGAAGTGGAAGAGATGGGCGTGCGACCGGCTGAACTTCTGCTTGCAGTTGACGCCGAACGTGTAGTACCAGACCACCCACGACCGGCAGGTGAGGCCGAGCTCGCGGGTGGCGAGCACCTTCAGTTCGGCCGCGTATTCGTCGCCGATCGCCAGCCAAAACGTCCCGTCGTCGCGGAGCACGCGGACGATTTCGCCCATCCACCGCCGCGACCACGCCAGGTAGTCGTCGGCCGTGCGGCGGTCATCGTAGGCGTCGTAGTCGTAGCCGATGTTGAACGGCGGGTCGGCGAACGCGAGGTGCGCCGAGCCGGTCGGCATCCGGGCCAAAAGATCGAGGCAGTCGCCCTGGTGAACGCGATCGAGGGCGAGCGGTCGCTGGATTCCTTTCCGTGCCATGGACGCAATGTAGCGGCTACAATTCGCGTCATGAAACACTCCGCCAAAAAAACCGTGTCGGCATCGGCAACCCCCGCTCCCGATCTCGCCGCCGCCCGCAAACTCGTGCTCGAACTGATGGCGATTCGCGGGGGTTCGGGGGATGAGAAAGCCGTCGCCGAGCGGATCGTGAAGCACCTCCGCGCCGCCGGCTGCCCGAAAGAGGCGATCTCCTTCGACGCGGCCCACACGAAGACGCCGCTGCCCGGCAACGTGGGCAACCTGATCGTGAAGCTCCCCGGCACCATTGCCGGCCCGCGCCGGCTCCTCATGGCCCACATGGACACCGTGCCGGTGTGCCTCGGATCGAAGCCCGTCATCGCCGGGCGGTTCGTCACCAGCGGCGATCCGGCCACGGGGCTCGGCGCCGACGATCGCTCGGGCTGCGCCGTGGTGCTCACGACCGCGCTCGAAATCCTGCGGCACAAGCTGCCGCACCCGCCGCTCACGTTCCTGTTCGCGATCCAGGAGGAGGTGGGGCTGTACGGCGCCCGGTTCGTCAAGGCCGCCGACCTCGGCCGTCCGAAGCTCGCATTCAACTTCGACGGCGGCGCGGTGGAGAAGATCACCGTGGGCGCCACCGGGGGGCATCGGCTCGACATCCGCATCGAGGGCTCCCCCAGCCATGCGGGCGTGGCCCCGGAGAAGGGCGTGTCGGCGGTGGCGATCGCCTCGCTGGCGATCGCCTCGCTCGTGAACGACGGCTGGCACGGCCTCGTCGAGAAGGGGGGCAAACGCGGCACGAGCAACGTGGGCGTGATCCAGGGCGGCTCGGCCACGAACGTCGTCGCCGAGTCGGCGGCGCTCAAGGCGGAAGCCCGGGGGCATGATCCGGCGTTTCGCAACCGGATCGTGAAGGCGATCGAGACGGCGTTCAAGGAGGCGGCCAAGCGGATCAAGAGCGTGGACGGCAAGACCGGTAAGGTGACGATCGAGGGCCGGCTCGATTACGAGGCCTTCCGGCTCGACGACGACGAGCCGTGCGTCGTCGCGGCCAAGGAGGCCGTGAAGGCGATCGGGCTCGCGCCGCGGTTCGAGGTGTCGAACGGCGGACTCGATGCCAACTGGATGGCGGCCAACGGCATCCCCACGGTCACGCTCGGCTGCGGGCAGATGGAGATCCACACCACCCACGAGAAGCTCGACCTGGAGGCGTTCGAAAACGCCTGCCGCGTGGCCCTGCGGCTGGCCGTGGGCGTGTGAATGTGGGGCAAGCGTCCGGCTTGCCAGTGGCAACCGAGACGGTCGCCCCACAACACGGCAACCGAGACGGTCGCCCCACAACACGGCAACCGAGACGGTCGCCCCACAACACGGCAACCGAGACGGTCGCCCCACAATACGGCAACCGAGACGGTCGCCCGCTACGTGCGGCGATCGAGCGCACGGCGGCAGGCGGCGAGGAAGCGGGCCGCCGACTCGGGGACCGCGGGCCAGATTTCGCATGCCGTCGTGGCGTCGGCGTCGAGCCAGTCGGCACGGAGACGCCCGGCCGTGGCGCCATCCGCCGCGACGATCGCTTCGGCCGAACCGAGAGCCGCCGCGACGAGTTCCGTGAGCCGCGGGGATCCGGCGGCGGCGTCGAGGTCGGCGGCGGCGACGTGCAGCACGACCGGGACGCCGGTCTCGATCGCCAGATCGGCGAGGATGCCGGCGTGGAGGACGACGATCGCGTCAGGATCGACGACGTCCACCGCCTCCGCGATCGCCAGCCTGGCCGCCTCCCGAGCGAGGCCGAGCAGGCTCGGCGACACGCTCGCGGTCGCCGCCAGAAAACCCTCGGCGGTGCCGGCGCGGATCGCGGCGAGGAAGCGGGTGTTGGCCGCGGCGACGTCGTGGAGGTGGATGCCGTGCAGTCCTGGCGGCTGCTCGGCGAGCCCCGGCGTCGAACTGGGGCCGCAGGCCACGACCTCCACGCCCGGCGTCAGCATCGCCGCCCGCAACGCGTGCACGCGGGTCGCGGGAGGATCGCAGCAGCCGTGATCGACGAGGAGCAGCCGCATGCGCGAACCGGGATTCGGTCAGAGCCAGCCGCACCACCGGGCGGCCGTCAGGGCGACCGCCATCCAGGCCGCCGCCCCCCAATCGTCCGCCATGATACCGAGGCCCGCCGGCAGGTGCTCGAGCTGCCGGCAGGGAAACGGCTTGGCGATGTCGAAGACGCGGTGGATCAGGAACGCGGCGAAGAGCAGTGGCAGGGCCTCCGGCAGGGAGTCCCGCGCGGTCGCCGGCACCGCCAGCAGTCCCAGCGGCACGCTCGCCATCTCGTCGTACACGATCGCGCCCGGGTCGCTCTCGCCGCCGAGCCTGCGGGCCGCCGCGGTGCACAGCGGAATGCCGGCCAGATTGAGCCCGACGACGAGCGCGGCTTCCGCGGCCGGCGCGAGGCCGAACCGGGCGAGCCCGAGCGCGAGCCCGACGCCCGCCGCGGCCCCGAACGTCCCCGGGGCGAACGGCAGGCGACCGAGCCAGCCGCAGGTGGCCGCCCACACGGCAGGGTCGCGCCACGCCGTGCGGGCGGAGGTCGATTCAGCCGGCTCTGGACGCGGGAGGGAGGACGCCATGCCCCGATATGGTAAGACTTTCGACATGACTTCGCCCGTCGAATCCTCCGATCTTGGCCGGCTCGAACTCGTCGAGTTCCCCCACCCTGCGCTCCTGCGACGCGCTCGGCCGCTCGTGCGGATCGACGACGCGATCCATGATGCGGTCGAACAGATGTTCGACATCATGTACCAGGCGGGTGGCATCGGCCTGGCGGCGAACCAGGTGGGCCTGCCCTACCGGATGTTCATCGTCAACCTCGAGGCCCGGCCCGACGCGGGGGAGGAACTCGTGTTCATCAACCCCGCGACCAGCCGGCCGCGCGGCAACGCCGTGCAGGAGGAGGGTTGCCTCAGCCTCCCCGGGCTGCGGATGGACGTCCGCCGGCCGGAGCGGATCGTCGTCACGGCGTGGTCGCTCGAAGGCGAGCCGTTCGAGGCCGATCTCGACGGGATGCTCGCCCGCGTCGTGCAGCACGAGTTCGACCACCTCGAAGGGCGGCTGTTCACCGACCGGCTGCCGGATGCGGCGGCGATCGAGGCCCGCCGGTCGCTCGACACGTTTCGGGAGGTGTTTGCCGGCAGGCAGGCGCGGGGCGAGCTGCCGCCGACCGCCGACCTCGTGGCGCGGCTTGACCGGCTCGAAGCGGAGCGGTGCGGCAACGCCTGACGGGCATGACGTCGCTCCAGCCGCTGCGGCTCGTGGTGATGGGCACGGGGCCGTTCGCCGTGCCGATGTTCCGCGCCCTGCGGGAATCGCACCACCGCATCGAAGCGGTCGTGACGCGGCCCGATCGCGTGGCGGCCGGGCGTCGGCCGCCGCCCAACCCGATGCGCGAGGCGGCGCTCGCGGCGGGGGTGCCGATCCTCGCGCCCGATCGCATCAATGACGACGAGGCGATCGACATGCTCGCCCGGCTGGCCCCCGACCTGTTCGTGGTCTGCGACTACGGCCAGATCCTCTCGCCGCGCGTGCTCGGGCTGGCACCGCTCGGGGGCATCAACCTGCACGGGTCGCTCCTGCCGCGGCATCGGGGCGCGGCGCCGATCCAGTGGTCCATCCTGGAGGGCGACCCGATTACCGGCGTGAGCGTGATCCACATGACGCCGGCGCTCGACGCGGGCAACGTGATCGTGGCGCGGGCGGCGCCGATCTATCCGGGCGACACCGCCCCGGCTCTCGAGGCGCACCTGGCCGACCTGGGTGCGGGGGCGACGCTCGAGGCGATCGAGCGGCTCGACGCCGCGCGGGCGATCCACAAGCCGGGCGAGCCGCTCCAGATCGGCGTGCCGCAGGACGCCGGCAAGGCCACGCGGGCGCCGCGGCTCTCGAAGGCCGACGGACTCGTGCACTGGGAATGGCCCGCCCCGCGGATCGAGCGGATGCGCCGGGCCCTCGAGCCCTGGCCGCGGACGACGGCGTTTTTGGAGCGGGCGGGCGGCGAGCCGCTGCGGCTGGTCCTCGACGACGTGGCGGTGGACACGGACCATGCCGACCAGGCCACGCGGGCACAGCCGGGAACGATCCTCGCCGCCGGTGATGCGGGGATCGTGGTCGCCTGCGGCGCCGCCACGGCGCTCGCCATCCGCCGGATGGTTCCCGAGGGGCGCCGCGGGATGACCGCGGCCGAGTTCCTCCGCGGCTCTCCCATCCTGCCGGGGATGCGGTTTTCTGGTGCCGCCCGGATAGAATCCGGGTCCCCGAAGTCCTCCCCTTGAATCCCATGAAGCGGCTGTGGATCGAAACCGTCGGCTGCCAGATGAACGTGCTCGACAGCGAGCTCGTGGTCGCGGCGCTGCGCCGGCAGGGCTGGGGCATGGCCGCGACCCCGGCCGAGGCCGACGCCGTCTTCTACAACACCTGCTCGGTGCGGCAGCATGCCGAAGACAAGATCTATTCCGCGCTCGGCCGCGTGCGGTTGGAGAAGGAGCAGCGGCCCGACCTGATCGTCGGCGTGCTCGGCTGCATGGCCCAGAAGGACCAGTCGCTCGTACGCACCCGGGCCCCGTGGGTCGATCTGGTCGTCGGCCCCGGGCAACTCCACCAGGTGCCACGGCTCGTGGCGGCGATCCAGGCCGGCGCCGGCCCGCAGCTGGAGGTGAGCTTCGACCGCAAGGGAAAGAGCCGCGACGAGATCGCCCGCAGCTTCGAGAGCTACGACCCCGACCGCGATCCGGGAATGCGGCCCACGCCCTTCCAGGCGTTCGTGCGCACGCAGACCGGCTGCGACAAGTTCTGCGCGTTCTGCGTGGTGCCGCACGTGCGCGGCCCCGAGCAGGCCCGGGCCCCCGACACGATCCTCGCCGAGGCCAGGAAGCTCGTGGACGAGGGCTGCCGCGAGATCACGCTCATCGGCCAGACCGTCAACAGCTACCGGTGGACCGACGGTGGTCGGACGCACAGGCTTTCCGACCTGCTCGCCCGGCTCGGCGGCGTGGACGGACTCGACCGCATCAAGTTCGTGACGAACTACCCGCGCGACATGACGCCCGACCTGATTGCGGCCGTCCGCGACCTGCCGAAGGTGTGCCACTACCTGCACGTGCCGGCCCAGCATGGCAGCGACGCGGTGCTCGCCCGCATGAAGCGCGGCTACACGATCGGGGAGTACATGGAGATGCTCGCCCGGGTGCGGGAGGAGCTGCCGCACGCCGCGGTCACGAGCGACTTCATCGTCGGTTTCTGTGGCGAGACCGACGCCGAGTTTCAGACCACGCTCGACCTCGTGAAGCAGGCCGGCTTCAAGAACAGCTTCATCTTCAAGTACAGCCCGCGGCCGGGCACCAAGGCGTTCGAGCGGCTGCCGGACGACGTGCCCGAGGAGCGGAAGAAGGAGCGCCACCGACTGTTGCTCGACGCGCAGGGAGAGGCGAGCCTGGCCGGCAACACGCCCTTCGTGGGGACCCGCCAGCAGGTGCTCGTCGAGGGGCTCTCGACCCGCGACGAGAAGCGCGACCTCCGGCCGGGCCCCGACGACACCGCCCAGCTCACCGGCCGGACGATGTGCGACCGCATCGTGGTGTTCGACGCGCCGCTGCGGCTCGTGGGCCGGCTCGTGGACATCGACATCACCGCCGCCGGCGCCTGGTCGCTCGCGGGGATCGTCGCCGACGGCCTCGCCGATGCCGTGCCGCTCGATCAGGTGCACGTCCACCAGATCGCGCCGCCTCCGTCGGCGAAGGTGTGACGTGCCCGCCGGCGACCTGATGCAGCGGCTGCTCGAGGATCCGCAGGCCGCCGCGGCGTGGGGCGTCTCCGCCGGGCTCGCCGAGCCCGCGGCGGCCCAGCGCGCCTTCGCGACGCTGGCGGGGCTCGGGGTGCCGTTCGATCTGCTCGGAAGCCTGGCGGAACAGCTGGCGGCGCTCCTGCCCGAGGCGGCCGACCCCGACCTCGTGCTGGCGGCGGTCGAGCGGTTTTTCGCGGCGCTCCGCAGCCCGATCTCGACCGCGGCGCTCTGCGATCGTGATCCCCTGGCGCTGGGCACGCTCGTGCGCATCTTCTCCGCGAGCCCACACCTGGCCGGGATCGTGATCGCCGATCCGGAGTCGTGGGAGCAGGTGCGGCTGGGGCAGGGGCGGCCGCAGCGACGCGAGTCCGTGGCCGCGGCCCTGCGGGCCGAGGTGGCGGCGGCCACCGATCCCGACGACGTGATCCGCACGCTGCGTCGGTTCAAGCGGCGGGAGACGCTCCGCATCGCCTACGGCGACATCGTCGGCGGGCAGCGGCTGGAGACGGTCGTGGCCCAGATCTCGCATCTCGCCGACGCGATCGTGGGAGAGGCCGTTCGCTCGGCCGTGGCGCGGCTCGAACGCCAGCGGGGCATGCCGCGCGGGCCCGGCGGCGAGCGGGCCACGCTGGCGGCGCTCGCGCTGGGGAAACTCGGCGGGGCGGAACTCAACTACTCCAGCGACATCGACCTCGTCTTCGTCTACTCGGCGGAGGGGCGGGCGGACGGGCCCAAGCCCTGCACGAACCAGGAGTTTTTCGAGCGGGCGGTCCAGGAGACGGTGCGGCTGCTCACGGAGCCGACCGACCTGGGGATCGCCTACCGCGTCGATCTGCGACTGCGACCCCATGGCGGGATCGGGCCGGCGGTGCTGGCGCTGGGGCCCACGCTCGACCATTACGATCAGTTCGGCCGCACGTGGGAGCGGCAGGCGTGGGTGAAGGCGCGGGTCGTCGGCGGCGACGAGGCGCTCGGCGCCCGGCTCCTGGCGGAACTCGAGCCCTGGGTGTACCGCCGCTGGCTTTCCGGGGCCGACATCAGCGGCATCAAGGCGCTCAAGCGTCGCATCGAGCACCGCGCCGACCGCGAGGGCACCGACGCGCGCAACCTGAAGACCGGCCGCGGCGGCATCCGCGACATCGAGTTCACGATCCAGTTTCTACAACTCCTCGGCGGGGGCGACCTGCCGCAGGTGCGAACCGGGACCACGCTGGAGGCGATCCGCCGTCTGGCCTCGGCCGGCGCGCTCACCGACCAGGAGCGGGAGATCCTCGAGCGGACGTACACGCTGCTGCGCACGGTGGAGCACCGGCTCCAGATCCTCTACGACCGCCAGACCCACGACCTGCCCGAGGATGCCGGCGAGTTCGCACGGCTGGCCACGCGCTGCGGATACGGCCGTGGACCCGAGGCCACCGGCCGTTTGCGGTCGGATCTCGCCGAGGCCGCCGACCTCAATCGCCGCATCCTCGACCACCTGCTGCACGACGCCTTCCCGGACGACGGCCCTCCCGAGCCGGAGGTCGATCTGGTGCTCGATCCAGAGCCGCCGGCGTCGCTCGTCCACGACGTGCTCGCGGGACACGGCTTTCGCGACGTGGCCGCCGCGCACCGGGCCCTGACCTCGCTCGGCGAGGAGCCGGTGCGGTTTCTCTCGACGCGGCGCTGCCGTCACTTCCTGGCGGCGATCGCGCCTCGGCTGCTCGCGGTCATCGGCCAGACCCCCGACCCCGATGCCACCCTGGCGACTCTGTGCCGGGTCAGCGACTCGCTGGGAGGAAAGGGGGTGCTGTGGGAGCTGTTCAGCTTCAACCCCGCCTCGCTGGAGCTCACGGTGCGGCTCTGCTCGTCGAGCCCGTTTCTGTCCGGGCTCCTGGTGGGCAGCCCCGGCATGCTCGACGAACTGCTCGACAGCCTGCTGCTGGACCAGCTGCCCGACGAGACGACGCTGACCGCGACGCTCGACGAACTGTGCGGCAGCGCGGCCGACATCGCGCCGACGGTGCATGCGTTCAAGGCGTCGCAGCAGCTCCGCGTCGGCGTGCGCGACATCCTCGGCAGGCTCGCGGCCACCGAGGTCAACGCAGCCCTGACGTCGATCGCCGAGGTGCTGCTGCGGAAGGTCGTGGCCCACGAGGAGCACAGGCTGGTGGAACGATTCGGCGAGCCGATCGCGGGCGAGGGGGACACGGTGGGGATGCGGGCGGGGCCGGTCGTGCTGGCGATGGGGAAGTGCGGAGGCCGTGAGATGAACTACGCGAGCGACATCGACGCCGTGTTCCTCTACGACCACGAGGGGACCACGTTCTCGCCCCGCCGCGGCCGCCGGTCGCTCGAGGGCACGACCAACGCCCACTTCTTCGGCGAACTCGCCCGCAGGACGATGAAGGCCTTCAACGCGTCCACGCCGCAAGGGCGGCTGTACGAGTTGGATTCGCGGCTGCGGCCGAGCGGCACGAGCGGCCCGCCCGCGCTGCCGCTCGCCGGGCTCGAGCGGTACTTCGCCCCCGACGGGCCGGCCGCCGTCTGGGAGCGACAGGCGCTGGTCAAAGCCCGCGTCGTCGTGGGCGCGCGGCCGGCTGCGGCCCGGGCGATGCAGATCGTGCATCGGGCTGCCTACGGGCGGCGCTGGTCGGCGGCCGAGGTGGGGGCGATCCGGGCGATGCGGTTCAGGCTGCAGGAGGGGGCGCGACCGGCGAATCTCAAGCGCGGCCCCGGCGGCGTGATGGACGTCGAATTCATCGCGCAGATGCTGCAACTCGTCCACGGCGGAGAGAATGCGGCACTCCGCGTCGTGGAGACCCTCGCGGCACTCGACGCGCTGCACGCGGCGGGGCATCTGGACGCCGAAGACCACGCCTTCCTCACCCACGCCTACCGCATGCTGCGCACGATCGAGGGCCGGCTCCGGCTCCTCGACGCGCGGGCCCGCCACGACTTCCCCGACGATCCGGCCGAGCAACGGGCGCTCGCCCACCTGCTCGGCGCCGCCGGTCCCGAGGCCCTCGCCGCCGACGTCCAGTCGCTCACCGCCCGCGTCCGCACGACCTTCGATCGGATCTTCGATCACGTTGTCGCGGAGACGCCGGGGTAAGGAGAACATCAACCAGCTCAATCCGGCTCGGGGTGGCCTTTCCAGCTGAGGAGGCTTCGGGCTCCCCATGTCCCGGTCGCCGGCGTACGCAGACAAGCGCAGGCATGGATGCCGAAGCGCCGTCGGAGTCGAGTGAGCGGAGGGCTGGAGGCCCGCAGCGAGCGTCCGGCGACGGGACACGGGGAGCCCGAAGCCGGCTTGGATGCGTCGAGGGAAAGCATGACAGGCTGGAGCCTGTCGTACGGCAAGCGAGACGCTTGCCCCACGTTATCTGCGACGGGTGGCCCAGAGTTCGTAGGCCACCGGGAGGACGGACATCAGCACGATGCCCACCACCACCAGTTCGAAGTTCTTCTTGACGATCGGCACGTTGCCGAAGAAGTAGCCGGCGAGCGTGCAGAGTACGACCCACAGGAAGCCGCCAAGCACGTTGAACCAGAGGAACTGCCGGTAGTCCATGCGTCCCACGCCCGCGACGAACGGGGCGAACGTGCGGATGATCGGCACGAAGCGGGCGAGCACGATCGTCTTGCCGCCGTGCTTCTCGTAGAAGGCCTGCGTCTTCACGAGGTTCTCGTGCTTGAGGAACCAGGTGTTGATCTGGAAGGCTTTCGGGCCCACCCAGCGACCGATCCAGTAGTTGAGCGTGTCGCCGACCACCGCCGCCACGAACAGCAGTCCGAGCAGCGTGACGATGCCGAGGTGCTGCGGAAAGAGGGCCGCCATCGCCCCGGCCGCGAACAGCAGCGAGTCACCGGGAAGGAACGGCGTGACGACGAGGCCCGTCTCGCAGAGGATGATGGCGAACAGGAGCACGTAGGTCCACGGGCCCCAAGCCTCGATCACCCCGTGCAGGTGCTCGTCGAGGTTGAGAAAGACGTCGAGGATCGAGCGGATGGCGTCCATGGCCGGACAAGCATAATTCGCCGCCGGTCATTCTGTCCGCAGCCGGCGAAATCGCACGGCCAGCCAGGCCAGCCCCACCGGGAGCACGAGCGACCAGAGGAGTGCCACCGGCAGCGAATCCGCGGACCGGCCGAGGGCACCCGCCGTCGACCAGAGGAGGGCGATCACGAGGTTGCCGCTGGCTGCCGCCGGCAGGAAATCCCGCAGCGGCATGCCCGAGCCGCCGGCGACCAGCGCCGCGGCCTCGGCCACGAGCGGCAGCGGGCGCGTGAGCACGATGAGCAGCGGCCCGAGTCCGTGCTGGCGGCGTTCCAACTCCCGCCGGTCGGCGGCATCGAGGCGGGCCAGCGCGCGGGCTCCGGCCGCACGCCCCGCCCACCAGCCGGCCAGGCTCGCCGCGGAGAGCCCGAGGAAGGCGCACGCGGTGCCTGCCGCGACACCGAGTTCCGCGCCGCCGAGCGTCGCCACCATGCTCGACGGGACGGGGAGCACGAGGTCGGCGGCCAGCACGCCCACCTCGAGCGCCGCCAGCACGGCGGGCGTCGGGCGGGGATCGAGCCAGTCGGCCACGAGGTGATCCAGCCTGGTGCCGAACAGCAGGAACGGGATCAGCGGCACCGCCACGGCGGCGAGCGTCAGGACGACGAGCAGGCGAGTCGCGCGGCGCATGAGGGGGGGGCGATGGAGGGCTCGGGCACGGGCTCGCGGTGAGTATGCGCCCGCGATCGCAGCAGGTCGATCAGCAGGTCGTGCGACGGCGTGACCACGAGGTAGACCGCGAGCGACAGCAGGGCGAGATCGCGGGCCGAATGGGTCGGCGAGAGCCACCACCATGCCGCCAGCATGACTCCCCAGGTCGGCACGAGCAGCGGCAGAGCGGCTGTGTGGAGCCGGACGAGCGCCCGCCAGAGCGTCGGCCCGTCGTGCGGCTCGACGGCCGTGACGAGCGGCGCGAGCAGCCAGAGGTGCCGCCAGGCATGCCACATCAGGAACGAAAGACCGACCGCGAACAGCGGGTCCGTCGTCAGGCCCAGCAGGCCGATCACACCGACGTCGATCGCCGTGTCGAGCGACCGGCGGAGCGCGCCCGGCACCCGTCGCGACGCCCATGCCTCCGCCACGAGCACGACCGCCCCCAGGGCGACGAGCCCGATGCCGACGGCCCGGATCGCCTCGGGCGTGAAGGCGGCCCGGGCACGGTCGACCTGGCCCGGCGAGCCCACGAGCGCCACCAGCCGGACGACGACGTCCGCGGTTGCGGCGGGCCACGCGGCCAGGGGGACGCCGAGGACCGGACCGCCGCGGGCGAGCGCCGCCCGCAGTTGCGGCTCGAGCCCCGGGCCCACCGGCGGCGACTGCCCGTCGGCGTGCCCCATGCCGAAGTGCCAGACCGAGAGCGCCGCGAAGAGCACGATGAGCGGCACGGGGGCCGCCATGAACACCGCGAACACGGCCACCATGCAGGCCAGATAGAGGGAGAACATGCGCACCGCCGAGCCACGGCCGATCCGCCGCGTGACGGCGAGGTCGGCCGCACCATGCGGCAGCCCGACGACCACGAGCGACACCAGCCACGGCAGCGGCCCGAGCCGCTCCGACCACCGCGGGCCGCCGAGCCAGCCCGCGACCGCCGCCGCCAGCATCACGCCGAGCGGCACGAGTCGAAAGCCGATCGTGCGGAAGGAAGCATCGCTCATCAACGGCATCACGCTCAGTCTCCCAACCCGGCCCTCGCGTTGGTTTGCGACACGCCTCGGAGTCCCCGGGCTTCCGCCCCGGGACTTCTTGTTTCCAAAAAGCCCGGAGCGGAAGCGACGGGATGTGACGTTGAGCAGACTGTGGAACAAGGCTGCCGCCGCAGGAAGCGGCGGATGCCGACCGGTCGAAAACCTCGGCTTTTCGACCGATCGGCCAAGTGGACAAAGGCCATGGATGGCTTTGTCCACGGACAGCTAGTACCTCGTCTTCGGCTCCGACGAGTGACCGTGGCTCATCGCCTGGATGCCGTGGTAGGCGACCAGCCCGAAGCCCACTTTGTTGATCACGTCGGCGACGTTGTAGAAGATCTCCCGCAGTTCACCGTAGCCCGAACGCGCCATCAGGAAGCCGATCGGGTAGATCGCCCAGCCGATGAGCACGAACAGCCGCATCGTTTCCAGCGACTTCGCGAGCGGCGCCGGGGCCTCTGCGATGGCCTGGCCGAGCGACATGTAGAGCACGCCCACGATCAGGGCCTCGCACACGCACGACACGAGGAAGAACGTCCACCAGCGCTCGGAGTTCACCGGCGACGTCTCGGCGATGAAGGCCGTGACGATCATCACGACGTCGAGCAGCACGAGCTGCACGAAGAACTTGGTGCCCCGCTCACCCATGCGGAGCAGCAGCGGAAATTTCACGAGCAACAGCGGCGTGGTGAACAGCCAGTCGATGTAGCGGAGCGCGGTCGGGAACTGGCCGCCCGACTCCTGGTAGACGTGGGTCATCTTGTAGTAGTGAAAGCAGGCGATCGCACAGACGAGGCCAGCCACGACCATCGTGCTGCGGTAGATCGGGTCGACGTTGTTGCGCAGCAGGAAGAAGTACAGCGCACCGGCACCCATGGCGACGGTGCCCGCGAAGAACAGATACAGCGTGATCGACTGCAGCGGCGTATTCGCCGCGAAATCATTCGACAGCGGGATGACACCCGCCGCCTGGGCGAGAAGAGCGAACATGGAACACCTCCAGAAGGAACGCGGTTCGACCGCGTCAAGATTGAGCCCCGAACCCCGGGGGCCGCCGCGGTGGCAGCCACCCACCGGTGGTGAATTATTCGCGTGACGTTCAGGATGGCAACTGCAGTTTCCGCGCCTGGTCGGCGATTTCGAGACCGACACGTGCGCTCCACGCGGAAAGCAGCCGCTCGAACATGCGGCCGGGACGACCGTCGCCGATCGGTCGGCCGTCGAGTCGGGTGGCGGGGAGGAGGCAGTTGGGCGTGCTGGTGAGCAGGATCTCGTCGGCGGACGCGAGGTCGGCGAGCGTCAGGGATCGTTCACGCCAGTCGATGCCGCGCGCGGTGGCGAGGTCACGGGCGTAGTCCAGGCTGATGCCGCCGAGGGCGTCGGCGGGCGGTGGCGTGAGGATCTCGTCGCGTCGCACGATCGCCACGTTCGCCGTGGAGGTCTCGCTCACCCGGCCGTCGGCGTGGCACAGGATCGCGCGGGCGCCCGACTCGACGGCGGACGCCGCGCGGTCGGCGAGGTGATAGTGCATGCGGCTGCGACACTTGAGGGCGAGCGGCCACGACGCCGCCGGCACCTGTGCCACCGGCACGCTCCGGAGCGACACGCCCTCGTCGTACGCCCGGGCCCAGAGCCCGAAGGCGAGCGGGAACGTGTGGATCGCGACCCGGGGCGGCGATCCGCGTCCACCGTGCTGCGCGGGCAGGTCGCCGGGCGTGGCGAAGACGACGACACCGAGGTCGCCGCCCGGCGCGGCCAGGGCGTGATTCCCGGCCGCGATCCCGGCCGCCGCCGTGAACACCGCGTCGATGGGCCAAGCCGGCTCGATGCCCGCCGCGCGGAGCGACCGTGCGAACCGCTCGGCATGCCGCTCGGGCAGAAACAGCCGGCCGCCGAACGTCCGCAGTTGCTCGGTCACGGTGGCCCCGAGCACGAACCCGGCGTCCCCGACGGGCAGCACGAGGTCGGCCCTCGGGATCACGCGACCGTCAAGCCAAGCGACTTCGCCGGCGCGGAACGGGGAGTGGGGTCCGGCGGCGGCGTGAGTCATGGAAAAGTGGAGGATAGGGGATTCGAACCCCTGACCTTCTGGCTGCCAGCCAGACGCTCTCCCAATTGAGCTAATCCCCCAGCGATGAACGGTGACTCGACGCCGCTGGAGCGAACTGAAAATTATCGGCCGCTTGCGGGAATGTCAACGCGAAGCGACTGTTGAGGGAGGGAAAAACCCTTTCATTCGGCCGTTTTGCATGGACCACCACACGCCGCCGTCGTCCCCCTCCGAAGCCGTGCGCGCCGGAATCACGGTGGCCCTCGGGCTGTACCTGGTGGGTCTGGGGCTCTGCGTGGCGGGGAATTCGACGAGCGGCGGTTCGGCGCTCGTGCGGACGGTGAAGGCGAAACTCTTTTCGCCGTGGATGACTCCCTTGTGGCTCGACTTCGGCTACGACACCCGGCTCACGCACGGCCTTGCGGAGGACGGCGACCACCGCTTCGAGATCCGGCGGCTCGACGCCCCGGCCTCCTCCGAGCCGGTCGTCCTGCCCGGCCCCGCGCTGCGCGGCGAGCGTGCCGCCCGCTGGCGCCGGCTGGCGCGGGCCACGGCGGTGAGCGAGCGTGATCCCGAACGGGAGTCGCTCGTGCCCACAGCCGTCGGGCAGGGTGTGTTCATGCCCTGGTCTACGAGCGACGTCTCGCTGCGCGTGCTGCGGCATCTGCCGCCCGACCGCCGCGACGTGCTCGACGGTCTCGCCGACGTCGCCGGACGCGACGAGCAGGCCTACGCCGGTCGGGTGCGGCTCATCGATGGCGAGGTGCAACTCATTACCTCGACACCGCGCGAGGAACTTGCACCGCTCCTCGAGGAGCCGGGGCCATGAAGGAGCTGGCTCGGGTGTCGGCGTCGCCGACGCTCGCCGACTCGATCGGCGTGACGTGGACCGAGTTCTGGTTCACGCCCGCCCGCCCGTGGCCGCTGGCACTCGTGCGGATTTTCGGAGGCCTGCTCGCGCTTGCCCTGTGGGGAAGCTATGCCTGGGATCTCGAGGCATGGTTCGGGCCTTTCGGCATGATCTCGCCGGGGCTGCTCGCTGCCTGGCGGTCGCCGTATGCCGGATCGCTGTTCGATTTCACGACGTCGTCGGCGGGCCTCCTGATCGCGTACGGACTTGGCGGGTTCGTGCTTTTGGCGATGACGATCGGCCTCGCCACGCCGGTGACGACGGTGCTCGGGGCGATCATGTTTGCCTCGCTCCTCCACCGCGGCCCGATGCTCGTGGGCCCGGCCGACGACGTCGTGGCCGTGATCCTGTGGTGCCTGGCCATCGGCCGTTCAGGCGACGCGCTCTCGTTCGATCGGCTCATCGGCGCGTGGCTCGGCCGCCCGACACCGCGGCCGAGCGTGCGCACGGGGATCGCCCTCGGCCTGCTGCGGGTGCACGCGGCGGTGATCGCGGGAGCGGCGGCGCTCGCCCAGCTCAAGGGCGATGTGTGGTGGAACGGCACGGCCGCCTGGTGGCTCGCCGCGCGGGCCGAGTCGCCGCTCGTCGACCTCACGGGCGTGTTCCTGCGATCGGAATACCTCGTGAACCTCGTCACCCATGCGATCGTGCTCTTCGAGACCGCGTTCGCCGTGGGACTGTGGATTCCGTCCCTGCGGCGGCCGCTGGCACTCGCCGGCCTGGTGGTCTGGCCGCTCATCGGCCTCGTGGGGGGCGAGCCCATGTGGGGCCTGGCGCTCGCGGTGCTCGCCGTGGGATGCCTGCCGGCGGAACGCGGGCAGGCGACGGTGGACCGGCTATAATTGAGAGGATGCGCAAGGCCCCACGAAACCCGTTTTACGTCGTCCTCGGCGTCGTGGGCTTCCTGTTCACGATCACGGCCGCCAGTTCGTGCCTCACCGTGCTTCGTGGCGTGCGGCCGGAGACGGCCCGGGCCGCGAAGTCACCGCTCGAAGTGTTCATGCATCGGCACGGCACCGCGGTGCTCACCGGGCAGCTCGTGGTGCTGGCGGTGGCGACCGTGGGGGCCGTCGCCCTCGACGAGTTCCGGTCGCGGAAGAAGCAGCCGTGACCGCGTCGGCCGCGAAGCGGATTGCGGCCCTGCGGGACGAGATCCGCCACCACGACCGAAAGTATTACGTCGAGGCGCGGCCCGAGATCAGCGACCGGGAGTACGACCGGCTCATCGACGAGCTGCGGTCGCTCGAAGCGCAGCACCCGGACCTGGTCACGCCCGACAGCCCGACGCGGCGGGTGGGCGACGAGCCGGTGCCCGAGCTCCAGTCGGTGACGCATCGGCTGCCGATGCTCTCGATGGACAACACGTACAGCGCCGAGGACCTCGTGGCCTGGGGCCGCCGCGTCGAGAAACTGCTCCACGACGGGCAGGAGGGCACCCGGCGGATCGACTGGGTCCTGGAACTCAAGATCGACGGTGTGGCCGTGTCGCTCACCTACGAGGCGGGCAGGCTCGTGCTCGGCGCCACCCGCGGCAACGGCACGGTGGGCGACGACATCACCCACAACGTGCGCACGATCCACGGCGTGCCGCTCGTGCTCGATCTCGCCGAGCCACCGGCCCGCATCGAGGTGCGCGGCGAGGTGTACATGACGAACTCCGACCTCGTGGCCCTCAACGAGGCCCAGGCCGCCGCCGGCCTCGCCCCGTTCGCGAACACGCGGAACGTCGCCGCGGGGAGCATCCGGCTGCTCGACCCGCGCGAGTGCGCGAAGCGGCCGCTGCGGTTCTTCTGCCACGGCGTGGGGGATGCGGCCGGCCTCGGGGCGGCGTCGCAGTCGGGCCTGTTGGCCTGGGCGGTGAAGGCCGGCCTGCCCGTCGCCCCGGGCACGCAGACGTTCGAGTCGCTCGACGCCCTGGTCGAACGCGGTACGGCGCTGATCGAGGAACTGCACGCGCTCGACTTCGAGGTGGACGGGCTGGTCGTGAAGGTCGATCGCTTCGACCAGCAACGGCGGCTCGGCGCCACGGCGAAGAGTCCGCGCTGGGCGATCGCCTGGAAGTTCGAGAAGTTCGAGGCCACGACCACGCTCACGGGCATCCGTGTGCAGGTGGGCCGCGGCGGCACGATCACGCCGGTCGCCGACCTCGAGCCGGTCGAGCTCGCCGGCACGACCGTCAGCCGGGCGAGTCTCCACAACGCCGACGAGGTGGCCCGCAAGGACATCCGCGTGGGCGACGTGCTCGTCGTCGAGAAGGCGGGCAAGGTGATCCCCCACGTGGTGCGCGTCGAGAAACACCTGCGGAAGGGCCGGCTGCCCGAATGGCACCCGCCGACGGCATGCCCGGAATGCGGCACAGGCGTCGTGAGGGACACCGACGGCGTCTACATCCGCTGCCCCAACGTTGACTGTCCGGCCCGGATGCGCGAGCGGCTCAAGTTCTTCGCGTCGCGGGGCGCCATGGACATCGAGGGGCTCGGCGACAAGCTCGTGGAGCAGCTCGTGGCCACGGGGCTCGTGCGGGACTACGCCGATCTCTACGGGCTCTCGGCCGCCGACCTCGAGCCGCTCGAGCGAATGGGGAAGAAGTCGGCCGAGAGCCTCGTCGACCAGATCGCCGCCAGCCGATCGCGGGGCCTCGCCCGCGTCCTCAACGCCCTCGGCATCCGTCATGTCGGGCCACGGGTGGCGACGCTCCTGGCCCAGCGTTTCCCCACGATCGACAGGCTGCGGGCGGCGTCGGTCGAGGAGCTCGCCGAGGTGCACGAGATCGGCGACGTGATCGCCGAAAGCGTCCACGAGTGGCTGGCGGGCGACTACGGCCGACGGGTGATCGACGGGCTGCGGCAGTGCGGCGTGGAACTGGAGGTGCCGGAGGCCGACCGCCCCGTGACCGACGGCCCGCTCGTGGGCAAGACGCTCGTGGTCACCGGCACGCTCGAGGGCTTCTCCCGGCAGGCGGCCGAGGAGGCGATCCGCAAGGCCGGCGGCCGCGCCTCGGGGAGCGTGTCGAAGAAGACCGACTACCTCGTCGCCGGCGCCGAAGCGGGCAGCAAGCTCGACAAGGCGCAGTCGCTCGGGGTGACGGTGATCGACGAAGCCGAGTTTAAGAAGCTCCTCGGGATGTAGAGACGTGTGTCATGCGCGTCATGCGTTGACTCGCCCAATCCGGCTCGGGGCTGACCATGCTCCATCGCCGGACGTTCGCTGCGGCCCTCCAGGCCTCCGCTCGCTCGACTCCGACTTCGCTACGCCATCCATGGCTGCGCTCGTCTGCATACGCCGGCTCACGGAGCACGGTCAGCCCCGAGCCTCACCCAACGATTGACTGCCAGGCCCGGAGGGCCGGGTACGTGCAAGCCGACGGAGTTCGGCCAAGGGAAAATGGCGCGATGCCATGTTTCCCGTAAAGACGGAGGCGAGGGGTTACCCCTACCGTCGAGCCGGCGTACGCAGACAAGCGCAGCCAGGATGGCGAAGTGCCGTCGGAGTCGAGTGAGCGGAGGGCTGGAGGCCCGCAGCGAACGTCCGGCGAGACGGTACGGGGTGACCCCGAGCCGGGTTGGGCGCGTTGAGGGAAGGCATGACAGGCTGGAGCCTGTCGGACGGCAAGCGAGACGCTTGCCCCACAGGACGGCAAGTGCCGTGCCGAACAGGATTGCCATGGATGGGCGCAGTGAACGTCCGGCGACGGGATATGGGGAGCCCGAAGCCGGCACGGGCGAGTTGACCAACTGCGATCAGGCAGCGGCCGTCCGCGCGAGCACGTCCGATGCCGCGGCGACGACGCTGTCGACGTCGATCGCCTCCATGGCCACGCGATCCGTCTTGCGATCATCCCACGCCGGCCGCAGCGCGGCGGGCGGTTCGACCGTGCGGTGGCCGGGGCCGTAGGGGCCGTTGCGTTTCGCCGGAACGGGGCCGAAGAGGCCGACGCAGGGCGTGTCCACGGCCGCCGCGAGGTGCAGGGGCCCGGTGTCGCTCGAAATGAAGACTCGGGCCAGCCGGCACAACTCGCCGAGATCCTGGAGCGTGGTCTGCGGGGCCATGGTCGCGGCGCCGCCGCTCTCGGCTACGATCCGCTCGGCCGCCTCGCGCTCGGCGTTGCCGCCCCACACCACGACCGACGGAATGCCGTGGCGGCGCAGGAGTTCGCGGGCCACGGCCGCGAACCGTTCGGCAGGCCAGATCTTCGACGGCCAGCCCGCTCCCGGGTTGATCAGCGCGGGCATCTCCGGGAGCCGCAGCGAGGAGATCCACTCCTGCATCCGCAGCCTGCTCACCGGCCAGCGTGGCATGTCGAAGGCGGCGCCGGCGTCGTGCACGCCGAGCGCGGAGAGCAGGTGCAGGTTGCGGTCGATCACGTGGGCCGCCGCGGCCTCGACCGGATGCGTGTAGGAGAGCCATGCCCGCTCGCGCGATTCCGGAGCGGCGTGGCCGATCCGCATCGGTGCCCCCGAGAGCCACGTGGGCACCGCGCTCTTGAAGAGTCCCTGCAGGTCGATCGTGACGTCGGCCCCGAAGTCGAGGAGTTGTCGCCGCAGGCTGCGGACCGCCGTGAACGACTTCAGCCAGCCGCGCGGCAGACGGAACAGGTGATCGATCGCCGGATGGCCCGCCAGCACGTCGCCCGCACGGCCCTCCACGACCCACCCGATCCGTGCCTCGGGGAACTCCCGCTTGAGCGCCACGGCGGTCGGCACGCCGTGCAGCACGTCGCCGATGGCGGAGAGTTTGACGACGATGATCGAGCGGGGAGCGTTCATGGACGCGGGATTTTTCGCCCCCGCGCGTCGCAGGGCAAGAGCAGTTTCGTGGCCCGACTCGCCGCTCACACGAACCGAATCTCCCGCTCACACATCGATCCGGGAAAGTTCGCACAGGGCGATGCCCGCCACGGTCTGGGGACAGCTCCAGACCAGGAAGAAGTGCGCCTCGCGCACCAGGCGCTCCGCCGGATGTCCGTCCACGAAGCCCGCCCCCTTCGTGGCCGTGAGCGCCGCCTGGGCCGCACGGATCACCAAGCCGTTGGCGTCGGCCCGCAGGCGGTCACGGTCTTCCGGCTCGCCGTCGTCGGCGGCCCGCCGGAGGCGTGCGTGGATGGCGTCGGCCTCCGCACGCAGGGCCTCGGCGACGGGGGCGAGCGCGGACCGGGCCACCGCTTCGCCGTCGAGCACCGCGAGCGCCGCCCGCGTGCTGCCCAGCGCCAGCGCCGTCGTCGCCAGCCCGCCGGTGCGGGGGCCGCCCGCCGCCCGCGGTTGGATGACGGCCGCGGGGGTGACGCCCGCGAACGTCACGCTCGACGTGCGGCTGCCGGAGAGCGCGAGCATGTGCATCGGCGGGGCGATGGCGAGCCCGGGGCTGTCGGTGGGCACGAGGAAGAACGTCTGCGTGCCGTCGTCACGCACCGCCCCGGTGACGATGGTGGCGACCGAGTCGGCCCCCGTCACCCACGGGCAGAGGCCGGTGAGCCGCCAGCGTCCGTCGGCCGTCTCAGCCGCGAGGGCCGGTGCCCCGAGGTGCCGTCGGCTCGTCGAGAGCTGTGCGATGCCCACGGTCGTCGTGACGCTGCCCGCGGCGAGCCTGGGGAGCCAGGCCGCCCGCACGCCGTCGTCAGCGCCGGCGATGATCCGGCACCCGGCGGCCCACTGGGTGAGCGCGAGCGCCGTCGTGAGGCAGTTCGAGGCCATGGCGACGAGCGTGTCGAGGATGGCGACTTCGGACGCTCCCGTACCACCGTCGGCCACGGGCACGAATCCTGCCAACGCTCCGCCGCGGGCCAGCGCATCGAACGCCCCGCTCCGCCACGGCCCGATCTCCGCCGTCACCGGCGCCCGCGCGTGGAGATCGGCGCAGAGGCGGCCGAGGGAAGCGGAGTCGGGTGACGTGGCGTGGGGAGTGAACATCGATCGTCACCGCATTATGGAACGGCGCCCGGCGGGGGTCGAAGTGGCGAGGGCCGAAGGGTATACTCCCGGGCCTTCTGGCCGTCGGTCCCACCATCTCCACATCCCGTCCGGAGCAGCAGCCATGAGCCAGGCCGAAGAAGAGATTACGTCGCGCCCGATGTCGGTGAACGGGGCCGCCGCGGCACCGCAGCTCTTTCCGCCCCGCCTCGACGAGTTGTCGCCGCAGAATCTCTACGACAAGTGCATGGCGCTCGCCAGGAACCTGTGGTGGAGCTGGCATCCCGAGGTCACGAACCTGTTTCGCGAGCTCGACCCGATCCGCTGGCGGCAGCTCGATCACAACCCGATCGCGCTGCTCGCCGAGTTCACCCCCGAGCGGCTCGAGGCCCGCGCGGCGGAACTCGTGCTCTACAGCCGGATCAACCAGGCCTACCGCCGCCTCAAGGAATACCTCGCCGCCGAGACCACCTGGAGCGAGGTCAACGCCGGCGTTCTCGGGTCGAAGCCCGTCGTCTATTTTTCGGCCGAATTCGGCATTCACGAGTCGGTGCCGATCTATTCCGGCGGCCTGGGCGTGCTGTCGGGCGACCACGTGAAGAGTGCGAGCGGTCTCGGCATCCCGCTGATCGCCGTCGGGCTCTTCTACGACCAGGGCTATTTCAAGCAGCAGCTCGACATCGACGGCTACCAGCACGAGGAGTATCTGCAGTCGCGGGTCGAGGTGCTGCCGGTCGAGCCGGCCATCGGCGCCGACGGCAAGCCCGTGCTCGTGCAGGTGGACACCCGGTCCGGACCGATCTTCGCCCAGGTGTGGAAGATGGCCGTGGGCCGCGTGAGCCTGTACCTGCTCGACTGCAACGTGGAGGGCAACAGCCCCGAAGACCGCAAGCTCACCAGCCGGCTGTACGGCGGTGACACGCGGATCCGGATTCGGCAGGAGATCGTGCTCGGCATCGGCGGCGTGCGGGCGATCCGCGCGATGGGCATCGTGCCGGGGGTGTATCACCTCAACGAGGGGCACTCGGTGTTCGCCACGCTCGAGGCGGTCCGCGGGCGGATGGATCGCGACGGCTACTCGTTCATCGACGCCTCTCGCAAGGTGGCCCGGCAGACCGTGTTCACGACGCACACGCCCGTGCCGGCCGGCCACGACCGCTTCGACGGCGGCCTGATGGAGGAGCACCTCGGCCCGATGCGCGACGCCCTCGGCATCTCGCACGACCACCTGATGAGCCTCGGCCGGGTCGACCCCGCCAATCATTCCGAGCCCTTCTGCATGACGGTGCTCGGCCTCAAGATGTCGCGCCGGGCCAACGCCGTGAGCGCCCTCCACGGACACGTCAGCCGCCGGATGTGGAACGGCCTCTGGCCGGGCCGCGTCGAGGAGGAGGTGCCGATCGGCCACATCACCAACGGCGTGCACGTGCCGAGTTGGCTCTCCTGGCAGATGCTCCAGCTCTACGACCGCATCTTCCCGGCCAACTGGTTCCGCCGCATGGGCGAGCCCGACGTCTGGCAGAAGATCCACGACTGCGACCCGGGTGAACTCTGGGAGACGCATTACGCGCTCAAGAACCTGCTGCTGCAGTTCGTGCGCCGCCGCGTGAGCCGGCAGTGTCGGCGGCGCGGCGAGTGTGACGAGGCGGTGGAAATGGCCCGCACGGTGCTCGACCCCAACATCCTCACGATCGGATTCGCCCGGCGGTTCGCCACGTACAAGCGGGCCGACCTCGTCCTCAACGAGCTCGATCGCCTGTTCACGTTGATCAGCGACCGCGACCGGCCGATCCAGATCATCTTCGCCGGCAAGGCCCATCCGGCCGACGAGCCGGGCAAGGCGCTGATCCGCAAGATCGCGAACCTGAGGCACGACCCGCGCACGAGCGGCCGGATCGTGTTCGTGGAAGATTACGACATCAACGTCTGCCGCCACCTCATCCAGGGTGTGGACGTGTGGCTCAACAACCCGCGGCGGCCGCTCGAGGCGTCGGGCACGAGCGGCCAGAAGGTCGTCTACAACGGCGGCCTCAACTGCTCGATCCTCGACGGCTGGTGGGCGGAGGCCTACGACGGCCGCAACGGCTTCGCGATCGGCCGGGGGGAGACGCACGCCAACGACGCGATCACCGACCGCCGCGACTACGAGGCGCTGTACAAGGTGCTCGAGGAGGAGGTCATCCCGCTGTTCTACGATCGTGACGCGGACGGTCTGCCGCGGCAGTGGATCAAGATGATGAAAAACTCGATCAGTTCGCTGGCCTGGCGGTTCAGTTCGCACCGCATGGTGATGGACTATGCCCGCGCCTGCTACGTGCCGGCCGCCGGCGGCGTGTCGTGCGACATGAACAACCGCTGACGAGGCGTGGGGCCAGCGTCCCCGTTGTCGTGCGCAAGTGCGCCGGCTTCAGGCTCCTCAATGGAGAAACACGGTCAGGCCAGGAGGGCCGGGTAACTTCCAGCCGACGGAGGTCGGCCAAGGGAAAATGGTGCGACGCCATGTTTCCCGTAAAGACGTGAGGCGAGGGGTTACCCCTGCCGTTGAGACGGCGTATGTGACCAGCGCAGGCAGGGATGCCGGAGCGCAGGCACATCCGAGTGAGTGAAGCCCAGGATGGGCGCAACGAACGTCCGGCGAGACGGTACGGGGTAACCCCGAGCCGGGCCGCGCGAGCCGACGGTTATCGAGGCTGCTTGGCGAACTCGGCTTCGTCGCGCCACTTCCTGGCGTCGGATTCGGCGGCGGTGAGGGCGGCACGGGTCTTGTCGGCGGTGGCACCGAGTTCGGCAGCCCGCTTCTCCGCCTCGGCGACCTGGGCGAGGATCGTCTCGAGCGCCTTGCGGGCCTGGAGGAGCTCGGCGTCGGCGGCGTCGTGGGTCTTCGTGGCGGACGCAAGCGCGGCCTCGGCCGCCTTCACGCGGTCGTCGAGCCGCGGAGGATTCGTGTCGGGCGTGCCGAGCGGCTTGGCGTCGGCCGTGGCATAGGCCACGAGCGTGCCGGCGAGGTCTCCGACGAACAGGCGGCTGCCGTCGCTCGTGGCGGCCACGCGCAGCGCGATGTCGGCGTGCTGCGGAAAGTCGCGTTCCCGCGCACCATCGCCCTTCCACACGACGGCCTTCCTGTCGCGACCGCAGGTCGCCAGCCGGCCGTCGGGGAGCCAGGCAAGGCCGAGCGTGCCGCCGGGATGGGCGTCCCACTCCTTGATCTTCGTGCCGTCCTTGCGGGCCCAGAGCCGCACCTTGCCGTCGTCGCTGGCCGTCGCGATGACCGCACCGTCGCCGCGCCAGGCCGCCGCCGTGATCCCGCCGCCGTGCCCCTTGAGCACGGCGTCTTCGCGTGCGCCGCGGGTCTCCCAGAGGAACGCGTTGCCGGCGCGATCCCCCGTCGCGAGCATCGTGCCGTCGGGCGAGAACTCGATCGCGGTGATCCAGTCGGTGTGCTTGCGAATCTCGGCCTCGACTTGGCCGTCGGCCGTGCGCACGAGCCGCACCACCTTCTGCGGGCCGCCGAGTGCCACCAGCCGTTGATCGGCCGTCACGTCGGCCGCGAGCACCTGGTCGAACTCGTCGCCGAGTTCACCGACCCGCTTCGCGGTGGCCACGTCCCAGATCGCCACGCGGCCGTTCTTCGCGCCGCGGCCACCTCCGGCGAGGAGCAGCTTCGCATTGCGCGAGAATCGCACCGCCTTCACGTCGCCCTCCGGGAAGGGCAGCACGCCGAGGAACGCGAGCGACGAGGCGTCGTACAGGAGCACCTGCCTGCGGCCCCCGACCGCGACGAGGCTGCCGTTGGGGGAGGCCGCGAGGCCGGTGATGGCGAGCGGCTTGGCCCCTGTCGATTCGACGGCCAGTGGCAGTCGGGGCGGCATCACGGGCGGGCCGCTCGGCGCCGCCACGGCCGCCGGATCGAGCACCAGCGACGCCCCCGCCTTCCGCGTGATCGGCTTGCCGCCGGCCTGCTCGATCGCCCCGCCGGCGATCCACTTCTTGAGCACGTCGAGCATCTCGGACGGGATCCGATCCGCCTGCGGCGGCATCTTCGGCTCCGCCGAGTGGCTCGCCAACTGCCAAAGATATGAGCCATCCGGATCGCCCGGCGCGATCACCTCGCCCGACGAGCCGCCCGCCATCGCCTGGCCGAAGCTCGTGAGGTCGAGGCCGCCCTGCTTCTTGTCGGCGTTGTGGCAGTTGCCGCACTTCTCCCGAAAAATCGGCAGCACGTGCTCCTCGAACGTCGGGGGCGCATCGGCGGCGGCGGCCAATCCAGGAAGCATCACGAGCAACGCAGCACAGAGCCAACTCGCACGCGCCGGCTCGCGGCTGCCCAGGCCCTCTCGCCGGACGCTCGCCTCGGTCCTCCCGACCTCGGCTCGCTGCACGTCCGCTTCGCTTCGCCATCCATGGCTGCGCTCGCTCCCGTAGCCCGCTCGAGGGCACGGGCAGCCCCGAGCCTCCCCGACTGGTATGCGGAGGCGAGGGGTTGCCCCTACCATCGCGTCGGCGTATGCAGACAAGCGGAGCCAGGATGGCGAAGCGCAGTCGGAGTCGAGAGAGCGGAGGGCAGGATGCCCGCAGCGAACGTCCGGCGGGATGGTACGGGGCAACGCCGAAGCCGGCTTGGGCGAGTTGACGCTGATACTCATCTTGCGCACCCCGGTGATCAGTGGTTGAAGATGAATTCGGGGGAATTCAACAGCGCCCAGAAGACGTCCTCGAGGGCGGCCGTGCGGTCGGGGGCCGCCATCACCGTGGTCACCGTCTCGATCCGCTCGCGTTCCGTCGGCATCCGCCCGTAGCAGCGCACGAACAGCCCGTCGATGATCTCGCTGTCGGGCTTGCCCGCGCCGATCTGGCGGGCCACGAGCCCGCCCTGCTTGATGCGGTCGTTGGCGGCGTCGCCGTTCAACAGATGCAGCGCCTGCGAGAGGCTCGGGTCCATGCGGACGGCACAGCTGCAGACGTCGTCGCGGGTGGCGCGGCCGAAGGTGGTGAGGAAGTAGTTCGTCGTGCGGCCGTCGGCCACCTGCACGGCCCGGGCCCCGAGCGGCAGCCCCGGGAACTTGTTCTTCGTGTCGGTCACCTCGGCGAGCACGTCGAGCAGCACCTCCGCCCGGATGCGCCGCACCGCGGCATGCGAGAAGTTGACGTCGTCGAGCTTGTTCGTGGCGTTCGTGTCGCACGACCGCTGGTAGGTGCGGGAGAGGACGATGTCGCGAACGAGCTGCCGGAAGTCCCAGCCGGAGGCGGCGAACCGCCGGCCGAGTTCGGCCAGCAGCGGGCCGTTCGACGGCGGATTGCTCACCCGGGCGTCGTCGGGCTCGTGGACGATGCCGCGGCCGAAGAAGTGCGTCCAGGCGATGTTCGCCACGTGCCTGGCGAAGTAGGGGTTGTCGGCCGACGTGATCCAGGCGGCCAGCGCCTCGCGGCGGTCGCGATCGGTCACCTTCGGCGCCTCGCCGCCGAGGAACTTGGGGGGCACGGCCTGGCCGGTGAGGGGGTGCTTCATGTCGCCCGAGCCGGAGTCGTAGACGATGAACTCGCGGGGGTCGTCGCCGCGCTTGCGGGCGATCTGCTTGAAGAATGCGGCGAAGCCGTAGTAGTCGTCCATCGTCCAGCGGTCGAACGGATGGTTGTGGCACTGGGCGCACTGGATCCGCATCCCGAGGAACGCCTGGGCCACGTTCTCGGTGAGCTTGAGCGTGTCGCGCTCCTGCTGGAAGTAGTTCGTGGGAGGGTTGGTGAACGTGCCGCCCGAGGCCGATACCAGGTCGCGCACCATCTTGTCGATCGGCTCGTTCGCCGCGATCCGTCGGTCGAGCCACTGGTGGTACAGGAGCACCGCCTTCGGGCTCACCTCGTTGGCCACGGTGCGGATCTGGAGGATCTCCGCCCACTTCATCACCCACAGCTCGACGAACTCCTTGCGGCCGAGGAGCTCCTCGACCACGCGGGCGCGGCGGTCGGAGCGACCGTCGGCCAGGAACGCGGCCCGTTCCTCGGGCGTGGGCACGAGGCCGACGAGATCGAGCGTGACGCGGCGCAGGAACGTCTCGTCGTCGCATACCGGCGATGGGGCGATCCGCAGGCTCTCCAGCTTGCGATCGACGAGTTCGTCGATCCACGTTCCCCCCGCCTCCTTGGGATACGTGAAAGCGAGGTTCTTCGGGATCACGACGATGGGCGAGCCGACCGTGATCGTGTCGTAGCGGGCCATGATGAAGGCCTCGCCACGGCTGCCGGTCGTCACGCAGCCGTCCGGCGAAACCTTCGCCGTGGGATCGTTGTTGGAGCCATACCAGCAGAGGTCGGTGACGTCGCGATCGGTGCCGTCGGCGAATCGGGCGACGGCCACGAACGGCTGACGGACGTCGGCTCCGGCCACCAGCGCGGTCGGCGGATACAGGTCGAGGCCGACGAGCCTGGCCGGCGGCGCCGGGTCGTCCGGGGCGCCCGCCGCGATCCAGCGCACGAGCGTGGATGCCAGTTCGCTGCCGGGCTCGAACCGCTTGCCGCCCGTGTGCGGCACCGCGCCGGTCGCCTTCGTCAGGAGGAGACTTTCCTGCGGGTCGCCGGGGTCGATCCGGCGTCCGGGAAACTCGCGGGTGATGCGGTGGTAGTCGCCCGCCGGATCGAAGCCGAAAAGCGAGAGCCGGAAGCCGTCCTTGCCGCGGGCGGCGCCGTGGCAACTGCCCATGTTGCACCCCGCCCGGGCGAACACCGGCATCACGTCGAGCCGGAACGAGAGCGGCGGTTCACTCGACGCCGAGACCACCGTGACGGGGATCTCGCGGACATGCCCGGCGTGCTCGACGACCAGTTTTGCCTCGCCGTCGGCGAGCGGCTTGAGCGCACCGTTTTCGACGGCGAAGAGCCTCGGGTCGGACGCCTTGATCGCGGGGGCCGCGACGTGCTCGGTCCGCCCGTCGGCGAACGCGGCCTGCACGAGCACGCGCTGGCGATCGCGGGCCGAGTCGAGCCGGATCTTCGGGGGATAGACCTCGATGCCGACGGGCGCGTCGGCGTGGGCGCTCGTCGGGCTGCAGGCGACGACCAAGAGAGAGGCGCAGAAGACGACGATCTTCTTGGCCGCAGTTCGGGGCTGCCCACGCCCCGTCGCCGGACGTTCGCTGCGGCCATCGTGGCCTCCGCTCACTCGATGCTGTCCGCGCTCCGGCATCCATGGCTCCGCTGGCCAGCAACGCCGGCTCCCGGGGCATGGGCAGCCCCTCACGACCAACGTCATGGCTTCGGCCCTCCGGTGGCCGCCACGGCGGGCGGCAGCGGCTTGTCGATGCGGAGCGACGTCGGGGCCATCTGGTGGACCATGATCGCGTCGCCCACGGGCACCTCGATCCGACAGACGATGCTCTCGTGCTTGCCGATCGGGGCGTCGGCCGCGACCGTGATCGGGAATTCGAGCGTCTCGGCCCCGGCCGCGAGGTCGAGCGTCGGCGCCTCGGTCTTCGCCGGGAGGCCCGCGAGCCGGGCCTGCGCCGTACCGCTGAACGATGGCGGCTTCGCCGCCTTGTAGACGAGTTTCACCGTGCCGCCCTGCTCGACGACCGCCTTCTCGGCCGTCATCTCGACGAGTGGTTCGGCAACGGCGAGCGTCACCGGTCGGCTGGCGACGACCAGCCCCTTCGCGGGCCGTTTCGCGGACTTCTTGTCCTTCTTCTCGCCCTCGGGCAGCAGCGTCGCCGTGATGGCGAGCGGCCATTCCCTGGCCGGCGCATCGGCCGCGCAGGTGATCGGAAACACGACCTGCGTCTCGCCTTCCTTCACCTCCACCGCCGACGCGCCGATGCCCGGCGGACGGAACGGCATCTCCAGCCGCACCCGGCCCGCGTAGTCCTCGACGCGGTGCACCCTGACCGCCAGTTCGAGCGTGCCGCGGCGGGCGATCGGCGTCGCGGGGGTTGAAACCTCGATGGACGCCGGCGCCTCGTCCACCACGGCCACCGCGAGCCGTTCGCCGAACGAGGTGCGATAGGGCGTGCGATTGGGCTCACCGAACACCAGGTCGGTGCCCTGCCGCAGGCCGCCCACCTCCTGCGCGGTGTCACCGTCGCCGCGCACCACGCGCACCGGCGTCGCAGCCGTACCCGGCGCCGCGTCAGCCGCCGCCTCGAAGACGACGATGCAGTTCGGGGCCGGGTCGCTGATCGTGGCCGGCAGGGCCGTCACGCCCGGAGGCAGCCCGGTGAATTCGAGCCGCACCGCGTCTCCGCACTCGGTGCGGGCGGCGTTGAACACGAGTGCGGTGCGGTTGCCCCGGGGCACCGCCGCCACGAGCCGCTGCTGCGTCTTCGTCTGCGCCGGAGGCACGCTCACCGTCACCCGCGGCACGACCGGCTCGACATCGATCCAGTAGACGAATTCCGGGCCGCCGCGCCGCTCGAAGTCGCTCACCCGGAGCAGGAATGCGCCTTCATCGGGGGCGGTCAACTGCACGAGGCTGTCCGGGCCCTCGGCGTCGTCGCTGCTCGTGATCCGCTCGCGCTTGTCGTTGGCACGGTGGGCCGCGATCACGAGATCGACGGGCGAGCCGAGCCGGCGTCCCCAGCCCGTCACCTTCCACTTGCTCCCCTTCGGCGCCTCGACACGGATCCAGTCCACGTCCTCCGACGCGTCGATGCGGCCGACGATCGCGGTGGGCGCCTTGGCGGCGGATGCCTTCTGCGGCTCGTCGTTCGGCTCGACCGACGGGCAGACCCCCGCGCTGGTGACCCGGAACGGCACCGCGATCGCCGACTCCTTCCCGTCGCGGACGGCGCGGACCCGGGCGAGCCCGTCGTCGCCGGCCGGCGGCAGCACGACCTGCGTCTTGAACGGCCCGGCCGGGTCGCCGAACCATTCGACCTCGAGGGTCGCACCGGGAGCACCGCCGGGAGGCCAGGCGACGTGCGGGATCGGGAAGTCGCCGACATGCAGCAGGTACAGCGCGTTGCCGCCGCCGTAGGCGCTCTCGCGCACCCGCAGGTAGTAGTCGCCCTCCCGCGGCACCACGGCGGAGAGCGCCGCATCCTGGGCGAGCAGGGGGTGGTCGTCGCAGGCCGCGATCACGAACCCCTCGGCATCGACGAGTTCCACGTGCGGGTCGAGCATCTGCTGGTCGAGCCGCACCGCATCGACCACGGCGGCGATGCGTGCGCCCGCCCGCAGGTGCAGCTTGCAGACGTCGACATCCTCGTTTTTCACCGCTCCCCACACGGCCCGGCCGGGCTCGAGCGGCGTCGCCTGCGCGAACGAATCGTTGGGCTCCTGCTCCGCCACCTGCTCGGACGCGTGCACGTGGAACATCCGCAGCTCCGAGAGGCCGTCGGGCGTGCGCACCCGGACGCGGTGCGGGCCGGGCGGACAGTCTTCGGGTACCGTGAGCCTGACGGTGAGCGTCTTGTCGTTCTCCACCGTCGGGGTCGCCGCCGTGATGCGTCCCTGCTCGAAGAAGATCTCCGCCGCCCCGTCGAGTTCGGCGCCCGTGATCTTCACGTCGATCGTGGCGCCCCGCCGTGCGGCCGGCGGCTCGATGCGGTCGATCGTGGGCTCGGCGAAGGAGGCCCGGCCCCCGAGCCCGAGGATGAGCGCGGCGGGCACGGCGGCCAGCCACGATCCCGATCGACGCGTCAGCGAACGCGAGCCCATGGATGCATGCCGCCGCGGGCGGCTCCGTCAGGCGAGGAGATCGTCGCGCACCCTGCCTCCGTCGACGATCTCGACCGGGCGGTTGCCGGGGGCGACCAGTTCCTTGTCGGCGACGATTCCGAGGCAGTGGTAGACGGTCGTGGCCAGGTCCTCGACCGTGAGCGGGTTGTCGGCCGGCTCCGCCGCGATCGCGTCGGACGAGCCATAGACGAGGCCGCGCTTCACGCCGCCCCCCGCGAGCACCACGCTGAACACCTTGGGCCAGTGGTCGCGGCCCGCGTCGGGATTGATTTTCGGCGTGCGTCCGAACTCGCTCGACACCATCACGAGCGTGCTGTCGAGCAGGCCGCGACGTTCGAGGTCGCGGATCAGCGCGGCATAGGCCTGGTCGAACGGCGGCAACGTCTTCGTGATCCCGTCACGGATCCTCTGGTGCATGTCCCAGCCGCCGTAGGAGAGCGTCACGAGTCGCACGCCCGACTCCACGAGCCGGCGGGCGAGCAGCATCCGCTGCCCCGCCTCGTTCCGCCCGTATTCGTCGCGCACCGTGTCGGGCTCGGCCTTGATGTCGAACGCCGCACGGGCCCGCTCCGAGCTGACGAGGTCGTAGGCCCGGGCGTAAAACTCGTCCATCGCCTCGAGGTTCGCCGTGTCCTCCAGCCGCTGGAAGTGGCGGCCGACCGTGTCGCGAAGCCGCTGCCGCGTGGCGAACCGCTGCGGATCGACGCCGCCCGGCAGGGCGAGGTCGCGGACCGTGAAGTTCGGATTGGCCGGATCGGAGCCGAGCGTGAACGGCCCGAAGGCGCTGCCGAGGTAGCCCGCGCCGGCATCGGGGGCGGGCAGGTTCGGCAGGCAGACGTACGGCGGCAGGCTCTGGCGGGGCCCGAGTTCGTGCGCCACGACGCTGCCGAAACTGGGGTAGGTGAGCGCCGGGCTGGGACGATAGCCCGTGAACATGTTGTGCGTGCCACGCTCGTGCGCCGCCTCGCCGTGGGTCATCGAGCGGATGACCGTGATCCGATCGGCGACCTGCGCGGTCTTGGGCAGCAGTTCATTGAACCGCACGCCCGGCAGGCTGGTGTCGATCGAACCCATCTCGCCGCGGTATTCGAGCGGCGCCAGCGGCTTGGGGTCGAACGTCTCCTGCTGGGCCCAGCCGCCCGGCAGCCAGATGTGGATCACGCTTTGGGCGGTGCCGGTGAAGTGACGGAACGACTTCGTGTCGGCCCGGGCCGCTTGCAGCCGGAACAGCGACCCGAGCGCGAGCCCGAGCCCGCCCAGGCAGCCCACCTGGAGAAACTCTCGACGCCGGCCTGCAAAAGGTCCGGTGCACCCGGCCATTCCGATTGGTCCGTTCACGGCAGGACTCCTGTGGCGTGCGACGTCCGGTTCGCGTCCCTCCCTCGACCCGCTCCCTCTCGTATCGACACCCGATTCTAACACGCCCCTGCAATTTCCGCCCGCGGCGGGACGCGACGGTTCCACCGCCGCCGCAACGTGAACGCCCGCAAGGCTTTCGGGCGACGTCAGTCGGCGGTGAACCGCCTGCCCCGCAGCAGATGGTGGTAGTGCTGGGCGAAGCGGTGCGCCTCGTCCCGGACATATTCGAGGAGCCGGAGCGAGAACGCTTCCCGCGACAGCCGCAAGGGCTCGCTGCGGCCCGGCAGGAACACCTCCTCCTCGCGTTTCGCGAGCGAGATGATGCAGGGCGGGTCGATCCCGAGCGACTCCAGGGCGTCGAGCGCCGCCGACAGTTGTCCCTTGCCGCCGTCCACGAGAAAGATGTCGGGCAGGGGCTCCCCCTCGCGCACGAGCCGCGCGAAGCGCCGCGACACGACCTCGTGGATGCTCTTGAAGTCGTCGATCCCGTCCACCGTCTTGATCCGGTACCGCTTGTAGCCGGGCTTGAAGGGCAGCCCGTCGATGAACTGCACGAGGCTCGCCACCGTCTCGTCGCCGGCCAGGTGCGCGATGTCCACGCCCTCGATCACGCGGGGCGTCTTCTTCAGGCCGAGCACCTTCTCCAGGCCCGCGAGCCCCTTCTTCGGATCGACGAGGAACACCTCCGGCTGCACGTTCTCCTCGAGGTCGCCGCGCTGGTCGAGCGTTTCCAGGAGACGGATCTCGTCGCGGAGCCGGGCCGCCTTCTCGAACGCGAGCGCCGCTGAGGCGGCCAGCATGTCGGCCCGCATCTCCTCGAGGAGCCGCTTCTTGCCCCCTTCGAGGAACGTCCTCAGGCGGTTGATGTCCCGACGGTAGTCGTCCTTCGAGATCCGCAGGTTGCACGGGGCGGTGCACTGCCCGATCGAGGCGAGCAGGCAGGGGCGGAACCAACGCCACTGTTCGTCGTCGGCGTCGATGTCGAGCGTGCAGGTGCGAAACTTGAAGATCCGTTGCAGCACGACGATCGCGCCCCGCAGGCTGCCGGCGCTCGTGAACGGGCCGTAGAGTTTGACCCCCTTCTGCCGCGGCGTGCGGGTGAACTCGACCCGGGGGTAGTCCTCATGGGTCGTGATCTGCAGGTAGGGAAACGTCTTGTCGTCCTTGAGGTCGCTGTTGAATCGCGGCTGCACGTCCTTGACGAGCCGGCTCTCCAGCAGGAGGGCGTCCACCTCGCTCTCCGCCTCGAGGTAGTCGATGTCGCGGATTTCGCGGACGAGGTCGGCGGTGCGGCGATCCTGCTCGGCGGCCTTGAGGAAGTAACTCGCCGCCCGGGACCGCAGGTTCTTCGCCTTGCCCACGTAGATCACCCGGCCGGCGGCATCCTTCATCAGGTAGACGCCCGGCGTCTGCGGGAACGAACGCACCTTCTCGGCGGCGAGCGAACGGTCGCGGGCCGCGGCGGCCGCGTCGGTGTCGGCGGGGGTCGTCTCGGCGGCACGCTCGCTCATGTTGTCAGTATATTGTCCAACCGGCGCCCGACGGATCGATCGCCGCCCGACGCGGGCGGCTCGGAGCATCCGATGCACCCGTTTCTGCGGAATGTCTTTCTCCGGATGGTCCTCGGACTGGCGGCCGTGGCGGCCACGGAGGCCGCGGCCGGGGGCGCGCGGTTCGTCAATGCATTCGTCACCAACTCGATCTGCAGCCCGAGCCGGGCCACGCTTCTCACCGGGCAGTATTCCCACAGGAACGGCGTGCCCGTCTTCAATGCGTTCGACGGCTCGCGTGATCACGTGGCGAAGCGGATGCAGGCCGGCGGTTACCACACCGGCATGGTGGGGAAATGGCATCTCGGCACCGACCCCACCGGCTTCGACCGCTGGATCGTGCTTCCCGGTCAGGGCGACTACGTGAACCCGACGTTTCTCGTCCCCGGCGGCACGCTCTCGCTCGGCGGACACTGCACGCAATTGACGACCGATCTCGGCCTCGAGTTTCTCCGCACGCGGCCCCGCGACAAGCCGTTTTTCCTCATGCTCCATCACAAGGCACCGCATCGCGGCTGGGTGCCGGACGAGCGCAACCGCGCGACGTTCGCGACCCGCGAGCCGCCCGAACCCGCGACGCTGTTCGACACCTACGCCACGCGGCCGGCCGCCCTGCCGGAGAACGAGCAGACGATCGCTCGCGACCTGACCCGCGGCGATCTCAAGCTCGTCCCACCGGACGGGCTGTCGCCCCGGGAGCGTCGGAGGTGGCTCGCCGAGAAGCCGATGGAACTCGAGGTGGATGGTCGCCGGCTCACGGGCCCGGATCTCGTCCGCTGGAAGTACCGTCGTTTCATGCAGGACTACCTCGCGTGCGTCCAGGGCGTCGACGACGGCATCGGCGAGGTGCTCGAGTGGCTCGATCGCGAGGGGCTCGCCGAGGACACGATCGTGATGTACACGACCGACAACGGCTGGTACCTCGGCGACCTCGGGATGTACGACAAGCGGTTCATGTACGAGCCGGGGATGCGGGTGCCGCTGATCGTCCGCGGGCCGGGTGTCCGGGCCGGCATCGCGCCGGAGGAACTCGTGGCCAACATCGATCTGGCACCCACGATCCTCGACCTCGCCGGGCTGCCGGTGCCGGAGTCGATGCAGGGGCGGAGCGTCGCGCCGTTGCTGCGCGGCGAGACCCCCGCCGACTGGCGCACGAGCGTCTACTACCGCTACTACCACGACCCGGGGCATCACAACACGCGAGCGCACCACGGCGTGCGCACCGCCACCCACAAGCTGATCCGCTATCCGGGCAAGGATGCCTGGGAGATGTTCGACCTCGTCGCCGATCCCGCCGAGCAGCACAATCTCCTGTTCGACCCGGTGGAGGCGGCTGCGCCCGCGGTGGCGGCCCGGTTCGAGGAGTTGGAGCGCGAACTCGTGCGGCTCCAGCGGGAATACGGCGACACGGGCTTGTACGCGGATCCATCCACCTGGCCGGCCGGGGGAGTGGATGGGATGCCGGAAGGCAGGACGTCGCTCGGTCGCGTGGGCGTCACCGAGGCGATCGCGGCCAGCGGCGCCGATCGCTAGGTCGCGTCCCGCGCGGCTTACGCTCCCACGACCGACCGCAGGTCGCGCTCCAGCGCGTCGAGCCGGCGACGGAGGCCGTCCTTGGTCGCCGCGAGCGACTCGGCGGGGCCCGGCGGAGCGGCTGTGAACAGATAAAACTTGATCTTGGGCTCCGTGCCCGACGGACGGGCCGCGACGGCGTTGGCCAGCGGCGGGAATCCCCCGTCGGGCAGCCGTTCGCCCGCCCCGGCGAGCCCCGCGAGGTCGAAGATCACGAGGTCCCCCTTCACGCCCTCGTAGGCCGTGGGCGTCGAGCCGGGAGTCCATGTCGTGAGCCTCGCCTGGTCGCGGGTGCGCACGACGTCCAGTCCGCCGATCGTCGCCGGTGGCGTCGCCCGCAGGCCGGCCATGATCTCCTGCATCCGCTGCATGCCGCTCGCGCCGGGCAGCAGGATGGAGATCTGGCGCTCCTGGTGGCAGCCGTGCGCGACGGAGAGTTCGTCCAGCTTCTCGTGCGGCGTGCGGCCCGCGGCCTTGAGCGCGGCCGCCTGCTCCGCCATCAACAGGGCCGCGACGCTCGCATCCTTGTCGCGCACGTGCGTGCCGGCGAGGTAGCCGTGCGACTCCTCGGCGCCGAACACGAAGTGGCCGGGCCCGAGGCGGTCGAGCGCCGCGCAGATCCACTTGAAGCCCACGAGCTCGGCATCGTCCACCCGCACGCCGTGGGCCTCCGCGATCCGGCGCACGAGGCCGCTCGTGACCAAGGTCGTGACGATGAAGTCGCCGGGTCGCAGTTCGCCCCGCGCCTTCCGACCGGCGATCGCCTGCTCGCAGAGCAGCGCGCACAACTGGTTGCCGGTGAGCGTGTCCCACGGGGATCCGGGGGCGCGGGTGAGCGGCGCCGCGGCGCCGAGACGGTCGCAGTCCGGGTCGCTCGCGAGCACGAGGTCGTCGCCACGGGCACGCGCCTCCTCGATCGGCGCGGTGAGCACGGCGGGATTCTCGGGGTTGGCCACGTGGCCGGGCACGTTGGGAAAGTCGCCGTCGGGCTGTTCGTGCGGGCCGTAGACACGGAGCCGCTCGAATCCCGCGCCGCGGAGCACGGGCACCACGGCGGTCGCGCCGACACCGTGCAGCGGCGAGTAGAGGATGGACAGGTCGCGCGGCCCGGGCGCGGACTGCTCCAGGACCGCGGCCACGAACTGCCTGTCCATCGTCTCCTCGACGAACTGCACACGGCCGTCGGCCACGGCGGCGTCGAAGCTCTCGCGATGCACCATGCCCACCGTCATCACGCGGTCGATGATCGCCTTGTCGTGCGGCGGCAGCACCTGCACACCGCCGGACCAGTAGACCTTCACGGCGTTGTCGCTCGGGGGATTGTGGCTTGCCGTGACCATGATCCCGCAGGTGCTCTTCGTCTCGCGCACGGTGAATGAGAGTTCGGGCGTGCTCCGAAAGCCGCGCAGAAAGAAGATGCGGAACCCGGCGGCCAGAAGGACCTCGGCGCACAGGCGGGCGAAGTGCTCGGAGCGGTGGCGCGTGTCGTAGGCGATCGAGCAGGTGGGCACCGTGCCGGCGGGGGTGACCGACCGCACGTAGTCCGCCAGCCCCTGGGCGCTCTCGCCGATCGTGCGATCGTTGATCGCGTTGGAGCCGACCGGATACATCGTGCCGCGGCGGCCCCCGGTGCCGAACGGGATCACGGTCCAGTAGACGTCGTCGAGTTCCTTCCACAGGCCGGCGTCGATCCGGGAGGCGAGTTCCGGTGCGAACTCCGCGTAGCGCGGCTCGGTGAGCCAGGCCCGCATCGTGCGGGCGGAGTGGTCGGTGATCGTGCCGGCGGCGCTCGCCGCGTCGATCGCGGCGAGTCGTGCGGCGTGCGCGGTGGTGGCGTTCGTCATCGGAGGTGAGTCCCTGGGGGGCCGCGGGCGGCGGTGTGGCCGCTTCCGAACCGGGCGTTTTATACTCCGTCGCGACATGTCCGACACCTTGATCGTGAGCGTTTCAGGTCTGCGCGGCGTCGTGGGGACGTCGCTCACCCCCGATGTGGCGGTGCGGTATGCGGCCGCGTTCGCCGAGACGCTCCCGCCGGGGCCGATCGCGATCGGCCGCGACGGTCGGACACACGGGCCCCTCTTCGCCGCAACGCTGCGCGAGTTTTTCAGCGCGGCCGGACGCGACGTGATCGACTGTGGCGTGGCGGCCACGCCCACCGTCGGGATCGTCGTGCGCGAGGAACGGGCGGTCGGCGGCATCCAGATCTCCGCGAGCCACAATCCTCCGCAGTACAACGGCCTGAAGCTCTTCTCGGCCGCCGGACGTGTGCTGCCGGCGGCGGCCGGAGCCGTCGTGCTCGAGCGGTTCCGCGTCCCGTCGGACCGCGTGGCGGCGGGCGGCACGCCGCGCGGGGCCGTGCGGGAGATCGACGGCGGACCGGCGCACGTGCGGTTGGTGGCCGCCACGATCGACGTGGAGGCGATCCGTCGGCGTCGGCCGCGGGTCTGGCTCGATGCCGGCCACGGCGCCGGCAGCCGGGCGGCCAGGCTCCTGTTCGAGCATCTGGGGTGCGATTATCTCATCGAAGGCGGACAGCCCGACGGCCTGTTCGAGCATCCGCCGGAACCGACGGCCGAGAATCTCGCCGCCATGCTGCCGCGGATCCGGCACCAGCGGGCCGACGTGGGATTTTTTCAGGATCCCGACGCCGACCGGCTGGCGATCGCCACCGCGGCCGGCGATTACGTCGGCGAGGAGGCGACGCTCGCGCTGTGCGCGGAGGCGGTACTCGCGAAGACGCCGGGGCCGATCGTGGTGAACTGCTCCACCAGCGGCATGACGGCCGCGATCGCCGCCCGGCACGGCGTGCCCTGTCACGTGTCGGCCGTGGGCGAGGCGAACGTCGTGGACGGGATGCTCGCGACGCACGCCGTGCTCGGCGGCGAGGGGAACGGCGGAGTGATCGACCCGCGGGTCGTGCTCGTCCGCGACAGCCTGGTGGCGATGGCGCTGGTTCTCGAACGGCTGGCCACGGCCGCCCCCGGCTCCACGCTGGCGGACCTCGCCGCCGCGCTCCCCCGCCTGGTGATGAAGAAGACGAAGATCGATCTCGCGCCGGACGTGCAGGGTGCGGCCCTCGCCGCCGGGCTCGACCGCATCGAGCGCGCGTTTCCGGAAGGGCGGGCCGGCCGGCTCGACGGGTTGCGGCTCGATTTTGCCGGTGGCTGGCTGCTCGTGCGGGCCAGCAACACCGAGCCGATCGTGCGGCTCGTCGCCGAAGCCGACACCGAGGCCGCCGTGGATGACGCCCTGGCCCGCGCCCGCAACTCGCTGCTCGGGCGGTAGTCGTCGTGCGGGGCATGCGTTCCGCTCGCCATCCGGGGCCGAAACGGCCGCGGCACGAACGGCCGTCGCGACTGCCCACGACACCCGGAACGATCCCCCGCTAGGCTGCGGGCTCGACCATGGCACCGCGCACGCCCCCCGACACGTCCGACATCGACGGGCTCGCCACCCTCACCGACGAGGCGCTCGCCGCGCAGACGGCCCGCGAGGGCTCCGACGGCGCCGCGTTCACGGCCCTCATGGAGCGGCATCGCGAGACGGTGTGGCGGGTGTGCTGGCGGCTGATGGGCAGCGCGCACGACGCCGAGGACGCCGCCCAGGAGGTGTTCGTGAGGCTGTTTTTCGACCGCGGCAGGTTCGCCGGCCGTTCGAGCTATTCGACATGGCTGCACGGCGTCGCGATCCGCACCTGCCTGACCCTGCGGCGGTCACGATCGCGCCGCCGCCGCCGCGAGGAGCCGGGCGGGGGTGAGCAGATCGAGAGCCAGGCCACGCGCCAGCCCGACGCCACGGCGGCCGTCGATGCCGCGCACGACATCACGCGGATGCTGGCCGGGCTCGACGAGGAGGATCGCGCGCTGGTGCTGATGAAGTTCGCCGAAGGCCACGACTACGAGCGACTGGCGGAGATGTTCGACTCGACCCCGGGCGCGCTGCGGATGCGGGTCAGTCGGATCCGCGACCGGCTGGCGACGCAGGCGGGCCGAATGTCTGGCGGGACCACCGGAGGGAGGGGGCGATGAACGGCCGCGAACACCACGCAGAAGCCCGGGACGACGGCGGCGAGGATCCGCTCGACACGCTGGAGCAACTCGCCGCGATCCGGGTGCCGCCTGTCCCGGCGGCGAAGACCTTCACGGCGGGGGTGCGGCGGAAACTCCTCCCGCGGTTGCTCGCGCTCCACGTCCTCGAGTTCGCCTGCGGCGCGACCACCTGGGCGCTGGTGCACATGGCGGCGGCCCTGTCGGCGGCCGTGCAATACACGCTCACCGGCCGCTGGCCCGAACGCCGTCGCGAGCGGCGGCGCTGACACCCGCGGCCGCCGGAATCGGCGAAAAAATTTTTTTGTTGCGCGGTGACGGCGGGCGGCAACTCACTGTGTGGCGGTCGAGATGGCCGCCGCCGAAAAACACCCGCCGGCGTGGCGCCGGCGGGGCAGGACGTGGTTCGGACGACCAGGGACGGGTTTTCAGGGGAGATGCGATGAACGATTTCACGAAAGTTGGGCAGACGGCCGCGGAGACCGTCAACGTGTCAAGGCAGGCGCTCGTGGACAGCTTCACCCAGGCGTGGAGCCAGGTGATCCTGCTGGCGCCGAAGGTGGTGGCGATGGCGGTGGTGCTGGTGGTGGGGTACGTCGTGGCCCGCTGGGTGGGCGGCGTGATCGCCGTGGTGAGCGAGAAGATCGGGCTGCAGACGGCCGCCGAGAAGAGCGGCCTGGCGCAGAGCATGAACGACGTCGGCATCCGCCGGCCGCTGCCGACGATCGTCGGTGGCATCGTGTTCTGGCTGTTGATGTGCGTGTTCACGATGGCGGCCTTCAACATCCTCGGGCTCGACAGCATCTCCAACGCGATGGGCGAGGTGGTGAACTACATCCCGCGGCTGCTCGTGGCGACCGTGGTGGTGGTGATCGGCCTGCTGGCGGCGACGTTCCTCCGCGGCGTCGTGGCGACGAGCGCCGACCGCGTGGGGCTGTCCTACGCCGAGTATCTGGCCGGCGGCTGCTACTGGGTGCTCTCGATCCTGACCTTCATCGCGGCCTTCAACCAGCTCGGCATCCAGTTCGCCCTGCTCGAGAAGTTGATCCTGATCGCGTCGGCGGGCCTGTCGGCCGGCTTCGCGCTCGCCTTCGGCCTGGGCGGCCGCGACGTGATGAGCGGGATTCTCGCCGGCTACTACGTGCGGCAGCGGCTGCAGGCGGGCGACACCGTGACGGTCGGCACGCTCGAGGGCACGGTCCGCGAAGTGGGCCCCGTCGCCACGGTGATCGAGACCCGCGAGAACGGCCTCGTGTCGCGGCACTCGGTGCCGAACGCGAAGATGCTGCAGGAGGCGGTGCGGTAACGGCGGGAATGATGCCGATGCGGGCGGGCCGTGCACGAAGTCTGCCGGCCCACGAACTGGATGATCGCGACGTCGCCGAGGTGGCGGGCGTCGCCCGAAAGCAAGCGGGCCCGCGGTGGTTGTCACCGCGGGCCCGCGACGCTTCTTCGCCCCTGCGGTCGCCGTCGCTCAGCGGCGGGCCGACGTGAGACGCACGGCCGGTGTGGCCGGCCTGGTGGCGACGACGGTCTCCTGCGACGAGGTCGTGGAGGCGCAGCAGGCCGACGGCAGGATCACCGTCTCCTGCACGACGGCGTAGCTCACCGGCGCGCAGCAGGTCGCCACGGGCGGGCAGCAGGCCGGCGCGCAGACCGTCTCGCACACGGGACGGGAGCACGGCTCGTAGCAGCACGGGGTGGAGCAGCACCGGCGATGGCGGCAATGCGCCGCCTCGGCATCCCAGCCGGCGGCCACCACCGTCAGGCAGACGAACGCGCCGCAGAGACGGATCAAGGTCTTTCGGGTCATGTGGATCATGTCGATCATGTGGACCATGGGTTCAAACCCTCACGTGAGTCCCCCGGGGGATGCGTACGGTCCGATCCTGACGCAGGCCGGACCGCCGGGGCCGGCAACGGTAGGGAGGGCGGCCCGCGTGCGGCAAAGAATCGACCACGCCCGCGTCGCGGCCGTGAAACGCCCGGTTTCGCGGCCGGACACTTCGCTCGAACGTCAACCTGGTGACAGACGGAGCGCCGGCGCTGCCCGTGAGGTCACTTCCGCACGAGGACGTGCGAACCGGGGCCGAGGATGTCGACGATCTCGTCGAGGTCGCCGGCGGCCACGACGAGACTCGTGCTCGGGGCGCGGTCGGCGATCACACTCGGGTCTTCCACCGCCTCGATCGACAGCCCGTCGCCGAGCACGATCGCCGCGCCGCCCGCCGCGAGGTAGGACACCTGGGCGGCGGGAGCCGCGGGGCCGGAAGGGGAGGACTGTCCGGCCCGCCGGATGTCCACGACCGCGAGCGACGCCCCCACCCGCTCCTGCACCTGGCGGCCGATGACGACGGGAAAGCTGCCGGCGTAGTTGCCCCCGACCTGCAGGCTGAGCCTGCCGCGCGAGACGCTGACGACGGCGTCGAACGGGCCGCGGAGAACCTTGATCGGCTCTCCGGGGACGAGCTTTGCGGGATCATCGACGCCGTTGATCTTGGCGAGCAACTGCCATGGCACGCCCAGCGGCGCGGCGATCGACTGCAGCGTCTCGCCCGCCGCCACCACGTGTGGGGGCAGGAGCAGGTCCTGCTGCGAATAGATCACGGTGCCGGCGAGCTGGCTGAGCAGGTCCTCGAGCCGTTGACTCTCCTCCAGTCCGAGGGACGTGTCGTCGTACCACACCGAGAGCACCGCCAAGGCCTCGGCGTACCGGCCCGACGCCAGTTTGTCGTGGGCCTCCGCCCAGTCGGAGGCGAAGGCCGCCGCAGCCGCCGGACCGCCGACCGTCTGGGCCGGGGCGAGCGGGGCGGGGGGCACGAGCGGCGGCGGCCCGGGCTGGAGCGGGGCCGCGGAAGGGACGGAGACGGGGGCTGGGGCCGCTTGGGCGGTGAGGTAGGTCGGAGGCTGATCGGCAGCGGTTTCAGCCGCGGTCGGCGGAACGGCGGACGCCTGCCGGGACGGTTCGGGCGGGGAGGCGACCGGCGGAGCGACGTGCGCCGCGGGCGTGGGGGTCGGCATCCCGGCGATTCCTGCGACCGACGCGGCGCCGATCGCCGTCGGCGGCTCGGGCATCGCGGGGGCGGCGGCCGGAGCGGCGACCACGGGAATCTCCACGGCCGGCGCCTGGAACGGGGGCGCGTCGGTGGCGGTCGCGGCGAGCGCGGAGGTCGGAGGCTGCCAGGCCGCACCTCCGGTGGAAGGGCCGCGCTGCACGATCGAATAGGCGCCGTACAGGATGGTGCCGAGGAGCCCGAGAACGAGCAGCGGCTTGAGCGCCTCCATCGGATCGGAGTCTCGTTCGCGGCGCTGGGAAGCCTTGGAGCGGTGTGCCATCGGGAGGCCTGTGGGACGACGTGGGGGCGGGATCGTAGAAAACCCGTTCCCTCCCTGCCAGACCGCTTGGCCGCCGGAAAACCGGCTTTTTCGGCCGACTGGACGGCCGCGTATATTGCCTCGTCGGCCCGCCGGCGGATGACGCGGCCCATCCCGAACGACCGCGGCTTGCGCGGCAGGAGACAGCGTCGATGCGATCAGGTGACGCGGACAAGACGCGGATGCGGGACGTCGTGGCGGTCGTGCTGGCCGGCGGCAGGGGAGCCCGGCTCGATCCGCTGACCCGTGATCGCGCGAAGCCGGCCGTGCCCTTCGGCGGCCTCTACCGGATCGTCGACTTCGCGCTTTCCAACTGCCTCAACAGCGGCTTGCGGCGGGTGCTGCTGCTCACCCAATACAAGGCGAGCAGCCTCGACCGCCATCTCAACCTCGGGTGGCACCGTTTCTTCTGCCGCGATCTCGGCGAGTGCCTCGACGTGCTTCCGCCGCAGCAGCGCGTGGACGAGAACTGGTATCTCGGCACCGCCGACGCCGTCTACCAGAACATCTACTCGCTGGAGATGGCGGCGCCGCGGCTCGTCGTCGTGCTGGCCGGCGACCACATCTACAAGATGGACTACCAGGCGTTGATCGCGGCCCACGAGGACCGCGGCGCCGATGTGACGATCGGCGCCCTGCCGGTGCCGCGGGCCGCCGCCCGGGAGTTCGGCACGATGGAGGTGGACGCCACGGGTCGGGTGAAGGCCTTCCGCGAGAAGGTCGCCGATCCACCGCCGCTCCCCGGCCAGCCGGAGATGTGCCTGGCCTCGATGGGCATCTACTGTTTCTCGTGGCCGTTCCTGCTCGATCGGCTGCGGCACGACGCCCACGCACCGACGAGCCACCACGACTTCGGCCACGACCTGCTTCCGGCCGTGATCGACACGCATGCCGTCCACGCGTTTCCCTTTCGCGATGAAAATCGCAAGCAGCACGCCTACTGGCGCGACGTGGGCACCATCGACGCCTACTTCGAGGCCAACATGGATCTCGTCGAGGTCGATCCCCAGCTCAATCTCTACGACGAGGCGTGGCCGATCCGGACGCACCATCCGGCCTATCCGCCCCCCAAGTTCGTGTTCGCCGGCGAGGGGCCCGACGCCCGCCGCGGCGAGGCGACCGACAGCCTCGTCTGCCCGGGGGCGATCGTCTCGGGTGGGCGGGTGACCCGGTCGATCCTCGGGCCAGGCGTGCGGGTCAACAGTTACGCCCGGATCGAGGAGAGCATCCTGTTCGAGGGGGTGGACATCGGCAGGCATGCCCGCGTCCGCCGGGCGATCATCGACAAAGGCGTACAGGTGCCCCCGGGCCTGGAGATCGGGTTCGATGCCGACGAGGATCTCGCCCGGGGGTTGACGGTTTCGCCGCTGGGCGTGACCGTGGTGCCGAAGGGCCATCAGTTCGCGTCCCGTGCGTCCGCCGTGGCCATCCTCTGATCGACCTCCCGCCGCATGCCCACCCGCAACCTGTTGATCCTCGTGCTGCTCACCGTCACCTCGCTGGTGGCGTGGGTCGCGCACGGTCACGGGCAGCGGTCCCGCCGCATCGGCGAGGTGCTGGCGGTGATCGAGCGGTCGTCGCTGCGGCCGGTCGCCTCCGACGAGCTCGAGACGGCCGCGCTGGAGGCGATCGTCGCCCGGCTCGACGAGCACTCGGCCATCGTCGATGGAACGGCGCGGCGCGAACTCGAGGCGACGCTCGACCAGCAGTTCGGCGGTGTCGGCCTGGAACTCATGGCCGCGGAGGGCGGCATCGTGGTGCACGCACCGATCGTCGGAGGGCCGGCCTGGCGGGCGGGCATCGTCGCGGGGGAGCGGATCGTGGCCATCGACGGCGCGAGCACCGCCGGGACCTCGGTGCGCGATGCGGTGGCGCTGCTCCGGGGCGACGTCGGTTCGGCCGTCTCGGTCGCCGTGCTGGCGCCCGCGTCGGGTGCCGGTGTCGAGGTGGGAGGCGGCGTGGACGGGCTGGACGTCGCGGCCCAGCCGCGGGTGTTGAGGCTTGTCCGCGAGATCGTGCGCACCGAAAGCGTGCTCGGCGACCGACGTCGGCCCGACGGCACGTGGGACTGGCGGCTCGAAGGGGAACCCGGAGTGTGCCTGGTGCGGATCACCGGTTTCGGCGAGCGGACGCCGGCGGAACTCGATGCGGCCCTGCAGGCGATCGCGGAGATGTCCGATCTGCGCGGTCTCGTGATCGATCTGCGCGGCAATCCGGGAGGATTGCTCACGGCCGCGGTCGAGGTGTGCGACCGGTTTCTCGACGACGGGCTGATCGTGGCGACCCGTCGCCGGAGCGGCGGCGCCGTCGAGGCCGTCGATCCGCGTCGCGCCACGGCCGGCCAGATGCTCGCCGGCGTGCCGATCGCGGTCCTCATCGACGGCCTGACCGCCAGCGCCGCGGAGATCGTCGCGGCGTGCCTGCAGGATCATGGAAGGGCGGTCGTCGTCGGCAGTCGCTCCTTCGGCAAGGGCACGGTGCAATCGATCATCCCGCTCTCGGACGGCCGACGACTGCTGAAGCTCACGACGGCGGAGTATCGACGGCCGGCGGACGCCGACGAAGGACAGGGGGACGGGCCATGGGGCGTCACGCCCGACGCGGGTCGGGAGATCGACGTGCCGGCCCAGGCTCGCGAATCGCTCGCCGGCTGGCGGCGGCTCCGCGACCAGCCGTCACCCGCCGCTGACCGGCCCGCAGCCGCGTCGGCCGGCGACCTGCCCCGGCGCATCGACCAGGTGCTGGCCACCGCGCTGGCGGCCCTACCCGCGCCGGCCGATCTCCGCGGCGAGAAAGAAGCTGCCGGCCACGCAGACGAGCCCGTCGGGTCCGGCGATGCGGCGACCACGCGCGACGGCGGCGGCCGGTGATCGCGCCGTCTCGACGGCGTCGATGCCGACCGTGCGGCAGGCGGTTCGCAGCCGCTCGACGGGTGCGGCGCGGGGATTCGTCTCGTAGCGGGTGACGATCACGTGATCGAACCGGCCCGCGGCCTGCCGCAGCATGCGTTCGATCTGCTTGTCGCCGCTCGCCGCGAACACGAGCACCCGCGGCCGGTGCGCGTCGAGCAGCGGGGCGAGGGTCTCCACCAGCGCCCGCATCGACGCCGCGTTGTGGGCCGCGTCCACGACGACCAGCGGCCGCCGACGGACCACTTCGATGCGGGCCGGGAGCCGCGTGCGGCGCAGGCCGGCCGCGATCGCCCGCTCGGGGATTCGGAATCCCGCGGCGGCGAGCCGGCGGACGGCGACGACGGCCAGGGCGGCGTTTTCCGCCTGGTGGCGGCCCGCCATGCCGAGTTCGTAGTCGGTCGTGGTGGACCCGCCGCCGGCGAGGGAGCGCGGGAGCGTGACGCGGGCGACGGGCAGGCCGAACGTGTCACGGCCCCGGGGGACCGTGGACGCCGTCACCGAGAAGTCGCGGCCGAGTTCCAGGAGCGGTGCGCGGCGACTCGCGGCGACGGCGCGGATCACGCGGCGGGCCGACGGGTGCACGGCTCCGCTCACGACCGGCACCCCACGCTTGATGATGCCCGCTTTTTCGGTCGCGATCCTGCCGATCGTCGCGCCGAGCACGGCCATGTGGTCGAGGCTGATGCTGGTGATCACCGACAGGACCGGCTGCGTCACGTTGGTGGCGTCGAGCCGGCCACCGAGGCCGGTCTCGAGCACGGCGACGTCGACCCGCGAGCGGGAGAAGTGGAGGAGCGCCACGGCCGTGAGCACCTCGAACCACGTGGGGCCGCGGGCGTCGCGCTCCGCCTCGGCGCGGTCGAGTGCCTCGACCGCGGGCATCACGGTGGCGAAGGCCGCGGTGAGCGCCGCCGCGCCGATCGGCCGGCCGGCGACCTCGATCCGCTCCTCGATGCGGTGCACGTGGGGAGACAGGTAGCGGCCCACCCGATATCCGGCCTCGCCGAGGACCGAGGCGATCATCGCGACGGTCGATCCCTTGCCCTTGGTGCCCGCGACGTGCACGACCGGCACGGTCGCCTGGGGCGATCCGATCGCCTCGAGCAGCCGGCGCACGCGGTCCGGCGCGAACGTCCCCACCGCGGGGCTCACACGCTCGTAGTTGAGCCGGCGGTCGAGCCAGGCGAGCGCCTGGCCGCGCGACAGCCGGCCACGAGTTCGCCGCGTTTCCGTCATCCTGCGCAGATTTCCGGGGTCGCGGACATGGGACCTCCGAGTGTAGCCAGCCGGGGACCCCGGTCTGGCAAAAGCGGACTTGACCCCCTCGGTGGGATTGCGGACCCTCCCGCCCCCCGCCGCCTTGCCGCTGGCCTGCCATGCGATCCCCCACCCACAGTCTCCAGCCTCTCCGGTCGCCGCTTTCGGCGATGCTCGCAGTCGCCGTGGCGATGCAGGCGTGGGCACCGCGGGCGGAGCCACTGCCCGCGCCGCCGGCGGCGGCCCTGCCGACGGTCGAAGAGCCGCCGCCGATGTACATCCCGGACCCCGCGGCCGCCGACGGCTTTCCAGGGTTCACGCCGTTTCATGCCGCCCATCGGCTGCCCGACTGGCCGCGCTGGTTCGCGGGCGCGAGCGGTCTGGTGATGACCCGCACGCTTCCGGGCGGAACGGCGACGATGCAGCCCGCGGGAGGCACCCAGCTCACCACGACGACCGGCGGCGTGTCCTGGCCCGGCGGTGTGGATCTGCAACTGGGACGCTGGTTCGGGGCCCGTCAGCATCACGGCCTGGAGTTCGTCTACTGGGGGGTGTTCGGGCTCAACGGGGAGTCCGCGGCGACGGCGACCGGCATCGACGCGATTCCGCAGGCTGGTGGAGCGACGGTGGGCGGCGTGCCGGCCGCGAGTTTTCTGCAGGGTGCAACCGGGCAGGAAGTGGCACGGGCGGACCTCGTCAACGACGTCGAGATCAACTACCTCTACGCGCTCTGGGAGCGGCCCGAGTTCCTCTCGACCGATCCATCGCGGCCGACGCGGCCGATGAGCCTGATCTGGCTGGCCGGCTTCCGCTTCTTCCAGCTCGAGGACGTGCTCACCGCCTCCACGTTTTCCGCGACGGCCGGCAGCCCGCTCGATTTGTCGGTCGCCACCAACAACAACCTGTACGGCGGGCAGATGGGGGCGAAGTTCGACTGGCGGTTCGCGCCACGGCTGCGATTCACGGCGGTGCCAAAGTTCCTCCTGGCCGGCAACTCGATCACGAACACGACGGCGCTCGCCACCGCGTCGGGCACGCAGGCGACGTTCGCCGACGGCAGCCCCGTGAACGTCCATTCCACGCTCGGCGTCTTCTCGTGGCTGGGGTCGGTCGACGCGGGACTGGCGTGGGATGTGACCGAGCACTGGAGCCTGTGGATGGGCTACCGGGTGGTGGGCGTCGGGAACGTCGCCCAGGCCGACTTTCAGTGGCCGACCAACATCACCACCGCGGCCGACATCTCCGGGATCACGGCGGGCTCGAGCACGATCGTGCATGGCGGCTTCGCCGGCTTCCAGGGCCGGTACTGACTGCACGCGAAACATCGCCCTCCGGGCGATTTTCGCTTGGCCGGCTTCCGCCGGCCTGTGGGGCAAGCGTCCCGCTTGCCTCATCGGCAACCGAGACGCTTGCCCCACGCTACACTTCTCCATCATGAACACTCCCCAAGCTGCCTGCGATCTCACCGCCAAGAAATGCGTGCCCTGCGAAGGGGGCGTGCCGAAGTACACCCGTGCCGAGGCGGAGGCCCAACTCGCGAATCTGCCCGGCTGGCGGCTCACGCACGACGGCGAGCGGATCCGCCGCGACTGGACGTTCAAGAACTTCCGCGAGGCGATCAAGTTTTTGAACAACTGCGGCGCGATCGCGGAGCGCGAGCAGCACCACCCCGACCTCCATCTCGAGGGCTATCGCAACGCGTGGGTGGAGTTGTTCACGCACGCCATCGGCGGCCTCTCGGAAAACGACTTCATCGTGGCCGCGAAGATCGACGCGCTCGCCCCGGGCGGCAACGCGTAGTCGGATCACTCGCTCCCAGAGCTGCCTGATCCGGTCGAGGGAACCGCCACCCGCTGCCAGCGGATCGCGTTTTCGAGCAGCCGCAGCATGCGGTCGTCCTTCCAGATCGGAAACGTCTCGTGGCCGGGGCGGATGTACGCCACGCGGCCGTCGCCCACCCGCCAGGTCATCACACTGCGAAACCGCTCGCCGGCGGCCCACGTCTCCTCGCACACGACCGCATCGGGCTCGGGCACATGGTAGGGCTCGTCGTACATCTCCGTGCGGTCGAGCGTGAACACGTCGGGCAGGCCCGCGGCGAGCGGGTGCGCCCGGTCGAGCACCTTCACCGTGCTCGGCTTGCCGTCGTTGCGAAACGCGGGAAAGATGCAGCCCGGGAGGTGGAGCGTGACGGCGACGGTGCCGTCGGGCTTGCGTTCCACGTCGGTGCAGGGCGTCAAGCGGGCGTCGCGGGCGAGCACCTTCCGCGCGCCCGGAATCTCCGTGATCACGAGCTTGTCGGCGGGCACGTCGGCGAACTGCTCGCGGACATCCTGCCGGGCTCGTTCGTCCATGAGCGCCGTGAAGGGTGGCGCCCAGTGAGCCGAGTGGATGCCCACGAAGAGCAGCCGCCCCGCCTTCACCTTGTCCACAATCGCCTTGACAGGCTCGGGCTTCACGTCGCCATTGCGGCGGTGGCTCCACCACACGAGCACCTCCGCCCAGTCGAGAATCTCCGGGGCCAGGCCCTGCTCGGCGTCGTCGAGACCGACCGACCGCACCTCGATGCCGTCCCGGCCGCCGAGGGCGTCGGCGATCGCGTTGCCGAGGAAGTTTTCGTAGGCCTGCTTCTGCTCCGGCTGCCGCTCGTCCCAGATCACGACGCGGATCGGCCCGGCCTCGGCCTCGGCGTCGGCGCCGAGCATGACGCGGGCACTCCCGCAGGCGAGAAAACACAAGAGCGTTGCGAGGGTGCGCGTC